>Ga0181463_1000164_pt1 | contig 15788 bp, 14 predicted proteins | sample InSIn1gowninarea_FD_119071 | JGI IMG/M metagenome (GOLD analysis project Ga0181463, IMG submission 119071) | Clean room microbial communities from NASA Spacecraft Assembly Facility at Jet Propulsion Laboratory, Pasadena, California, USA -... ... | reverse complement strand
CGGCATCAACCTGAATACCGCCAGTAAATCATTGTTGAGTTACGTTTCCGGTATCGGCGAAAAGATGGCGGAGAATATCGTGAGTTACCGTGCGGAGAACGGTGCTTTCGAAGACCGGAAACAGCTGAAGAAAGTCCCGCGCCTTGGGGAAAAAGCATATCAGCAGGCCGCAGCTTTCGTCCGGATTTCAAACGGAAAAAATCCGCTTGATAATTCGGCCGTTCACCCGGAAGCCTATCCCGTTGTGGAGCAGATGGCTAAAGACCTGAAACTTAAAACTTCCGATTTAATAGCCAATAAGGAGAAAATTGCACTAATCGTACCGGAAAAATACGTGACCGAAACCATTGGGATTCTCGCCATTAAAGACATCCTGAAGGAACTGGATAAACCTGGTCTCGATCCGCGCAAAGCAGCGAAAATTTTTGAATTTGATCCGTCCGTGAAAAGCATTAAAGATCTAAAAACCGGAATGATACTTCCCGGCATCGTGAATAACATCACCGCTTTTGGCTGTTTTGTGGATGTGGGCATCAAAGAAAGCGGACTGGTGCATATTTCACAACTGAAAGACGGATTCGTGTCGGATGTAAATGAGGTCGTGAAACTTCACCAGCATGTTCAGGTTCGCGTGACAGAGGTGGATGAAATCAGGAAAAGAGTGCAGCTGACGATGAAACTTGGTTGAGGCTGAGGTTGAGGTTAAGGCTGAAAAAATAAGGCACTCTTTTGGCTATACGAGCCGAAACAATGCATAAAATGAATACCATACTAGCCATCGACTGGACGGATTTAATGCTTGGCGCCGAAGACTGGTCTTTTCTGCCTGAAGTTGCGATCCGCACCGTCATCATGTTCCTGATCATCATCATCGGGCTGAGATTCCTTGGGAAAAGAGGCGTAAAGCAGCTTTCGGTTTTTGAATTGGTCGTGATTATCGGACTGGGTTCCGCGGCGGGCGACCCCATGTTCTATAAAGAAGTTGGGATTGTATTCTCGCTGCTCGTGTTTATTATAATCATCGCACTTTATGCCGGCCTTACCTTCCTTTTGGGAAAATCGAAAAAGTTTGAAGATATGGTGGAAGGCGAACCCGCCTGTCTTATTCAGGACGGTGTTTTTGTACTCGACAGTTTTAAAAAAGAAAATCTCGGCAGCGATGAATTTTTCGCTGAGCTGCGGCTTCGCGGCGTTTCGCAACTCGGTCAGGTAGAAACTGCGATTGCCGAGACATCCGGTGGCCTTAGTACGTTTTTCTACACAGAAGAAAATACCAAACCGGGACTTTCGGTGATGCTTGGTTCGCTTTCAAATCCGGTAAAAACGATAGACCGGCCCGACTATTATTCGTGCATTTTCTGCGCATACACGGAAGAGAAAACGGCAGGGCCGCCCGGTGACTGTCCGAACTGTAGGCGCGACAAATGGGTGGTAGCCAGCCATAAAAAAAGGATCACCTAGATCCTTTTTTTGTTTAAATAAAAGCCCGCTGTCACAGGATTTAAATTTAAAAACTGCCACTTTTTATTTTCTGCTTTTTTCAAATTTCTTCAGCACTTTCTCAAGATTAATACCTTTGCCTAAGACGGGTTTGAAAATATCACCTTCCGAGCTCAACCGCTCCAGCGCGTTTTTAATAGTAAAGTCGCTCATCTTAAGACCTTTTTTCACTTTATCCCAATGTAGTGGCATCGAAACGGTCGCGCCGGGTTTAGGTCTTACCGAATAGGCAGCTGCAATTGTAGCATGGGGCCGGTTTTGCAGGAAATCGAGATAGATCTTTCCTTCACGGTTTTTCACGATCCTTTCGATGCTCGTGATGTCTGGCAACTCCTGGTTGACCAGCGTTACCAGCGCACGCGCAAATTCTTTAGACTCCTCATAGGTGTATTTATTCGCCAACGGAATGTAAATATGCAGACCGGTTGACCCGCTGGTCTTGCAATACGAAGGTACGCCCATATCGTCGAGCAGTTGTTTTGTGACCTGCGCGGTTTCAATCACCTGATCAAAAGAATTCTTGTCAGGATCGAGATCGATGATGCAGAATGTAGGGTTATCCGGCTTCTCCACCGTGCTGTTCCACGGATTCATCTCTATGCAGCCAAGATTCGCCATGAAAAGCAGTGTGGCCTCATCTTTCCCTACCAGGTATTTTCGCTCGCGGCCGTCAGAATCGCTTACATATTTGAACGTATCGGCCCACTTCGGTGCCTTTCCGGTGACATCTTTAAAGTAAAAACTCTCACCGTCAATTCCATCCGGAAAACGGTTCATGCTTTGCGGCCGGCCTTTCAGATACGGCAAGATGTAAGGCGCAACCTGATAATAATAGTTGATTAGGTCGCGCTTCGTGAGTTTTTCATCGGGCCAGAAGATCTTATCAAGATTCGTGAATTTCACTTCGTTGCCGTTGATTTTTTTAACCTGACTCTTTTCTTTTGGGTTCAAAAGGGTTTTTCTGGGCGCTTTGCCACGTTTTGCGATGATCGGCGCCGCATCTTCTACAATTTTTTCCACAGCCTGTTCTTTTTCGAGGGTTACACTTGTTGCTTTTTTGTCAGCCCGCATCCCCTGGAATGAGGGATGGCGCATGATGCCGTCTGTTGTAAGTTCGGTGAATGCCACTTCACACAGGAGTTTGGGTTTGAGCCACGTTACCGTAGCGTGGGGTGGATCTGGCCGGAAACGTGACGCTTTGTTCACATCCGGTTCTTTGTCAAATGGCGGTTTATCTGTAATCAGCGGTTTAAACTGTTCCATCATTTCCTTCTGGTCTTTCGTGTTGAAACCGGTTCCCACTTTGCCTGTATAAACCAGTTTTTTTCCTTCGTAAACGCCCACCAGAAGGCTGCTGAACTGTTTACGCGAGTCATCGTTGAGCGTGAAACCGCCGATCACCACTTCCTGTCTTTTGTTGGCTTTGATCTTGAGCCAGTTTTTTGTGCGGTTCTTTGTGTGATATTCGCTGTCTTTGCGCTTGGCCATTATTCCTTCAAGGTCCATCTTTTTGGCGGTCTCAAGAAATTCGATACCTGACGTTTCAAAGGCCTCGCTGAGCAGTATGCTTTGGCTTTTGGGCAGGATTTGCTTTAATATTTCACGTCTTTCCATTAAAGTAAATGCTTTCAAATCTTTACCGTCAAGCCACAGAATATCGAAAACGTAAAATACCAGGTCACCGTCGGCTTCGCTGCGCCAGTTCTGCAGCGCCCCGAAATTCGCCTGGCCGTTCGAACCTACAACAACGATTTCGCCATCTATCACCGCATTTAAATTAATTTGTTTAAGTTCGTCGTAGATGGGATAGAATTTTTCGTTGAAACTTTTGTCGTTTCGCGATTTCATCGTCACTTCGCCGTCATTCATGAAAGCAACAGCGCGGTAACCGTCCCATTTTACTTCGTAGATCCATTCATCACTGTCGAAAGGTTTATCCACCAGCGTAGCGAGCATTGGGTCTACGGAAGTATAGAACTTCTGCGCGGGCGCATTTTTCAGTAGTTTTTCAACCGTCTTACTATCCTTCGAAGATTTCTTAGGTTTCGAGGTTTCTGTCGCGGTATCTTTTTTAGTTGAGGAAGGTTTTTCTGTCTTTTTAGCTTTAGTCTTCTTCTCTTTCTTTTCTGCATCTTCTTCGCCATACACCTTGTCCGGAGATTTTTCCATTTCCGCAATGGATTTTCCGGAAATAACCGACTCATCCAGCTTGGTGATGTCTTTTTTGGTTCCAAACTCATCTTCGAGCTTCATCAAAAGCCAGCTGTTTTCACCGCGACCTTTCGTTTTTACTAGGGCGAATTCGCCTTTCAGTTTCTTACCATTCATCTTGAATTTCAGCCGTCCGGCTTCCAAATCCTTGCGAAGTTCTTTTTCGTATGCCTTAATATCCCCTTCTACGTCCGACGGAATATAAGTACCTTCGTCCCAGACAATCACGGTGCCGCCACCGTACTGGCCTTTCGGGATGATGCCTTCAAACGTCCGGTAATCGTACGGATGATCTTCCACCATCATCGCGAGCCTTTTGATATCAGGATCCATTGACGGTCCCTTCGGCACTGCCCAACTTTTCAAAACGCCCTCCATCTCAAGCCGGAAATCGTAATGAAGATGTGAGGCATCGTGCTTTTGAATGACAAAACGCAGTTCTTTGCCTGAAGGTTTGCCACCAAACGGTTCCGGTGTTTTATCTTCAGATCTTTTTTCGCGGTTTTTTTCTAATGCCATGATATTGGGGTTTAATTAAATGCATTACTTAGCTGTGACGGGTAGCGTTTCACTAAAGGCACCCGCGCCCCGGCTTGAGCGGAAATCCTTTTTGTGAAGCAAAGCGGAACAAAAAGATTGCAGCGGAAGACGGATGAAGGCGCCCAAAAAGATGATCCTAAATTTTGAAGCGCCCGTAAGTTTTTTGCAAATATTAAGCCGTTCAGACGGTTGCGGCTCGAGGAGAATATTATAATACTGCAGACCTACCCGGATGGCGAAATGGAAAGCAGGAAATGTCCGGTATGAGAAAAATTCGAAGGAAATGGGTATCGTCCAATGACTGACTCACGAAAGCGGGAAACATATGAACGAAAAAACCTACTGTTTCCAGTAGGTTTTTCCTTAGTAAGCGGAGGAACAGGGATTCGAACCCCGGGACCTGTTACAGTCAACAGTTTTCAAGACTGCCGCAATCGACCACTCTGCCATTCCTCCATTGATCACGGTTTCCCGTTTTCAGTGGTGCAAATATAAAAAGGTTTTATATACTCACCAAACTATTTTTTCAAATTTATCTTAAACGCTTAATTTTCAATACCGAAAATTATCAAGTAACTATCGACTGACCCAGCCAAACGGCCGCAAGACCTAAAATCACGCTCAGCAAAATATAAATTGCGAGTACTGTAAACTGCCCAGACTGCCAAAGGGAAACACTTTCAACCGAAAATGCGGAGAACGTCGTAAACCCACCACAAAAACCGGTGATCAGCAGAAGTCTTAAATTTAAATCACTTTTTACCACCGCTGAAACAAGCACACCAATCAGAAAACAGCCGATTATATTCGCGAGAAAAGTCCCCAGAGGAAACGATTTCACAATCCAAAATCGCTGGGCACCTACGGAGAGCAGGTAACGTAAAACGCTGCCCGCACCTCCGCCGATGAAAACAAAAAGAAGGCTTCTCACGCGCGTGTTTTTTGTTATTCTTAACTTAAATATTCAGCAAAGCCAAATCAGTCCAGTTCAGCTAGATATTTTTCAGCATCCATCGCCGCCATACAGCCGCTTCCCGCTGCCGTAATCGCCTGTCGGTAAATATGATCCTGCACATCACCCGCTGCAAAAACACCCGGCAAATTGGTAAATGTAGAACCCGGAACAGTTTTGATGTAGCCATTTTCATCAAGATTGATTTGTCTTGCGAAAATTTCGGTATTCGGTTTATGACCGATCGCGATGAAGATTCCGTGTACATCAATTTTCGAAGTTTCCTGCGTTTGGTTGTTGATTACCACAGCTCTTTCCACCAAAGCATTCTCACCTTCAATACCGATAAGTTCATGGTTAAATTTCACTTCGATATTTGCGGTATTTTCTACACGGTGAATCATGGCTTTTGACGCACGGAAAACATCTTTACGCACAAGCATCGTCACTTTGTTGGTGAGTTTAGCGAGGTAAGTTGCTTCCTCCGCTGCGGTATCACCCGCTCCTACTACGATTACATCTTTTCCTTTATAGAAAAATCCGTCGCAGGTTGCACAGGCTGACACTCCGCCGCCGGCATATTTTTTTTCGTCATCGAGACCGAGGTATTTGGCCGTCGCACCTGTTGAAATAATCACAGTACGGGCTAAAATCTCCTTGTTACCTGCCCACAGTTTATGAATACCTCCTTTTTCTGTTGAAAATTCGGCTTTCGTGATCATTTCATAATGCACTTTGGTATCAAAACGTTCGGCTTGCTTCTGCAGGTCGAGCATCATCGCCGGGCCGGTAATACCGTCGGGATAGCCGGGGAAATTGTCTACTTCCGTTGTTGTCGTAAGCTGTCCGCCCGGTTCCAGACCCGTGTAAAGTTCTGGCTTCAGGTCTGCGCGCGCCGCATAGATCGCTGCTGTGAAACCTGAAGGGCCGGAGCCGACGATGATACAGTCTAAGATATTTTGTTCCATATTGAGGTTATTTTAATTCTTTGGTTTTTAGAAGGTGCAAAATTAAACCATTAAGATCACACTTTCACTTTGAGCTGTGCTACATTTAGTATTTTGTAAGTCATTTCCGTCAGCAACTGCGTTTCGTTCATATTCACAGCGCCCAGACCTTTTCGTTTCATGTCGAATTCACGCAGAACAGAGATGATCCGTGTGGCATGTTTTAAAGAATAATTGGCCGCAGCCACCCGAAGATCCTCCACCTGGTAGTAGTTCAGCTTCATTTCCTCCTGAATGAGTTTTGGATTCTTTCCGGCCAGCGTGTGATAAATAATAAGGTTTGAAAAAAAGCTGTATAGCGAACCCATTATCATCTCAAACGGGCTTTGCTTGGCGCTTTTACCCAAAAAATAGGCTACGTGCATGGCCTTCGCGGCGTCACGGTGGGCCAGCGTCTTTGTCAGTTCGAAAGTATTGAAATCCTTACTGATCCCGATGTGGGTTTCGATGATTTTCTCGTCAAGAACATCGGTGTCTTTCAGAATCATCTTTAGCTTGGAAAGTTCGTTTGAGATGCGCGAAAGATCAGTTCCAAGGTATTCCGAAAGCAACGCCGGAATATTCGGCTTGGTGCGAAGTCCTAATTTGCGGATTTGTTGGTCGATAAACTTCGGCACGTCACTATCGTACATTTTTTCGCTCAGGAAAAGCATTTTGTTTTTCGAAAGTGTTTTCGCGAAAGCTTTTCTTGCATCCACTTTTTTATACTTGTACGCGATGACGAGAAGTGTAGACGGTACCGGATTCTGCGCGTAAACTTTCAGTGCTTCACTTTCTTTTTCGGTGAGTTTGATTTCCTGGGCTTCTTTTAGGATAATCACCTGGCGGTCGCCCATCATCGGGAACTGGCGCGCGAGTGAAAGTACGTCACTGAATGTGGTGTCTTTGCCGTAAACTACGGTCTGGTTAAAGGCTTTTTCGTCCTCCTCCAGCACATCGTTTTCAAAAGATTTTATTGCAACATCGATGTAGTAGGGTTCCTCACCGTGAAAAAAATAGATTGGCAGCAGCTCCTTATTTTTAATATTTTTGAGGATTGAATCTAAATCTTTCATAAATGCAAGTTCCGAAACTGAATTTTGAGGATACTTTTGACTTTAAAATCAGGAGCGACAAAGATAAGTTTTTTATTTATGACCTCGTACGCAAAACGTGGCTCCTGCTCACGCCCGAAGAGTGGGTGCGCCAGCATTGGGTGCACTATTTCCACTTCATAAAAGGCCGCAATCTCTCATCGCTTATCCTTGAAAAAAAAATCCTGCTGAACGGGACTACCAAACGCATTGACCTGCTGGTTACCGAAAAAACCCAGCCGAAAATCTTGGTTGAATGTAAAGCACCGGAAATAAAACTCACGCAGCAAACCTTTGAACAAAGCGCACGCTACAACTCGGTAACTGGTGCGGAAGAAATCATTTTAAGCAACGGCGTTCAGCATATCTGGGCAAAATTTGACGATAACCATTATAAATTTGAGCCTTTTAATTATTAATGAAACATCAATGAAAATAAGATTTTATTTACTCCTTTCCATTTTAATGCTAACGTCGCTGAAAGCCCAGAAGATAACGGACATTCGGCTCCTCAACAGCGGAAACTCGGCCGATTTAGCGGTTCAGATTGATAACACAACCGTCATCCTGAATACGAATGGCAAATTATTAAACATCAATACATTAAATTCCTATAAAATCACGCCCAATACAGGTTGGATAACATACGATTCCGACTCAAATATCGACTATGATAATCCGGATGCGATACCGCTGAACGGTGAAATTTCCTACTATGGCGACTTTCACGATTACAACAGTGGAAAATTAAAATCTGTCGGTGATGTTACATTTAAATATAATGATGGTTTTAAGACCTATCTCAAAGGAAAAGTAGAGCAAATCGGGAATCTTAGAATTTCTTACTTTGATGATTTTCATCCGTATCAAAGCGGAAAGATTAAGTCTATCGGCAACATTACATTCACTTATCACGATGATTTGCACGCATACAAAAGCGGCAAATTAAAATCTATCAAAGGCAACGCAGACCATACCAGGATAATGGTCAGCAATTACTAAATGCGTGTTAAGGTTTTATTCTGTACAACCGGACCGAAATTCTTTTCCGCTAAATTTGCATTATGAAATCAATCAGTTCGCAGGCAGTGGCTATCTGGCCGTTATTGGTATTCGTCGCGGTTTTTCTCAGCTTCGGAATATATTATGATGATTTTTATGCCTTGCCCTCACCCGTCGCAGCGCTGATCGGTATTACGGCCGCTTTTATTCTGCTTAAAGGGACAATCAACCAAAAAGTGGACACCTTCCTGAAAGGTTGCGGCGACGGAAAAATCCTTACGATGTGCATCATTTACCTGCTTGCCGGCGCGTTTGCGACCGTTACGGAGGCGACGGGCAGCGTTGATTCAATCGTGAATTTAGGTCTCAATTATATTTCGCCGGCTTTTTTCCCGGTGGGTGTGTTCGTCATCGCTTCATTTCTTTCATTTGCTGCCGGAACATCGGTCGGGTCGATCGTAACACTCGGCCCTATCGTCATCGCCATGGCTGAAAAAAGTGACTCACCGCTTGGGCTGATTGGCGCATGTCTGTTGGCAGGCGCTATGTTTGGCGATAACCTTTCGCTAATTTCTGATACTACGATTGCAGCCACCCAAAGCCTCGGTTGCCAGATGAAAGATAAGTTCCGCTACAACTCGAAAATTGCATTGCCGGCTGCGGCGGTAGCTATAATCATCCTTACGATCATTGGTTTTTCACAGGAACAAACGTCGGCCGCACAGGATATGAAAGACTTCAACTTACTGTTAATCCTGCCCTACATCCTCGTCGTAGCGCTTTCGCTTGCAGGCCTGAATGTTTTTGTGGTGCTGTTCGCCGGTTTGGTGTTTGCCGGAATCTTAGGATTGGGATTTGGCAGTTTTGATTTCATAGGTTTTGCCAAAAAAACCTACGAAGGCTTTACGGGAATGACAGAAATCTTCATGCTGTCGCTTCTCACAGGCGGTCTTGCCGCTTTGGTGGAAAAAGCGGGCGGCATAGCGTATTTACTTAAAAACATCAGCCGCATTATCAGTTCAAAAACAACAGCGCTTCTTGGGATTGGAGCTTTGGTCTCCGCGGCTAACCTTTGCGTGGCCAATAACACCATTTCCATTATAATCTCGGGAAAGATTGCAAAAGAAATCAGTGATAAATATGAGTTGCAGCCGCAGCAGAGCGCCTCTGTACTCGACATTTTTTCATGCTATATTCAGGGACTGATTCCTTATGGCGCACAGATTTTAATCCTGATTTCACTGAGCAACTTTAAGATGAACTATCTCGAGCTTGTACAGAATGCGTATTACCTTCACATCCTGCTCATTTTCACGTTGGCGAGCATTTTCATCTCTAAGAAAAAACCAGCGCACATCAGTCTTCCCGATTCACCAATTCTATAGAAAAGGCCGGCAGGCAAATGGCAATATACTCGCATTCGTCATCAAACGGATTGCTGTAACGTACGCGTGCACCTTTTTCGATCAGGATGCTTTCACCGCCGCTCAACATCACAGTTTCACCATCGATTTCAAATTGTTTTTTACCGCGCAGAATGTAAGTAAACTCGTCAAATTCCGGCGTTTGATGCGGCTCGCTCCAGTTTGGCGGTGCAACCATATGTGCAATCGAAATTCCGGGTGTGTCGGTGGAATTTCCCCAAATTTCTTTGATGAGTTTTCCGTCCGTCGTTGGAACGATCGATGGATTTTTCTGGATTTTATATTTTGCCATGCTGTTAATTCTGATTTAGTTGATTCAATCAAAATTAAATAAAAAAATCAGGAAAAATTCCCGGTTTAAAAAGTAAACTTAGTGTCATTCTTGATGACCGACAGCACAATATTGCTGTGATACTGGCCGATATTCGGGATATTGGCAATCACCGTTGTCATGAAACTGTTGTAATCTTTAATGTTTTTAGCGACGACCTTGATCATATAATCGTACTGGCCAGACAGACTCACGACCTCCATCACCTGCGGTTCCGCTTTTATTTTATCTTCAAACTCCTGAAGTTTGTCGTGCGACTGCTCTTTCAGCACGATATTACAGTACGCCATCAGTTCAAATCCGGCGAGTTCCGGATCGATCAACACGACATTTTTGCGGATGATGCCGTTGTTTTTGAGCGATTTTATCCTTTCATAGGTGGCAGTAAAGGAAAGTCCGATTTTTTCCGCCAAGTCTTTCACCGAAACCGTTGAATCTTCCTGTAAGAAATTGAGGATTTTATGGTCTGTAAGGTCTAAAGCTTTCATACATTATTTAAATTTCTGGAAGACTTCTGCAAACTGTGCAGAAATCTCATCGAGGCACAAATCCCCAATACTTCCTTTGTGGGTGTGCTTTAAATCATCATTCCGGTAACTGTAGGAACCGTCTTCAATGGAATTTCCGACCTCGCGGTAAGCTTCCCGGAAAGTCGCCCCATTCATTACCAGTTCATTGATTTTTTCGACGCTGAAAAGATAATCATATTTCTCATCCTTCAAAATATCTTCTTTAATCTGGATATTATTAAGCATAAATTCAAAAATCTGCAGGCAATCTTTTAAATCCTGAATTCCCGGGAAAATTATTTCCTTCGTCAGCTGAAAATCTCTGTGATAACCGGACGGAAGGTTGTTTGTAAGCAGTGTAAGTTCATTCGGAAGACTCTGAATTCGGGCGGATTTTGCGCGAATCAGTTCAAAAACATCAGGATTTTTTTTGTGAGGCATAATGCTGCTTCCAGTGGTAAGTCCGGACGGAAAACTCAGGAAACCGTAGTTCTGATTGCTGAACAGGCAGATATCATACGCGAGTTTGCTTAATGTGGCCGCCACCGTACTCATTCCCATTGCCGTGATTTTCTCCGATTTTCCGCGCGTCATCTGCGCATAAACGGAATTAATATTCATTTTTTCCAGTCCCAGTTCTTTCGTTGTAAAATCCCGGTCCAAAGGAAACGAAGAACCGAATCCCGCGCCGGAACCCAACGGATTTTTCTGAACAACCGATAATGCGGAGGCTAAAACTTCTAAATCTTCAGATAAAGATTCCGCGAAAGCACTAAACCACAAGCCGAATGATGACGGCATACCAATCTGAAAATGAGTATAACCCGGCATTAAAGCTGTTTTATGTGTTTCGGCCAGATTAATTAAACGCTCAAATAAATTTTTTGAAAGCTGTGCGATTTCCTTGATTTCCGCGGCCAGATAGAGTTTAATCGCGAGCAAAACCTGATCATTTCTTGATCTTCCTGTGTGAATTTTCTTTCCGGCATCGCCCAGTTTTTGGGTAAGATTGAATTCGATATGGCTGTGAATATCCTCTACTCCATCATTAATTGTCAGCAGATGATCTTTCGCCAAAATATACATTTCATCCAGTTCTTTCTGGATTTTTATATTTTCGTTTTCTGTTAAAAATCCGATTTTAGTAAGCATCGTACAGTGTGCTTTGGTTCCGATGATATCGTACTGGGCAAGCAGAATGTCGAAATCTTTGTCTTTACCAACGGTAAATTTTTCAATGATTTCCAAATGATTCTGATTCGCTGAATCTTTTGCCCACAATTTATTATGTTTCATCTTTAGAGGATATGTGAGAGAATTTTAATGTATTTTTCGATGCCTTCATCGAGTTCATGCTGATAAATAAATTCATCCGCCGTATGCGAACGGGTAGAATCTCCGGGACCAATTTTCACTGAATCGAACGGCATCAGCGCCTGATCCGAAACCGTGGGAGACCCGTATAAACTGCAGTTTTCCTTCTGCGCAGCAAACACAAAAGGATGATCTAAATTGATTTTTGAAGAATTTAAAGCCAATGATCTTGGTTGGATTTCCGACTCCAGTTCATTTCTGAAAATTTCTAAAATTTCCGAATTGGAATAATGCTCATTTGTGCGGACATCAATTGTAAAATGACACTGATCCGGAACCACATTGTGCTGTGAACCGGCGTTTATAATCGTTACGGTCGCTTTTACTTTCCCGAGAACTTCAGAAACTTTATCAAATTCAAAATTCTGAACTTTCTGAATATCGCGAACCGCTTTATAAATGGAATTATCCTCATTAGTATGCGCAGCATGCGAAGCAGTTCCCTTTGCGACACAATTTAAAACGACCAACCCTTTTTCCGCAATGGCCAAATCCATCTTCGTGGGCTCACCGACAATTGCAAAATCAATGTTTCCTAAATCTTCGAGGATCGATTTTACGCCATTCTCTCCGGAAATTTCTTCTTCTGCAGTGGTGGCGTAGATCAAATTATATTTAAGTTTTACAGCGTAAAAATGCGTGAAAACGGCCCATAAACTCACCAAACTTGCGCCTGCATCATTGCTTCCCAAGCCGAAAATCTTTCCCTCTTTCTGTACGGCTTCGAAAGGATCAAGAGTGTACGCCGAATTTGGTTTTACCGTGTCATGATGGGAATTCAATAAAACTGTCGGTAAATTTTCGTCAAACTGAAGGTTTTTTGCCCAGATATTATTTCCTTTCCGCTGAAACGGAATATTTTTAAGATTTAAATACTTCTCAATAATCAGCGCAGTATTTTCTTCCTCCCGGCTGAAAGAAGGCGTTTCGATCAATTCGATCAGAAAATTCCGGGCGTCGTTCTTTAAGATCTCCATTAGTGCAAACTGATATTTGTTCCCGGATTTTCGTTGTTGAAATATTGCTCCAACGCGTCACTTTTAAGAATTCTGGCTTCTTCCACACCGTGATACAACGCCCTAAAAGCCGTCTGAACTTTCGGAATCATTCCGTCAGCAATCTGTTTCGTTTCTTTCATTTGCGTAAAATCCGCTTTGGAAATGACAGGAATTACAGAATTTTCGTCGGTAATATCCTGCAGAACCCCACTTCGCTCAAAACAGTAAATAAGATGCGTTTTATATTTTGCCGACATCGCTTTGGCGATTTCAGCAGCCATTACATCGGCATTTGTATTTAAAAGGTCGCCCTCTTCGCTGATGCTGATTGAATTAACCACGGGAATGATGTTCCCGGCAATAAAATTTTCAAAAACCGTCTCATCCACCTTCACGATGTCGCCCACAAAACCGTAATTAATCACAGAAGCGTCTCTTTTTTTCGAAACAATACAGTTCAGATCAGCTCCTGAAAGTCCTATTGCTAAGAGTTTTTCAGCTGATAATCCGGCGACAATATTTTTATTGATGAGACCTGCATAAACCATCGTGCAGAGTTCGAGAGTTTCCAGGGAAGTTATCCTTCTTCCTTCCACCATCTGTTGGGGAATGAACAGTTTCTGTGCTAGTTCTGTCACTTTTTTTCCGCCGCCATGCACCAAGATTACCTTTTTGCCGGAATTAGCAATCGCTTTCAGACAGGTTTTCAATGTCTCCTTGCTGTTGATGGTTTCCCCACCGATTTTTATGATGAATAAATCTCCCATTTTACAATGAATTTTCGAGGATTTTCTTGATAATTAACTGTACTGAAATTGTTCTGTTATTGGCCTGCTCATAAATTAAAGAATTGGCAGAATCTAAAACCGCGTCACTCATTTCCAGATTTCTTCGGACCGGAAGACAGTGCATGAATTTCGTTTCAGGATTTGTTTTCAAAAACTCTTCACCTAAAAGCCAATTTCCTTCCACCACAGGCATCGCACCATATTCATCATAAGACGACCAGTTTTTCACATAGACAAAATCAGCATCTTTCAAAGCTTCCTCCTGATTGTGATACACTTTTGCATCGCCCGTAAAATCTTCGCTTAAATCATAACCTTCAGGATTTGCGATGCAGAAATCGACGTCCGCAGCGTTCATCCATTCCGCGAAAGAATTACCAACTGCCTGCGGAAGCGGTTTGATGTGCGGCGCCCATGAAAGAACAACTTTCGGTTTCTGAGGTTTGTTCCAGTTTTCTCGGATCGTAATTAAATCCGCGAAACTCTGTAAAGGATGTCGAGTTGCAGATTCCAAGGAAATTACAGGAACGGTTGCGTATTTTATAAATGAATTCAGAACAAATTCGCTGTAATCTGCGTCGCGATCTTTTAAACCCGGAAAACATCTCAAACCGATGACATCGCAATATTCGCTCAGAACTTTTGCAGCGTCTTTGATATGTTCAACTGTAGAGCCGTCCATCACCGCGTTTTCTGCAAATTCCCAGTTCCAGGCATCCTGTCCGGCGTTGATGACCTGAACCTGCATTCCGAGATTCATTCCGGCTTTCTGGCTACTCATTCTGGTTCTTAAACTTGGATTTAAAAACACCAATCCAAGCGTTTTATTTTTTCCTAAATCGCCAAAGCCGTAAAGATCTTTTTTAAGTTCCAAAGCTTCCTGAACAAGGATTTCAGGATTTGATATATCGTATACTGATGTGAAATTTTTCATTTTTAAATTGAATTTAGGACTGATTTTAAAGAAGAGATGACATAATCCATTTCCGGATAAGAAATGGTAAGTGGCGGTAAAAGCCTCATGGTTAAAGGATCTGAAGCGCTTCCGACAAAGATTTTAAATTCTTCCCTTAATTTTTTTGAAACCTGAGCGGCCGGAATTTCAAAATCAATTCCTATCAAAAGTCCTTTTCCCCGGATTGCCTTGATCTGCGGAATCTCTTTTAATTTTTGAATTAAATATTTCCCTTTCTCTAAAGATTCCCGAATCAGATTTTCGTTTTCAATGATTTCAAGAACCGCAATAGCAGCGGCACAAGCAAGATGATTTCCGCCAAATGTGGTTCCGAGCATTTTGTGTTTTGCCTGAATTTTTGGGGAAATTAGAACTCCACCAATCGGGAAGCCATTCGCCATTCCTTTTGCTGTCGTGATGATATCAGGTTTCACATCAATATACTGATGCGCGAAGAATTTTCCGCTTCTTGCGTAACCCGACTGAATTTCATCTGAAATAAAATAAACTGAATTTTCATTGCACAGCCTTTCAATTTTATTCATCAATTCCTGCGACGGAATCTGAATTCCGCCAATTCCCTGAATTCCTTCAATAATGACTCCGGCCAACTTCTGAATATTCTCAAAAAAAAGTTTTTCAAATTCTTCAACATTGTTCCATTCACAGAAGATAAAATTTTCGGTTTCGTTTACGGGCGCAACAATCGAAGGATCGTCTGTGGCAGCCACGACAGCGGAAGTCCGGCCGTGAAATGAATTTCTGAACGTAATAAATTTCTTTTTTCTTGAAATGAAAGAAGCGATTTTCAGCGCATTTTCGTTTGCCTCCGCACCGGAATTGCAGAGAAATACACTGTAATCTTCGTAACCGGAAATCTTTCCGAGCTTTTCCGCCAGTTCTTCCTGCAATTTATTGATCACCGAGTTGGAATAAAACCCAATCTGATCCAACTGGTTTCTGATTTTTGCCACATAATGCGGATGCGTGTGCCCAACAGAAATTACCGCGTGACCACCGTAAAAATCCAGATATTCGGTACCGTTTTCGTCCCAAAGTTTGCAGTTATCTGCCTTCACAATATTTACGGGCATCAACGGATATACATCAAATAATTTCATAAT
>Ga0181463_1000158_pt1 | contig 15928 bp, 10 predicted proteins | sample InSIn1gowninarea_FD_119071 | JGI IMG/M metagenome (GOLD analysis project Ga0181463, IMG submission 119071) | Clean room microbial communities from NASA Spacecraft Assembly Facility at Jet Propulsion Laboratory, Pasadena, California, USA -... ... | reverse complement strand
CGGCTTAGCCCCAGGCATGTGGAGTATAAGACCTTTGGAGGAAGTGGATTACTCAAACGGTCTGGGTAAACAATATCATAATTTATACGCCGAAATGATTCAGGTATTCCGGAATCCCATCGTTGTTATCCTTTACGTGCTGGGCTGTATATCCCTTGCTTATCATTTAATGCACGGGTTTGAAAGTGCATTCAGGACGATAGGGGTACACAACAATCGTTATCTTAAAATGTTACGTTATTTAGGCCGCGGCTTTTCTATCATTGTAAGCCTTGCCTTTGCAATGATGCCGATAAGCATATATTTGGGCTGGGTGAGATAAAATTGACTGAAAAAAGGCAATTTGAAGTTTTGAAGCGGATACGGTTGTCAAACACAAACTCATATTCAAATTTCCGGTTTTCACAAGAGAAATACAGATCGTTACACAAAAAGATTAAAGCAAAAGATGGCTTATTTTTAGAGCAGGCTGTTTAAAGCACTTTTTCAAAAATTCAATTTTTCAAATTGCACATATGTTAGATGCGAAAATACCGGAAGGCCCATTAGAACAAATATGGCCTGATTACAAAGGGCATGTTAAACTGGTAAACCCCGCCAATAAGCGGAAAATGGAGATCATCATTATCGGTACGGGCCTGGCTGGTGCATCAGCTGCGGCGTCGTTAGGTGAATTAGGTTATAAAGTAAAAGCTTTTTGTTACCAGGACAGTCCCCGCCGTGCACACAGTATTGCTGCACAAGGCGGTATAAATGCTGCTAAAAATTATCAAAACGACGGAGACAGTGTCTTCCGTCTTTTTTATGATACGATTAAGGGTGGAGACTATCGGTCGAGGGAAGCAAACGTACATCGGCTTGCAGAGGTGAGTGTGAATATTATTGATCAATGTGTGGCACAGGGTGTACCATTTGCGCGTGAATATGGCGGTCTGTTGAGTAACCGCAGCTTCGGTGGTACACAGGTGCAAAGAACATTCTATGCCGCAGGGCAAACTGGTCAGCAGTTGTTAATCGGTGCATACCAGGCCCTTGAAAGGCAGGTGGCATTAGGCAACGTCAAAATGTATAACCGGCACGAGATGCTCGAGCTGGTGATTGTAGACGGAAAGGCACGCGGCATTGTAGCGCGCAATCTTGTAAGCGGAGAGCTTGAAAGACATTCTGGCTATGCGGTGCTGCTTTGTTCGGGCGGGTATGGAAACGTATTCTACTTGTCCACAAATGCCATGGGCAGCAATGTAACCGCCGCCTGGAAGACGCACAAGAAAGGCGCTTATTTTGCAAACCCTTGCTATACCCAAATTCATCCGACCTGTATTCCCGTGAGCGGCGAACACCAAAGTAAGCTTACCCTGATGAGTGAAAGTTTGCGCAACGACGGCAGGATCTGGGTGCCGAAAAAGCAAAATGATGGCCGCAAACCGAGTGAAATTCCCGAAGATGAAAGGGATTATTATCTCGAAAGAAGGTATCCGGCATTTGGAAACCTGGTGCCACGTGATGTGGCCTCAAGAGCTGCAAAGGAAAGGTGTGATGCAGGTTACGGCGTAGGAACCTCAAAACAGGCGGTATATCTTGATTATGCATTTGCAATAGAACGTTATGGACATATTGAAGCAGGTAAAAAAGGAATCCTAAATGCGGACAGCGGACAGATTGTTTCAATGGGCAAAGAAGTAGTGAAAGAAAAATACGGCAACCTGTTTGACATGTATGAAAAGATAACGGGAGAAAACCCGTATGAGGTGCCAATGCGCATTTATCCGGCCGTACACTATACAATGGGAGGTATTTGGGTAGATTATGAATTGCAAACTACCGTTCCTGGTTTATATTCTTTAGGCGAAGCAAACTTTAGCGATCATGGTGCCAACAGACTCGGCGCTTCGGCCCTGATGCAAGGTCTCGCCGATGGCTATTTTGTTATACCGTATACAATAGGCAACTTCCTTGCCGACGAGATACGCACCCCTCCAATTTCGGTTGACCATCCTGCCTTCATTGCCGCACAAAAGGATGTAGAGGACAGAATCAACCGATTGATGAGCATAAAGGGTAAAACTTCGGTCGAAAGCTTCCATAAGCGGCTGGGCAAAATTATGTGGGATAAATGTGGTATGGCGCGAAATGCTCAGGGCTTGCAGGAAGCTATTACAGAGATCCGGCAGTTGAAGCAACAATTCTGGAGCGATGTAAGAATTCCCGGCGAAATCAACGAAATGAATTTTGAACTGGATAAAGCAGGCCGGGTAGCTGATTTTATTGAATTAGGTGAGCTGATGTGTATAGATGCGCTTCAACGTGAAGAAAGTTGTGGCGGACATTTTAGAGAGGAACATCAAACCGAAGAAGGCGAAGCTTTACGTGACGATGAAAACTTTATGTTCGTTGCCGCCTGGGAATACAAGGGTGAACACAACTGGGAACTGCATAAAGAAGAGCTGAAGTACGAAGTGGTGAAGCCGACAGCGAGAAGTTATAAATAGTTGAGATTGTTTCATGATTAAAATGATACCACGGAGGAAAAAAAATCTTACAGCTAAACGATATTGAAGCCTATAAAATTGCGTTTCATTTAAGCAACTTTGTTTGGGATATTATTGTTACCTGGGATAATTTTTCTAAGTCAACTATTGTAGGCAGTATGTGAATGCAATTGACTCAATCTCCGCAAACATTGCTGCAGGCTTTGGCAGGTATTTTAAAAAAGATAAAATTAATTTTTATCGATATAGTAAAGGTTCCCTAAAAGAATCCTTCGACTGGAATGAGAAATCAAGAATTAGAAGGCTACTCACCAGGAACAATACGAGTATATTTTTCATAAATTGGAGAAACTACCAAAAGCAATCAATTCGCTGATAAAATATACAATTGAAAAACTGAAAGAGTAGTTTGCGTATCAATTAAACAATAGTACCATTTAACAGTGCAAATTTTATGGAACATTATAACATGAACCTTACGCTGAAAATATGGCGTCAGAAAAACGTGAAGGCAAAAGGGGCTTTTGAAACCTATCAGGTTCGGGACATTTCTTCTGAGATGTCTTTTCTCGAAATGATCGACGTGCTCAATGAAGACCTGATAAGTGAGGGAAAGGATCCGATCGCTTTTGACCATGACTGTCGTGAAGGTATATGTGGCTCATGTTCGATGTACATCAATGGCAAACCACACGGGCCTTGGCGGGCTACTACGGTATGCCAGTTACACATGAGGGCTTTTAAAGATGGAGAAACAATTGTCGTGGAGCCTTGGCGGGCAAATGCTTTTCCGGTAATTAAAGACCTGTGCGTCGACCGATCTGCTTTTGACCGTATCGTTCAGGCTGGCGGATATATTAGTGTCAACACTGGTAATGCGGTAGATGGCAATGCCATTCCCGTAGATAAGGATAAAGCAGATAAATCCTTTGCAGCTGCTGCATGTATTGCCTGCGGTGCATGTGTCGCCGCCTGTAAAAATGCCTCTGCCATGTTGTTCGTTTCGGCGAAAATCTCGCACCTCGCTCTTCTGCCCCAGGGAGAACCTGAAAGAAAAACACGGGCAATTAACATGGTGGCCCAAATGGATAAGGAGGGTTTTGGATCTTGTACCAATATTGGCGCCTGTGAAGCTACCTGTCCTAAAGAAATCCGATTGACCAACATCGCGCGGCTAAATGCGGAATATTTGTCCGCAGCTCTTACGATTGACAAAGAGAATTAAGAGTATACATTCATTTTTCAAAGGCCGTTCTTTTTAAGAATGGCTTTTGTATTTAACCCATCATCATGTCTTATGTAGTTCCGACAAATACGAGAATTGGGCATATACATTTAAAGGTCTCAGACATAAATAAAGCCCTGGGATTTTATCACGAATTATTGGGATTTGAGATTATGCAGAACTACGGACCCTCAGCTGTGTTCGTATCTGCAGGCGGTTATCATCATCACATTGGGCTCAACACCTGGCACAGTAAAAATGCGAAACCGGCGCCGGTTAACACATGCGGATTATACCATACAGCTATTCTTTACCCGGAGCGGAAAGACCTTGCCGTGATCCTGAAAAGAATAGCAGATGCAAAATATCCATTAACCGGCGCCGCTGATCATGGTGTTTCCGAAGCCCTTTATTTAAACGACCCTGATGGTAATGGCGTCGAACTTTACTGGGACAAGCCAAAAGAACAATGGCCTTTTGACGCCGACGGCAATTTGCAAATGATCACCGAACCACTCGACATTGAAGGATTGTTGGCTGAGATAGACCGGTAACTTTTTGATACAGGCATTAGTTCATTGATTGTACATCGTTGCGACGCATTTCGTTCATCTTTTACCATTCTATTTGGCTTTTCCTAATAAGGATGACTGATGTCAAATTACCGACTCGAAGGTAGTTTGTGGCGGTTGCGCAATACATCGGGAAGCGTTTACATATTTGTAAACTGTCAATTTCAAATCCTCGTATCCTATTCCCTCAAACGTCTACTCCCACATGTCCAATTCATACTTCCGTTTCAGACAATTTATAGTCAATCAGGAAAAAGCTGCCATGAAAGTGTGCACAGACGGATGTCTGTTTGGAGCATGGGTCGCCGCTAAAATTGAAAAGAGAGATCCAACAGTTGAGTGCATATTAGACATTGGTGCAGGCACTGGATTGTTGTCTTTAATGCTGGCACAGAAAACAAAGGCCAAAATCCAGGCTGTCGAAATAGATGAATCAGCGGCACAACAGGCAGCGGGGAACTTTGAAGGGTCACAATTTGCCCGGCAGTTGGAACTGCATCAAACCGACATACGAGATTTCAAGCCGGATTTTAAATATGACCTGGTCGTTTCCAATCCACCTTTTTTTCAAAACGACTTAAAAAGCGCAAACCAGAAGCGAAATATTGCGCTGCATGCAGAGTCATTAAGTTTCGAGGAGCTCATTACTTCTACTGACAGGCTATTAGATGAAGCCGGATTTTTCGCTGTCCTTCTTCCCTATCATTGTACCACTTCGTTTGTACAGCTCACCAATGACAAAGGTTTATATCCTGCCGAAAAAGTGTTGGTGAAGCAAACGGAACGTCACCCCTATTTTCGTTCTATTTTACTTTTAAGCAGAACCGAAGCAGAAGTCAAGACATCGGAAATCATTATAAAAAATGAAGGTCATTATTCTAAAGAGTTCTCGTCGTTGTTAAAGGACTATTACCTGTTTCTGTAATTGTAGCCTTATTTATTTTCTGTTATTGCCCTTAAAAACATTTCTTATAAGTTTCTTCGCGCAACTTTGTGTCTTACTTCAAAAGGACGAAAAATAAGAAGATGAACCATTTTGAATTGTTTGAATTACCCATTAGCCTTCATCCTGATACCCGGCAGCTAAAGCAAAAATTTTACGCTTTGAGCCGGAAATTTCATCCTGACTTTTATACGCAGGAAAGTGAGTTGGAACAAGCTGAGGCGCTTGAAAAATCCTCGCAAATAAATAAGGCTTTTAAAATCTTTCAAGATGGGGATGAAACGATAAAATATGTTTTGCAATTAAAGGGACTGTTGCAGGAAGAAGAAAAATACGACCTGCCGCCTGCGTTTCTAATGGAGGTAATGGAACTGAATGAGCAAATGATGGAAGCTAAAATGGATGGAGAGGCCGCATCTGCAACCAGATTAAAAACTGCAATTGCAGAACTCGAAGAAGAAATATATGCGCCGGTAAAAATGATTGTGGAGGGATATGAAGAAGGCAAAACAACTGAAGCAGACCTGCTAAAAGTGAAAGAATATTATTATAAGAAAAAATATCTCAACAGGATTTTGGCTACAATGAACCGATGACTTAATATTGCAGCCCGATCGATACAGGCATTAAGAGATTTAATTCAATAGTGATCGGTCTCGGTTCTTATTCTGATAAAATGAGAGCTTGGTTAATGACTGCTACATTGCCCGGGTGGCGGAATTGGTAGACGCAGCAGACTCAAAATCTGCCGTTCGCAAGGATGTGCTGGTTCGATTCCAGTCCCGGGCACCTAATAACCCTTGTACTTCTTTGATTATCATTGATTTACAAGGGTTTTTTATTTGCTGCGGATGTGTGTACTTATACCACCTATCACGATCACCGCTTCCTGTTTCACCAACATACATTTTCCATACGTCGGTATTTTTTATCATTTCCTCTTTTTGTTTTAACAGATCTGCAATCGATTTATCCGAGTCTTTCATCATAACTGATGTTGCAGTAACTGTTGGCTTCATTACGCCATTTATAAGCGATATAACAGACGGGAAAATCATTAAAGCAAAACCAATTACAAAAGGCCTGAACAAAGGATAAAAATCAACTGGTTCTGCATTTGCGATATGCCGCCAGACCCTTGATGCGATATACCATGTAGCCGCAAAACCTGCGATACCTTGACCAATTCCAATCATCTTGCTGCATAGAGGCATCATATCCTCGTACAATTGATCAAGCACTCCATGAAAGCCTTTCACCTCGTTGGTTACCGATCAATTACTTCTTTCATAGGTTTCATTTTAGTTTTGAAAACCTTTCCACGCCGACAATTACATTAGTCGATTCCTTCGCTGAAAAATTCACTTGGTGTTACCCCGAGCGCATCAATAACTCGTGGCAAGGTTGTATCCCTTATATCATGTCCGTTTTCATACCTGCCAACCTGAGCGCCGGAAATGTTGTGTTCATAGGCAAAGGTTTCATAACTAGTGTATCCTTTTAGGATCCGGAGTTCTTTTATCCTTTGCCCTAACTTTTTCAATTCTTCTTTTGGGTCTTTTTCGTCCGAGCTACCCTGTGATTTCATTAAATAAAATAAAAACATCTGCTCTCCATAAATGACCCCTTATAAGACACAGCTAATAAGCGTCTCCTTTCGAAAGAAGCCATGGAGTTTAGAGTTAAAAGAACTAATTTCAAATGATAATAAATGCAAATAAAACACGGTCACCTTTCGTCAACCCAGGACTAATTCACACTTTCATCGCCCCTAAAATGATAAAATATTAATTGAGGAAGCAACACAGTGCTTGTGAAAATTGATTGCAACTGTAATAAAGTATGAACAAAAGGTTTCTCGAAAGGTCCAAAACGAAACAGGACTTGCCCCAGATGTACGCAAATTTCCCAACCATGAATTAACTGTTTCAATTAATTAAGCCGACCCCAAAATCTTTACCATTAAACTTTAGTAAACGTACGTAAATAAAAATGTATTCATTAACAGAAAGGAGATGGATTTTAAAGGCAAACCGCAGATCATTGTATCTAAACTGGAACAACCTAAAAATCGCCGAACAGCAAGGCTTGAACAAAGTGGAGCCGAGAAAATGGGATTTACAACGGTTCATTTCGGCAGAGTATAGAGAAGAAACTCGATGAAATTGTAAAATAATAGTTTATGAAAAAATTAAACTCCTTATCGACACTTGTTAAGTTCATTCTTAAGCAAGGTGGTCTATAGAACAGTTTGAAGAATTAGCTGGATTTAAAAAGGGTTTACTAGTTAGTTTGATAGCTGAAAAAGGAGACTTAAACTGCAAACAAATTGGAACCGATGAGTGGGCGAATTGAATTATTGACAACTATATTAGGAACCGAAGCCGACAGCAATAAAAAATAATTTGTACAGTAGTTGATTTGAGTAAAGTCCCTGTTAAAGTTTTCTTAATGATAAATAAGATCTTAGGGGCTTAGGAAATGAACTTTGAGAATTCAGGATATAGCATCTACTTCAGGCGCTCCGTCTAATTTTTTGCCTGCATTCCCGCCTGCATTCAATTGCCAGGGTGGGTCAATGGAAGTAGACCAAATTAAATGTAAGTACCGCTTACAGGGAAATCATTTGCCGGAGACCTCCTAATGCAGTAGCAAAGAATAAAATATCACGGAATTTTGAAGCGTCGGTCGTTTTTTTTCTATAAGCTGGCGTACTTGCTCCTTTAGCTCGTAGTCCCATTCATTGTTTTTGACTAAAAATAGCCACCTTCCATTTGTCAAGTATTATGTGACGAGAAAGGAAAACCTTATCAAATTACTAATGTATATTGTTGACGTATGATACCGACATTTTTAAACTGTTTTAGCGGCTCATGAATAAAATGAGGAAGCTACGTAGCAATTTCAAGTCAATCTTTTTAAGATATTCAAATAAGTACATTCCCCGTCAGCATTAACAACCTTTTCCTATCAAAGCTGAAAAAACATTAGAAAACATACCATAAATGCAAAAAAAATATTACTTTGTTCCAGAAGATTTATGAATTGAATCTTTTTACATAAAAAAAAATCAATTTATGTCTTTCACAACTTCAACTGGCCAATAATAGTTGCGATTAATAATATCGAAGTAACTGTTAGACAGATGGAGATGCTTCAGACTGACGCGTGTCAGATTTACAAGGCGCAGTCGATCTGACATTAGAATCTGTGGATGAGGCTTCAGTTAACACTGTATTGCAAAAACCAGCAAAGTGCATTAACCGGACTATTACTTCAAAAAAGTGATGAAGATAGTTAGATTAAAGAATTGACGTTCGAGACACCGGCATATGATTACAGAAATTTTATTTGTGTCATGTTTGTCCCAATCTCTGATTGGAATATAAAACTCAGAGGTAACAGAAGCTGAGAAAGAGGTCGTGCTTTCTCTTCTCGATTAGCAGGAAGTTAATTTGTAAAAGTTGTTTCTAAAGGATATTTAAATGATTTGTTACCTGTTTCTAAAGGAGCTGTGTTGAATTTTTAGGTTAAGCTGTTTTGATTGAATTGAAGCCGCGTGTCTATATCTCGCCAGTCAAAAACGTTTTGTCGAGCTGTTCGGAGTCTCGCAAAGAGCTAAATGCCAGTGAAGCGGATTAGCTTTTAGATTGGAGTTTCTGCTTTACAGGCTATTTGTTCTTTTAAAGCGCCTTTATATTTATTCAGGGCATCTTTTGGCAAAGTCACAGCCGTACATAACCGTTTAGACTAACAAAACAAGTGAGTCGCAAAAGTGTAGTTAGTAAAGTATCGACATATCATAGGAGGGTAAAGATAAACGGCCTTTACTTTAGTCCTCGGCACTGCCCATGCGCCGTTTGTGCTATTTTAATTTTCAATAGGACGACTGACTTCTACCCCGCCCTATTGGTTTTATACATTAAATCCTTAAAATTTTGATTGCTAAAAAGATACCCTATGTTCATTCAAAAGGAACCACCCGATGCACAGCCTCTGGCGGATAAAGCTGCATTAGGTGAAAGAGCAAGCCAGCAGATCTTGCAATCTGCAGAGCAAAAGATCATGCAAATGTCTGAATCGGTGATTGCTGAAAAAAGCAGGAAAACATCTGAAACAATTGCTTTAGCCAACCAGGGAGTTCAGGCTACAAAGCAAATAGCGGCTTTATCAGGAGGACTAAACGATAATGTGCTGGGATCCAACGTGCATGTAAAGAACTTCACCTCCGACAACTCGTCTAACATCTCCGACAACTCGTCTCAGACCTCCGGCACGAACGCTGCCACTGACCCGCAACAACAGGCAATGCAGCTTGCAAACGCATTAGGGATTCTACCACAGTTGACTGCAGAAATAACTATTGCAGGTGAAGCGATGAACCGTTACAGCCATTTTACTATATGCGAGCAAAGTGACCAACACCACCACTTTTCAATTACTTACGATCATAGTATGGAGGAACCTGAGAGCACCCCTCTTGCTAAAGTTTTTTGACCTTACCGGGGAGGTGGCGTTCTTCACCATTTATCCTATCAACATTCCTGGTGCACCCGTACATATGTTCTCCGGTATTGTAACCCGAGCCTATAAAAGTTTCGACCACAATCCATACGGCTCTCTGATAGTTGAAGGGTATTCTCCAACTTATCTCCTCGATGATAAGCGTACTAAAACTATCAACTCATGGTACAGGAAAGATATTGCAGCGATTATAAAAGAGCTTACCGAGCCGCTACAGGCTTACGGAACCAACATCGTTGTTGATCCGAAAAATATTATGAATACCGAATACATATGCCAATACAAGGAAACGCCTTATCAATTTATACGCCGCATCGCTTATGACTTCGGGGAGTATCTTTTTTATGACGGCTTAAACCTTTGCTATGGCAGACCAAAAAGCGGGCCCGTGGTCGAGATGTTTTACGGTACTGATTGCGAACATCTTCGAATTGGCTTCGAGCTTAAAGCAGTCAATCACTCACACCTTGTCTACCATTCAGCTACTGATAAAAAAGAAATAAAGAATGCACCAGCCAGCATTGACGGGCTGGAAGACCTTGCTAAAAAAGCCTATGAAAAATCAAGGCAGACTTTTACTGCTCCTTCTGTAATGCCTACCCCTTTTCGGGTATCATCAAAACCTGAGTTGCTGGAGGTCGCAGTAAAAAGCCATGCAGCCTCCGAAGCAGCAGGTATGTATAAGGTTAGCGGTACCTCGCGTCGGCACGACCTTAAAGTAGGATCTGTGATAGATTTATCTACTACCAGGTTAGAGGGCGGCTTTCAGGTAGGCAGGGAGTCGGTAGGTAAATTTTTTGTTACCCGTCTAATACATAAAATGGAGCCGGGCGAGAAGTACCACAACGAGTTTGAAGCAGTGCCTGAAGGAGTGCCTATGCTGCCGATGGAAGACATTGAATACCCGCTTGCTGAGGCACAACCAGCTGTGGTAACAAGTAACAAAGATCCCGAGGGACAGGGAAGAGTGAGGGTTAAGTTTTTTTGGTCCGGGAACGATGCAGGAATAAGCGACTGGATAAAAGTGCTTACGCCGGATGCCGGAGGTTCTGAGAAAGTAAGCAAGAACAGGGGGTTTGTATGTATTCCGGAGGAGGGAGATTTGGTGATGGTAGACTTCAGGTTTGGCCAGCCCGATCAGCCTTTTGTCACCGGCAGCATGCACACGGGCCCTAAAGCGGGGGGTGGTGGAGAAGGAAATAATCTTAAGAGTTTAAGCAGTAAAAGCGGTCACACACTGACCATGAATGATGGCGCGGGCATTACGCTCAGAGATAAATCAAAGCTGAACCACATAGTCGTAGATGGAAATAATACAATTAGGATTACGGCAGGCCACAACATAACGCTAACCAACGGCAAATCAACGGTATCATTAGTTGGTGGAAAGGTTTCTATATATGCAGCCGAAAGCATCGACATCCAGGCACCCTCTATAACAATCGGGAGCATTGGCGGCGAAAAACCAACCGTATTGATGAAGTCACAGGCGCAAACGATAATTTCTAAAGCAGAAATAGAAATGATCGATAAAGCGCCAAAAATGAATATAGGAGATGCCGGCGAAACCAATTTGCTGTCAATAGCTTGTGCAGGTTTGATAGATATAGGCGCTAAAGGAATGGCAACGATTGCAGGGGGAGAAGTTCAAATAAATAAGAGCTAATGGCAAGCCAATATCTTATTCTACGTAATAATGGCGTAAAACGACGTACGTTCCGCTTTACCATGCGGGTAAGGTCAAAAATAGGAACGATGAGCTACGAAAATGATACAGAAGTTTTACTGCAGCAAACCTGGATAAGTAGAAAAGGTGAAAATCACATCTTTGAAATATCCATTCTGGAACATAAGCAAACAAATGAAGGGGGAGTTCATCAATGGGACAAGGAATTGAACAAAATAAAAAACAAGCTGGCTTTTGAGGTTGATGCAGGGAACGGTAGTAGCGTACGGGTAGCGAACATAGCGGAGATCGCAGAAAAATGGCGAACGATAAGGCCGGTTATGCTAAAGAATTATGAGCATACTGATTACCTGAAGTATATGATAAAGGGCACCGATGATTTATTGCAGGATGAGGAACGGCTGACAAAAGCTACTGCAGCTTCCAATGAGCATGTAATGCTATTGCCCGGCATTTATGGTATTTATACAAATGAGAAAGTAGAAAGCATACCGGCAAGGAGCATTAGAAATGTGCTGCCTGGCATTCATTTACCTATCAAAGCGGTTTGTCGGCTTAAAAAATATGATGAGACTACGGGGGTCTGCAGCATTTTAGTAGAAGGAACTGCTGATTATGAAAATTTTGAAGACACTAAATTCAGACAGGCTGTAAAAGAAATGACCGGAACCTTTAATGCCCGTACCACTATGAAGGTTGGATATTTAGAAAAGTATGAATTAGACGAATATCATTGGATAAAATCGGCGGGTAGGATGTATAGGTATTACCTACCGGGATTTATATGCAACGAAACGATTTGTACGTTAGCAAAAGAAAATTAAGGAGCATGCCAGACTTTTATGTACCTGACAATGTTTTTTTAGCTTGTGACAAGGGCACATGTATCTGCCAGCTAAAAGCAACTAGTTATAGCAGGACAAGTATATACGGCGAGCATATAGCTACAGAGGCAGATAAATTGCCGTATGTTAATATTAAGCCTTTGGGTGTTTGTGCAGTAACCAACGCACCCTGTGTACCAGTACCTATAGCGTGGCAGGATGTAAAAGACGGCATCACCGTAGGAGGCTTCCGGCTTCTATTAAACAAATCTGTCCTTCCTTGCGGTGCAGGCGGCAAAATAAATATCCATTTTTCCAGGGCGGCAGCGCAGGCAATAGCTGATGCCAATGCCAAAGCCGTAAAAAAGGCAGAAGAAGAAGATAAACCGTGGTATGAGAAAGGATGGGATTTTACAAAGGGACTTGCAGAAGGTGTATGGGACGGAGGTGTAGGCCTGGTGGAAGGAGTAGCCCACATGGTAAGGCACCCTGTTGATACTGTAGTAGGCGTGGCAACACTCGCCTATAATGTCGCTGATGCGGTTACTGATCCCGACAACTACGTAAAAGCTTACGATTGGGCTAGCAACAGAGAAAATTGGTCCAATGCCTTGGATAGCGCAAAAGAATGGGCATCGGAGCAATCGCCTGAAGACTGGGGCAGGCTCCTGGGCAGAGGCACATTTGAAGTAGCGCTCGCAGTTGGCACTGGAGGGGCAGGCACCGCGGCCGAAGGCGTAAATGTAACCAGCAAGGTAGCTGAGGCCGCAGAGATAGCGAACGCAGCAGGTAAAGCGGCTGAAGCAGCCGAAGTAGCCAACACAGCCGGCAAAGCAGCTGAGGCAGCAGAGGTAGCAAACGCCGTAGGTAAAGCAGCCGAGGCAGCAGAGGCCTCCAACGCTGCAGGTAAGGTGGAGACTGTAGGCGCCGTAGTAACAGATGCCAAGGCTGCTGAAGAGGCTGCTGAAGCCGAAAAAGCAGCAGAAGCTGCAAAGGCAGAACGCTGCAACCGTGAACAATGCACCGAAAAGGGCCATCCTGTCGATATGGCTACCGGCGAAATGTTTATTGAAGCTGTTGGTTTTGAGCTTCCGGGCATGATACCCATCAACTGGAATGCTATATGGTTTAACAGCAGTGTTTACCAGGGGCCAATGGGCAGTGGCTGGAGCCATTGTTACGACCAGTTTTTAATTGCAGATGCGACAACTGGTAAAATTACCCACCGCACTGCTGATGGCAGAGATATCTGGTTCCCCTACTTGACCGAAGCAGGAGCATCTTACTATAAACGAAGTGAGAAAACAACCCTTTATTGCCAAACCGATGGGTATAAGCTATACAACCATACAGAGCAGTTACAATACCTATTCAGGTACAATGCATCAGCGCAAAAATGGGTATTGGAAGGTATATACAATATTGACGGCGCCACAATAAAGTTGAAATATGAAAACGGGCTGCTTGCCAGGATTATTGACAGTTGTAAGCGCATACTGTCATTAAGTTATAATCAAGCAGGGCAGCTAACAGAAGTGGCTTTGTTGCCCGACGGCCCTTCGCTCCCACCTGAATCGCTTATTTCTTATGAGTATAACCAACAGGGCTGCCTGGTCGCGATTACTTATCCCCTTAAAAATAAACAGCATTTTTATTACAATGCTTACAAGCAGATAATCAAGCATACGGTGCGTGCAGGCATCAATTTTTATTTTGAGTATGATGGTACCGGCCCTGAAGCGAAATGTCCACGTACATGGGGTGATGGCAATGTATTAGACTACCGCTTTACTTTTGAAAAAGGTAAAACCACCTGTGTCAACAGCCTCGGCCATACTACCATTTACTTCCACAAAAACGGCTTGGTGCACAAGACCATTGACCCCTATGGCCACATCACCTATAATAATTACAATGAATACCGTGAACTGGTGTCGGAAACTGACGCATTACACAATACCACCGTATACACCTACGATAGCAAAGGCAACCTCACAAATACTTTTCTACCCAACGGTGCCGCAATCTCAATAAGGTACAATAAGCAAAACCTGCCTGCAAAAGGTATTGACCCTGATGGCGGCGCCTGGGAATGGGAGTACGATGAAGCAGGACACCTGATAAAGGAAATCGATCCGATGGGGCAGCAAGCCAGCTATCAATATAACACCAATGGTGCCCTTACGCAACTTGCCGATGTCCTGGGTCGAACCACCCTTTTTGAATATAACGAGGCCGGGCAGATTATATCAATGCACGCACCAGACGGAAAGCGTACAAGATGGCGTTACAACTACCGGGGACAATGTACTGCTGTACTATTTGCTAATGGTAAGTCCAGGCAGATCTATTACAATGCAGCAGGCAACATTATAAAAACAGAAGAACCGGATGGCAACATAAGACTTATTTCCTATAATGGCTTAGGCAAACCCCTTCGTGCAACGGACAGAAATACCGACATTATTTTTACCTACGACCTTGCAGGGCAATTGATCAGCCAGCGACAAGGAGGGCAAAGCGTACTTTTCACCTACGACACCGAACTGAACCTTACGTCGCTGATCAACGAGGAGGGCAGCCAATTTCTTTTTGAATTGGATGCAAATGGGCAACTAATAACCGAAACTGGTTTTGACGGCCTTACCCGCCGCTACCGTCGCAATGCTACCGGAAAGATAACAGAGGTTGTTCGTCCCAACGGGCACAGTATACACAATGAGTATAACGCTATAGGCCAGACAACAAACGTCAGGTACCACGATAACACCGGTGAAGCCTATACATACAGCCGGGGCGGACGCTTGCTTTCAGCCGCTAATGGTCAGGATAAGGTGAGCTTTACCTACGATGTGCTCGGGCGGGTATTGACTGAAAGTACCGCAGCAGGCAGCGTCACCAGCTCATACAACGCGGTCGGGCAACGTGTTGCACTTACCAGTACATTGGGCGCTCACATAAAACTGGAACGCGATATCATGGGCGATATAATGCAAATGGACGCCGATGACTGGCGTGCTTTGATACAACGCAATACCCAGGGCTGGGAAACTAACAGGTCGTTACCGGGTGGTATCAACAGCCGGTGGCGAACCGACGAAGTGGGCCGTCCGGTAGCACACGAAGTATTGAATATGCGCACTTTTACATTCAGTCGGAGAAAGCAATATAGATGGGGCGCCGGGAACCATTTGCAGGAAATACAGGATAAGCTTAACAATCAACAAACGACATTTATCCACAATGTATCTGGTTACCTTACCGGTGCCCGCCACAGCAACGGTTTTAAAGAAATACGCAGCGTTGACGCAGTGGGAAATCTCTTCGAAACAAGCGAACACAGCGACCGGAAATATGCGAAAGGCGGAAGGCTCACCGCCAGCAAAAATGCCTTTTACGGCTATGATGAAGAAGGGAATCTGGTAGAGAAAAAACAAAAAGACGGCCAGGTTTGGAAGTATGAATGGAATGCAGCCGGTATGCTGGCTAAAGTAATACGGCCAGACGGGGCAGTAGTGACCTTTGGTTATGATGCACTGGGCCGCCGGGTGTGGAAAAAGTATAAGCAAACGGTTACGAAATATGTATGGGATGGAAACAAGCCTTTGCATGAATGGAAGGAGTTTGATGCATTGTACCTGAATAGGTATTGTAACTGCTCTGT
>Ga0181463_1000156_pt1 | contig 15972 bp, 16 predicted proteins | sample InSIn1gowninarea_FD_119071 | JGI IMG/M metagenome (GOLD analysis project Ga0181463, IMG submission 119071) | Clean room microbial communities from NASA Spacecraft Assembly Facility at Jet Propulsion Laboratory, Pasadena, California, USA -... ... | reverse complement strand
GTAACGCATTATGTTAAGCATTACCTTTTCTTTTGGAATGCCTATGCGGTTAGCAGTAGCATCTATAATTCTTTTATTAGCCTGGTGGGGAACCAGCCATGCAATGTCATCGCCTTTGAGGTTATTTCTTTCCAGCAGTTCAAAAGCTACATCCGCCATGCCCACGACAGCAAATTTAAAAACTGACTGACCCTCCTGGTATAAAGTATGTTCTTTGGCTGTAACTGTTTCTATCGATGCAGGTTTTAGCGAACCCCCGGCTTTCATGTGAAGATATTTACCACCGCTTCCATCGGTTTTCAGTTTACTGTCAAGCACTCCGTAGCCTTCTTCTCCGGGTTCAAGTAATACCGCGCCCGCGCCATCCCCAAATAAAATACATGTTGTCCGGTCAGTGTAATCAACAATAGAACTCATTTTATCGGCACCTACCACCACCACTTTTTTATAACGCCCGCTTTCTACAAACGATGCCCCGGTTGTTAAACCAAATAAAAAGCCTGAACATGCAGCGCCCAAATCGAAACTGAAAGCATTTTTAGCGCCGATTTTTTCAGAAATGATGTTGGCTGTGGCGGGGAAAAACATATCCGGGGTTACTGTGCATGGCTGGTTCCCCACCAGGCTAATAAAAGAATTATAGATGCTACTGCTAACCGCATAGGCATTCCAAAAGAAAAGGTAATGCTTAACATAATGCGTTACGGCAATACTACTTCCGGCACTATTCCGCTTTGTTTATGGGAGTGGGAGAACCAGTTAAAGAAAGGGGATAACCTGGTTTTTGCAGCTTTTGGCGGAGGTTTTACCTGGGGAGCTACTTTAGTAAAATGGGCATACGATAGTAAAAATTAATTTATTTTCCCTTAATCTTATACAAAGCTGCACTCTTATGTGCTGCTTTTTGCTTTGCAAATTTTTTTTTGGGGATAAGCTTTCCATCTTTTTTCGGCATCGTTGTGTCACTCACTTTTACCGCAAACCTTTATGCAACTTGTTTTGTTTTTGCTCTTACTAACTCCAGTTAGGTTAAACGTAAGTTGTCGGTGTGAGTTGTTAGTGCAATAAATTTTTAGTCTTCAATCACTTGCAACTGACGATTCACAACTAACAAAGAATTGTAAACTTATGCTTAACGTAACGCTAATCTCTATTTCAACTTAATTAAGTCCTGCTATCCACATTTGGCATCAACTTAATCATGCATACATTGAATTGAAGCAGCTTTAAAAGAAAAAGAAACAAAAATACGTGGTAAAAGCAGCGCAAAGATTTACAAGCAGAAGTGAGTGACACAACGATGTATCACAGAAGACGAATGTCTGTCCCCGAAAAAAAATTAAGTTAACGCCCATGTGCTATTGCGGCCAGGAATGATAACTTGCGTGAACTTTGTTTAATTTCAGCGTTTATAAATGAAAAAGTGTTGATTATTATATTACACTGTTAAAATAAAATGTGTTATACCAATTATTTAAACTGATGTAACTATTGTTGCAGGACATACACATACTACCGCAATTATAATAGTTTATGTTAAAAGCATTTTTTTAAAAAGAGAATAGAAGAACCGACAAAATGGAAAATATAATAATAAGAAGAGCAAACATACAAGACTGCCCAAGAATTTTAGAACTGATAAATGAATTAGCTGTTTACGAGAAAGCGCCGCAGGAAGTAACCGTAACTCTTGAACATTTTGAAGAAAGCGGCTTTGGAGAAAACCCGGTGTGGTGGGCATTTGTTGCAGAAGCTGACGGACAGGTGCAAGCATTTGCCTTATATTATATAAGATACAGCACATGGAAAGGACAGAGGATGTACCTGGAAGATCTTTTGGTAACACAGGAATTGCGGGGCAAAGGAATCGGAAAATTATTGTTCGATGCTTTAATTGAGGAAGCAAAAGAAAAACAACTTAACGGTATTGTTTGGCAGGTACTTGAATGGAATGAACCCGCGATCAATTTCTACAAGAAACTTTCAGCTTCGTTTGACGCAGAGTGGGTTAATTGCAGTATTAGTGTTAATTAGTGTCGTGCTAAATGTAAGTTGTCAATTGTGAGTGCAATAACCTCTTTAGTCTTCAAACAATCACAACTGACGATTTACAACTCACAAAGAACCGTCAGCTTAGGCTTAGCGTACATATAAAAAGAGCCTTAAAATAAAAAGCTCTTTTTGTATGTAGTTTGTATAAGAAATAGCTGGGTTAGCTGATCCCGTTAACTACTGCATCTTTATGAATCTTACTTACAAGACCCTGCAACACTTTTCCCGGACCGACCTCTGTAAAATGCGTGGCGCCGTCAGCTACCATTGCCTGGATGGTTTGCGTCCAGCGTACGGCTCCCGTTAATTGATTAATCAAGTTCTTTTTTATTTCTTCCGGGGCTATAACAGCTCTTGCAACTACGTTTTGATATACGGGGCAAACAGGCGTATTAAATGTGGCGGACTCAATAGCAGACGCAAGTTCCTGTTTCGCCGGCTTCATTAACGGACTATGAAATGCACCACCAACGGGTAATACCAGGGCGCGTTTAGCCCCCGCTTCCTTCATTTTCTGACAAGCAATTTCAATTCCTTTTTTACTGCCGCTAATAACCAGTTGACCAGGGCAATTGTAGTTGGCTGCAACCACCACCTCACCGGTATCCTCCTGAATTGCGGCGCAAATAGCTTCCGCCTTCGCATCGTCTAATGCAAGCACGGCTGCCATTGTGGATGGATTAAGATCGCAGGCTTTTTGCATAGCCTTTGCCCTTATGCTTACCAGTTTAAGCGCGTCTTCGAAGCCAAGCGCTTTATTAGCCACCAAAGCTGAAAACTCGCCTAATGAATGACCTGCAACCATATCGGGCCTGGCATCTTTAATAGTTGTATACGCAATAACGGAGTGCAAAAAAACGGCCGGTTGTGTTACATTGGTTTGTTTAAGATCCTCTTCTGAACCTGCAAAAAGCACATCGGAAATTTTAAAACCCAGAATTTCGTTCGCCTGTTCAAAAAGATCTCTAGCCTGCGAATTGTTTTCATATAAGCTCTTGCCCATTCCGGGAAACTGGCTTCCCTGGCCGGGGAAAATAAAAGCGTGTTTCATGGTTAACTTTCTTGAAGACATAATAACCAGGTGTTCTGATAATTTAATGTTGATTCTGTTAAATGAAATTTAGTGAAGTTTGGATGAAATAAGTTTCATAAACTCAGTCCGTGTGGGATACTTCTCAAATTCGCCGAAAAAAGCAGATGTTGTGGTAACAGAATTCTGCTTTGAAACACCACGCATCATCATGCATAAATGAGAAGCCTCAATTACAACGGCTGCACCAAGAGGTTGCAGCGATTTTACCATCGCGTCCAGGATCTCAGTGGTCAGCCGCTCCTGTACCTGCAAACGACGAGAAAATACATCTACCACTCTTGCTATTTTACTAAGCCCGGTTATCCACCCGTCGGGTATATAAGCAATATGCGCCTTACCAAAAAAAGGCAGCATATGGTGCTCGCACATACTGTACAGTTCAATGTCTTTTACAATTATCATCTCACTCACATCTTCATGAAACTTTGCTGAGTTAAGGATGGCAATGGCATCCTGGTTATAACCCTGTGTTATAAACTGCATTGCCTTAGCCATTCTCTCGGGAGTTTTTAACAACCCTTCCCTATCAGGATCTTCTCCCAGCAAAGCAATGCTATCCCTATAGTTTTTCATTAATCCCTGCGTCACGTTATCGTCATAGGCTTCGGTCTTATTATATGCCATAAAACTTATTCTGTTTTTTTGTAATTGTTGTTATAATACCGGGTACTCTACAAAATTTCTTTCGGTTTCATAAAGTCTTACCTGCAGGTCTAAAGCAACATTTAATTTTTTACGCAATATATTGTATATAACAATAGCAATATTTTCAGCCGTAGGGTTCAACTGCCTGAACTCTTCGGTATCGAGATTAAGGTTCTTATGATCGAATTTGCTTAAAACATTTTCGTCTATTATCTCGCTTAGTAATTTAAGGTCTATCACAAAACCCGTTTGCCCGTCAGGCACACCTGTAATTTTTACAATCAATTCGTAATTGTGCCCGTGATAACTTGGGTTATTACACTTTCCAAATACTTCGGTATTCTTAGCGTTGTCCCATAAAGGATTATGAAGCCTGTGGGCAGCATTAAAATGTTCTTTGCGGTAAACGGCCACTTTATTGTTCATAGAAAAAATTCAAATTCGTTTTAAAACAATTCCCTCTTTCAATCACCAAAATATTCCACATAAATTCTCGGGGTTTCGTACAGCTTAATACAATGAAGTTTAACATGCGAAGGCAGTTGTTGTTCAAGTTGTTTCCATATTTCTATTGCCAAAACCTCTGTACTGCACATTTTTCCCTGCAAAAAATCCACATCTATATTCAGATTTTTATGATCAAGCTTTTTTATAACATACTCCTGTATAAGTTTGCTAAGTTTTTTAACGTCGAATAAAAATCCTGTTTCCGCATCTACGTCCCCCTTTATAGTTACAAATAAATCAAAATTATGACCATGCCAGTTTTCGTTTGCGCAAACCCCAAACAACTCTTCATTTTTTTCTTTGCTCCATGCCGGGTTATATAATTTGTGCGCCGCATTAAAATGTTCCAATCTTGTCAGATAAACCATTCAAACTAAAATTTTTGCAAAGGTAGTATTTGAAACGTAAAAGCTTGTGTAAGTTATACGACCTTTGGGCGCATGAAAGTTGTTATAACATCAGCAACGGAAAAAGAGGTATTACAAATAAAACAAGTTATCAATTCTTCATACATTGCGAAAAGTAACGGATTACAGGTTTTGTTTAATACCAGCGGAGTAGGAATTTTAAGTTCCGCCTTCTCGATTACAACCTTGATTTTTAAAGAAAAACCTGACTTAATAATACAAGCGGGTATTGCGGGAACATTTAATAACCAGGCAGCTTTAGGCAAAGTGGTAGCCGTGAAAGAAGAGTTTTTAGCAGATACAGGAGTTGAAGAAAACGGACTGTTTAAAGATTTGTTCGACCTGAACCTGCAGCAGGAAAATACATCTCCTTTTATAAACAAAAAACTGGTTAATCCTGCCCTTTCCAAATTCAATTTGTTACATTTAGATGAGGTTACCGGCGTTACCATTAACGAAATAACCACGAGGGCGGAAAGGATCTTACAACTAAAAGAAAAATACAACGCTGAAACAGAATCGATGGAAGGCGCATCTTTGCATTATTGTTGCTTGCAGACCAATACTCCGTTTATTCAAATAAGGGCTATCAGTAATTATATTGGGGAACGCGATAAATCAAAATGGAATTTTAAGGATTCGTTGGAGAACTTATCAACAGCAGTAATAACATATATTGAACATTTACACAGAATTAAAAGCTTAGCAAGATGAAATTTACATTAGGTTTTAGTCCCTGCCCCAACGATACTTTTATATTTGACGCTCTCGTAAATGACAAAATAGATACAGAAGGTTTTGAATTTGAGGTACACCTGGAAGACGTGCAAACTTTAAACAACCGGGCGATTGAAAAAAAACTCGACATTAGCAAAATCAGCTATGGCGTTCTTCCGCTTGTTTCAAATAATTATGTGGTGCTTAATAGTGGCGGAGCGTTAGGCAAAGGCGTAGGTCCGCTTTTGATTGCTAATAAAGAAATTCCTCACGTAAACTCCGCCATTCCAAATCTTACAGTGGCTATTCCGGGAATAAATACAACAGCGCACATGTTGTTTTCTTATGCTTTTCCGCAAGCTAAAAACAAAAAGTTTTTAGTGTTTAACCAGATAGAAGATGCGGTATTAAGCGGTAAAGTTGATGCAGGCGTAATTATACACGAAGGAAGATTTACTTACCAGGACAAAGGACTTGTGAAACTTATGGACCTTGGAGAATATTGGGAAAAAGAAACCGGCGCACCTATACCATTAGGCGGCATAATCATAAAAAAGGAATTTGGCAAGGAAGTACACCAAAAGCTGCAAAGACTCATCAGAAAAAGTGTTGAATATTCTTTCAGTAACTATCCAGCAATTTCCCCTTACATAAGCATGCATTCCCAGGAAATGAGCGAGGACGTTATGCGAAAACATATTGACCTGTATGTAAACAACTTTTCTATAGACCTGGGAAAGGAAGGCAAGCTCGCCGTTAATAAATTGCTCGAAGTTTATTCTAACTTGAACAATTTAGCATTTGTAAACGAAGACGTATTTGTAACTGAACAATAAGCTTTTTGTTACATGTATAATACAGGCATTTGTGTTATAATTAAACCAATTGCGTCGTTCCCGGTTTAAAGCATACCCGCCAACATAAAAATTTTTTCTGGTGGCCGACATTAGTTCTCTGTGGTACATTGTTGTGTCACTCACTTCTGCTTGTAAATCTTTACGCTGCTTTTAACCCCTAATGCTTTCTGTTCCTGTTAAAACTGCTTTCATTCGAAGCAAAAATTCTTAGGTTATCGCTTATGCTCCTTTAACTTAATTCAATAGCCAAACCGATGTTGAGCCTTTTTACAGGGGTGCGTCCACATTGTCTGTGGTGGTCGGCGACCGACCGTGGCAGAAGTTTTATTGGCGGTCGCCAGACTGCTGACTATAATAAATGTCTATGCGATAATTTGAAATGCACCTTTTAAAGGCATCAAAAATCTTGAACAATATTTTTTTAGTATCATCTGAAAAAAGATTGATAGTATTTTTATTTTCTTAAAGCCTTCCCGTACACTTCCAGAGCCCTTTTTCTTGCAAATTCATGATTAACTATTGGTTCAGGGTAAGAGAAGCTGTCTAATTCCGGTATCCATTTTTTTATGTAGTTCAAACCTTTGTCGAATTTTATTGCCTGTAGTTGAGGGTTGAAAATGCGAAAAAAAGGTGCTGCATCGCAGCCGCTTCCAGCAGCCCATTGCCAGCCGCCGTTATTGGAGGCCAATTCATAATCCAATAATTTTTGTGCAAAGTAAGCTTCTCCCCACCTCCAGTCTATTAACAGGTGTTTGGTTAAAAAAGACGCTACTACCATTCTTACCCGATTATGCATAAAACCTGTTGCATTAAGCTCTCTCACTCCCGCATCTACAAGAGGGTAACCTGTTAGTCCACGGCACCACTTTTCAAACTCGGCTTCATTATTACGCCACTCAATTTTTTCGTACTCAGGCTTAAACGCACGCCCCTCCCCCACCCGCGGGAACTGCCACAAAATCATTTGATAGAAATCGCGCCATATCAGTTCCCCAAGGTAAGTTTCGTTAAGACCTTTAGCAATTTTTGCAATTTCTCTTATACTAACTGTACCAAATCTCAGGTGTACTCCCAATCTTGATGTTCCGTTTTCAACTCCCGGAAAATCTCTGGTATCTCCATATTTTTTTATTATCTCATCCTTAAGTTCCTTAGCTGGAAAACCAAAATGCAGATTTTGAAAACCCATACTTTCTAAAGCGGGAACCGAAAGTTGAGGTTGCTGATAAAAATTTTTAAAGTATTTGCCGGTTGGATATGAAGACAGAAAAAAGGGATTTAATTTCTCTTTCCATCTTCTGCTATAAGGAGTAAAGACAGTGTAAGGGTCTCCATTATCCTTTAATATTTCGTTTTTTTCAAAAATAACATGGTCTTTATATGTTTGTAAGGGAATATTATGACTGGCTAATAACCTGCTTATCTTTTCATCCCTTTCTTTAGCATAAGGTTCGTAATCGTGGTTGGTAAAAACCTTTTCAACATTATATTCATTTAATAAGTTCTTGAAAACATCATAAGGATAACCATATACAACTTTCAGCGTACTATTTAGTTGCCCTAACTGTTGTTGCATTTCTACAATAGCTGCATGTATAAATGCTACTCTTTTATCGGTTTTATCTTCTAATTTGTCTAAGATCTCTCTATCAAATATAAATACGGGCAGTACCGGTTTATCTTCCTTTAATGCATAAAACAAACCTGCATTGTCATTAAGTCTGAGATCTCTCCTAAACCAAAATATATCTACTGAGGGCTTCATCTTCTTTTAACAACAAACAACACTTCTTCTAAAATGTTTTTATAATTAAGAAGATCCGCAAATTTTTGAAAGGACTTAATTACAGCAAATGGAATTTGCCATCTGCACCAAGTTAATTAGTATTTAAAAAAATAGTGTCTTATACCTGATAAGAAGTGTAAAATATATGGTGTTCATTGCCGCTTAAAGTACAAAAAGTACAAGTGAGTGACACAACGATGTCGAACAGTATTACAAATGCCGCCAACTAAAAACAACGCAACATTCGTACAACTGTTTCAGCAATTTGCGGGTGTTATTAATAACATGTAAAAAGGTTTTAGCCTTCTACGATTCCATGTTTTACAGCATACAAAATAAGCCCTGCAGTGCTTTTTGCACCCGTTTTTATTTTCAGCCTGTCCCTGATAGCTTCCACGGTTCTTGGACTAATGTCTACAATATCAGCAATTTCCTTTGTGCTTTTCTCATCGCACATTAATTTCAAAACGATCATTTCCTTTTCGCTTAATTCAGCATCATCCGGCATTTGCTGTTCCACTATTCTACGGTTTCTCAGCCCTGTCAACATCGCTTTATTGGTATATTCATTAAAGAAATATTCTTTAGTATATACTGTCTTTATCGCCTCATAAATCGTTTCACTGTCACTGTTTTTTATAAGATAACTATTAGCCCCTATTTCCATAAGCTTGCTGATCATACTTACATCATCGTTCATAGTAAGCATGATGATCCTGGCATCGGGCAATATTTTTTTTACTTCAGGTAAAGTGGCTATACCATCCATTATCGGCATCTGGATATCCAGAAGAATAACGTCCGGGTGTAAAAACTTAACCATGTTAAGCAATTGCATCCCATTTTCCGCCTCGCCTATAAACTCGATATCACGATAATGTAATAATGCGGTTTTGACCCCCGTTCTGAACAATGCATGATCATCAGTAATCAGAACCTTTATTTTATCATTATTATCTGTACTCATTTTCACTGTTAAAAAGTAATATAGAAACCTGGATTAATTAAGAGAAACGCCGAAAGATATTCAATAAAAACGAATTTTCACAACCCATATTATCAATAGAAATAGCTATAGTGTAATTACTATTTTTTAGAAATAGGAATTATACTATTAAGTCCGTATTATTTACAAAACAATAAAATCAATTTTATTATCGTTACAGAGGTAGCAGAAATCGAAAGGATAAGTCCAGTATTATTTATTTTGCAAGGAATACCTGAAATATTTAAAAAATAAGGCCTGTTTTATCCCTGTTATTCTAACAATTTATTTCTCATTGCATACATTATTAATCCTGCGATGGTTTTTGCTCCTGCTTTGGTTTTCATGTTTTGCCGTATCGTCTCTACCGTTCTCGGACTTAAAAATACTTCTTCTGAAATCTCTTCCGTCGTTTTGTCTTCACTGATTAATTTCAAGATTTTCATTTCCTTTTCATTAAACTTTACAGGCGTAGGATAAAATCTTTTTATCGTTTTCTTATGCTGAAGCTTTAATAAAACGGCGGCATTCACCAGGTCATTAAAGTAAAAATCGTCATTCATACAAGCAAGAATGGCTTTATAAATCTCATCTGCATCAGTAGTCTTAGCCAGGTATGCGTTAGCCCCGTACTCCATCATTTTAGTAATCGTCTCTTTGTCATCGTACATGCTTAAGATAATGATTTTTATGTCTTCATATTCCTTCCTTATCAGTTGCAGCGCTTTTATTCCGTCTGTTTCAGGCATACGAATATCCATGATTAACACATCAGGTTTTTTAAGCTTCAGCTTATGCATCATGTCCTTTCCATCATCCGCCTCCCACATAATTTTTATGTAATCGCGGCCCTTCATAGCCATCCTGATGCCATCTCTGAAAATTTTGTGGTCATCAGCAAGGGCAAGATGAATTAATTTTTCCATAGTAATTGAATAAGTAGTCACAAGAATTGGATTGTCAGAAATAATTTTAAAATACAGAGCAAATTTAGCACGTATATCCGCAACAAAAGGTGTGCTTTTTACTATAATAATTTTCAGATTATACTTAAAACCTAACAGTAATTTTACTGCTTATGAGGGTAATTTTACTAAAAATTAGAAAAATAAAAAAGCAAGAATACCTCCGTAACTCCTTATATTTCAACTAATTCCATCAAAGTTATAAAAAACTTGTTTAAATATACCCCCTTGTTCAAAAGAATCAACAGGGTGAAATTTATATTGAAATTCTTATTAATCGAACCCCTAAAAAAATCAACTATGATGGACACAGAACTTTATGTAGTAAAAGGAAAAGTTTACGAGCAAAAAAAAGGCTATTCTGCAAAAGTAGGCGAAGACATTGGCTATGAAAAAGGCGCAAAAATGGTAAAAAACCATTATGATGAAAATCCTGAAGATGTGGTCGCACATTTTATCGGACGCGACATTATCGAAGGTATTCTTGCTCAACCGGGCGCTGTAGGCCTCCGCATGTTTTATGCACAAAACGAATTAGGTCTTCGCCAACTGGTAATAACCGGAGCAGACGCAAATGGTGATAACATTTTAAACTTTAGCTCCATTGGTGATAATGGAGAAATAATCAAGAGCAAAGGAATAGTAGCCGGTGGAGTAAGAAGCTGCCCTCCTTATTGCGGAAGCAGCGGTCAGACAGAAGAAGGATGGTAATCTTATTATAAGAGTTGGTTACTTCAAAAAAAAAATTACTTTTGAGCAAACTCTTATTATTAATTTATCAGATTTCATATTAAGAATATCAGTTTTTACGCAAATCCTGCCCGTAATCTTTTACATAATCTTTGCAAAAAAAGAGCATGATAAAAGTTTGCGGGTAATTTTTTTTTTACTTACACTAGGATTTATTACGGATTTATACGGACTTTATTCTATTTGGGAAAAGAAACCAAATTTTCTGTTCTATAATATATTTATCTTAATAGAAACCCTTGTAATTTATAACTTTTTTACTAAAATTATAAATAATTCTATTTTTACTAAAGTCTGTTATTGTTTAACTTTTATATTTATACTTATTTGGTTCTTCCTGATATTTCAGGTTGGAAATGAAATGTATTTAAATACTTGTATCAATTTTGAAAATATTTCTATACTTTCCTTTTCAATTTATTATTACTACACCGTAACTATTAAAAAAAATATTTCTTATATTTATGAAGAAACAAAATTTTGGATAGTTACCGCTTACTTTCTAAATAGCGCTGGTACATTCTTCCTTTACCTGTATATCTCGTCGCTAAATAGAGATGACATTGAAAAATATTACACCCTCAATTACGTTTTTACCATAATAAGAACGATTGTTCTTTCTGTTGCCCTGTTAATGAAACCGCCAAACAAAGTTGACAGGCAATCTATATATTTGTAAAAGGAAGAGCAGAATCAATGATCTTATTATTATCAGGAATTTCATCAGCTTTATTATTAGGGACCATTGGAATGCTGTTTCTGGCTATTACTCTTATTATTTTTATTATATTTCATCAACGCCGCGTTATTCGTTACCAGCTTAAGATGCAGGAAATGGAATCTGAGCAACAAAAGATTTTGTTACGCGCCTCCATTAAATTACAGGAAGAAGAACGGCAAAGAATAGCCGCCGACTTACATGATGATGCCGGACCGCTACTGGCAACCGCCAGGTTATATCTTACTGAAAATCTTGTGAATCTTGATAAGGCAACCCAATTACAATCAATATTTAGCGCGAAGCAAATAATTGACGAGGCAATACAGCTCATCCGCAACATATCGCATAGCCTTATGCCACCTACGCTAAAAAACTTTGGACTTGAAAGCGCTGTAAATGATTTTTTTAAAAAAATAAACGGAGCAGGCGCTTTAAACGTTAACTGTAGGTTTAATGATTACAAAATAAGACTAAAGCCTGAAAAAGAACTGATTGTCTTCAGAATAATACAGGAACTTATTAATAATATATTTAAGCACAGTAATTCAAGTTTTATACATCTTACCCAGCACAATACGGAAGACATTATGATTATTCGTTTACACCACGACGGAAGGGGGTTAAATCAAAATGATTTTATTAAAATTTCGCAAAGCAGCGTCGGGCTGGGTCTAAAAAATATTCAAAGCAGGCTGAAAGTTATACACGGAAGTATTTTTTTTGAGCAGGACGCATCACAATCTTTTTTTAAAGTGACTATCGACATTCCTAAAGATTATGATGAAAAGTAATCACCGGGAACTTTATTCACTTTATTTTGCTTTCCCTTTTTTTACCTTTACATATGGCTGAAATTAAAGTTGCTATAGCGGACGATCATAAAATTTTCAGGAAAGGTGTAATTCTATCATTAAGACACTACAGCAACATCAGGTTTGTATTAGAAGCGGATAATGGTCAGCAATTATTGGATGGAATTGAGGAAGCAAAACCTAATGTAGTTTTAATGGATCTGCGAATGCCGGTAAAAGACGGATTTGAAACAACAAAATATTTATGCGATCATTATCCTGATATTTATGTTCTTGTATTAACAATGCACGAAGAAGAACGTTTTGTGTTACACCTTATGGAAAGCGGAGCAAATGGCTATTTACTAAAAAGTACCGATCCTGTAGAAATTAAAAAGGCTATTATGGATGTAGTCGAAAAAGGTTATTATCTAAACAATTTTGTAAACAGGATTTTAATAAAAAGATCGCACAATAAAAATAAACCCTTACAATCTTTAAAAAAAGAGTTCGAACTCAACGCAAAAGAAAAAGAGGTACTTCATAATATTTGTCTTGAGTATACAAGCGCTGAAATAGGTTTAAAAATGGGCATTAGCGCCAGAACGGTAGAAAGTATTAAAGAGCGCTTAATGGAAAGATTTGGAACCAAAAATACGGCGGGGCTTGTTTTTTTTGCGGTAAAAAATAACCTTATAGAATAATGAACCTAAAATCAACAATTGGAAGTACTTACGTTTATATTTTACTTTATTCTTTTTTCTTTTCTGCTAACAAAAATAAATTTTTTAAAAAATTCCGGCATTGAAAAAATCCCTCTTATAACTCTTTTTTCTATTAAGATTATAGCAGGTATTGCTTATGCTAAATTTTACACCTTACCCAGGTATTACTCCAATTCCGATACCTGGCGTTATTATAAGCTAAGCATACCCGAAAAAAAGTGGTTACTTACCAATCCGTTGGAATTTATAAAAGACCTTTTTGTCTATGGCTATGACAGTTCCGGAAATTTGTTTTCGGGACAAAATACTTTTTGGAACGACCTAAAAAGTAATATACTGGTAAAAATGATGGCTGTAATGAATGTTTTTACTTTCAACAGCTATTATAGCAATATTATACTATTTAATTTCATTTTTATATTTGGTCTTGTAGCCTTATTTCGCGTTTTTTACAGTCTTTTTCCGCATAAGAAATGGCTGATAATAGCAGGAATTTTTTTGTTGCCTTCCACCCTTTTCTGGTGCAGCGGAATACATAAGGACGGATTAATTCTTAGTGCTTTGGGTTTAATCATTTACGTGTTTAATAATTTCTTAAAAGACAAAATCACCGTAAAAAAATTTTTCCTGGTATTATTTCTCCTTTTATTGGTCTTCTCACTAAGAAATTATATTTTATTTGCTTTATTGCCTGCGTTACTCTTATGGTTTTTATGCGGGAAATTTCCGCATCATAAAACAATACTTATAATCGGTATATACCTGGTAGGAGTAAGTTTATTTTTCCTGCTTCCCCTGGCTATTCCCGCGCTTAACTTTCCATCTTTCATCGTGAATAAGCAACTGGAATTTTTGCAATTGGAAGGCGGATCAGAAATAAAAACCCAGCCTTTAAACCCTTCTTTTCAAAGTTTTATATATTATTTGCCCTATGCATTAGACATAGTTTTTTTGCAGCCTCATGTAACTTCAATAAAAAATTTAAGTTACCTTCCGGCAATAGGCGAAGTCTTGTTGTTAAACCTGGCAATAATACTTTCCATTTTATTCCTGCCAAAAAAATATAACCCTCCCCCGGTCATTTTATTTTGCTTTGCGTTTTCACTTTCAATTATGCTTATCTGCGGTTATACTATACCATTTTCCGGAGCAATTGTCCGGTACAGAAGCATAGTCTTGTCGCTATTACTAACTCCGCTTCTATGCATAACAACCCTTACCACGTCAAAAATCAAAAATTGTTTGCAAAGTAACAGGCTGCGGAAATAATAGCGGGTGTGTTAAGACATTTCCGGTTTGCGTCTCCGCTTAAGTGCTTAGGCTTTACTTAGTATTTTTTTTGGGGGACAGACATTAGTCTTCTGTGGTACATCGTTGTGTCACTCACTTATACTTGTAAATCTTTACGCGGCTTTTAACCCATATTTTTCTTCTCTTCCTGTTAAAACTGCTACTCGTCAAAGCATTTGTTTATTAGTTGGTGCGAATGCCTTGTGTAGATACGACATCCTTTCATAACATACTTTTTAGCAAGCTTAATCAACGAACCATAGATATTAATTTATAATTTAAAAAATTACAAAAATGTAAGACGCAAGACATACTGCAAGGGATGGATTAGTGTGATTTTTATTGAATTTAGAGAAAAAGGACAAGAGTAATCTATAAGCTTAGATTATGTCTCGTTCGTTACAACCTCAGGAAAAGTTGCAAATTGGTTTGCCGAGGAATGTAATGATTAAGAAATTCATTTTCACTGGAATGAATTTCTTAACAAAACAGGTTTGCAACGGTGATTAATTAAAGAACAAATACCTGTAACCAAAAAGATTGTATAGAGGGCCTGACCAACGCCCGTTTTATAACAGTAATTCAATCGGACCTAAAAAGCTTCCGCTTACTTTTTTACTCTTTTAAAGTATGTAAAGAACGGATTTTAAGTTTCTATTCCAGAAAGATATAATCATAGTTAAAGTTTATAGACTCTCGCTGAAGGCAGTTTTCGTATTTAAAGTGAACTTTTTGTTAGAATAAATCTGAACTTTAAAGGTCCTATTATGATACAAATCATATTTATTTAACTCTAAAGTAGAAAAAGTTGTTTATTCTAACCTTTAGCTGTTTTTTTTGTTACTCTAAAATAATAGAAAATGACATTAAGATTTCATGCAATTAAAACGCTGCCTGATTCTGCTAACGATATTGCTGTAGGTCCCGGCTGTAAGGTTACAGCCATTTTTGGTGAGAATGTTTTTACTTTGAAAACAGCAAGAGAATTTGTAAGCGATGAAGCATATAAAAGCTTGGTAACAAGTATCAGGGGAGGAAGAAAAATTGACAGGGTGGTCGCAAGCCAGATTGCGAACGGAATAAGGGCATGGGCCGAAAGCAAAGGAGTAACCCATTTTACCCATTGGTTTCAACCGCTTACAGGAACCACAGCCGAAAAACACGACAGCTTTTTTACAATAAAAAGCGATGGAACAATGATAGAGGAATTTGACGGAGCCGCACTAATACAACAGGAACCAGATGCATCGTCTTTTCCCAGTGGCGGTATACGCGCCACTTTTGAAGCCCGGGGTTACACCGCATGGGACCCGTCATCACCTGCTTTTATAATGGAGATAGGCAATGGAAAAACGCTTTGCATACCCACCATATTTGTTGCTTATACCGGCGAAAGCCTGGATTATAAAGCGCCTTTATTAAAAGCCATCGCAGCCATTGATAAAGCCGCTGTCGATGTTTGTAATTTTTTTGATAAGAACATTACGAAGGTTACACCAACTTTAGGATGGGAACAGGAGTATTTTGTAATTGACGAAGCAATTGCCAACTCAAGACCCGATCTTGTATTATCGGACAGAACCGTATTTGGAGCTTCACCGGCTAAAGGGCAGCAGTTGGAAGACCATTACTTTGGTTCGATACCTGAAAGGGTGTATGCCTTTATGCGCGATTTTGAATC
>Ga0181463_1000149_pt1 | contig 16192 bp, 14 predicted proteins | sample InSIn1gowninarea_FD_119071 | JGI IMG/M metagenome (GOLD analysis project Ga0181463, IMG submission 119071) | Clean room microbial communities from NASA Spacecraft Assembly Facility at Jet Propulsion Laboratory, Pasadena, California, USA -... ... | reverse complement strand
GTTTATTCAGGGACTCTGATGATAAAATAATTGGAGGCGTATGCAGTGGACTTGCACAATATTTCTCGATAAATGTGTGGATACCAAGAGTCTTGTTCCTTATTCCGTTTATTTCTTTTGTTTTCAGATCAAGTCATTGGGGATGGTGGGATTTTCCACAGATTTTAAGCTTCTCCTTCAGCCCGGGTTCCCTTTTTGTCTACGTTATACTTTGGCTTGTATTGCCTGAGGCGAAAAGTGCGGCAGATAAATTAGAGATGAAAGGCGAAAAAGTAGACTTAAATAATATTAAAACTACAATACAAGGCGACCTTGAGGGATTTAAAGACCGTGCACAACAATTTGGCACCGAAATAAAAGAAAAAGCCCAGGTTTTTGGCGAATCACTTGGTAGAAAAGGAAGGCAAATGGGTAGCGAAGCTGAGGCTTTAACCCGTAAGAGCAGGCGGGGATTGGGCGACATAATTGTTTTGCTGGTTAAGATATTTGCCTATTTTATTGTTGGCTGTATAGTATTCTCTATAGTAATAGCCTTATTTAGCCTTGGTGTAGCCTCTACCGGTTTACTTCCTGCGAAAGACTACATTTTGCGTAGCGGATGGCAGAGCATCTTTGCCTGGGGTACACTTATCCTGTTTATATGGGTGCCTGTGGTCGGTATCGTTACCTGGATTATACGTAGGATTACAAAAAAGAGGGGTAATAGTACATTAATACGTTCCGGGTTTATTTCTCTGTGGTTGCTGGGTTGGTTTTGTGTCGTTGGATTAATCGCTTCCTTAAGCAATGACTTCAGGTATAGAAATTCTCCTGCTGAGCAAACCATTCCTTTAGCAAATCCGCGCGTAAATAAGCTAGAAATCAAAACGTCGCCTTTTGGCAAATATTACAGCCGCAACTGGTTTAGAATGGAACCCTTTGCGTTCTTCGACGAAGACACGGTATATGTAAGAAATATCAGGTTGAGAATTGTAAAAGCCGAGAACGATAGTTTTAAGGTAACAATGGTAAGGCTAAGCAACGGCAGAACCCGGCAGCAGGCAAATTCAATAGCTTCCAGTATAAACTTTACTGCTACGCAACGTGATACCACGCTTCTTTTTGACAGAGGAATTGCCATTACTACCGCTGACAAGTTTCGAAATCAGCGGCTGATTGTTACCGTAGCAGTGCCGGTAGGAAAAAGAATAAATATTAGTGAAAATGAAGGTTGGGGCGAAGGTTTTAGTTTTCATATGGGTAATAGTGACAACTACTGGGATTGGGAAAACAATATGGAAACAGCGTCGGAGTCATGGAGACCAAATGTTGAGTATGTTATGACTACAAAAGGCCTCGAAAAAGTATACAAAGACGATAACGAGTACGATAATCATGATGACGACAATGGCAATGAGACGATAGAGCAGTTTAGAAAAAGCAAAGAGCAGATGGAAAGAGAGAAAGAGCAGAAGCTAAGAGAATTGCAGGAAATAGATCGCGAATTAGAAAATGCTGACAGTACAAGATATCATTATCGGCCATCAGGTGTTGATACGCCAAAAATTAGGGCAACAACAATGATAAATAAGCCTGTTATAGATGTACCGAACGGAATACACGATGTAATGATGATAAAGTTCGCTTTATAAAGTAGGTTGAAGTTGGGAATAAGGGCCCCACCGCACGTATTGGGCAGAGCCCTCCCTCTTAGAAAGTCTCTCAGTTTTGAGAGGCTTTTTTGTTTTTAACTAGTAAGAAGTTAGCTTTCTATCGCTCATTTCCCTTAAGAAGATCATTCAGGTATACGTTAGGATCACTCTGGTCGAAATATTTTAATCCAGTCTCTTTCTCCTATTTTTGCGCACTAAATTGTACCGATGAGGCATACTCCTTTTACAGAAAAACACAAGGCGTTAGGAGCGAAGATGGCAGAATTTGCAGGTTACTATATGCCTATTAGCTACACAGGCATCAATGACGAGCATGCAACAGTGAGAAACAATGCGGGTGTGTTTGATGTAAGTCATATGGGTGAATTTATTCTGAAAGGAGAAAACGCACTCGAGCTAATACAAAGAGTTACTACCAACGACGCAGGTAAATTAACGGCAGGAAAAGCGCAATACAGTTCGCTTACAAATGAACACGGGGGAATTGTAGATGATATTATTGTTTACTGCATCGAAGAGAATAAAACCTACATGATTGTCGTCAATGCGTCAAACACGGATAAGGATTGGAACTGGATAAGCCGTTTTAACACCAACAATGTCGAAATGCACAACATTAGTGAAAAGACGTGTCTATTAGCTATCCAGGGGCCAAAAGCTACAACGATACTTCAGCCACTAACAGAGATAGACTTAGCTAGCCTTGCATACTACACTTTCAAAAAAGGAACATTTGCCGGTGTTGATAATGTGCTGGTAAGTGCTACTGGTTACACAGGCAGCGGCGGAGTTGAAATATATTTTGAAGACAAAAATGGCAATGCAGACAAAATCTGGGATGCAATTTTTGAGGTGGGTAAACCGCAGGGATTAAAACCAATCGGGCTTGGAGCGAGAGACACCTTACGTTTGGAAAAAGGTTACTGTTTATATGGAAACGATATTGACGACACAACGTCTCCGTTAGAAGGCGGGCTAGCTTGGATAACGAAATTTACCAAAGATTTTACCGCGAAAGATATACTGGAAAGACAAAAGGAAGAAGGCGTAAATCGTAAATTGGTCGGGTTTGAAATGATTGACAAAGGAATTCCGAGGCATGGATATATAATTAACGACGAACACGGAAATAAAATTGGCGAAGTAACCAGTGGAACACAATCTCCATCGTTAGGTAAAGCGATAGGTTTAGGGTATGTCTCTAAAGAATATTCTACAATAGGTTCTAAAATCTTTATAAAAATCCGGGAGAAAAATCTTGAGGCAAAGGTGACAAAAGTTCCTTTCGGGTAAAAAGAAGTTTACCTAAAAAACTGCCAAATTCATTGTTAGCAGCAGGCCTTTTTGAATTATACAAATGTGTATTATCTCACCGCTTATACTTTTTTAATTCACTACTGAAAGTAGAATTATGTTGGAAGTTATTTTTGTGAATGGCTATATTACGAATAACTTTTTTTGCCCTTTTACTATTTCTTGTTTCATGTGCGCCAAGAATAACAGAAGAGGGAAGGGCATCATACTATGCTGATAAGTTTCAGGGAAGACGAACGGCGAATGGTGAAATTTTCAGGCAAAGAAAAAGAACGGCCGCACACAAAACACTTCCGTTTGGTACAAAAGTTACGGTAAAAAACCTGGCAAACGGGCGGAAGGTAAAAGTGCGTATTAATGACCGCGGACCATTTGTAAAAGGCAGAACAATAGACCTGAGTAAAAAAGCAGCAAGAAGGTTAGGAATGATCGACGCTGGTGTGTCAGACGTAGAAATAAGATACAGAGGGCATGTAGTTAAGTAATTTTTTAATATGCCAAAATTATCATAGACCTAAAAAATCACAATATCGTCAGCATGAGCTGCTAACGCATTCTTTGCCAGCAGTTGCTCATTCATCTCGACGGCATCCAGCTTTACTTTGGCAACGCCAATTATGTTTTCTTCTTCATTAATCAATTGCACTACTTCGCCTGCGGCAAACGATCCTTTTACATGACGAATACCAACTGTCAGCAAACTTTTTCGGCTTAGCAGCGCTTTTTCTGCTCCGCCATCTATTTGCAGTTCGCCAATAGTTATCGATCCGCTTGCCAACCATTTTTGCCTGGCTTTTAAGTTTGATTTTTTAGGAAGAAATGTTGTTCCCTGTTGTCCGGCTAATGCATTGCGCAAAGGAGTTTCGCCAGATAAACCGGTCATAACTACCTTGATGCCAAGCGACGTTGCAAGCTTGGTAAAGGTGAGTTTAGAAACCATTCCACCGAGGCCTACCGCGCTTTTTTCGGTATTAACATAGCCTAATATTGAATTATCAATTTTATCTACTACCGGAATTATATTTTTTTCAGAATTTAAAAAGCCGCCAACAGAGGTGCAGATAATAAGCGTGTTTGCATCGAAACCAATAGCTATTAAAGTAGATAGTTCGTCGTTGTCTGAAAATTTCAACTCGACATTACTAACCAGGTCATTTTCATTTACAACGGGAATAATATTATTTATCCAAAATTCAGAAAAAGTACTTTTTAATTGTAAAAATTGAGAACGGTTAGAGAAGTGATGGCGTTCGCAAAGGGCCTGCGCAACAGTAATGTCAAACGTTGAGAAATACCGATGATACATTTGAATCAGGATAGGATTACCAACTGCCGCCGCAGCTTTTCTTTCTATAAGAGTTCCCTTGTAGTTTTTTATAAAAGATTTTCCGCTTCCCACTGCACCGCTGGATACCAGTACTACATTATACGTTTTTGATAAAATAGAAATTTCCTCTGCAAGTTTTTTAATGATGGTTTCATCTATTTTTCCGTCGTTGTTACTAATAACAGCCGTTCCTAACTTTATAACCAATACCGGTTTTTGCATGTAGCAGGTTTTGAAAGAATTGCAAATGTAACTACATGAATATTAAAAAACGCGTGACGTAAAACGGCGAAACAATAGCTACTTGCTACGCATAATCGGAAAAGTGAGAAAATGAAAAAAGGTGTAAAAAAGGTTAGTAGCGTTACCTGAAACTCTAGCTGCTGGTTAAGCAAGTTTAGTGAGAATAAATGCGCAAAGAAATCCAACAACCGTAATTAATCCTGCAAAATTATGTGCGTTTTCAAATGCTTCCGGAATCATAGTATCCGATAACATAGCCAGTATTGCGCCTGCCGCTACAGCCGTAGTCGCTGCAATTACATCTGCATTGAAGCCGGCAAAAATAACGTAGCCACTTAAAGCGGCAATGCCCGAAATAATGGCAATACCTGTCCACAGCAAAAAAACGTATTGCACAGATCGCCCCGCTTTTTTCATGCCCGACGCACTTGATAAACCCTCAGGAACGTTTGATAAAAAAATTGCAATAACGGCAACCATACTTACTGCGCCTCCTTTTATTATACTTACACCAATGACAATGGACTCTGGTATACCATCGAGCAGTGCGCCGATCGCTATTGCTGTTCCGCTTCCTTCTTGTTCACTTTCAGATTTTTGTTGTTCGCCTGATCGTTTCCTGTGTTTTGCGCCTTGCTTTGACACGAGGATATTAGCAATGGTATAAATAAGCGCTCCGCCGATAAAGCCGATGGAAGTTGAGTCGAAGCCACCAGCTTTGTAGGCTTCATCCATAAGGTCAAACGAAAGAGCCGAGATAAGAACGCCGCTGCCAAAGGCCATGATACCAGCAATTAGCCGTTGAGGAATTCGTGAGAAGTAACCGACAATTGCACCTATAATTAATGCAGAGCCAGATAGCAAACCCCATAATCCTGCTTGTAGCCAAAGAGGCATATTTTTGTTTAGTACAACGTATTAAAAAACTATTCCAATACCAGTAGTGAATTTTAAAAAAGCAGGAAAAGAAAAATAGGTGTGAAAAACATTAGTAATAAATCAGGTAGCTGATATTGTTTGCAGCACTTCTTCGATGCAGTGTATATAGATTGACAAATGGCCTTCGTTTTGTTTATAATGCATGAAAGCATTTTGTACCTGCTGCTCTATAGCTTTTGCATGCGCTTCAACTACCACATTATCTTCGTTGCCCCACCAAAAATGCACGGGTTGTTCAATATTTTTCAAAATATAGCCATAGTTTTTAAAATAAAGCGCCGCTTCATACACTGCTCCTTTGCTTCCTTGTCTGCACGCCTCCTGCAATGTTGTTGTTGAAATTTGTTGCAGCCTTTTAACCTCAGTCATCAGGCTGTGATCTGATTCTGGCAACCTCGATATTATTCGCGGAATTGGCTTTATATGTTTTTGCCTGGTAACAATGTTCAGAACCAACCTGGCAATAGCAGGTATATATCTCGCGGCGCCGAAATACAATTTATTTCCGTGCATTTTCTTGAAAAGATTTTTTTCTGAAAAGCCGAGAGAGAAACCCGTAATTATATATACTGCCTGTACCAGTTTTTTATGTTCATGTGCTATTGCAAGTGCAAATGGTCCGCCGCCAGACCAGCACAAAACTTTGCATTTTTCAACTTTCAAATGCTCGCATAACAGTTGAACGTCCCTCGCAAAAGAAATAAAATCCCCGTGAGGATTGAAAGAAGACAAGCCCATTCCGGGCCTGTCCATGGCTATTACGCAAAGCTGGTATTTAATTAACAGTGCTTCGAAATCTTTTTCGTATGCATTTAGCAAAAGCGGTTCTAGCCGGGAACTTGGTGTGCCATGAAAGTACAGAACGGGCTCGCCATCCCCGGGACCATAAACGCAGTAAGATAAATCTCTACCGTCAGGAAGTTGAAAGGTGTACTGTGTCATTGTTTGCGGGCGATTAGGATTTTTAAAAAAGTTTCGAGTAGCGGCAGACGTTGTAAATCGATAAAGCAGATCCGACTGTAACGAAGAAGAATCTTAAATTTTTGAAGAGGATTTTGAAATAGGAACAGATAAACTCGCTCAATTCTTTGCTGCTGTCGAAGAGTGCGACGCAACGGAAGCTTAATAGGAACTCTGCGGCTGGTAACAAAAAAATTTTCATCTTTATTAGTACAATGATTTACCGAAGTCGGATGTCGTGGCATAGACAAAAACGGAAAAAGACTTTTGCTAAGAGTGTTAGAAACAAAATTGAAGCCACTGGCTGCTGCTATGGTCTGCCTTTTGCTTGCACTCATTAAACGACTTGAATGCCTGAAGGTCCGTCCATTGTTATTTTGAAAGAACTTGTGCAACCTTTTAAGGGAAAGAAAATCTTGAAGGTGGAAGGTAACAGCAAGTTGGACATACAGCAGATAGCGGGACAAACGATAGTAGATTTTAAAAGCTGGGGAAAGCATTTTTTGATTTGTCTTACTGATTTTACATTGCGCATTCATTTTATGTTGTTTGGCTCTTATCGTATAAACGAGCAAAAGGCAACACCTGCACGACTGTCATTGCAGTTTGATGATGGCGACATAACTTTTTATGCGTGCTCGGTGCAGTTTATTACTGCAGATGTTGATGAGGTTTATGATTGGAGCAGCGACGTAATGAGCGAAACTTGGGATTCCAAAAAGGCAATGGAAAAATTGAAAAATCAGCCAGAAATTTTGGTTTGCGACGCATTGCTGGATCAGCAGATTTTTTCGGGCGTCGGTAACATTATAAAAAACGAAGTTTTATTCAGAATACGACTTCACCCTGAAAGTACAGTCGGCCATGTGCCCAAAGATGTTTTAGAGCAAATGATTTTCGAGGCTCGAAATTACAGCTATGATTTTTTAGAGTGGAAGAAAAATTACGTGTTAAAAAAACATTGGCTTGCGCATACAAAAAAGACATGTCCAAGGTGTCACATACCCTTGATAAAAAAATACGCAGGCACAACAAAAAGGAGAACTTTTTTCTGTAACAATTGCCAGATTTTATATTGAAGTAATTTGGATGAAATGATTGATGAATTAGCTACAATAGGCAGCTAATTCATCAATCGCTTTCCGGCGTTTTATTTTTGTTTTTGCTGCCCGCTATCCTGGCTGCCGCCGTAACTTCTATTTGTGCCCTGGGTAGCTGAGTTTGCATTTTGTTTTGAAGTTGAAGGACTGGATGAGGAGTCTAATGTTTCAGTTGCTTTGTTATCCACATCACCCGCTGTATTTAAATTTTTTTCTTCGTTCGAGTTAAAGCTTTTAGATTCTGGATTTCCTGTAGCTCTGTCTTCAGGATTGCTGCAGGAGACGGCCGCGATTAAAAAACTAAGTGCTATCAGCCTTTTCATAAATAATGATTTTTATGGTAAAAACGTAAATATTTCATTTGTCTGCTGCAATAGTTTTGCCACGACATGTGACCAGCATTTTCTCAACCAAAAAAGCAGCTGTTTATATTTTTCTACAAGCTACAAGTGAAGCAGATATTGATAAAATAACGAAAAATATTAGTTGTAAATGCTAAATATATTAGTGTTAATAACTTAATTATTATACCTTTACCTATTCAATAATTTTGACAAAAATAAAACCTACATGAGCAATATAGAGAAGTTGAAAGCACTGAAGCTGACAATGGACAAGATTGATAAGGACTTTGGTAAGGGCAGTGTGATGATGATGAACGAGCGGGCAAATGATGAACAAGAAGTTATTTCAACGGGGTCAATTGGTTTGGATGTAGCATTAGGCATTGGTGGCCTGCCTAAAGGAAGAATAGTAGAAATATACGGGCCGGAAAGTAGTGGTAAAACAACGGTAGCTATACACGTAATTGCAGAAGCACAGAAAAAAGGCGGCATGTGCGCCATCATAGATGCTGAACACGCTTTTGACAGTTCTTATGCGCAGAAATTAGGCGTTGATGTAGACAATTTACTAATATCTCAACCCGATTATGGAGAGCAGGCTTTAGAAATTGCTGACAGGTTAATTTTGTCTGGTGCCTTGGATGTAGTTGTAATTGATTCTGTGGCAGCATTGGTACCAAAAGGTGAACTTGAAGGCGAAATGGGCGACAGCAAAATGGGATTACAGGCCCGACTAATGAGCCAGGCACTTAGAAAACTTACGGCTACGATTAATAAGACCAATACTATTTGTATTTTCATCAACCAGCTGCGCGAAAAGATAGGAGTCATGTTTGGCAACCCTGAAACTACAACGGGTGGTAATGCGCTTAAGTTTTATGCATCTGTTAGGCTTGATATTCGCCGTATGACTCAAATTAAAGATGGTGACGAGGCGGTAGGAAATCATGTAAAGGTAAAAGTGGTAAAGAATAAAGTAGCTCCACCTTTTCGTGCCGCAGAGTTTGATATTATTTTTGGTGAAGGTATCAGCAAGATGGGCGAAATTATAGACATGGGTGTTGAACTTGGAATTATTCAAAAAAGCGGAAGTTGGTTTAGTTATGATGGTAACAAACTAGGGCAGGGGCGCGATACGGTAAAGCAATTAATAACTGATAATCCTGAACTTGCCAGCGAACTGGAAGGTAAAATAAGAGGTAAGATTGCGGATGCGAAAGTGGCTTAAGCTTTAAAATATTATTTACTATAATCGGGCTATCCATCAGTGGGTAGCCTTTTTGTTTGTAACTAAGTCAAGCCCTATTTTAAGTCACATTAAAAATAAAACACCTATTAAACATTTTATAATTATTTGCGTTGTAATTTCAAACTCAATATGGAGAATGCTTTAATCATATTTGTTAGAAACCTTGAGAAAGGTAAAGTAAAACAACGCCTGGCCAAAAGTATAGGAGACGATAGAGCGATAGATGTCTATGGCTATTTGCTCGAACATACCAAAGACATTACCATTTCATGTAAGTATAACCTCTTCGTATTTTACTCACACTACATACATATTGCTGATGTATTTGATGATCACGTATTTTCAAAGCATGTGCAGGAAGGCGAAGACCTTGGGGAAAGAATGATGAATGCTTTTAAAAAGGTGTTTGAATTAGGTTGTAAAAATATTTGCATAATAGGAAGTGATTGCTACGAGTTGCAGACTTACACTTTAATTGATGCGTTTACCAAACTTCACGAGCGCGACGTAGTGATAGGGCCAGCTAAAGATGGCGGTTATTATCTTTTTGGCATAAAAAAGCTACAACCCGATTTATTTGCAAATAAGGAATGGGGCACTTCTTCGGTTTTTGATGATACCATAACCACTATAACAAACCTTGGTCTGACTTACGCTGAACTTCCGGTCTTAAATGATATTGATACGATTGAAGATCTTTTACAAACTGATATTTTAACCAAATTAGAGGAAGAGACGGAATAATAATCGCCGATTCATACTGACATATTCACCTTAAAACTGCCGATAAAAAATCATCCGGCAAAGTGAGCTTAGTACCTGGTAAAAGACTAAAAAAATTGTTTAAGTTTTTTTTGGAAAAAGTAATTTTTATTTAAAAATATTGCATCTTTACAACCCTTTTAACAAACTAACGATTGTTAGCATGCTTTAAAGACGATGAAAAGCGAAAAGCTTTTTTTTGTCTAAAAAGTAATTATGGTGAAAGAAAAGCTGGTTTTGGCCTCTAACGATTGCTTGCATTATTTCATAAACGCCAATTTTTTTTTCACCATAATTTTTAAAAACGTTTTGTTCAGGGGTCTAAGCTTTTTTACTACTTTTTTTCTTCGCGCCCATCTTCTTTACCGCGCTCGCTTGTATCTTCATCAAGGAATAATTGTTGACTATTAATTTGTAGTGGATAATCTTCGCAATTGTTTGTTTGTAAAATTATGAGAAGAGAAATAACATCGTGGTACAGTTCGGCTTTAAATAAAGAAATGCCAATAGCTTCTTATGGGCATTACGGTTTTGCGCTACTATTGGTGCCGACTGCTGCAGCAGACTATTTAGAGTATGAGCGATTTCATTTGATCGACACACTCGCACCTTTGATAAACTCTGGCAAGTTCAGGGTTTTTAGTATAGAGAGTATTAATAAAGAAAGTTGGCTGAACTATCAGATGGAGCCTGCCCACCGCGCCATACGGCACAACCAGTACAACGAGTATGTTTTTAACGAGGTAATTCCTTTTATCAGAAATGCTACAAGCAACGAAACGTTCATATACACCTCCGGCGCATCTTTTGGCGCACTGCATGCCATGAACCTTTTTCTAAAACGTCCTGACATTATAAATGGAACCGTAGCCATGAGCGGCGTTTATGATCTCACAGAATACACGCGTGGTTTTTGGGATGAGCAGGTGTACTACAACAGTCCAATACATTATATTCCAAACTTAACCGATGCTTATTATCTTGACAAGATAAAAGCCAGCAATCACATTCACATCTACACAGGTAGTGGCGATTACGAAGATCCCGAAGCTTCCCGCAGATTTGCTTCTGTGCTTTTCGATAAAGGCATCTGGTGCAATCTCGACGTGTGGGGGCGCGACGTTCCGCATGACTGGCATACCTGGAGGTCAATGCTTCCATATATTCTAGAAAACAAGTTCTAAAAAGATATTAATGTTTTTTGGAGAGTTTTTGCATTTCCTTTTATTTCTTCGATCGATAACTCTTGTAATATTTATTTATATAAGAAACCTCTCTCAGTTCGATCTTTAGCTATTTGTTCGCAAGTGTTTCTTACAAAAGACCTTAAAGCTTTTTTTGCTTTTTGTGGCATAAAATTTTAAGCTTTAAGTACTGTTGAACAAATATCTAAAATATATAGTCAAAGGGCTTATTCTTTTTATTGCGGTATTTATATTGGTATATGTGGCAGTATATGGGTATGTAGCCATTAATAAAAAAAGTATTATCGGAAAGATTGTTCAACAGGTACACGACAAGTTAAATGGCCAGGTAGAAATAGGTGACATAAGTGTTGGTTTTCTCAGCACCTTTCCTCACATTTCCGTTTCCCTCGAAGACGTTTCTGTTCGCGATACGCTTTTTAATCAGCATCATCATCCTTTTTTTAATGGTAAAAAAGTATACTTAAACCTCAGTATAACAAGTATTGTAAAAGGCAACAGCCCGGTAAACGGAGTTTTAATGGAAAACAGCCAACTCTACGTATATACCGATTCGTCAGGTTACACAAATAAATACTTGTTTACTCCAAAACAAGATATAAAATCGGCAACGGAAACTACTTCATCTTTTTTTAATTTAAACAGTTTCCGAAATTTATCCCAAAATCTTTTATACGCGCCTATCTTACCAACGCAAATAACGTTCATTCTTTTCAAGACTTTCACCCAAGTTTTATCCGTGTTAGAAAACGCTACTTGAAAAGCCTGCAAACTTTTTACAATTATACCAATTTATACTGTTAGAACTATCGGTTAAGGAAACAAGAAGTTTTTATATGAAGAAAGTATACATCTTTCTAGGACAAATTCAGATAATTGCATTTTTTCAAACGGCCTTAACAAAGCGTAGCAATCATTTCATACTTAGACATAGTTGGAGACTTGCGAAAAACTATAAGAAAATAAAAGCCCTCTGCGAGGGCTTTTATAAAAGGAGATTCAAAGGTTATTACCAATGACCCTTGCAAAGAATATCGACTACAATTATGAACAATAGTTGCAAATCAAATTATAGACCTTTCACTACATATTCCTGTGTTGTTTTAACCTCAGACGCAATTGTAAAACTTTGGCTAACATTATTTTTTTTGGATAAAATAGAAAAAGTCAGCTTAGAATTATCAGGTATATCAGTCAAAAGAACATTGGTATTTAAGGGCTGACTACTAAAATTTTTTGCATACAAAACATCACTTTGCTCGTTTTTTATAACCAGCTGAAATGGTTCTGCATTTTCATTTTTGTAGTCGACTTTAAAAACCAGGTAATTGTCCTTTAATCCCTTATAGCTTATATAAGAGGATTTTGCAGCATTTGCAGTTTCATTATCTGCTGCAAACGATTTTGCATAAGTACCGAAAATAACAGCAAGGGCAAATGAGAAAGTGAGCACCTTTTTAGTGATTGCAAGTGAAAATTGCTTTTTCATAAATTAACAGTTTAAACGTGAATAAAAAATCTTTAACGGAAGCAACAGTTTAAACAAGCAATATGATACTCAAGACAATGTTAGCGGAAGCAATCGAAAAGGTTCTATAGCAAGAACAGCGGGAGTAGTCGGATTAGTTATCTAGCTTTGATAGAACAAAGATACGGGAAGACGGGGGATAAAAAACCAAACCTCAGTATTAAAAAATTGTTAACAAGCAGTTTTTGCAAGATAATAAAAAATAACTAACATTCGTTCGTTTTTCTAGTATTTTTTAAAAAAAAAATTTAGACAGGTCTATTTAATACTTTCCACAGTAAATCTTTTAGTTCGGTAAGGCCCTTATTTGCAACGGAAGAGATAAATACGTGAGGAATATTTTCCGGTAATTCTTCGGCAATTGCTGTCTTCAATTCGTCATCGAGCATATCACTTTTACTAACTGCTATTACAAAATCCTTTTGCAGCAATTCTGCATTATATTCTTCGAGTTCGTTATACAAAATGTCAAATTCTTGCTTATGGCTTTTACTGTCAGCTGGTATTAAAAATAAAAGACAAGAGTTTCGTTCGATGTGTCGAAGAAAACGATGACCAAGCCCTTTGCCTTCGGCAGCTCCCTCTATAATACCTGGCAAATCTGCTATGCAAAAGCTTTTGCCATCGCGATACTCTACCATACCCAATTGTGGTATAAGCGTTGTAAATGCGTAGTCGGCAATTTTAGGTTTCGCGGCAGTTATAACAGACAGCAGGGTAGATTTGCCTGCATTAGGAAAACCGACTAACCCCACGTCTGCCAATACTTTCAGCTCTAAGATTTTCCACCCTTCAACACCCGGCTCTCCTGGTTGATGATGTTCTGGTGCCTGGTTAGTAGGCGTTGCAAAATGAGCATTGCCAAGTCCTCCGCGTCCGCCTTTTAGCCAGATTATTTCCTGCCCGTCTTCGAGAATCTCGGCCTCTACTTCGCCGGTTTCTTCGTCTTTGGCTAACGTACCTAACGGCACTTCAATAATTATATCCTTACCATCTGCGCCCGTACTGTTGTTTTTACTGCCATTTTCGCCACTTTCGGCGATTACGTTTTTGTAAAACCTAAGGTGTAAAAGTGTCCACAACTGCCTGTTTCCACGTAATATTATATGTCCGCCCCGGCCACCGTCTCCACCATCAGGTCCCCCTTTTGCCGTTAATTTATTGCGCATAAAGTGCCTGCTACCAGCGCCGCCATGTCCACTTCTTGCAAAAACACGTATATAATCGATAAAGTTTGTCTTCTCCATTTGCTGCAAAGATAGATATAGAGGTTGTATGTATTAATAGATCAAGACTCTACCAGTAGTATTTAAACTGGTTCGGGAAAAATTATTCTAATAGCCGAGATTGCGTGTATAAAATTGTTGTAAGAGAAATTATAATGTTTTCAGCCTTTAGCTTTTTTATTTGGGTTATCAGTCCCTGTTTTTTCTTCGGTTTCTTTCTCTTTTATCTTTTCTACCGCGCTTTTTCTGAGCTTTCTAAACAGATCCAGCTTAAATTTAATATTTCCGTTGTCATCTGGAGTTCCCCTTATGAAAACGCTGGCCCCGCCCTTTGCATCGCCACCTTTATTTTCCAGCTTATAGTCTTCGTCTCTTTTTCTTAAATTACTCAGGGGGACTTGTATACTCAGATCAGATTTTCCGCGCATACTGTATATTCCTTCGATAAATAATGTAACCACTGTTGATTCTATCTGCATGCGGTTAATAATAATTTCGCGGTCTTCTATATCAAACCTGTCTTTTAATTCAGCGAAGTATACTTCATTGAAATTTCTATTTTTAAAAGCAATATCCCCAATCTTTTGAAGAGGTGGATAATGAAGTAACGCACCTTTTTTTAAAGAAAAATCGACTACACCATCCATATTAACTGGCGCTGCAGCTAGCTCGCGGTCTATGTCCATTCTCACATCTACCCGCGAAGTAAGTTTTCCTCTTAAATTTTCAGACGAAATACCATTTTGCCCAAAATTGTCAAACGCATAAAAAACTTTATTTACATCTACGTCTTGAATATTTGCTTTAATATTAGCTTCATAATACCGGCGGTTTTTTTCATTTAACCAACCGCTTATTACCATCGAACCTCCACCCTGGCTAAGACTAATATTATTAAGCACCCAATTTTGATTCATTAATCCAAGTGATGCCCTTGCTTTGGTTGCCCGAAAACGTTTGTATATTAGTTGATCTGCCTTTACGTCGAGATGAAAGTTTGCCTGGTTTATTATTTGATCCAAATTTTGTCCAATCCGCGATCTTGCATTTCTGGTTCTTTTTGCTGCAACACGTTGTCTTAAAAGAGAAGTGAAGTTACCAAGGTTTAAAGAAGGTGAGTAAATGTTCCAGTCAAGAAACATTTTACCAGGATCTGTCTTTAATAAGGCTAACAAATTTTTACCACTACCATTCATAATAATTTTGTTGCCTTGTATGTTACCACTAAAATCGTTTACAAATACATCCGAATTCTTAAAAACGATGTTTCCGTTTAAATTATTTACTTCAATGTTTCGGGGATGATACATTAGCACACCATTAGAAAAGGTACATTTTCCATTTAACAAAGTATTCCTTTTGTTGTTTTCCTGCAACGGTCCTGAAAAGGTAATATCTAACCTGCCTTTACCCTTGTGCAGATCAAGCGTGCTACTCTCGAGTAAGGCATTCAATTGGGTAAGATCGAAGTCTGACCTGATATCAGCATTTACCATAGGAAATACCAGGTTGTCGATATAAATGTTTTTCGACTTTATATTGAGATTTTGAGTAGTGCCGGTGAAATCACTGAATTGAAGTCTTGAATTTGGATCTTTTCGAGGCAGCCCTACAATTACTTCATTTGTGTAAAAACCGTTGAATGAGCAATTGCTAAAGTTGACAAAAGGCGACTGAATATTATTCTCTCTGCATGTATAGTTAGCACGTACAAGTGGATCGCCGCCTGATAAAGGACCAGAAACTTCTACGTTTGCCTCTTTTATTGGCTTCTCTAGTTTTACAATTGATAGAGCTTCAGACTGTTTTTCTGTCAGCACACTTCTTGCAAACTCGTAATCAAGATTTTTCGTTTTTACCTTTAATAGAAAAGATTGATTTTTTGATAAATCAAAACTTCCTGATATGATGAAAGGATGTTTTTTTATGTCGACTTCAGCATTGTTAAAAGACATCAACTTTTTCGCCTTATCAAAATTGATTCTAAAGTCTCCCTCTACACGCGCCTCTTTTAAATAACTTCCAAACGGTGTGTTGAATGAAAGGTTATGAACAAGAATATTGTTGCTGGTTTTAACGGTAAGTATGGAGTCGGAAGTGGAAATGCTGCAGTTTTGCTTCTTAACATCAAAATCGTAAAGCTTAAATTTTTTCTCGTCATTCAATATTAGCCGCACATTTCTAAGCCTTACCGTTTCTATATCAACCTTAGATGTAGTAGTTTCCGTTGCCGATTTTATATCTTGTTTTGGAGTAAACAAGTATTTATTTGTGTAACCTGACGAATCGGTATATACGTAGAGTTGGCTGTTTTCCATTAAAACTCCGTTTACCGGGCTGTTG
>Ga0181463_1000148_pt1 | contig 16199 bp, 15 predicted proteins | sample InSIn1gowninarea_FD_119071 | JGI IMG/M metagenome (GOLD analysis project Ga0181463, IMG submission 119071) | Clean room microbial communities from NASA Spacecraft Assembly Facility at Jet Propulsion Laboratory, Pasadena, California, USA -... ... | reverse complement strand
TAACAGCTTACTAAAGCTGTCTATCTGGTAGGTAGGCGGCGCTTCATTTATCAGCGTGCCATCGCGGTCTATAAACAAAACTTTTTTCATACAATTAAACAGGCGATTGTATTATGTACAATCGCCTGCAAAATAAGATTGAAAATTTGAAATGGTTACTTAATCGTTGCCCGTACGGCCTTTACCTCAGCAGGTGCAATAGCACTGGCCTTATTGCCAAAGTGGCTGCGCACATATGTAAGTATCCCTGCTATCTCCTCATCTTTCAGGCCAGCTTGCGACGGCATATTGTTGTTGTAATAGTTACCATCAATAGGCACTTTCTGATCGCCGGAGCCTTTCAGCACCCAATTTATAAGCCTTTTTTTATCACCCAATACATAAGAGGTCTTAATGAGCGGTGGATTCATATTTGGAACACCGGCGCCATCCTCCTGGTGGCAGGTCAGGCAGTACTGAGTATATAATTGCTTGCCGTTAGTGGCTGTGGTTTGTTTTGTTTGGGCAAATGCTGAAGTGCAGCCCAGCAGCATAAAGATTAAAAGGCATTTAGACATGCGTATGAAACTTATATTTAGTGTCAGAGTTTAATAGGGGCTGAATTTATTTCTTATAAATAATCCTGTAAATAGTTCCGCCGGTATCATCACTTATATACAAGGAGCCATCGGGGCCTTGTGCCAGGCCACAGGGACGATGCTTGGCTTTACTGGGCTGCATGAACTCAGGACCACCGGCAAAGCCCTCGGCAAATATCTCCCAGTTACCACTAGGCTTCCCGTTATTAAAAGGAACAAATGCTATCAAATACCCCTTTTGTGGCTCCGGTGCGCGGTTCCAGGAGCCATGGAAAGCGATGAACGCGCCGTTCTTATATTTCTCAGGAAACATATTGCCGGTGTAAAATAACAAGCCATCTGGCGCCATGTGTCCTGGAAAAGCTGCTACCGGATCTATATAGCCTCCGTCAGCTTCCTTTTTACTATCACCTCCATATTCAGGATTTATTAATTTCTTGTGTTGGAACTCATCATAATACATATACGGCCAGCCCGCATTAGCACCCTGGTGCAACTCGTACATGCACTCGGCAGGCAACTCCGCACTTTGCTGTGTTGTATAGTATTGTGGAAAAGTAGTACTTAGGTTATCACGCCCGTGCTGCATTACAAACAAACTGTTGGTCACGTTGTTCCAGTCGAGCCCTACCACATTGCGCAAGCCGGTAGCATAGCGGGCGCCATTGCCATAAGTTTGGTTTTGCTTATCTGCTTTAAACATCCAGATGCCACCGGCAGAGTCAAGAATAGGGCAGGGCTTCATCCCTACTTTATCATTACCCTGTTCTGCACACACATTGGATGGCGCGCCAATATTTACATAGATATTTCCCGCATTGTCCAGTGCTATAGATTTAGAGTTGTGCATGCCTTTATTGACCAACCCCGTTACAATCTTCTCCGGGTGGGCGGTATCTGTTACCTTGTTATTTGCATCTACTTTGTAGCGGTAAATCTCATCATTAGAGGAGGCATACAAATAGCCATTTTTAAGGGCTATGCCTGTGCCCCCGTAATTGCCAAAACCACCCGTCATTGTAGCTTTGCCATTATTATCCTCATGCAATATAAGGATGCCTTTGCCATTTTTAGGATCACCTACCCTTACATAAATATCATTCTGGGGCGTTACCAATAGGTGCCTGGTATTGCCAAGATTATCAGCCACTTTGAGGGCTGAAAAGCCGGCAGGCAAAGTAAGCCCGGCATTGTTTGAATCTCCTGTTGGTGTTTCCTGCGGAGCAGTGGAAGAAGTGGGGGAAGTAGAGGTGGAGTTTTTGCAGGCAATCATACCGATTGTTATTGCGCAAAAAAATACCGCTGTAGCTAATGATGCTTTCATAGTATTATAATCGTTATTGTTTCTTTATATCCATCCAGTCAATCAGGGCATCAATCAGGGCAGTATTTTCCTGTTCGGTGCCAATGGTAATGCGGAGACAGTCATTGCACAGCAGCACATTGCTTCTATCCCGCACTACAATGCTTTTAGAGAGCAGAAACTGGTACACTTTCCGCGCCTCTTTTATTTTTACCAGTATAAAATTGGCATCCGAAGGATATACTTTTTCTACAACAGGCATTTGCGCCAGTACTTCACTTAAGGCATCCCGCATGCTTACCAGTTCAGTGATCATGTCGTTTACCTGCCCCACTTCATTTACTGCCTGCAGTACTAGTTCCTGTGCTACCTGGCTGATGTTGTAAGGCGGCTTCACTTTATTCATTACCTGGATAATATCAGTAGAAGCAAATGCCAGTCCAAGTCGCAAGCCAGCCAATCCCCAGGCCTTACTAAATGTTTGTAGCACAACAAGGTTTGGATAATCCGGAAGTTCCTGTACAAAAGATTTCTGTTTCGAAAAGTTGATGTATGCCTCATCTATAACCACAATTCCATTGAAATTGTTGAGTGCCATTTCTATGTCCTGCCGGTTCATGGAATTGCCGGTAGGATTGTTGGGCGAGCAGATCCAGATAATTTTGGTATGCTCATCAATCAAGGTCTCAATATGTGCAAGGTTCAGTTGAAAATCATCAAGCAGGGGAGCTTTACGCACTTCCACATCGTTGATGTTGGCACTTACTTCATACATGCCATAGGTAGGCGGACAAATGATAACATTGTCTTCCCCGGGATTGCAAAAGCAACGGTATAAAAGGTCAATGCACTCATCGCTGCCATTGCCAATAAATATGTTTTGAGCAGGTACACCCTTTATCCTGCTGATAGCCTCCTTTACCAGGTGCTGGTAAGGATCGGGGTAGCGGTTATACCATCTGGTAAGCGGCGAGCCAAGACTGTTTTCGTTTGCATCTAAATTTATTAACGCCTGACCTGTAAACTCATCGCGTGCTGATGAATATGGTGTAAGCCGGCGAATATTATCACGGAGCAATTGCTGCACATCAAAATTCATGGCGTGAAGATAGGAAGCAAAAAGTTTTTACTATGTAAAATTGCAGTAACAGGGGCAGACAGGTATACCAGGTAAGTTATAATATAAAGTAAGCCAGGCAGTTATTATGGAAGCCTGCGACATCTTCTGCGACATGCCACCAATGCGTACCCCTACCATTGCTTTGGTTTCCTTTAACCTAAGTGCTTAGCTAAAAGAAATTATGCTCATAGGAGGATGTAAACAGTCTGTCTGCTTTATATTTACACCTCTGCACACTACCTGCTACACAACACTACTTTTTACCTCTGTTTTCTACACTATACATACTGCAAAAGACGTAGGATGGACGTAAGATGAACGTAGGATGAACGTAAGATAGACGTAGGATGTCCGCCTTAGGGTAGGCTTAGGTACGGGAGAGGTACGGGTGAGATACCGGGTTAGCTATGGTTTAGGCCTTGTTGTACTATGGATTAAGGTGACTAATATGTGACTTTCCTGTGGCGCTCCTATGACGCTGCTATAACATTGGAAAGGGAGAGGTGGAAGTTTAGTATTTGTCTTTTTCTTGTTTGCGTTTGATGTGTCGTCCTTCTGATTTTGGTTATTGTAGCTGTACCATCTTCCTTTGAAGCATAGTTGCAGCGAGATGGCTTTTTTGAAAGCGGTGATGCCTGTTGCCCAATCATCGTAACAGGCCATGGCTGAAGCACATAAAGCTACTGATGGAAACTTTGCCGGAAAGGAAAGCAATACTGGAAAAGTATGCATCAACAACCGGCAAGGACCTGTTCTACCATCCTGAATGATGTATTTTCAATTTGAGACACCCGGAGCTATACTTGACATATACTTGAGTTATACCTGACATATACCTGAGTTATACCTGATCTCCTCCTGGTCTATGCCGTATTTACTTGTTGGATACGCGATGCTTATCCCACACCTCCGTGTAGTTCTATTACCATCATCCTCTTGTGGCAGGGGCAAGAGGAATACCTTTTTGCTTATATAGGACATCGGAGTTGCAGGTTCTTTATTTGGAATGCAGAGTATTTACCCGGTTACCTCCTTTATGGCACTGGAGGATATAGACCTGACCAGTCGCTGTGATGGATAGAGCCTGGTAGCGGTGGAATGACTACTCTGATGGCAGAGGTGCACTTAGGGCAGTCGCCGCAATGTCCCTTGGCTAACGCACAGCAGGCTATTGAAGGAGACATTGCGGGGAAGAGAAGCTATCGATGGAGACATTGCGGAAAAGAGGGGGAAGATGGAAGAACTTATCCAATTCTTTTCATTCGTGACACACCATTGCGGGGAAGAAAAGTAATAATCAAAATGAATAGTGTGAATAATAACGTTAGCAACAATAGCGAAAACAAAGTAATTGAAGGTGCAGCAAAAGTAACCAAGCGATTAGATGGTAATGAAGTGGTTATAGAAATAAGAGTACCTGCATACTTTTATGTAAATGATAAAGAGTGGACAGGTACTCAATACGGAGAATGCGGAAGTCCATCTACTTCGAGATAGGATTAAGCTCGAATGTGGCGTAATTTATTTCAGAAGTGATAATCCAGAACTTTTTACCAGTTGAAGTTGCAGCTTTGTTTGCAGCATCAAATACATAGGCTAAAGTGTATACGCCTTCTATATAATATTCCGCTGATGGTAGCGCATACTCTTTCCCGTCATTTGCTGGTATGGATTTTTTAAACCCCGCATTTTTCATTGTTGCATGAAGCGTTTCATAATCTTCGCTAATTTGTTTGTGTAGCTCAACCCTTGTGATAAATTTTGCCATGTTCTTTACTGTTTATTGGCAACTAATATAGTATATTATACAATCAATATGTAAAATATACTATATTTATTCCCGAAAACCATTAGCGTTAACCTAAGTCTCCGCTATTATATACACTAAACCTGCTGATTTGAGACTTGCAGCAACCAAAACTCTACTATAATGTCTTCAAAAGGTTGGATTCGGTTTTTCGTAATGTTCTTCACCATTATCATTGCAAAATTTGCAATGAATCTTTTGTATTCTTCACCATTCACTCAAGCATCTAAACAGAGGTATTCTAATAGTGTTTATCAATCAGATCAAAAAGAAATAAATCTTGAGAATGATACTAATTACAACGAAGTAAACACAAAGGATTCGGCAAGAGCAAAGGGGTTAAATATGAATATATATGTACCGTCTTCATGGGCTTCTTTTAATGCTTATAACAGCGAAAACGACCTCGTTGGGCAATTCATTCGTCCTCTCAATGATAGCTTTACTGTTGGGTTAACTGTGCATATAGATAAGGTTGATTATATAATGACGCCGGAAGTTATTTCGGAATTTACTAAAAAGGATTTTCTTGTAAAAACGGGCAATTTAAATGGTTCTCTATTCTCTTATAATCTGATAACGATTAACAAAGTAAAAGGCGTGGAAGTCTCCTTTATTAATGCAACTAAAAATAACTGCACCTATTATCGTTTTTACAGGCTCTTTAAAGGTCATTATGCTGTAACCCTAACCTATGCAATCGTGGCATTAACAGAACAACACGCCACTAAAATGTACAACTTATACAAACCAGATTTCGACAAGATGGCTTATAAAACAGAACTTTTAAATTAGGCTTTATAGTGAACTCTTCTTCTCCGCAATGTCTCCATCAATAGCCTCCTGTGCGGCTGCTATGGGACATTGCGGTAGTTGTACAAAGGTGCAAGCTGAAATAAGCGTTGCACTATTATTCATTCTCTTTATCTTCCCCGCATGCCTGTACGAAGAGCAATAGCCGCAACAGAAGGGATTTACTTTATTACGTTTACCTGCACTAACTGGATACCTTTATTGACTCTTTGCCATGCTCATGATGTGGTGTATAAGTGGTTTGATTACCTCAAAACACAGAAGCACTATGCGATTGGATATGTTATTATGCCCAATCATGTGCATGCTGTTATTGCATTTAGTAATACCGGCAAGAGTATCAACACCATTGTAGGGAATGGGAAGCGGTTTATGGGCTATGAACTGGTAAAGAGACTAAAACAACAAAAAAGAACACTTATTTTGGATGAACTAAGTAGAGCGCTGAACAATACGGAAAAGAAAGAAGGCAAACTGTATGGTGTGTTTGAGACTTCTTTTGACTGGAAGGAATGCAGGACGATGGAGTTTATTGAACAGAAACTGAACTATATGCACTGGAATCCCTGTAAGGGAAATAAGCTGGTGAATGCACCGGAGGAGTATGTGCATAGTTCTGCAAAGTTCTATATTTTGGGGGTGCAGGGTATTTATCCGGTTACCTCCTTTATGGAGTTGGAGGATATAGATTTAACTGGCACTTTTTAATGGTTAGAGCCTTGTAGTGGTGAGGTGATGCTTCTCTGATGGCAGAGGTGCACTTAGGGCAGTCGCCGCAATGTCCCTTGGCTAACGCACAGCAGGCTATTGAAGGAGACATTGCGGGGAAGAAGCACAATAAGCTATTGATGGAGACATGCGGAGAAGGAAGCCACGGTAAAGCCGTATATACATCCTGCATATTCTATCCCTGCTTCTTCGCATCTTGCCCCTTTACTCGAAACTCATAGTTCACGGTTTGTTATTCCTCTGTATTATTGTAGCGGCAAAACAATACACACAAAACAACTTGTTGTATTCTGTAATATCATCATCTTTTTAAAACTACTGCTGTGTCTCACGTTAAGGAACGTAAAGAAAAAGATTGTCTGAACTGTAATGCTATCGTGGCGGGGAGATTTTGCCAGGTATGCGGACAGGAAAACATTGAAACACATGAAACGTTCCGTCATCTTGCCGGGCATTTCATTTCAGATATATTTCATTTTGACGGCATGTTTTTCAGTACGTCTAAATACCTCTTGTTTAAGCCCGGATTTCTGACCCATGAATATGTGCGTGGCAGGCGTGCCAGTTATCTGAATCCAATAAAGATGTACGTGTTTATTTCGGCTATCTTTTTCCTGTATTTTCTTACGGTTTATAACTCCGCTTTAAAGGTTTCGGTAAATGAAACGCAGGAAAAGTCTGCTGCGGGAATAATGCGGGAGTTGCTGGAAGATAAGAATGATATTCTGAATTCAATGAAAGATAACGGAACGCCATCATGGGTGAAAAGCAGGCTGCCAAATGCGTTGCAACAGGTAAACAACAACATTGCCATGCTTCAACAAGACAGTACCAGGAAGTTTCAGGTGCTTGCTGACATGAAATCTACATCTGTTTTCAGCACCAACGATTATAGGTCAGAAAGAGAATATGACAGTATTCAGAAAACGATGCCAGACACCCTGAAAGATAACTGGATAAAGCAAAAGTTTGAACGTAAAAATATTGAGATAAGTAATAGGTTCAGGGAAAACAAAAGCGAAATGAGCAGTAGGCTTTTAGAAAGCTTTTTTCATCATTTTCCCCAGACCTTATTCATTTCACTTCCGCTTTTTGCGCTTATGCTGCAGCTACTATATATCAGGCGAAAGCAGTTTTTCTATGCAAATCACATCATTTACACCGTTCATTTATACTGTGCGGTATTCGTTTTCTTCTTTGTACTCTTATTGCTGAATCAGGCAGCTGATGTTAACTATTTCGGGTGGTTAAAATGGGTCCAGGGTGCCGTTTTCCTGTACATGACCTGGTATACCTATGCGGCATTGCGGAGATATTATGGGCAAAGCCGGGGAAAGACATTTCTAAAATGGGTCTTATTGAACATAGCCGCTTATGTGGTGATCATAGTACTGTTTGTCTTCTTGTTCTTCTTCACCATGTTCACTATGTAAATCACACAAAAGAAACAATAAAGCGGTAGATAGCTGCAACACAAAAAAGAGTAGCTTATAACAATAGATAATTATCTTTTCTTTGCCGCAATGTCTCCATTAAGGGCTATTGTGCGGCTGCTATGGGACATTGCGGTGGATGTACAAAGGTGCAAGCTGAAATAAGTATTATACCATTATCCATTCGCTTTATCTTCCCCCGCATGCCTGTACGGAGAGCCATTGCTGCAACAGAAAGGATTTACTTTATTAGACTTGTTGTAAAGAAAAGAGTTAAGAATGAGGAGTTTGGGTATTAGGAATACTTTTGCAGCATAATCCGCAGGATTCTGTGGAGAGGAGAAAGAAAAATGGCAATCAGTTATAAAGACATCAGAAATGAACGGCAATGGAAAGCTATGACCGGTCTATCGCAACTGGAATTTACTTCGCTGAGCAGCGCCTTTGGCATTGCCTACGAACAGATCAGCGGCATCGCCCTGCAGCAGGGGGCAGCCAACCTGGGCAAAGAAGTGGTACTGAACAGTTATGCAGACTGCCTGTTCTTTACCTTGTTCGAGTTGAAGACGGCTCAAAGCTTTGATTGTCTGGGCGTGCTGTTCAACATGGATGGCTCTTCGGCTCAGCGCAACTTTGTCAAATACCTGCAGGTAGTAGAAGTGGCGCTGCAGCAGCAGGGCGCTTTGCCGCGTCGCAGCTTTTCGGGCCTGAGTGATTTTAAGAAGTATGTGCAAGGGGAAGAAGAACTGATCGTGGATGCAACAGAGCTGCGTACCCAACGTCCTGCTGCCAACCAACAGCAGCAACAGCGCTACAGTGGTAAAAAAAAGCACATACGCTAAAGTCGCTGTGTGTGACCAACACAAAGAAGCGCATCCTTTATATCAGTAAGTGTTATGAAGGCAGCCAGCACGATTACAGCATCTTACAGCATTGCTTTACGCCTGCTGTAAATTGGTTTAAGCAAAAGACCCTACGGGTGGATTCAGGCTTTCAGGGCTTTAAGGATAAATATCAGTGTAAAAAGCTGTATATCCCTTACAAGAAGAAGCGGGTGAAGAAAGGAGCGTGCAATGAGCTGAGCGAAGCACAAAAGAGCTGTAATAAGACGCAAGCAGCAGAACGGGTAAAGGTGGAGCATGGCATTGGTGGCATGAAGCGTTACCGGATCATAGCACATCGGCTGACACTGAAGTCTACTGCTATCATCAACTGTATTATTGGCGTGTGTGCAGGGCTCTGGAACTTTGTTCTAAAATAATTCAAATTGCTCATTATCAATGTGCAACAAGCCTATTACATTTACTTGTACTAACTGGATACCTTTATTTACCATCTGCCATGCTCAGGATGTGGTGTACTCTTCCCGGAAGTGTCTACAGGTATCAAGGTAGGGAAGACACTTCCACTACGGCACATAGCTATAGCATTCCGTTAAATTATCGAAAAGTCATTTTTTAAAGGATTCCCCTAACTGCAGAATAGGAACTTATGCCTGTTTATTTGCTATATTGGAATACATCAACCGCTCCAGGGTCTTATCTATCACATCGCGGGTAAAAGGTTTCCCTATAAAGAAATCCACGCCTTCCTCGTAAGCCTTGCTTCTGTCGGAGTAGGTATCAAATGCCGTGATCATAACTACTTTAGTAGCAGGATATAGTTTTTTTATTATACTAATAAAGTCTATTCCTTTGCCGTCGGGCAGGTTATTATCTAAAAAGATGATAGAAGGAGCTTCTTCTTTTAAGACGCTCTGTGCATCAGCAAGATTATTTACATACGATGTACGGAGCTTTTTTTGCCGTAAAATACCGCTTAGCAAATAGCAGATATCAATTTCGTCGTCCACGATCAATGCCTTCTCCCCGTTTATTTTACTTAAATCCACGCTTTTCTATTTTGTTCATGCTGGCTATAACTCAATTTTGCTGCCATTCTAAAAATCAGGCGTTAATATATTCATAACCAATTTTAATAGAAGGGTTAAAGAAAGGATGAATAAAAAATTATGGTTTAATTTGTACAAATTTTTACTCAAATGTGCTTGAGTTTTCTACTTTTGTAGCAGAAAAATACCTGCTGCATGAGTTCAAATGCTTTCCTTTAGAAAATGAATCTGTTAGACTTAGGTGATAATAAAAATTTCAGTACTGATTTTAGATAATATACCTGCTTTTACTTAATATTGAGTTTCAATATTTAAAAGCGCTAAATACACAGTGAGGTTGTATGAAGAAAAGAATTTTAATAATTGATGATGACATAGACATTTGTACGTTATTAAGCAGGTTTCTTAGCAAAGAAGGGTACGAGACCGATGTGGCTTATACCGGCAGTAAGGGCGTAGCAAAGTTTAAGGAATTTGGTTTTGATGTGGTTTTATGCGATTACCGCCTTGGCGATAAAGATGGGCGCGATGTACTGGCAGAATTGAAAGCTGTCAATCCGCAGGCGGTAGTACTTATTATAACTGGCTATTCCGATATTAAAACGGCTGTAGAAGTAATTAAACTGGGCGCTTTCGATTATATTACCAAGCCACTCATTCCTGCAGAGGTGCTTAATGTTATTTCTTCTGCTTTAAAAAGCTCACAGAATGCTTCTAAATCAACAGCTACAACAGCAGCACCGGTAAGTACCGGCAGCGCCCCATCAGCAAGCGCACCTGCTAAGAAAGTTTCTTTTAAAACAAATGGCGAGTACCTGGTAGGGGAGTCTGATTCTACCAAAGAGTTATACCGCCAGATAGAAATTATTGCTCCTACTAACTATAGTATCATCCTGTATGGGGAGAGTGGTACAGGTAAAGAAGTGATTGCCAAAACCATCCACCAATACAGCGACCGTCGCGGCAAGCCGTTTATTGCAATGGATTGTGGCACGCTCAGCAAAGAGCTTGCGGGCAGCGAAATGTTTGGTCACGTAAAAGGTGCTTTTACCGGCGCTTTAGCTGATAAGGAAGGCCATTTTGAAATGGCAAACGGTGGTACCCTGTTTTTAGATGAAGTTGCTAATTTAGGGCTGGATATCCAGGCTACCTTGCTTCGCGTAATACAGGAACGTAAGTTTAAACGCGTAGGCGGTACCAAAGAAATGGACCTGGATATACGCATTATAGTAGCAAGTAATGAGAACCTGCAGGAAGCTTATCACAAAGGAAAGTTTCGTGAAGACTTATATCACCGGTTCAATGAGTTTTCTATAAACCTGCCTCCATTACGTCAGCGCAAGCAGGATATACCGCTATTTGCACAGTTCTTTTTGGATAGAACCAATGAAGAGTTGCACAAAAATGTAGAAGGCTTTGATGATGATGTAATGAATATGTTCATGAACTATACATGGCCCGGTAACCTGCGCGAATTTAGAAATGTAGTGCGCCGTGCAGTATTACTTACTACAGGTAATAAAATCACCTCAAAAACATTACCCTGGGAAATTACCAATACCAATATATTCTCCAAACATACCGACACACCAGCGGCTGTGCAACCTATTACAACTACTGCTGCTTCTGCTCCTTCCACTGATCTGAAAGATGCAGCAGCTAAGGCAGAATATGACACTATCATGAACCTGCTGAAGGAAGTAAACAATAATAAATCCAAGGCGGCAGAGATCCTGAAAATAGACCGTAAAACATTATATAATAAGATAAAGAGCTACGAAGAATCGAAAGAACTGAACTCGTAATTCTTTAACCTTAAAAATAAAAAGCCCTTCACTTATCCGGAGGGCTTTTTACTTTTAAGATATACTACAACGGGAAATAAGAAGGTCACAGCATGGCTCCTTCAGATGTCTGGCTGAAGAATTAGAAGCTCCTACTTTGATGCTCAGGATCGTACATTATACATCTCACTTGGGTACTTTATAATAGAACTTACTTGCTAATTTAGTAGTTACCCACAATCTTGCTGTCTTATGCACATTTTTACCAAAAAACTGTTCAAAAAAGACACTTTTCTTACGGAAAACTGATGCAGGTTGATTGGTATTCTGCCATACAAACTATTGTATAACAATCTCTTTTTATGGGATGTTAAATGTATGCACACCCCTAACTTCATGTGCATAATATCTTACCCGATTTGCCCGCCATAATGCTAACTTGCAGACGGATTATGGAGAAGTTTATAGTATCGGCACGCAAGTATCGCCCCCAAACGTTCAGTACGGTTGTAGGGCAGCAGCACATCACTACTACGCTTAAGAATGCAATTAAGAACGGGCAGTTGGCACATGCATTTCTTTTTTGCGGACCACGTGGTGTAGGCAAAACTACCTGCGCGCGCATCCTGGCTAAAACCATCAACTGCGAAAACCTGCAGCCCGACGGAGAGGCATGCAATCAGTGCAATTCCTGCCGCAGCTTCAATGAAGGCATTTCTCTTAATATTCATGAGCTGGATGCTGCCAGCAATAACTCAGTAGATGATATCCGTGCATTAGTAGAGCAGGTGCGTTTTGCACCCCAGGCCGGCAAATACAAAGTGTATATTGTGGATGAGGTGCACATGCTTAGTGCCAGCGCTTTCAATGCCTTTCTTAAAACATTGGAAGAGCCGCCACCTTATGCCATTTTCATCCTGGCTACCACCGAAAAGCATAAGATACTTCCTACCATTCTATCACGATGCCAGATATTCGATTTTAAGCGCATTACCACCAATGATACTGTGGAGCACTTACAGGAAATAGCAGATAAAGAGCACATTGATACAGAAAAAGCAGCCCTGCAGGTCATAGCGCAGAAGAGTGAAGGCTGTATGCGCGACGCATTGAGTATTTTGGATAAAATAGTCAGCTTCACCAACGGCGAAGTCACTTATCAGAACACCCTGGAGCACCTCAATATCTTAGATGAAGATTATTATTTTAAATTATTAAAAAGCCTCCTGCAGCAAGACCTGGCAACAGCAATGCTGCTGTACGATGAAATCAACCGCAAAGGCTTTGAAGGTGATATGGTATTGAATGGCTTTGCCATGTTCTTACGCAATGTACTCGTGTGCAAAGATGCCAAAGCCGCCCCCCTGCTGGATGTGGTAGAAGGTATGCAAGAGCGGTATATACAAGCTGCAAATAGTATAAGTGCATCCTTCCTGGTAAGCGCGCTCAATATTTTGAATGAAGCTGAAATCAATTACAAGATGGCGCGCAACAAACGCCTTCATGTAGAGATGGCTATTATTAAACTCAATTTTCTACAGCAGGCATTAGACCTATCGGTGGAGAATAATGAAGTGGTAAAAAAAAAGCGGGTTGATGCTCCGGTAGCGTTTAGAGTACAACCAATACAGCCCATACAACCTAAAGTTGTACCTGTTACTAAGCCAAAAACTACAGACATTCCTGTTAATAGCCAGCAGACTGCTACAAACGGGAACCCTGCAAAGCCGTTGCAACCAGCAGTAAATGGCACACCTGTGAACGTTCCCAGCCAGGAAGAAGCTGTACCGCAAGCAACGTCTAAACTATTTATACATCAGCCTGTTGCACCTAAGCAGCAACCAATTGCTACAACAGTGAAAGAGCCTGCTGTTACTTACGCTAACGCCACTGGTGCACAACCCAAAACAAAGAAGAACTTATTGGCGGCACTGCGTGATAAATATGGAGATCAATATAATATAGAAGAAGTAAAAGAGGCTGAACCACTGGAATTGCAAAAGCTGAAGGAGTGCTGGTATAGTTTTGCCAAAAAGCTGGAAGAGCAGCAAAAACATTCTGCGGCCAACACATTTAAAATTGCTAAGCTGGAGATAGAAAGCGATACGAGATTTATAATTACTGTCAATGCTATTACCCAGCAGCGTTTTATAGAGCAGGAGCGTATGATGCTTGCCGATTGCATTCAGCAGTCATTTAGCAATCGCGCAATTCAGTTTCAAATTATAGTATCCGACGATCTGGATATTAAGCGTGATATGTCCCCTTTTCTTACCATGAACAGCCGCGAGCGTTTTGAATATATTGCCTCACAATACCCCTTAGTCCGCGAATTAAAAGAACGATTGAAGCTCGATATAGATTCTATCTGATAAAGGTTGAATTGAAATATGAACGGCAGTTTTCTTTGAATAAAGCTTAATGCCTCTTCTGCAACGCATTAGCACTATCCCGTTCCTTAGATGTACTTATTTTTGTAAAATATTTTTTGGAGGAGTATTCAGACTTAACTTACTTTGTATTTCAAAGCACTTTATATGGATGAGCACTTGCAGCATTTAGATACGCTTAAGGATATAAAAAGAATGATGGAACGCAGTAGTCGTTTCATAAGTCTGAGTGGCTTGAGCGGTATTGCAGCAGGCGTTTGTGCTTTAGCTGGGGCCTGGCTTGCTAGTAATGTAATTCACAACGATCCGCGATATGGAAATGTTAATGAACCGGGGGAATTGCGTAATGTGCATACTGGTAGCTTAGCAAACGGAGCAGATTTACAGACTTATTTAGATAACAGACTCATCCAGGTTGCACTTGGAGTTTTAATTGCTGCATTGATACTGGGATTCCTTTTTACTTATTTGCGCAGCAGGAAAACAAATACACCTATTTGGGGTGTTACTGCCAAGCGGCTGCTTATCAATGTAAGCATACCTATGATAGTGGGTGGTATCTTCCTTTTAAAATTGATAGATAGCGGGACCTATGGATTGATTGCGCCAGGCTGTCTTATTTTTTATGGATTAGGCTTGCTGAATGCCAGTAAATACACCCTTGCTGAAGTGAGATATTTAGGATATGCACAAATATTGTTAGGTATTATAAACTTACAGATGGTAGGCTATGGCTTACTGTTTTGGGCACTGGGATTTGGCTTATTGCATATTGTATATGGTGTCTTTATGTGGTGGAAGTACGAGAGAGATTGAAGAAGCGGTTAATTAGAATATTAATGAAGAATATTATTGATAAACTAAATAAAGTATTTGACAGCCGTATTCGCCTGGGCATTATGAGTGCCCTGATGGTGAATGCAGAGGTGAACTATAATTCATTAAAGGAACTTATGGATTTAACGGATGGCAACCTTGCCAGTCATTTAAAAACCCTGGAAGAAAACGGATATATTAAGACGAGTAAAAGCTTTATCGGTCGGAAAACGAATACTACCTATTCAGTGACTAAGGCTGGTGAAAGGGCTTTTAAGGAGCATATTGATGCGCTTGAAAGAATGATTAAGTCTTTAGGCTAAATTTTTTTGTACTGAAGCTTTGTAATACAAAGTGCTTTTATATGTGTGGAGAAAGAACTTATACAGATTATTTTATTGCTGGAAGGCTGTGGCTAAGTACGGCAGCAGCATTTGCCACAGGTATCTGCATATTCTTTTTATATATTGGAGATATAGAAGTGGCAGTGCTATTTATTACGTTAGGGTTTGTGGTTGCGTGTGTAGGTAGTTTGCCTGCTTATCTTGTTTTATACCTGGTTATCCCATGGATAGCACAAGGAAATAGCAGCCTGCTACAAAAAATTATAAAGCTTGTTATTACCTGCCTGCTCACTGCAGTACTTTATGCTTTGCTGCCTGCTGATGTAAGCAGCTTTAATGGTAGATATAACTGGCTGCAATTCTTTCAAACACTTGGTGCAATAACAGGTGTATTGTTCTCTGCTTCTTTAGTAGCCATTTACCTGAACCGTAAAGCCATTAGCAGGTATTTCTCCCAAAATATCAATACGAAATCATCCACCTTTTTATCAATTCAACCAAATACAATCAATATGGAACAGCACGAACAAAAAATGTATGAAGCAAGACCGACAGGCCAAACTACACAGAACAAGACATTGATTAAAGCCGGAATTACAGGAGCGCTGATATTGCTGATGCTGATACCCGTATCTTTTATTCAAAGCCTTATTACTGAGCGACAAGAAAGACAGGAGCAGATTGTAAAAGAAGTAAGCAGCAAGTGGGCTTCGGCACAAACTATTACTACGCCTTATTTAGTAGTACCTTATAGTGCGGATTCATTAAACAAGGGCTATAAACGTAATATAGTATTATTACCTGATAACCTGAATGTAAAGAGCAATGTGATACCTGTAGAAAGAGCTCGTTCTATTTACAATGTATTGCTGTACAGAAGTCAAGTTGACATCAATGGCAATTTCCATTTTTTGCTACCTAAGGATATAGAAGCCACCAGACTTCTGTTTAACGAGGCGCAGTTGTGTGTAGGTATTAGTGATTTTAAAGGGATAGAGCAGCAGGTTACTGCCAAGATAGGCAATACAGATGCTGTAATGACACCGGGCTTACCCGTCAGTCTTGATACGAATGGTCTTGCTACACCAATTGCACTTACAATGGCAGACCTTAATAACAGCATTCCGTTCCGTTTGTCTATACCGGTAAGAGGCAGCAAGCAACTACATTTTATACCCCTTAGTATAACTG
>Ga0181463_1000146_pt1 | contig 16241 bp, 12 predicted proteins | sample InSIn1gowninarea_FD_119071 | JGI IMG/M metagenome (GOLD analysis project Ga0181463, IMG submission 119071) | Clean room microbial communities from NASA Spacecraft Assembly Facility at Jet Propulsion Laboratory, Pasadena, California, USA -... ... | reverse complement strand
AAAAGAAGCACAAGGGTCCCAAAATATTTCAAAGGCTAGATGAAGCTGGTGATGTCATTATGGGAGGAGGCGAGCCTCAGCCTTCCAGTTCAGGACAAGGAGGAAAGTGAGTAATAGTATAGTTTAAGTGAAACATATGCGGATTATTATGGTTTCTCATGTACAGTAACTTAATAATTCTAATTTATACAGTCGCCGAGACCGAAAGGACCGAACTTGGCGCAGTAAGCTCCCTAGCAAGCAGAAGCAAAAAGATTTCATCTTTGGTCCCAGCTGGCACCGAATTTTGGTGAGTTGAACTAATAGTTACGTTATTTTAAGGAATATCGGAATCAAATAAATATGTGGAAGACCTATCATTCTATAATCTGTTCTATTAGATCCTTGATGGCACGTCGTTAAACCGAGATCTAGTTCTTTCATCATTGGTCTCGTTTTGCAGAGTTCCTTTTACCCCCGTTGCGGTAAGGTTTTTTTTAGGAAATGCGTATATTTCAATAGTTTTTTGTATTTAAATTTTAAAAATGGTTTTTTGTCTTTCAGTATGCCTGTTTGGGTACCAATACCGCCTTTTTTGTTGAGGATCGCGCAGCTGCTCAAGGACTTGCTGAATGCAATGGAAAAGTTATAGGCGATAATCATGTACTCAAATTGAGAATTGTGCCTAACCAACCTCCTACAGCAAACTTTGACACACAGTGTGAAACAAAAGTTAGAGCAGAGTTGGAGAGGAGATATAACAGCCAATTTCAGACCTTGTCACTTTCAAATTTTCTCATGAGTCCGGAGTTGATCAAAGAGTATTTCCTTCCGCTGTGGCGAAGCGGAGTTGTAATTAAACTTTTGAATCTGTTGGACCCGCTATTGAGCAACTTGGTGGGAATCGACTTGTCTAGTAATAGACTTAGCAGTCTGGATGGATTTCAATCATTAACGAAAAAAGCACCATCCCTTAAAGCTCTGAATTTGAGTAAAAACAAGGTAATTAATGTACGCATATGATTACTTAGTTAGTGGTGAGCTGCAAATGTTGTTTATGTTAAAAGGTGGAATTAAATTAACACCTTTTTTGTTTGGTTTTAGTTTCAAAATATGCATGATTTGGACAGACTCCATGGTTTACAGATTGTGGAGTTAATATTGGAGGAGAATCCTATGTGCAACAAATACTCCGACAAGGACAAATATATCAGGTCATCTCACACACATACTATGTTTAATTAGTAGTTAATATTTAATTCCGAAATATTTTGATGTCAGTCTATACGAACTTTTTTTCGTATGAAAAATGGAAAATTCCCAAATGAATTTTTATCGAGGGCTTTGAAATATTTTGGGACCCTTGTGCTTCTTTTGAATTCCTCTATTCTTCTGTGACGTGAATTTAAAATCTATAAATTCACACAAAATAGCATTGTTTAGTATCTCACATTAAATTATCGAAATAGAAAGGAAAATGTCATTTTCCTACCGTTAAACTTCCCTCCCTGAAATCCCCCTCCACGACCACCTTGTCCATGCCCACTACCGCCACCACCTCCTGTGTGCACAAATTTGGCAGTGCGTCCATCGTTGTTGTATCGTGGCATTTTACAAACCAAACACGACTACAGATAAAGATGTAGTAAACACTATTATACAGCGTCCAGGCTCGGCTCCAAAATATTTTTGAAAGTATGGCTCTTAGATCGGGCAAAACTCAACTTGAAAGTCCTCCTTAGTTTTGGCACAAACAAACCTAATGAAGAAAAAACCATCCCTATTAATATTACCTACAAATATTAATTTCCTATGACAATACAGGTATCTTGCTCATAAAACACGACTATTAATTTTCAGCAAACTTGAAAATATCGATGCAACACATGCATCCGCCTACAATAAAAATTTGATCTATTTCTATTTACCTACTGCCTTTAAAAAATCTTACGACATAAAACCAAATAACTACATTAATTAAGGAAACAACCACAGACTTCCCAACAACTAAAAACAAGTATTTGATCAATATGGTGTATCATAATTGGAGACCATATTATAATTACCAAAGCATTATAGTGTAAATGAAAACGATTATAAAAATTACATCAAAGTGGACAACAACAATCAGCAATCAGCAGTTGTTTAGATTTCAACAACAACGTTTACAGAAATTTATTCACTCAAGTGCAAGTGTTGACTTAGACTTTATTTTTCAAGTCCACCATAAAAAACAAGTAGTTTTTTTAATTCCCACCTGATTCTAGTTCAGTGCAAGCCTTTTCTTGATGCTATAAATTAAATTGTTTATAAAACGTAGCAATACTAGCAAATTAAAACAATTGTCGTAAAATTCATTTCCATTTGGGCCACTATCTCTTGTTGTCTCTTGTACACAAAAACAACATGTATTTGAAACGTCGATTTTAGTGGGTTCCGTGTTCACGTCCACGTTCACTCACATGTACATGTGCAGCACTGAAGGGAAGTAGTGTCGTAGTGTACCAGTATACGTCGCGTCGACTAAGGTGTTTTTCATAGTAATGGCATCATCATATCAATTACTGATGATGAAGAGTTGGTATGCTATATGCTATATACGTATGCTATGCAGTGTATGCAGTGCTAAATACGTATTTATACGGATGAAACGGTTTATATTGCCATTTATGCCTTTTAAACAAGAAAATGTATATCAGTAATCAGTAATCTTTTAATCTTCTTCGTCTTGCATGCCGTTTACGTACGCACTTATTCTGCATACATTTTTAACTTTTTAAGTCTGTAATCGTCGCGTCGTCGTAAAAGGTAAGTGGAAACCCAAGTACCTATCATTCATAGCACGAACGAATGGAAAATTTTAGTTTCGAACAAAGGATTATACAGGTATTTCAGAAGCGAAAAATGACAAAAACCTTTTGTATGTACATAAGTTTTATGTGTTATGTTTTGAAGTAAAGTGTAAATTATGTCCCTTCTATTTTGGCAACAAAAACATTATTTTAAATCTAAAATTTTCATTGATCAGTTGACAGTACTTTTTCTTAATTTATGAATCAACAACGATCAACGATGACACAATAGTCGATTTGTATATATTCTGTAAGAACAATATTATGTAAATGGAGTTTTTTTTATTCCCCATCTGCCTTACAAGACATATTTAAAACGAAGACGAAATAGACTAATGGGGTAATCAGAGAAAGTTCTGAAGAATTTCGTGATGTTTTAAGATGCACGGTACAAATACATCCAAAATCTAAATTTGAAATTGGATAAGGTTTTTTGTTTAAAACAACCATCTTGGATTTTGGAATCAATTAATTTAATTAAAGAAGACAAACTAAATTATTGATAAACCAAAAGAGACGTTTATTATGAATTTCATAAGTCCAGTTGACTTCTACAAGCCCATTCAAATAGCTTTCTGATAGTATATGGACTTTCCATTCCCCACTTTTCATTTATAATTTATACCTTTCACCTTCACCATTTATTCAGAGGTTTTTCTTCCATACTCCATACGATGATAGTGTGAGTGTGAATGAATATCATTGGATAGTACATATATGCAATTCTTTGTTACCTACCACACAATATAGCATATTATATTGTATCGCTTAAAAAACGGTATTTTTTATTTTTTAAAAATAAAAGCGGTCAAATATTTTTTAAATCGCCACCTGAAAAATCTAGTATTATTTCTACACATGACAATTAATTCTTCATTCATAAAATTTAAGAAAATATTGCTGACCCCATAAACATATGCTGTGTAGCTAATGTAGCCCAATTGTTTGGAGTTGGATTAAGAATTTTGCCTTGGAGTGTTCTCAAAATGTCATACTTTTCTGCGATAAATTTTGCATGCCTTGCGTGCAGTCATTTTTTAAAGTCCTATATTTCGTGCAGCGTAGTCCTTTACGTTTTTTTCGTTAAATACATCTGGCAAATTTTTCATACTTCATATTGATCAATATTTAGTACGCTGCTGCTAAAAAATAAACTAGATTGAAACTCTCGCAACGGCTTAATGCATCAACACGTGAGGACGAAATAAATAGCATTCAAGCATATTGCAGATTACACGAACAAAACACAACAAAGTATTTGGCTTTTTGTTGCAAAATTTCAACTTGAGATCTGAGATGTACACAATTCACTAAATATAAACATGCAATGTACATATTGTATAATAGTTTTGGTTTCTGTTCGGCTTTTCATATTTCGTTATGAAAACTAAGTTCTTACTTACCTGACAGAATAAATATATTGTATTGAAAAGGGCAATGCTTCCTAAAATGCCAAAATATTCGCAAAGTGACTCCCCAAGTGAGCGAAAGGTTTTGCACTACTTGCAACAAAGTTTGTACGCTTGCATACCTGAGCACAAGCACAACAATGATTTTTTGCTTTGTTTTCAACTTGAAATAGGTATAAAGAATATAAAGATTGTATGAATTTTATAGTATTTTGTTGGTTCTTATTTCATATTCTGTTGGATTGGAATTATACGTAACATTTTGTCACGTCAATATCAAACGATAATTATGGTTCCGTGGGTATGCCCACACAACCATGTAGTTCCACTAACATTAGCAGTTCCAGTTTCAGCTTTCACCTTTCTCTGACTATAGGGAAAGACGAGAAAAGCCAGATACCTGCGTTTTTCTGGGCTGTGCTTCGGCCAAGTGAGAACTATTAATAAAAAGAGTTCAGTTCGTTGTCCTTTGTCATGATAGCTGACATATAAAGTTGGCTTAAGTATAATGCATAGGAGTAAGTATCACCCTTACTCCAGTGAATTTTCATTAATAGAGCTAAAATTAAAATACAGCAGTTCTTTCATTTTTCTGTAACGTTTTGTTCAGAAAATCCAAAAAATGTCAAGTATTTAAAAAAGACACAATTTTCATTCGTTCGCGTTAAAATTTTGTTATTTAATTTACTAAAACGTAGTCTAATCCGTCTGTGATAGTGACAAGCATCCAAAAAAGTTCAAAGTTTTAGGTAAAAAATCTACATATTCCCATAAATTTTCTCTTATACTATAATTCTCTGCCATAAAAATATTGCTTCAGTGTGTATTGCCGTTTTTTAAAGAAAAGCGTAAATGTTTACTTTTGAAACCCGAGTGAACATCTTTTGATGGAACGTGTGCTTGCATTTATATGCAACTAAAATATTTTCTTTGTAGAGATGTATGTTCACGATTTCTAAATGAAACAGTATAGCAGTGTTAGAAATACAAAAAAGACAGTCAGCAGTATCATCAGCCCCTAAAACTGATTATGCATACAAGGGAGACAGCGACGAAAGATGAGCGTTTGTGAGTGGGAAGTGGAAATTCAGTTCTGGTTAAAATTAAGATTGTCAGCGTAGACTAGTACATTCATAAAGCAAGTTCTGGATAAAAAATTCTGTGGCTTTTAGAATCGTAGGCTATCCTATAATCCAATTTTTTGTGCTTCATCATCATTTTTTGTGCATTTTTTGCGCAATTGCCCAATAGGTTTATTTTATAAACAAATCTGCCTAAAGTACATAATACATACATGTGTTTGTATTATATGTATGTATGCAAAGTTTCTATTTTGAGTGTAGGTAATTTACAAAAAAGATTGATTTTTTTAGTTGAGCAAATACAACTGCAATATTTGTGGAAGGCTTCAATATTTAATTTGAAGACATATGAGGAATAACATAGGTAATCAGATTCCGTACCAATTAGTCGTTCGAAAACAAAAATAATTATATTTTGATATAAGCTTGCTGTGGTGTTTAGCCATAGTCATGGAATAACTTAATACTAAATCGTTGCCTCCCACAAGCATATCGTCCTACATACTTTATTGTACAACACTTTTTAAGAGATAAAATTGCCTATCTCCTATTGTACACCGACACCAATTCAATAGTTCAGCATAGCCAATTTTATCCAACATTTTATTTGCAACAATCGTCTTTTGTATTTACGTTTAAAGGATTTTGCATCATTTCAGTAAATATATATATTTGTTTATTCACTCAAGTTTTCTTAAAGTTAAAACCCAAGTTCAAAAAAGTTTAGTATCCATCATGCCAAAACTTGGTTAGAACGAAAATCTATAAACTGTTAGCAAAGGCTGGTTTCTTAGCCCAATCATCATTTCGTATTTGAATGCAACTTCGGCTGAAGTTTGTCTTATTTATTTTGTGAGTGTTATATAATTTTAACACTGAACAACAACTTTTCTTATTTGCAGAGCACATATCTGACCGAGACCGTGACGGTGAAGCCATTGCAATGACGGAAGTTGGGCCTGGCGAGGAGAATGAGGTTAGTTTAGTGTACAAGTTACATTGGCCTATTTTGTGGTTATGGGGTTTATATTGAGAGTCTGAAATAGATATTTCATCAATTTCATTGGGAATTTCCCAATACAAATCTCAAAATATGCCAACAGTAATCTCACTTTACTGTATAAATTAGTTGGAAATCACTTGGAATTTTAATTGTTACTTGTTAAAATGTGTGTTGTTAAATTTTAATTTTAAGCATTTGTGATCATCTATGGATGTCTTACTAAATCATACACCTTTTCTTTGTTAAAAATTAACAGTAGTTTACTTGAACATAAGTTAAATATGAATCGTTGGGGCAAAATGAAACAAACCCTCAAGACGTCAACGACGTCAGAAATAACGTCAACTGACTCAGTCAGTAAACTAACATTTTGTATTTTATTTAGACTTCTTTTAACTTTTTGTTTTTAAATATTTGTGGAACATTTTTTTTTGCATTCAAAGTGCTGGTTGCGATTTGTTTAAGAAATGTTACAATATTTTTTACATTTTTATAGGGCAAAGGCCAGAGGCAGCACTCGGCCATGAATATCAACAGATATGCAACAAAGAAGACAATAGCACAAGGTACATGCGTGAAGAAAAAAATTTCTGCCAAAATGAATCTTAGTCATACTTTAATTTAATCCAAGCTAACTTCCTGTCTAATTTTCAGGCATGCTTGACATAGCCTTGCTCACAGCGAATGCATCTCAACTAAAGTATGTTCTCCAAGTGGGAAAGGAGAGACATCCCTTTTACTCTCTAATGGTCACACTCATCTCTATATCTATTACATTGCAGGTATTAATGTTGTATAGTATATAATAATTATACTCCTAACGTTAGTACACGGCAAAAGGCTTAGTTTATTTTTTTTCCGTAGAACACCGAAATTGTATACTAAATTAGTTTCGGATAAACGTTAAACGTTTAGCATCTTGATTTTAAAGTTATTTTTTAAAATTCAATTAATCAGCATGTTTATCAGTGCAACTTAAAAAAAAATTGGCCATCTATGTATGTACGAATTTTCTGAAATTAGAACTTGCGGTAAGCTTGGGACATTTTTATGTTATGCTCAGGTAATTTCTGGAATCCTTTCACTCTCGCTGAACTTGTTAAGTGAATGCCGACTTCATCTCCCTGATTTTCTGGATTCAGCAAATTTTATGAACCATCTTCACGTTACAATATCATTCATTGTGGTTGTAGTGAACGTGGTCATTTCTGCATTCGACCCAACTTTTGTCATATCGCCCGTACAATGAAGTATAAAAACAAAGTGCATTAATAACTTGTAAAAAATGCGATGTATAATCCCCCACGTGTAGCCTTTATGTAAAAACCATTGACCATGAGAAAAACAAGTTATAAGGCTCACTCTTCCCATGGTCGGTGGTGTAGAAAAACAAAATTAGATCTAGGTTTAAAACAAACGAATGCTGCTGATTGAATTAATGTAGATAATGTGTGTTTGACTAAGTGTAATGGATGAGGTATATAAGATGTACTTTCTGTTGTTATTTCGGTGATTCCAAACTAAGACACCGAGTTTTTTTTACATAAATTCTGACTAGTCATGTCATGTCACAGGAGGATAGATTTGTTTTATAAAGGTTTCAAGAAATGCATAGAAGCTTAAACTAACCCAAGAAGCTAAACTTTGTTATAAACAGTATAAATAAGCAAAAAAAATTTTTAGTCCTTGATTAATTTTCATTTGAATTCCATCATTGCTTTATGTGAATGTTATATGTAGGTTACTGTTGGAATCTGCTTCATGTTCATCGGTTCGTTGAACATCAACAAGCCTAAATCACAAAGAATTGCAGACATCCTCAACAACCTGATAACCATTCAGGTCTTCATTATCACAGTTATTAACGTAGTAATCTCATCCTTCGGAATAGAGCACATAGTACTGGAAGAAGAAAAGTATTTAAGAGATCAACACACGAAGAGACTATCGCAGGGAATTGTAAGAAGGGAAACGCCTTCATTGGTGGAAACTGGACAGCTTCAACCTTTATTTCCGCTTAATAAAACAGCAAGCGGAAGGGTTAGATTTGATGAGCGTGTTATATAATCAGCAACCTTGGGAATGTGTTTGCTCTGTATTGAACTTTTACTATTAACTTTGTACCAAAAACGAACAATGTATGCAAATTATCACATATGCATATCTTATTTTATCTACTCAAGTATTTATATTTACCTGTAATAGATTTTAGCAACTGAATAATTTAAGATTTAACTACACTAAAAGTTATATGTAATGTATGTTATTTGAAATAAAAATAAATACTACTTAAGTACTTCAATTTAGAATAAAACCATAAAGTAAATAAAACACAATTTTCAAGCTTATGTCAAGCAGCTGTAAAAAACTCCTCGGAACTCGGCAGCATGTAATTTCGATTTCATGAAAACTTCACCTGGTTACTCGCATCCAAAATACTCATGTTTTATTTTATCTATTTTATCAACAAGTAATATGACACTGTTTCAAATTCAATGAATTCAAATGAAGCCAATAATGTAGCATTTCTGTAAAATACACAAAGCATACAACATATTAAATTAAAATTGCACTGTGGACTATGGGCCAAACGATGGAAAAATTCTCTACTTTTATGGATAGAGAATTTCGTGATTTTGTTCAACCTGAACCTGAAGAGGAACTGGAAACCCCACCAAAACCTCAAAGTGACGACCCACTCCCAATGCACTACGTTTGGATTAAGTTCACAAAAAGTCACCCCATGTTTCAAGGTAAATCACCTTTCCAAAAAATAATATTTGTGCTGCATGAGGCACTTCATAAAGTTCCGTCTAATTAGTGTACTAATTATGAAAACCACCGGCGGCAACGCTAATTCTGTCTACAGCAATGGCGTTGTTGGGATTAACTTATACTTTGTATCGCTGGATTCTTCTGCCATTATTCCAAGACTATTTTCTAGCTGAAAGGTGTCGGTTTAAATTGGAGAACTCAGAACCCTTGAAAGCTGGAGATAGTGTTGTTTATACAGTTTCGGTATTCCAATCAATGATTTTCAAGTCATAATATGTCCCCTTGTTTGCAATGACATATGCAATTCTCGTTGTATTGACTTCAGGGTTTCTTACCACCCAAAACAACTGAAATGGAGGATATTGACCAGTTTACAAGCAATTTCTTTAATTCGCTGATAGTAAAGCTGTCATACAATGACGAACGTATTCCTGTCATGAAAGCTTACGCTGAAGATGATACTGGCAGGGTAAAGGTCATATTTACTGTAGGCAAGAGCGGGGCCTATAATATGGAATTGCGGTACAATGGTTTTCTTATACCTGGAAGTCCACATGAAATTATTATTCCTCCTGATTCCATGTGTGCAGAGACGACGGAAGTACAACTTCCAAGCTCACCTGTTATAATAACGGATGGAATGCCTCAAACAATTGAGATTTTCCCCAAGGATCGTACAGGGTATCCTTGCTGTGGTGAGGGAGTCCGCCTGGATAAGTTCGATTTCCACGCTTCAACGGTAAAAAAGATTTAATATTTGAATGAGAACATTGCAATACATGGTGCGTTTCATACTTCGATTAATTGGTAGGAAAAAGCCTGCTGCAATGCGCTTTTGTGTGGAAAAACATGCGAACTTATTGGAGGATACTGGAAAGAAGGACTTGATGCAAACTTTAGTTATGGCGGTAGTGCAGTTGCAGATAACAGAGTTGGGAATGCGGTAACAGTTCTACTGAACTTACGAACCAATCGATCTCCGAATTCGTACGGAGTATTTGAAGGGCAGATTTGTTACGACTGTCATATAGTTAAATGTTTTCCTATTGTATCACTTACTTGTGATGAATATGAGAAGCTGCAGTCAATACTCTTGGAGCCCAAGCCAACTGATGTGATTCAATTGAAAGGAGAACTTCTGAGACCTATTTGTGATCTTCCAGACGATGAAAAAGGTGGTTTTGATTGGTATATGCCTAAAAGAAACCCTGCATCCGCAGGGACTCGAAAAAATAAGGAGGTTCACCTGAATATTTCAATTAAATTCATATGTATAAAGGAGGTCGTTTGGACTGTACTTCTTTCAAGAACTGCACTTTTCTCTATTCAAGGAGATACTAAGGTATTTGTTCATGATTTTTAGAGCTACACTCTGCACCGATTCTGTTTGTTAAAATTTATTAAAATTTGGTAAAATCTTTTACTTTCACTGTTAGATAGAAGCAGTTCCAGAAACAGACGATAAGGAAAGATACGTTGTGACGATATCTGATGAAACTTTAAATGAAATCCGATTGCTAATGCATGCGAGCAGTACACGTATGCTCATGGCTTTGTTTCTTAAGTTTAGGTCAAATTTTACGGGTAATTTGAAACAGTAAATAAGTTTCATGTAGAAATGGAAGAAATCTAATTGCATGATATAAAAATTTCTGTATTACTCAGGATCAGAGTTAACTTACATGGAGAAAGCCAATAAATTCTTTGAATTCCTGGGTACTCATTGCAGAAAAGTACTGTCGTTCCACAGAGGAAATAATTTCCAGTTGCTCAATATTAGCCGTCCTGATGCATTGCGAACGGTATATTCAGGAACAGATTCAATATAATAAACAGACAGTTTTATTTGATATTTGACATAAAGATGTTTATATTTTTCAGTCCTATGAAGAAACGAAAACATTTGACTGTGCACAGTGGTATAATCCTTTTATCGTGTCTTTCCTTTCTGAGCCTTGTATGATGGTGAATACATTTATTTGAAAACAATTTACACATTTGAAATTATTAAAGTAGAGCTGACTAGACTAATTTTAAGTACAGTATTGGAGGATGATGCTGCCTGGCTGGAATGGGCTGAGCTCATTCTGGACACAGTTCTGGAAAATAATCCAAACGGAATGTTTCACAAGATAAGTGAAAAGTCAGGGTTTGTACATCCCAACTCTTCTCGTAACTACAGGAGATGGAGTATACAATATTATGAGTTGACAGGAAAGCTTGTAGGAAAATATTTAGTTGAACGAGCACTAAATAATAGAACACTAAACTACAGATTAAAAGTTAGATTTTCAAGGTCATTCCTCCTCCAATTAATAGGATCCACTCCGACAGCAAATGTACTTTAGAAAATGAGAACCAAATTAATTATAAATTTTATGGTGGTGATGAAGCTATCATGATACTAAGGCAGCTTAATTGTTTGCTTTTATTATTTTAGAGTCTGGAAAGGGATATGCCAGAGTTATACGAGTCGACATTGAAAACCCTGACAAAAAGCAATTTCGATGATGGCGTCTTGACATTTTGTGTTCCTCTCTACGACATTTACGGTCGACTAGAACAAGTACAAAACTTTTGTATTAAACAGATAAAGTTTAAATCGAGATGATTTTTTTGCAAGTTATGAATTGGTCTATTTTCAGATGGTTCCTCTACTGGAAAATGGCGAGCAAATATTGGTCACAAACGACAATGCTGACTTGTATTTAAATGCGTTAGCTCGTCATTATCTTCAGGAAAAAGTGAGAAGGGAAATTGCAGCTTTTCGAGCGGGTCTTACATTCGTTATTCCAGAAGATCTTCTATTAAACTTTGATGAAAATGAGCTGGAGGTAACAATGATGATAATTTCTTCATACATGAAATCTAACCTTCAACCTTGCTTGCGCAACGACAAGATAAAAAAAGTGACTAATTTGCTTGTATTCACACAGCTTTTAATCTGCGGATGGTCCAAGCTGGATATTAGAGATGTGAAAACGTATCATGTTGTCGTTGGGGAAAATTGGCATCCCGAATTTCCAAGAATCTTAAAATGGCTTTGGCAGGCTCTGGAAAACATGACATCAGTAGACCATGCCCAGTTTTTACAGTTTGCAACAGGAAGCTCAATACTTCCTCTTGGTGGATTTGCTCAACTGAATCCTCGTCTAACACTTAGCATGACTTGTTTGTACGGCCAAACCCCCGTAGCTGATCCATCTGCACACAGTATTTGTTTTAGCGATCATGAGGACTTTGAACAATTCAACGCAGCTCTATATTTAGCAATACGTAAAGCAGCTTGCTGTCAAGATAAGCCTAACATATTAGAATGCATTCACTCAGAAAAACCTTTAAATAACAATGAAGATAATTTATCACCTTCAGCATGAATTAATTTTAAACTAAAATAAAACTCATGATCGCTACAAGTCCAATAGTTATAGTTATGAGTATGAAGTCATCTTATTTGATTTATGAGCAAATGATTATCAACATTTTGTAAATATTAATTGTTGAAATCTACACATGGGTTCAATTCTTTTATTTCAACAAAGGATTAAATAAATAACGAATGTTGTACAAAAAAATATTGGTTGTATACAAAATCTAAAATCTGAAAAACGTAAGTAACAGTTAACAAATAATATAATATTCAAATTTTCAGTAAAGTACCATTTGAGTTACTAATTTAACCAATAAAGTATTACAATAATTGTTCAAAAGTTAGTCTCGTTTGAAAGAAACATCAAAATAAGTACACACCACTCAGCGGAAATACCACCACTTGGTAACTGGATGAAATTTCATCCAATTCAGATTAAATCAGGAACAACCAATGACAAATTAGTTTACTTAACCCTTTAAGTATTGTTTACGTGTGATGAAGTAGTTCACACATTTTAATATTCAAATGAATTACCAATTCGTGGTTTCTAAAATCTGACTTTTTGATTAATTTTATTGCTGACTAGCCAGAAAAAATGAAGGAACATAATTACAGTGATTGTGACCTTTAATTAATTTCCTACTCTTCTTGAGCATTCTTTGACACTTAATAAATTTCATAAAAATTCACAATTTTTGAGATTTTGTGCCGTGGTTAATCGAAGTGGTCGGTCCACTGACTTATTGTTTCATTATCAATAGTTTTTTGAGTTTAAACATACAGCCAGTAATGTTTTCACACACATTAAATTTTCAAATGTCACGGAATGAAAAAGTAATTTTAAACATTTATTAAGTTGGAACGATAAAAGATGATCACAAAGATTGTAATAATAATCATAATTTTAATATCTAATCTGTCTTTCTCAAATGACTTAACATAATGAGCTGATTTAAGGTACTTGAGTCTTTTACTAATTTCAAATTATTATGTTTTTTCATTTCACAGGCAGAATAAATTTAAGACGCTGCCAAAGTACTTTACCATTCATTTTAATATGTAACAGTAATATGTTGTAAGATATTTTTTCACACTATATTTATATATAATTTTCAAAGAGCAAATTCTTAGATCTAATCTTAAAATTACAGTTGAGTACTACCCGAAAACCATGAAATTCTTTCGGACTGATTTTTAATGTCAAGTGTACTTTCATTAATCTCACTTTGTTCAAGATTATTGCTGAAATGAATAAGCTAACTGTAGACTACGTACTGAGCTGCCCTGTCTCTTCTGTAGAAACAGATTTTTTTGTCAATTAAAACATTTAGTTCCTATTTCATAATTTACATCATCGCAAATCCAGTGCACCCTTCACTGATCGCTAGCCTCAAACTTTTTTCGAACTCTTCATATCTACGATGGTCAGATAGACATATCTCATTGAAACAAGTATGAGAAATGGGAAGATTACCCAATGTATCATAAACTGTAATTCTAAATGTTGGCTGTAATTCCTTGAAACCCCCATGAGGTAACATTGAGCTCCCAGTTACAAACTGAAGCAATCGTCCACGCTCGTCGTCAGTCAAATTAGTTACCGCAGTCCAGAACCAGGGGAGTAGCTTTCGGTATTTGCCACTGTCGTCAGTTTGTACATGGTTCAGTTTGAGATCATTCACGTCAAATATGCTTTTTCCACACATCAATATCTGAAATAAGTAAACTCATTTTAGTAAATGGTAAAAACAGCACACAACGGACACAACGTTTTACGTATAATTGGAGTTCACAAATGTTCCTTGATTTAAATAAGGACTTACTTCAAGTTCATTTTCATCAAAGTTTGATAAAAGTCCATCAGGTACAATTTCACTTAAACCCTTTAAAAATGACTCAGTTTCCCGTTTCACACGAGTGAGCAAACGATATTGGGCAAGTGCATTAAGGTATTCTTCCTTGTTTTCATTAGTGACGACTACTTTTCGTCCATTGGAAATCAAGTCTACCACCTTTTAAATTACAAGAAAAAAATAATAACTATTTTTCTGGGAAAAAATTACCTTAAAAGTAAACGAATTATTCAGAAAATATGTACTTTTATGAGTTGTCCAGAAGTACTATACTCCTCTTCAGAAAACGTTAACTCCATTTCAAGTACGTCGTTATCAAGTAGGTATTTCACTTTACCCAAAAAGAATTCAGGGTCATCTTGTTCGAAATACTGCATCAATTTAAAATAAAATAATGGAGAAATTTTGCACAGATTTTGCAATAGCTAAGAAATATTTGTCGTAATAAAAGTTTTGTGAAAAAATGTACCTTATACTGCGGAATAAATCCTATGAGCTGTCCGAGAAATGATCGTGTAAATCTTGCGTTCACCATTTGCTTATAAAACCCTCCCATTGATGTTTCGAACAAACATTTTCCAACAACCTTTCCTGCCAATTCATAGTGTTTCAGCGTCCATTTACTTTGATCGCGAAGATGGTTAGGATGGACTAATCTGGAGTTTCCAAGTGAAGTAAACATTCCTTCAGGGTTGTTCTCAAACATTTGGATGCAGAGCTGGTCTAACCACTCACGTCTTAATCCACCGTCATCTGAACCTTCTTCTCCGACAAATTTTATCTTAAAATTTCTGCACCAATCTTTTCCGGTGAAACCTTTTGTTTCGGATAGAGTCTACAAGGAAATAAATTTGAAGCGTTCTCATTGATTCCTGTTTAAATGTCAGTTAATTAAACATAAATAGTTTGTGTAACATACCGAATTGATAAGATTATTTCTCTGAATAAAGAGACAATTTGCAGTTGTTCTGAAAGTTGCATCTTTCCCAGTCTTGAGCTCTTCGTAGAAAAACTTTTGTTTATTTGGAAATGACTCAGAGCCCCCTGCATACAAAAATGCATTTAAGTTTTTAGCATATGAGTTTAAAAATGTTTAAAGTAAAGTTGTATATTATACAAACCTAAACGCTGTTTCAGGAACAATGCAAACATAGCCATCGCTAATCGACAACTTGTAACATCCATGTCTAAAATCAGGGTCGGCTGCGTTCTATCAGAAATCGAAATTAATGTGGTGCCTTGCTCAGTCATTGTAGTTACAACCTTAAACTGTTAAAAGAATCCACATATTTAGTTGAGCCATATCATATTATTTTCCCTGTGTGTTCTTTTCATTAAGAATTTTATAAACTTTCTTACTTTTGTGACTGGAAGAACGCGAAAAGTTGCAACTCTGGATGGAATTAATCCGAAGTAATATTCTTTGATTGCGACTAGTTTAGCAGAGACGTATACATAAACTTGCCGTGGCTTCCTCTGAATTTCTCCACCAATTGAATGAAGCTTAGCCTGAATTTATTCAAAATGACTTATTAATTAATTCTGTACATTTTTTATTATTATAATTAATAAATAGTAAAACATCGCATTATAATTACCTCTTGATATTTTGCTCCTGGATTGCCATTTAAGATATCGCGTAAAACAGAGTGTTCATCGGACGACAACACAATAATATCAAAGCTTCCATTTTGTATAACACAACCATCGTATGTGATGATGCCATGCAGGACGCCAGGTTGAAAAAGTTCCATTTCTAGTTTCACCTCAATATGCTCCTCCACATTTCCAGTTGATGTGCACAATCGTCGTTTGATTTCACGCGTGAAACGGGAAACTGAGTCATTTTTAAAGGGTTTAAGTGAAATTGTACCTGATGGACTTTTATCAAACTTTGATGAAAATGAACTTGAAG
>Ga0181463_1000145_pt1 | contig 16377 bp, 14 predicted proteins | sample InSIn1gowninarea_FD_119071 | JGI IMG/M metagenome (GOLD analysis project Ga0181463, IMG submission 119071) | Clean room microbial communities from NASA Spacecraft Assembly Facility at Jet Propulsion Laboratory, Pasadena, California, USA -... ... | reverse complement strand
TTATAATTCATTTCTTTTTAAAGAATGTACTTAAATCGAACACTAAAATAGATATAGCAGATCTGAAATATGGAAATGAAGTGATATTTACAGTTTCCGCTGAAACCAAAGAAGAAGTTGATAGATGGGCGAAAAAGGTTGAAAAAGCTGGCGGAACAATTATTTCGAATCCAGAGGAGTTCGGAGAAGGATATTACGGTTTTGTTTTTTCAGATCCGGACGGTCATAAGTTTAATGTATTTTGGATGTAACTTTTTGATTAAGCAAATCCTGCAAGAAAAAATATTGGTTCACTGCGGGTAATTGCTAAAATATTTCTTCGACTTCAACTTGCAATTTTTCGTTGCATCTTATTACTTCGTAATTTTTCAGCTCTAATCTTAACACATGATAAAATTTGTATTACTTGTTTTCGGCCTCTTTACATTATCAGTTACAAATGCACAATCTTCAAAAACACCTGGAGGGAAACCTTCTGATCCAGACTCTATTTTCTATGGTAAGGTTAAGTACAGATTGATCGGGCCTTATAGGGGTGGCAGAAGTGCGGCCGTTACGGGCAGCTATAAAAACAGGAATACATTTTATTTTGGAGCAACAGGCGGTGGCATTTGGAAGACAAGCGACGCAGGTAGTAACTGGAAAAATATTTCGGATAAGAACTTTGGCGGAAGTATGGGTGCAGTTGCAGTTGCACCAAGTGATGAAAGCATTTTATACGTTGGTGAAGGTGAAAATACGGTTCGTGGTAACGTTGCAGAAGGCTTTGGTATGTGGCGTAGTGATGATGGCGGAAGAAACTGGAGAAATATTGGGTTGAAAGACACTCGTCACATAATCCGAATTGTTGTCCATCCTAAAAATCCTGACATAGTTTGGGTTGCTGCCCTCGGTCATATTTTTGGAGCTAATGAAGAGCGTGGTGTTTATAAAACCATGGATGGCGGTAAAACATGGAGAAAGGTTTTGTATGCTAATAAACAAGCCGGTGCTGTCGATTTAGTTATGGAGCCTGGTAATCCTTCAACCTTATATGCAAGTACCTGGAATGTTATAAGAACACCATATAGCCTTGAAAGTGGTGGAGAGGGAAGTGCTGTTTGGAAAAGTATTGATGGCGGTGAGCATTGGGTAAACCTTATGGATAAAAAGGGACTCCCTAAAAAAGAAACTATAGGCATAATTGGCGTTACTGTTAGTGCTGCAAACCCTGACAGGGTATGGGCTTTAGTTGAAGCAAGAAGCGGTGGCTTATTTAGAAGCGATGATGGCGGTGAAACATGGACTAAACAGACCGATGATCCAAACATAAGACAAAGAGCATGGTACTATAGTAAGATCTTTGCTGACCCTAAAAATGAGAATACCGTTTATGCTTTAAACGTAGGTTTTTACAGAAGTCGTGATGGTGGTAAAACTTTTCAACCTATACCAACCCCTCATAGCGATCATCATGATCTTTGGATTGATCCTGAAGATGCAAACAGGATGATTATAGCTGATGATGGAGGAGCGCAAATAAGCTTTGATGCAGGAGTTAATTGGAGCACATTAAATAATCAGCCAACAGCACAAGTATATAGAGTTTCAACTGATAATCATTTTCCTTATAGGGTGCTTGCTGCCCAGCAGGATAATTCAACATTTAGAATTTTAAGTAGATCTAACAGCGGTGGAATAACAGAGAATGATTGGGAGCCAACTGCAGGTGCAGAAAGTGGTTATGTTGTTGCAGATCCTTTAAATCCTGATATTGTTTACGGCGGTAATTATGGTGGTTATATATCAAGACGAGACCATAAAACAGGAGAGAACAGGGCTGTAAATGTTTGGCCTGATAATCCTATGGGTGCAGGTGCAGATGTATTAAAGTATCGCTTTCAATGGAACTTCCCTATCTTCTTTTCTCCTCATAATCCTAAGCGCTTATATACAGCAGGTAATCATTTATTCGTAACAGAAAATGAAGGACAAAGCTGGGAAACGATAAGTCCTGATTTAACTACAAATGATAAATCGAAACAAGGTCCAAGCGGTGGGCCAATAACAAAAGACAATACGAGTGTTGAATATTACTGTACCATTTTTACTGCTGCCGAATCTGTGTTAGAAGAAAACGTTTTATGGACAGGAAGTGATGATGGTTTAATAAATGTTAGCAGAGATGCTGGTAAAACATGGACCAATGTTACTCCGGCCGGGGCAGGCAAATGGATGATGTGGAATTGTGTTGAAACAGATCCGTTCAAAAAAGGAACTGCATATTTTGTAGGTACAAAATATAAGCTTGATGACTTTAAACCCTACATCTTTAAAACGGAAGACTATGGCAAAAGCTGGAAGATGATTACGAATGGCATTGCTCCTATGCATTTTGCAAGGACTCTAAGAGCAGATAAGAAAGTGCCGGGACTTTTATATTGCGGAACCGAATATGGTATGTATATAAGTTATGATGATGGAGCTAACTGGAAAAGCTTTCAATTAAATCTTCCGGTTGTTTCAATAACTGATCTTACTATTAAAGAGAATGATCTTATAGTTGGTACACAAGGCAGGGCGATTTATATATTGGATGATCTTAGTTTAATTCAACAAAAAAGCAATAATGTATTAAATAAGAACCTGCATGTATTTGCAGTAAACGATGCATATAAAGTTGATGGAACTCAAAATCCAAATATTCGTAATGCAGGTATGAATCCTCCTAACGGAGTTGTTATTAACTACTGGTTGAAGGATGCTACAGATAGTTCTAAAGTATCAATAACTGTATTTGATAATAAAAAAGAACCTATAAAAACGTTTAGCACTACAGCTAAAGAAGCTACAGATAAGTTTGAAGTAAATAAAGGCATGAATCAATTTGTTTGGAATCTTAAATATCCTGCAGCTGAAAAGGTTGAAGGGTTAATATTATGGAACGGGAATATTGACGCACCTTCTGCAGCGCCTGGTAAATATTCTGCTCGCTTCCGTTACGGCAAAGATTCTGTTGATGTACCATTCACCATTAAGCCTGATCCTAATTATAAAATGACGGAGGCGGACTACCAGCAACAACTTACTTTTTTGTTGCAGGTACAAAACAAGTTTAATGAAGTGCAAAAAGCAATAAAGAACATAAGAACTATCCGTTCGCAGTTAACAGATTTCACAGCGAGGATGGATACAACTAACAGTAAGGATTTAAAAAAGCTTGCTGATACAATTAATAAAAAGGTAACAGCTGTTGAGGATGCATTATATCAAACAAAAGCCAAGAGCGGACAAGATGTGCTTAACTATCCAATCCGTATCAACGATAAAATTTCAGGCCTTTTTGATGTTGCTAATAGCGGTAATAATCCCCCCAGCATGCAGGTACAGGAAGCCTTTAAAGAGTTAAGTGCAGAGGCAGATAAACATTTAAATGCTCTAAAGCAGGTGATGAATAATGAGGTTGTTCAGTTTAATAAACTTATCTATCAAAAACAAATACCGGTGATTGGAATAAAGGGTTGATAAAGACCGAGGTATAGCTTAAAATACAAAGCCTCAAAACCGGTAAACATTTTACCTGGTTTTGAGGCTTCTTTTTATAATAAACCTTAACCTTGCTTTGGCCTTGATGTATTACTTCTAAATTTCCTCCGGGTGTTACTAAACGTTCTCGGTTGATAGGTCGGCGTTTCACCCAACTCTTCAGGAACAGGTGCTTTAGTTATAGTCTTTCCAATCAACTTTTCTATAGCCGCAAACTTGTTTTGCTCTTTTTCATTAATAAGAGTGTAGGCTGTTCCTTCCGACTCAGCACGTGCAGTACGTCCAATCCGGTGAACGTAATCTTCACCATCATGAGGCACGTCGTAGTTTATCACCAGGTCAATACTATCTATGTGTATACCTCTTGATAAAATATCTGTAGCAACAAGTATTTTCAATCGTCCATTTATAAAACTTGCCAATACTCTTTCACGGGCATCCTGGTCAAGATCAGAATGTATTTCTTCAACAGAAAACTTTGCTCGTTTAAGATCACGGGTAAGTTGTTTCACGTTGTTCTTCTTCGAACAAAATATTAAAACACTATTGAAAGATTTGCTGCTTAAAATGCGGTTGATAAGCGCAGGCTTTTGCGTGTCGTACACTACAAATGCTTCCTGTGTAATCTTTTCAGGCGGTTTTGAAATAGAGATGTTTATCTCTATTGGATCTTGTAAAATTGTTTTAGCCATTGCCCTCATTTTAGGAGGCATGGTTGCAGAAAAAAGCAAGTTCTGTCTCTTCTTAGGAAGGAAGGATATGATCTTCATAATGTCATCATGAAAACCCATATCAAGCATTCTGTCTGCTTCATCTAAAACAAGATAATCAAGTTGCTTAAGTTTCACATAACCCATAGCAAGGTGGCCAATTAATCTTCCCGGCGTACAAATAACAATATCAGCACCGGTAGATAATGCCTGCCGTTCTTGTGAAAAAGACATTCCATCTCCACCACCATAAACAGCAATTGAACTAATGGAAGTAAAGTATGATAAGCCTTCGAGGTTTTGTGATATTTGTATGGCAAGCTCCCTTGTAGGTACAATAATTAGGGCGTTAATATGATCGTGGTTGGGAGTTGTTATAATCTTATGTACTAAAGGCAACAGAAAAGCCGCAGTTTTACCTGTGCCTGTTTGCGCCGAAGCTATAAGATCTTTACCCGCAAGTATGTGCGGTATTACCTGTTCCTGTACAGGTGTGGCAGTTTCGTAACCTGTTGATTCAATTCCTTCAAGTACCCTTTCGTCTAATCCAAAATCTTTAAATGTCAAAATATTTACAGTAGTTGTTTATCTAAAAAATTTAATATCGCTAAAGATACTGCAATTAGCAGCAAGAAACTGAATGATATGGTTAACGTTTTTGTAAGGGCTTTTTTAAGGGTTCGGTAAGATGAGATCAATAAAAATGATGGTGCATCAATGACGGGATGAATATCAATATTTGCAGCGTAAATAAGTTTTTAAAGAGTAATGCAGAAAGGCTAAAAATAGCAATAGTATTGATAGTTAATCAATTATAAAGGAAAAATAATACTGATGGTATAGTTTTTTAAGAAGAAAGACTATTAAAATACAATAACATGAAAAAAAGTCTCATTCCTATGGTTTGTGCTGTAGCCTTTGCAGGTTTTGCAGCTTGTAACAACTTTGACACCAGCACAACTACTACTGATAGCACAACAACTGCAGGTAGCACAGCAACAACAGCAACGACAGAAACCGGTGCTGCAACTACCGGAACAGAAACTACCATGCAAACTTCAGGCACCGCAACTAATCCAGGTTTTACAAAAACATCTTACGTTGATCTTAAAACCGGAAAAACAGTTAAAGTAAGAAGAGATACTGCAACAGGTTATGCAACTAACGAAGAAAGTAGTCAACCTATTTGGTATTATTACGACCCCGCCAGCAGCGACACTTTTGATCGCTCAGGTAGAGTAGTTAATGGTGCTATCATGAAAGGTACGAGTGGGGATTGGACAGTAGATGAATCAAGAATTAAAACGAAGACTCAAGGTGACGGTGATCTTAAGATGAAAGATGCAGAAGGCGACACCAAAGTAAAGATTGATGCTGATGGTAACAATTCAAAAGTTAAGTCAGGCAATTCTAAGGAGAAGGTTAGTGATGACAAGTATAAGAGTAAAACACCAGATGCTGACGTAAAAGTGAAAGACGATAAAATTAAAGTGAAAACAAAAGGTTAGTACATCAGTGATACTTAATAAATAAAATGCCGGTTAATTGTAACCGGCATTTTAATTTACCTTCATCAAGGTTAAGAGATGTTGATGAGCCTTGAGGGCTTTTGTTTTACTTCTTCGCGTTTTGGTATTAGCAAACGAAGCACACCATTTTCATATTTAGCTTGTATGTTATCTGCATCCACTGCTTCTTTACTTAGCTGAAAGCTTCTTTGAAATGATTGATAGCTGAACTCTTTCCTGTTATATTTTTCACCTTCGTTCACTTCGTTTTCACTTCTCCTTTCTGAGCTAATGCTTAGCATATTGTTGTCTAACTCTATTTTAAAGTCTTCTTTTTTCATGCCTGGAGCAGCTACTTCAACTTCAAAGCTATCAGCTGTTTCCTTTACGTTTACGGCAGGTATAGTTGTACCTGTGTTAGAGTTGTTTGATAAGCCCCAATCAAACAAGTCTTTTGTAAAAAAGTCATCGAACATTGTTGGCACTGAATTAAAGATGTTGCCATTTCTTCTCATGAGTGACATAATTCCTCCTTTTTAAATTGTTAGTTTATTGGGTTTATTTAAAAGATCTGAATTAATTACAATCACTATTTATCAAGCAAAATGCCATTGCTTTTAAAATGAAATTTTTTCAGTTTTTAAATTTTCAACCTTGAAATTTTTTCAGAATTCCTGTCAAAATTTTCCTTGTTCTTTTGTTTGAACCACTAAGGCACGAAGAACACCAAGGAACACTAAGCCTTCGTGTTCTTTGTGCCTTAGTGGTTCACGTTTCTTGCTCTTTTGAAACACCAGGGCACGAAGGAAACAAACTTTCACTAAGCCTTCGTGTGCCTTCGTTTTCTTTGTGCCTTAGTGGTTCAAAAACTGTCCCCCTTAGTTCGAACGTACAAGAGTGCGACGCAAGTAAAGTTGAATAAAGAGTTCCTGCTGGTTACATAATAAACTTAACCAGTTACCATTAACATTCTGCTACGTTTAAGAAAGCGAAGATTAAGCAATATGGACGAAACCGTAAGACCTGATACAAAGCCTAACCATATACCAGTTGCGCCCATCTTTACTACAAAGGCAAGATAATAGCCAACAGGGATACCAATTGCCCAGTAAGCAATAGCAACAAAAGCTGTTGGCAACTTTACATCTTTAGTGCCACGCAACAAGCCAACGCCTATAGCTTGTGTTGCATCTGAAATTTGAAACAGCGCACCAAAAACCAACAGGGTAGATGCAAGAAGAGCAACCTCATTATTGTTTGTAAAAATATAAGGTAATTGTTGTCGCAGCACAATAAACAACAGTGCACAAAAGCAACCATAAAACAAGCCACCAGTAATGGTCGATGTACCTACGCTCCGCATTTGATTGGTGTCGTTTCTTCCATAAGCATTTGCAACTCTTATACTCCCTGCAAGTGATAAACCAAGCGCAGCCATAAACGTTGTAGAAGCAAGATTAAGGGCTATCTGGTGCGCAGCTTGCGCCGTTGCTCCAAGCCATCCTATCATTATACCCGATACTGAAAATGCGCCTGCTTCCATACCATATTGCATACTGCTTGGTATGCCGATGTGTAAAAGCTCTCTCCATGTTTTAAAGCTAAATTTCCATGCTTTATGCCGTGCTTGTATGTATGGTTGAAATGTTTTGTGTCGTAAAACAATTACAATTAAAGTAATGGCTATAATAATGCGGGTTATTAAAGTAGCAATGCCGGTACCAAATAATTCAAGTCGGGGTGCACCCAGGTTTCCATAAATAAAAACCCAGTTTAAAAAGGCATTTAAAGGCATTGAAATAATGGATAACAACATAGCAGTTTTAGTAAACTCCAACGCATCCGCAAATTGCTTAACCGCTAAAAACATAAGCATAGGCAACAGTGACCATGCCATTACAACGTAATATTGTTGTGCGAGTTGGGCTACTATAACATCTTGCCCTAAATGGAATAATATTGCTTTGCCCAACACCATTGAAACGGCAATGATTGCCGCAGTGGCAGTGCATAAAAGAAAACCGTTAAATAAAACTTTTGATGCTTTATGTACGTCTTGCTGCCCGTTTGCAATTGCTATTAATGGCGACATAGCCATTGTCATTCCTATGCCTAACACTTGTGGTATTGCAACCAGGTTTATAACAAGACTTGATGCGGCCAGTTGCTTGTAATCAACAGCACCAATCATAGCACTATCAATTAACCCAAGAGAGACCTGAGATATATTGCTAATGATAAGCGGAATTGCAATTGTTAGTGTTTTAGAAAACTCTTTAAACATGGGCTGCAAAAGTAACAGTTACAATGTAGATGTTATAACAAGCTTTGCTGGGAGTAGTTTATATTATGGTACCGGAATAGTAACTCCGGTTAAACATCGTTGCGTCGCAATCCGTTCATCTGCAGTAATTCTATGTAGCCGTAGGACTGTTTATAATTCAATCAGCTTTACAATTTGCTCCAGATACCTTTCATCTGTTTCATCAAATAAATCAAGGTGTTCGCTGTCTACATCAAGAACACCTGCAACTTCATTATTTTTAAAAAGAGGAACAACAATTTCTGATCTTGACAAGCTGCTGCATGCTATATGTCCCGGAAACTTTTCAACATCAGGAACAATTAATGTTTTTGCCTGCGCCCAACTTGTACCGCAAACGCCGCGGCCTTTTCTAATGCGTGTGCATGCTACTGGTCCCTGGAATGGTCCTAATACCAGTTCATCATTTTTCACCAGGTAAAAGCCTACCCAAAACCATTTGAACTGTTCTTTTAAAGCTGCAGCAACATTTGCAAGGTTTGCTATCAAATCATCTTCGCCCATTAATAAACCCTGTATTTGCGGAATAAGGGCTTCGTATTGCTCTTCTTTCGTGCCTTGTGCTACCTGTAAGTCTTCTGCCATTGCTATAATTTAAAATGCAAAGTTAGCACGAATAGATAATGTAGGCCGTGGTGAAAGTTTATTGGCTTGATAACATTCTTTTGAAAATTCTGATGGTTCATTTTTTGCAGAATGAACCGTAAAACAAACGATATGGCTAACGAGAATAATAACACCAACAAAGCTGAAAATACCGGTAATACTATAAAAGAGCCGGATAATTGGAAAACAGGAGATGAGCCAATGACAGGTGCACAAAAGTCTTACCTGGAAACTTTATCAGAACAGGCTGGTGAAACAATTGATGAAAACTTATCTAAAGCTGAAGCTTCAAAACGTATAGACGAGCTAAGAAATAATAGTCAACAGACTACTGAAGGCGGTGGTACAGAAAATACCATTAAAAATCCTGATAATTGGAAAACAGGAGATGAGCCAATGACAGGTGCACAAAAATCCTATTTACAAACATTATCTGAAGAGGCTGGAGTAGATCTGGACGAAAACTTAACAAAAGCGGAAGCTGCAAAACAAATAGAAGAACTGCAAAATAAAACAGGAAGAGGGAAGGCTTAAGGTGGAAGGTTCAAGGTTTAAGGTGGAGGTAGATATAGTTGTACGCCGACTCGGAGTAAGTAATAAACTTTCAACTTTCAAACCTTAAACCTTCAACTTTTCAACTAAGTTTGCTCTTTATGGATGTATTTAAAACGGCGAGCAGGATTATTATCACCTGTAATAAAAGGTTGTCACCTTATTTGGAAAAGGAAGTTATGGAGCTTGGCTTTAAACCTGTACGAACTTTTCAGACAGGGGTTGAGTTGAAGGGCACTGTTGAAGACTGTATTGTATTAAACCTTAATCTTCGTTGCGCAAGCCAGGTGCTTTATTCAATAAAAGAGTTCGATGCTTTTGGTCCTAATGATATTTATAAAGTTTTATCCGACATTCCCTGGGAAAGACTAATTGATCCTGACGGTTATTTCTCAGTTACAAGTAATGTTGATAATCCTACCATCAACAATTCCTTATTTGCTAATGTAAAAGTGAAGGATGCTATCGTTGACACGATGCGAAGTAAAACAGGTGGCAGACCTAATTCGGGTCCATCTTTAGATAGCACCGTCATTCATTTATTTTGGAGAACCGAGCAAGCAGAAATCTTTATTGATACATCAGGTGAAACGCTGGCTAAGCACGGCTATAGAAAAATTCCTGGTAAAGCACCGATGCTTGAAGCCTTAGCTTCAGCAACTATTCTTGCTACTAAATGGAACTATTCTACTCCTTTCATAAATCCTATGTGTGGCTCGGGAACATTGGCTATTGAGGCCGCTTTAATAGCAACTAACAGAAGGCCGGGTTTGTTTAGAAGCAATTATGCATTTATGCATATCATGGGGTATAATAACAGTGTATATGAAAATGAGCTTGCAAAGCTTAGAGACAAAATTGTTGAAGTACCCCAACTGAAAATCATAGCAACAGACATTAGTGAAGATGCGATCAATGTATCTAAGATAAATGCTGGCGCTGCAGGAGTGGAAAAGTACATTGATCTTGCTGTTTGTGACTTTGAGCAAACTGAAGTGCCTGAAGAGGGTGGAGGAGTAGTTTTTTTAAATCCTGAATACGGTGAACGATTAGGTAATGAAACCGAGCTTGAAGCAACATACAAAAGAATAGGCGACTTCTTGAAGAAGAAGTGTAAAGGTTACAGTGGGTATATATTCACAGGTAATCTTGAACTTGCCAAAAAAATAGGTCTTAAAGCAAGCCGAAGAATAGAATTTTACACAAGTAAAATTGACTGCAGATTGTTGGAATATGAACTTTACTCCGGAACGAAAAGAACTGACACTGTTACGGCTTAACGTTATTCAACCTCTTCAAAAGTGTTTCCCTGTTTAAGGTCGCCTGTCTGGTAACCCTTCTTAAACCAATACATTCGTTGAGCTGAAGTTCCATGCGTAAAGGCGTCCGGTACAACGTATCCTTGTGCTTGTTTCTGCAACTTATCATCACCAATTGCATTTGCAGCGGTAAGGGCTTCTTCTATATCTCCGGGCTCAATTATATGTTCCATGTTTTGCGCGTAGTGCGCCCATACTCCTGCATAAAAATCTGCCTGCAATTCAAGCTTTACTGACGCCCTGTTTGCTTCCGCTTCACTTACACGTCCTTGCAACTGGTGTACTTTGTCAGATGTGCCCATCAGGTTTTGTATATGATGACCTACTTCGTGTGCTATCACGTAAGCCATTGCAAAATCACCACCCGCTCCAAACCTGTCTTTAAGTTCATTATAAAAAGAGAGATCTATATATACTTTTTCATCTGAGGGGCAATAGAAGGGGCCAGAAGCAGAACTTGCACCCCCACATCCTGATTGAACCGCATCGGTAAACATTACAAGTTTAGGATCCGTATATTCAGGTATCATCTTTCCCCAAACAATTTCAGTTTCTCTAAGCACAACTTTTACAAACTGCGCCATAGTATCCTGGGCTGCTTGTTGGTCTGCCGATAATTGCCTTGAAGATTGTTGGCCTGGTAATAATTGCGGAGATTGAGATGGATCACCGCCAAGAAACATATAAATAAGTGCTATTATAAGACCTCCAATACCACCACCAACTGCTAATCCACCACCAGATACACCGCGACGGTCTTCTACATTAGAACTTCCTTCTCTACCTCTCCAAAGCATAATAATTAGTTTTTGACAGTTACAAAAATGTAAGGCTGCAATGCAAACTCAATTGTTGTGCCACCGGCCTAATTAGTAACGTTAGCGGTCTACTATCAACCTGTGACATATTCATTAATTGGCTAGAGTAAAACCCCGAAGAGTTGGTGGAATTGAATTAGCCGTTAGACACCATAAAAGATATGAACTGGACAGCCTGGTAAATGACCGTCCTTCCAAATTGCGTAGCTGGTACCCAGTTAGGTCCTTTATTAATAACTCTCACAGCCTCAATTCCACAGCTTGGGCATTCACGCGGTACACTAATCGCACGAACGTTATTAACCTTGCCCTCCTTATCAACCATAAATTCAACCTTTACAGTATAAACGCCATTGGGGGCCCGGTCATTGGCAGGAGCGTTTGCATTTAAATGCGTTTCTAAATATCTTTTCCATCCTTGCATTCCTCCGGGAAATTCAGCCCCTTTTTCAAAAACAAAATCAGGTATTTCCTTTCCGCTTTCGTCCCAACCTTCTTGCGCAACTACCTTTCCGTTTGAGTAAGATACAATAGCTTTCTTATTTCCATTTTCGTAAAAATGCCAGCTTGCAGTACGTTTACCATTCTCAAAAAGCACTGAATCTTTTAGTTTTCCACCTTCATAATACCATGTGAAAAGACCTTGGCGTGTCTTTAATTCTTTATCCGTAAATGTTCCCCGCATGTACGGTGACCCTGTTTTGGCAACAAAATCTTTTCGTACCCATAAATAGTTTAGCGGCAAGATTTGCGAATAATAAAAGGCTGAATCTTTAGGTGAAGATTTCCAGTTATTGTTGAAGTATTGGTAACTGGTATCATTTTGGCAAAATGAATATAATGACCAAAAAGTAAAGGTTAGGGCAAATAGCAATTTTAATCTCATAAGTTAAGTGGTAATGGTAAATGTAAAAAAGTGTTGGTTACTTTTTTGCATAATCCACAAAAAAAGATGATATGAAGGAAAAAATTTCACTAAAAGGAATGTGGGAAGTGTTGAAAAAACTCTTTTAAAGGTTTAGGTGAGGATAAAATTACAAAGATGGCTGGTTCGCTGGCTTATTATACGGTCTTTTCCATGGGTCCCTTGCTTGTTGTGACGTTTTGTGCTATGGTAAATGAAAACGCTGTTGGATTAATTGTGCGAATGTCAGACGAACCATGTTTTGTAAAGACTTTTGTTCGTTGAAAATCTGCAGCAAAGTGAAACCCAGTTATGGTTGTGTCAACATGCAAATCTTGAAGTTTCATTTGTCCGAAAGAACAGGAGAAGACAAATGTTGTTAACGAAAGGAAGGTTAGTTTTAGGTTCATTTTAATTGAAAAGTTTATCGTTCATAATTTTAGTGCTTGAAGTGATCGCGACGGCAGTACAGATAGAAGTAATAATTAGTGTAAAGGAATTTTTCATGATGACATGAGAATTAGAGGGGCTAGTGCTCTTCTTACGCTGATATTAATATTGGTGTTTTATACAGACCTGACTAAAGATAAGGTGGATTCAAAAAATCATAGCACAAAAAAAGGCGCTGCAATTTGCAACACCTTTAAAACTCATCTTTTAGTTATTAATTATTGGGCTTTATACCATTTTGAAGCAATCTCTTTGTTAATCTGTATATCAGTTATTTCACTTTGAGAGTCTGATATGTTTGATTTTATCAGCGCCTTTGTCGGGAACTTTAATCCATCAACGTCTGTATAATTAGTGTACTCAATCTTTACTTCCATCTTATCCATTCTACCCCCTAAACCAGACATCATTCCACCCATACCTGAATTGTTTGCTGCCATTTCGCCTTTCGCATCTACTCTTGCAACAAGATTAGTGTTTTTATTTATAAGGAAAGTAGTTTCCTGGCCAGTGCTTGTTGTAAGCTTCAGTTTATAGCAATCTTCTTTGTTAACCTTGTCGTCTTTTAGTAGCTCCACCTTGTTTCCCTTAGCAGCATAATCTACAAGAGGTGCAAATAAACCTGCAGGATCAGTTTGATATTGTAGACCTTTTAAAGCCTTGTCACTAATCTTTTCAATGCCACCTTCATTGCCGTTGAATGGATTTGGTGGAATAAAAGTATATCCGGCAGTATCAGTTACAAGAGTAAAAAAATTCATGTTCTGTCCGCCAAAAGCAACAGATGATTGCAGCCTGAAAAATTTATCCTTTTCTTTAAAGTATTGCAATGGCACATCAAACGAACCCATGGGTAAATTCAACTTAATATGCTGTTTATATTGTAGCGTTTTTATGCTGTTTAGTTTTTCTTTACCACCAGATGCTTCAACAAATTTGTTTACAACTTCATCTGCTGTTTGAGCATACGTTGTAGCAAATAATGTTACGAGTAGTATTATTAATCCAAATTTCTTCATGTACTTATTTTTTTAAATAATTTACTCAAATGTAATTGAGAGATGTGTTTATCCGTTTACCTTCAGATTTTTTATAACAACTTTAATGCGATTGCTTATGCGAGATACAACATTTTCAATAACAGGCAACCTGGTTGAGATAGTGCGAAAAAGAATTTACTACGGAAGGGTTACAGTTAATGAAGATAAAATTGAAACTATAGAAGAACTTGGTGAACAAAAAGACGGGGAAACCTATATTCTACCTGGCTTTATTGATAGTCACGTACATGTTGAAAGCAGCATGATTATACCTAGTGAATTTGCAAAACTAGCTGTAGTACATGGTACCGTTGCAACCGTTAGCGATCCGCATGAAATAGCAAATGTATGCGGTATGAAAGGTGTTGACTTTATGATAGACAATGGAAAGCAGGTGCCCTTTAAATTTAATTTTGGTGCACCAAGTTGTGTGCCTGCCACCACTTTTGAAACTGCAGGTGCAGCACTATATTCTACCGAAGTTGAGGAGCTGTTGATGAGGCCGGAAATAAAGTACTTAAGTGAAATGATGAATTTTCCGGGAGTGCTACATAAAGATGAAGAAGTAATGAAAAAGTTACTTGCTTCTATGAAGCTGGATAAACCAATTGACGGTCATGCACCGGGATTAAGAGGCGAACTTGCAAAGCAATATATTGAAGCAGGCATCAGTACAGATCATGAGTGTTTTACTGCCGAAGAAGCACTGGATAAGTTGAGATACGGAATGAAGATTCTTATAAGAGAAGGCAGTGCTGCTAAGAATTTTGAAGCTTTGATAGACCTTTTAAATAACTATGAAGACAGGATGATGTTTTGCAGTGATGATAAACATCCGGACAGTTTAGAAGCAGGACATATAAATCAATTATGTGCAAGAGCAGTAGCAAAAGGTATTGATGTTTTTAAAGTATTAAAAGCAGCATGTATAAATCCTGTTGTGCATTATAATTTAAACGTAGGAATGCTTAGACAAGGCGATCCTGCAGATTTTATTGTTACTGAAAATCTTACTGACTTCAAGGTTCTCAAAACTTATATAGATGGTGAATTGGTAGCCGAAAACGGAAGATCAAAAATTGAATCAGTTGAAGTAACTCCTATCAATCAATTTAATTGCGAAGAAAAGAAAGTAACTGACTTTATAGTTAAAGACACCGGTGCAGAAAAAACTTTTGTCATAGAAGCTTTGGATGGACAGCTTATTACTAATAAAGTGGAGATACCAACTTCAATGTTAAGAAAGCATGAAGACATACTTGAAAGCAACACAAATGAAGATATACTTAAAATAGTTGTTATTAATCGCTATGAAAAAGCTTTCTTTGCTTTAGGATGGATCAAAAACTTTGGATTTAGAGAAGGTGCCATAGCATCTACAGTAGCCCACGACAGCCATAATATAGTAGCAGTAGGCGCAGATGATGAAAGCTTATGTAAAGCTGTAAACCTTGTTATAAAAGAGCAAGGCGGTGTTAGTTGCGTAAGTTTAAGCGACGAAAAAGTTCTTGGTTTACCTGTTGCCGGATTAATGAGTACCGACGATGGTTACAAGGTTGCTGCTGCTTATACTGAAATGGATAGGATGGCAAAAAGTCTTGGCTCAGGTTTGTCTGCACCGTTTATGACCTTATCTTTTATGGCGCTGTTAGTAATACCTCACATAAAGCTTAGCGACCTGGGATTGTTTGATGGAGACACGTTTAAGTTTATAGATTAATAGCAGTTACAGGGTAGGAAATTATGCTTCCTGCCCTATCCAAACTGCACCGCCTATGCTGCTTCTTTTTGCACCTGTTACAGTATGTAGCACATTGTATTCTTCTCTCCACCTTAATACACCAATCAATGCCATGATTAATGCTTCTTTGTAATTTACAAGCATAGCGTCTGGTATCACAACTTCTATGTTTATTCCCTGTAAACTTTGCTGCAACCTTTTTACTAAAAATTTATTGAAAGCTCCACCTCCTGTTACTAAAAGCTTTTCTGTGTCGTTGCTTCGTTTTAAGGTTTGTAATGAATAAGATATTTGCATTGCAATATGTTCAACATATGTTCTTAAAGCATCTGCCGTACTCAAATTATAACCTTGTATAAGAGGGAATATTTCATCAACACCAAAACTATTAGCTAACGATTTTGGAAAAGGCTTTTTGTAATAATCCAGGCTGTTAAGTCTAGTAAGCAGTGCTGTATCAATGTTGCCTGAAGCTGCAAGCTTTCCGTCGGCGTCGTATTCTATACCTTGTTGCTGGCTTAATAAATTTAAAACGCGATTTGCTGCACAAACGTCAAAAGCAATATATCCATCAGTTTTATTAAAGGAAATATTAGCGATGCCGCCGAGGTTTAAAAAGTAGTTGAAGTCATTTAATAACAGCTTTTCACCTATAGGAACAATAGGTGCTCCTTGTCCGCCAAAGGCAACGTCTAAAGCACGAAGATCACTTACAACATTTATTTCTGTAGTGGCAGCAATTGCAGCACCATCACCAAGTTGCCCGGTCATGCCAGATTGAGGAAGATGGAACGTTGTATGACCATGAGAAGAGATCGCATTAAAGTTGTTATAAAAAATCTGAAGGTAAACGGATAAACACATCTCTCAATTACATTTGA
>Ga0181463_1000144_pt1 | contig 16381 bp, 16 predicted proteins | sample InSIn1gowninarea_FD_119071 | JGI IMG/M metagenome (GOLD analysis project Ga0181463, IMG submission 119071) | Clean room microbial communities from NASA Spacecraft Assembly Facility at Jet Propulsion Laboratory, Pasadena, California, USA -... ... | reverse complement strand
GCAGGGGCATTGGTGATGCTGCATCTGTATTGTTTACTGCAGGTTATACGGATCATGTTCCTGAAAAACTGAGTGATCCGGCAGCTAAAAAAATTTATTACTTATCCGCTGAAGCTTCGCCGTTGCAGCAGCAATTATATTCAATAGATTTTTCAGGCGAAAACAAGAAGCAATTAACCAATGTTGCAGGCTACCATACTATCAACATGAGTCCGAATACGAAATACTACCTCAATACCTATAGCAATATCAATACACCTGTGCATGTTACTTTAGATAACAACACCGGCAAACAATTGAAGGTGTTGGAGGATAATAAAGAGGTAAATAATTACATTAGCAATCATGCGTATGCTTATCCCGAATTGGTGCAGTTTAAAACTTCGGATGGAGTAACGTTGGATGCTTCTATTATGAAGCCTTTCGACTTTAACCCTGCAAAGAAATATCCTGTTGTATTTACTATTTATGGTGGTGTTGAGTCGCACGATGTTTTCAACCAGTTTGATGCGAACGGCTGGAAGCAATGGCTGGCGCAAAATGGCTATATTGTAGTGGATGTAAATAACCGGGGCATGGCCAATTATGGCAGCGCATTTATGAAAGTGGTATATAAGCATTTGGGTAAATGGGAAAGCAACGATTATGTGGAAACTGCGCATTACCTCTCCACATTGCCTTATGTTGATTCGTCGAAATTGGCAATTATGGGAACGAGTTATGGCGGCTATATTACTACGTATACCTTGCTTACGCATCCGGGTGTGTTTAAGGTAGGAATTGCCAATTCACCGGTTACTGATTGGCGTTTGTACGATGATATTTACACCGAACGTTATATGGCACCACTGCAGGAAAACGAAGAAGGATATATCAATAGTGCATCTGTTACATATGCAGCCAACCTGAAAGATCATTTATTGCTCATTCATTCCATGAGCGATGATAATGTGCATCCGGCCAATACCATGCAATTGCTCACTGCTTTAACCAATGCCGGTAAAGATGCCGAGTTGCGGATCTATCCGCCCGGAGCGCATGGTGCTGCTTACAACTTGCAAAGTCATTTATTGATTAACGGCGTGTATTACGAGTTTTTGCAGCGGTATTTAAAAGGTGTAGAAACCGGAGTAAAAGTGCAGTAACAGGTGTTGATTAATGGTTATATAATGTAAGTAGATGTTGAAGCTATTAAAATCCAAAAGATTAAAGCCGTCGTCATGCCGACGATAGAAGGCATCCCGGTAAACGGTAGCTTGTTAGTGTTTTTAGAGATTTCTCCCTTCGGTCGAAATGACGAAGCTTATAGCAATATCAAAATAGTTCAAATAAGCTCTGCTAAAAGGGGTGTTTTTAACGCCCCTTTTTCTATGCATACACCAAAAAAAATGCAGCGTATTTAAACGCTGCATTTTGCCAAACTCACCATTCCTTCTTCACTTATTTCATTTCCTTCTTTTACCAAAGCACAATCAAATAATTTCAAAGTATTAGTATCGCAAAATGGCTGCCATAGGTGCATCAGCAGGCATTTCCTCTTTATTTAAAAGAAATACTTCCCCGCCATTTGCCAATGTTTTCACTACTACGTTGTCTATCAGGTGTTCACCATCCTGATCGGGCGATTCATGCAACTGCAATTGGTTGCCCATTTCATCAAATGTGCCCCAAAGGTGCTCGCCTTGGGAAACAAACAAGTGCGATATCTGTGAATAATAAGCCGCAGGTACAATATCTTCCACAATAGAAGTGGTTTTAGCATTGGCGGAATTATTCATATACATATCCAACGCCTTCTTTTTTCCTTGTTCAAAATAAGGCTTCATGCATTCCATTGCTTCTTTATACAACTCATGCAACTCCTGGCGTTCGCGGTTGCCTTTAAGTGCATCGGGCCATACATTGTGATAATCACATGCCTGGCGGTAAATAGGAATTTCGTATTCCACACCAGCCAGCAGCAACGGCGCATTTTCTTTGTTCAATACCTGGTCCCACAAAGCATCGTCCACTGCTTCAAAATAAACGAGCATGTTGTCTTTGCCATCGGGATTGCCTCCACCGGTACCATGATAAACGCCTTCCTGCGACGCTGCTGACGCTCTGCTGCCCGAACTGCCCGAACGGAAAGTAGTAGCATCCAAGCCGGAAATCCTTTTTACTTCCTCAATGCTTTGCGGCAACTTTATATCTTTTACCGGTTCAATATTCCATGCATCGGCGCGGAAGAGTTTTGCGCATTGCTTGGCTATTACCAGTATATAAAAATATTCTTTGCGCGTCATCAACTGAACCAGTGGCGTTACGTAAAATGTGGGCTCTATTACTATCAGTTGCTCAGCAGGCGCCACCGGCATTTTAATGTATTTGAAAAAACCTTCAGAAATAAATACAGCCAAGCCGGGCGTCATATCAGTCCAAAAATCAAAGTTGCGTATAAGGTCAAAGCCGGGCTTCAGCAGGCTTTCTATATAACCCTGGTCTTTTCCTTTTTCACCCAACCTGCGGCTTACTTCCTGCAACTGGTTTTTAAAGTTAACCGGATCCACGTGTTCATTTACTTCCACACCGGCCTGGTGTGCACCAAGGAAAATGGAAACCGTACAATCTGCACTATAATTTGCCAGTTCCGAAAAAATTTCCTTGGTCAAAATGCCTGGCAATTCTTCCGGTACAACGGTTGTCCGTTCTTCGGTAAAAGTTTGGTTCAGGCTTTTGTTGCTCTCGTCTGTATTTTCTTTTCCCTTGAAGTTATTTTCATTTTTCGAAGGATTACGGTTGGGGTGCCTCATCCTTACAGAGGGGTCCAGTTCATCTTCTCCAATGGTATATTTCTCTGTCATTTCGAGGTATTCATCCAGTTTTTCCGGAGGTGTGGACACAAAGCCAAGTCCTTCTTCTTTATTTACGCCCGATGGCTTTCCTTTACCCGGATGAAATGTTCCATTTTGATCTTTGCCCATAGTTTGTTTAGCCATAATCTTCTTTTTAATTTGTTTGGATAAATAGGCGTGCTACAGTTAGGAGCATCATGTGGTAGTACATGTTTTCATAGGTAACAGTTCCCATTTTACTGTGCAAGCCTGTACGTCTGTTGATATTGTTTATGTGTAAATAATAGTGCCAAAATGCAGGATAGTGAATGATAAACTAATGGTAAATTCTGCTTACTGAGCCGCATTATAGCCAGTCTTTGTTTCTTCGTCTTTGCTCGTATTGCGGTTTGGATGCCGCATGTGTACACCTTCGGCAAGCTCATCGGCTCCGTTGGTGTATTTATCTGTTATTTCAAGGTATTCATCCATCTTTTCGGGCGGAGTAGGAGCTATGCCCAAACCTTCCTCCTTGTTAGCTCCTGAAGGTTTTCCTTTACCCGGGTGAAACGTTCCATTTTGATCTTTGCCCATATTAATTCCTTTACTGCATGAAGTACAATTAGCATACCAGCGGCGTGTGCCCCAAAGAAGGTGTTTGCAGCAGGACAAAACGTGGTTTTATTCAAAATGATTTTCATTCTTTGAAAATGCCTTGTTGACGTTGCCGAAGTCTTTATGAGTTTTGTTATGTTGGTAAAAAACGAACGCAATCAGCCAATAATCATTAGGCACGCTGCAGCTTCCAATACAATACATCCGTTACATTTACCAAAACAAACTTGCTATGAAAGCTATGCTATCGCTGCTCTGTTGCTGCTTTGTTATGGTTTCGCTTGCGCAAAATAAGCTCGACAGCTTGTTGCCTGTACGCGGTTTCTGCATTGGTGCGCCAAACCCGGAGCGGGTAAACCAGTTTGTAAAGTTCATCAACGAAGAATTAGCACCCCGCAAGGTAAATGTGCTTGTACTACGTGTGGATTATAATTACGAGTTCAAAACGCACCCCGAGCTGCGGGATACTTTACCGCTTACCCTGGAAGATGTAAATAAAATGGTGAATGCCTGCCGCAAAAACGGCATCAAAATCATTCCACAAATCAATTTGCTTGGTCATCAAAGCTGGGCAAGCAAGACCAACAAGTTGCTCAGCGTCTATCCACAGTTTGATGAAACGCCCTGGGTGCAGATGCCTGCTAAATATGTTTGGCCCAATGCAGATAAATTGTATTGCAAAAGTTATTGTCCGCTGCAACCGGAGGTACATAAAGTAGTGTTTGACGTGGTAGATGAACTGTGCGATGCTTTCGGGGCAGATGGCTTTCACGCAGGCATGGATGAAGTTTTTTACCTTGGTGAAGAAGGCTGCCCACGTTGTGGCGGCAGAGACAAGGCAGAGCTTTTTGCCGGCGAGGTGCGCATTATACGCGATCATTTGGCTATCAAAAATCGTCGGCTTTGGATTTGGGGTGATCGCTTCATTGATGGCAAGACCACAGGTATAGGAGAGTGGGAGGGAAGTTATAACAATACCTGGCGCGCCATTGATATGATACCCAAAGATGTAATGGTGTGCGACTGGCACTATGAGCGTGCCGATAAAACGCCTGTATTATTTGCTATGAAAGGGATAGATGTTGTTACCTGCCCCTGGCGCAAGCCCGATCTTGCTGTTATACAAACAAATGATATGGTTCAGTTCAGGCAGCAGTCGTCCAAAGAAATGAAGCCGCACTTCCAGGGAATGATGCAAACTGTTTGGAGCGATGCTGATGCTTTTCTTGATGGTTTTTATGGAAACAAGACCGATGAGAAGAATGGCGCCAACACACCCTGGAACTGCTTCAGAACTATATATCAAAAGATTGATAGTATGTAGGAAAATAAAGAACGGCATCTAATTAAAAGGTTCATTCACACCTGGTTTATAAAAGAAAAACTGTCGCCATCAAACAAGCCTTTGTCACTCAACTTTAAGTGCGGAATAACAAGCAATGCCATAAAGCTTAATGTCATAAATGGTGCTTGTAATTGGCTTCCAAGTGCTTTGGCCATTGCTGTAATAGCGGTGTATTTTTCTGCAACCATATAACCATCATCCGTGCTCATTAAGCCCCCAACTGGCAGTGGTAAAACCATGTGTTCATCGCCATTTACACAGCTAATGCCACCTTTTATTTTCAATCACTATATTAATAGCTTTTGCTAAGTCTTCATCGCTTGCACCAACAGCAATGATGTTGTGGCTATCATGTGCAACAGAAGAAGCAATAGCACCTTTTTGTAATCCGAAATTTTTTATAAAACAAGTAGCTACCGGCGCATTGTGATAACGATTGACAACGGCCATTTTCAAAATGTCTTTCTCAGTATCGCTTACCAGCAAATTGTTTTCAGTTTTCAGTTGCAGCCACAATTTATTAGTTATTAATTCACCATCCAACGCTTCTATTACCGGGATTAAACCTTGTTCAGTAACATACTTATAAGCAGGCATTTGCAAAGCAGCAATGCTTATTAGATTGCAGTTAAACTGGTTGATAATTGCAGAAGGAGTTGTGTTGATTAAACTCTTGCCACTTTCAGCAACTTTCTCTCCATTAATATAGGTAGCTGTTACTTCAAAATCTTTCAAGTCTTTCATTAAAATAAAATCGGCTTTCTCACCTTCGCGAAGCAAACCAACATTTAACTTATAATGCAATACTGGGTTGATGCAGGCCGCCTGTAAAACTTTATAAACATTAATACCCTTTGCTACTGCTCTCGCACAAAGTGTATTGATATGGCCTTGCACCAAACTATCCGGATGCTTGTCATCACTGCAAAACATGATGTTTTCATAATGCTTATTTAGTAAAGGAGCTAATGCTTCAAAGTTGCGTGCGGCACTGCCTTCACGAATGATGATTTTCATGCCATGTTGTAGTTTGTCCAATGCTTCTTCAGCAGTAAAACATTCATGATCTGTTGAAATTCCTGCATCAATATATTGTTTTGCAATAGCACCGTGTAAGCCGGGCGCATGCCCATCCACCAGCTTGTTTGCTTCCTTAGCAGCGGCTATTTTTTTCGCCACTTCTTCATCGTTGTGCAGCACACCAGGAAAGTTCATCATCTCGCTGAGATAATGTATTTCATTGCGTAGTAATAACGCTTTTACATCATTGCTATCAAGTGTTGCACCTGCAGTTTCAAATTGAGTGGCAGGCACACAACTGGGTGCACCAAAGTAAAACTTGAAAGGCACTTTGTTGCCATCTTCAATCATGTATTCCACGCCCTGCATACCGCATACATTGGCTATCTCGTGCGGATCGCTCACTGTTGCCACCGTGCCATGCACCACTGCTAAACGCGCAAATTGTTGTGGCACCAGCATACTGCTTTCTATGTGTACATGGCTGTCTATAAAGCCAGGAAGCAGATAAGGTAAATGGTCGTTGGCAGCAGTTATCTCTGTAATGCTTTCGATGATGCTATCTTTAATTGTAAGCTGTACAGGATAAATTTTTTGTTGAAGAATGTTTACGAGATTTGCAGTGATGGTAAAAGATGCTTGCATAGGAGATAGCCTTTAAATAAATATGTGCATGCAAACTACAGCAGAATTTATTTAGACAAGGAAGTTATTGCGAATAACAAATCAACCGCCAAGACGCGAAGACACAAAGTATAAAATAATCTTCGTGCCTTTGTGCCTTAGTGGTTCAATAAAACAAAGAAGCCGTCTTAGACAAGACGGCCGGTTTTGCTCAAACGTACACCTCCAGATGTATGTAAAAAGTTATTAGTGTCCTACTCGCATGTATTCTTTTAAAATATCTGTCTGTGGATTTTCGAAAATGTCGGCAGCATTTCCATGCTCTATTATTTCACCATAGTACATAAATACTACATAGTCGGCTAACCTTTTTGCCTGGCGTAAAATATGTGTCACCATGATGATGGTATAATCACTTCTTAGTTTTGTAAACTGTTCTTCTATCACGCGGCTGCTGATAGGGTCCAATGCCGATGTTGGTTCATCTGCCAAAATAATTTCAGGCTCAACAGCCAGGCCACGTGCTAAACAAAGGCGTTGTTGCTGACCAATAGACAAGCGCTGTGCGCTGCTTTTCAACCGGTCTTTTACTTCATCCCAAAGTGCTACTTCGCGCAAGTGTTGTTCTACTTTTTCCGCAATGATGGCTTTGTTTTTTACACCTTTCAATTTCAGTCCATAAGCAATGTTATCATAAATGCTCATGGGCAATGGGAAAGGGCGTTGCATTACCAATCCCATCTTCTGCCTGATCTCTGTAATGCGGTTGCGCTCGGTTAAAATATTCTGGCCGTCTATTTCTATAGAACCGTCCAGTCTTAATTCACTGTACAAATCCGTTAAGCGGTTCATACACTTAAGCAAAGTGGTTTTGCCGCAACCCGAAGGCCCAAGCAGAACAGTAATTTTATTTTTAGGAATGGTTATGTTGATGTTCTTTAAAATGTGTGCTGTTTTGCTATGAACATTGAGGTTGCTGATGTTCATTACCGGCACTTCGGTAGTTATATGTTCCAGTTTTTTATCGGTAGTTAATATTGCAGTTGACATGATTGTTTGTTTTGTGTTTAGAATCTTAATTAATGATAGAAAGTGAATAGAGTATGGCTATTTTTTTCTGTATAACAATCGTGCGGTAACGCTAATGACTAACACGATGAACGTAAGCACGATAGCTGCAGCAAATGCACGGTTTTGTACTTCTTCAATTGGTGAACTCAATTGAAAGAAAATGGAAAGTGGTAAAGTAGCTGCCGGATCACTCAGTTTTTCAGGAACATGATCCGTATAACCTGCAGTAAACAATACAGATGCAGCATCACCAATGCCCCTGCCGAAAGCCAGCAAAATAGCCGTTGCGAAGCCCGGTAAAGCCTGGCGGAAAAAGATTTTAAAAGCAGTTTCTGTTTTGGTAGAACCTAACGAATAAGCAGCTTCCTGCAAACCGATTGGAATCGTCATCAACACTTCATCCATAGCACGAATCATAATGGGGGAAATGAGCGCTGCAACAGTTACAATGCCTGCTCCAAGTGAATTTCGCAAACCCAAATACATCATCAGTATAAAACCGAATGCGCCAAATACAATAGAAGGTACGCCCCATAATACATCTAAAAAGAACCGGATGCCAATCAATAGTTTGGGATATTTAATAAGATAAATGTTGATGAATAAGGCAACCGGCAAGCTGATAACAAAGGCTAACAGCGTTGCACCAAATGCGAGATAAAATGAACCAACAATTGCGTTTAAAATACCACCACCACCGCCCATGTAAAAACCGCCTTTGGGCTCCTGTGTTAATACTTCCCACGAAAGGGCAGAAGCACCTTTGGAGATAATGCTGTACACAATATGCACGAGCACCAGTATGATAGCGACTGATACAACAGCCGATAAGTATTTAAAAAAGCTTTCTTCCAGTTTTCGTTTAAGGGTCATATTGCTTCAGATTTATAGATGATATACCGGAAAATAACGTTGATAGTAATGATGATGACAAAGAGGAGCAAAGAGCCAAACATCAGCGCGGAGTCATATGTAGGAATGGACATCATTTCTCCATAATTATTAGCTACTAATGCGGGCAGTGGATAGCCTGCATCGAACACGGAAGTAGGTACCTGGGCTACGTTGCCAATGACCATCATCACCGCGATGGTTTCGCCTAATGCTTTGGAAAAACCAAGCCCGTAAGCCGAGATAATGCCTGTTGCACCTTTACGCAAAAACACATGCTTGATGGTTTCCCATTTGGTTGCACCTAATGATAAGGAAGCTTCGCCTAACTCGATAGGCACTTGGCGGAATACTTCCAAAATCATGTTGAGGATATACGGAATACTCATTACGCTTAACACCAATGCACCGGCAAGAATGCTGTATCCTAATGAATCTTTGTGAAACATGGGCGCAATGGTATCTGCTACCAATGGCACAATTACCAACACACCCCATACGCCATATACAACCGATGGAATGCCGGCCAGAATGTCTATCACCGGGCGCATAAATCGAAGCATCCAGCCGGGTGCAAACTGGGTAAGAAAGATGGCAGCGAGCAGGCATAGCGGCATGGAAATAATCAATGCAACAACTGTTACCCACAAAGAACTAAGAATAAATGGCCAAAAGCCAAACTGGCTGTCACTTGGGCTCCAATCGCTGGAGAGGATAAGGGAATTGAATGTATGCGTGAGCCAGAGGTCGCTGGATTTGATAACCAATCCTAATCCTATTGCTAAAGGCAGCAGGAGGAACAAGGATAGGCACAATACCATCCAGCGGGAGGAAATATTGTCTATTAATAATCTTTTAGTCATGGTTTAAATACAATTTGTTTGAGCAGTTATTATTGTGAGTTGGGAATTGTCAATTGTGAATAGGACATTTATTTTTTACTTTACATAAAAATCAATTTCATTCACAACTCACCATTCATAAATTCACTATTTCAGTTTATCAATTTGTTCTTTGATTACTTCCTGTGGTAGCGGCACGTAACCAGCCGACTGCACCAGTTGTTGTCCATCAGTCAATACCCAATTAAAGAAATCAAGCAGTTCCTTTTTAGCAGGTTTGCCTTTGGTAATAAAGTATAAATCGCGTGCAGGTGGCGAAGGAAATTTGCCATCGTTTACAGCTTTCAAAAAGGTGTTTAGATCGCTGTAGTTCTGTTCATCGGCATCTATTTTACCATTTGCATTTACATCTATTGGTACAGCTTCAATGCCAGGTACAGGTTTGCCGGTTTTGATGTCGTACAAAAACAAAGTGTTGTTATAACCTATGGCATTTTTGTCCCTTTTTACCGCATCCGAAACACCCGGATCACCATTCATACCTAAGCCTTTCAGATTCTCTTGTTTTTTGCCAAAGAAGGCAGCCCAGGAATCAGCAGCACCGGAAGCATCAGAACGGGTAAATACATCAACCTTGGCGTTTTGGCCGCCTTTGATATTCAATAATGCATCCCAGGTTTTTACACTTTGATCTACAAAAATGGCTTTGAACTGATCCTTAGTAATGCCGCGTTCGCGAATGGTATTGATGTATGGATTAGCAGGGTTGATGGTTGGAATAACTGCGTCTTTACACAAGGCAATGTACCAAACACCTTTGCTCTTTTCTGCATCCGTTATTTCTCTCGAAAACATACCTACATCTACCGCACCTGACAATGCATCTGTAAGACCTTTACCAGCACCACCGGCTTGTATATCAAAGCGCACATCAGGATGCGTTTTGTTGTAAGCTTCTGCCCATTTTTGTGCTAAAGGATACAAGGCAAATGCACCGGAAAAGGATATGGACACTTCAGTTTTGTTGCTGTTGGTGTCAGTAGCATTGTTTGTATCACTACTGTGTCCGCATGAAACAAACAGCAATAGTGCAAATGCCACCAGACTATACTTTATATTGTTCATGTTGTGTTACGTTTGAGTGATTTTTTTAAAACCTTCCCTGTAAATACAAGGAAGGTTTGATTAGAATCAAAAGGTTATTTTAATTTTTTCATCTGATCGGCTATAACGTTCTTGGGGAGCGCTACGTAGCCAGCAGGCGCTACAAATTGCTGCCCGGTAGTTAATACCCACTGGAAAAAATCCATAATTTCTTTTCTGTTGCTTTTGCCGTTGGTAATGAAGTACAACTGACGTGCAGGTGGCGATGGATAAGTACCATCGTTTACTGCTTTCAAAAACTGGTGCAGGTTGCCATAGAAATTTTCAGTTGGATCAATCTGGCCGTTGCCGTTTACATCAATGGGAACTACATCAATACCGGGCAGTTTTTTACCGGTTTTAGGGTCGAATACAAACAAGGTATTGTTGTAACCGATGCCGTTTAAATCTTTACGTACAGCATCTGCAACACCTGGGTCGCTTGGTATACCAACACCTTTTAGATTCTCTTGTTTTTTGCCAAAGAAGGCAGCCCAGGAATCAGCAGCACCTGCAGCATCGGCACGCGTGTACACATTTATTTTGTGTGGTGTTTTGCTGCTTGTACCCAGCAGTTCTTCCCAGGTGGTAATTGTTTTGTCAACAAAAATGGCCTGAAATTCTGCTTTCTTCACACCTCTTACCTGCAAGGCTTTCATGTTGGGATTTCTAAGATTCAGGGTAGGTAATACTGCGTCTTTGCACACGGCTATATACCATACACCACGCTTCTTTTCCGCATCCGAAAATTCACGCGAAAACATGCCTACATCTACCGCGCCGCTCATGCAGTCGGTAAAGCCTTTGCCTGCGCCGCCTGCCTGAATATCGAAGCGTACATCAGGATGCGTTTTGTTGTATTCCTGTGCCCACACTTGTGCTAAAGGATACAACGCAAATGCACCTGACATGGAAATAGATACAGCTTTAGGGGATTTTGGCTCACGCGGTTCTTTTGGATTGCGCCCCTGGAAGGAGATGGCCAGTAGCAGAAGGGCAGCAAATACAATACGATTTCTCATAATAATGTTTGTGTTTGTTTGAGTTTACTTGTTTTGGTTAAAAGGAAATTTTGCCGATAACAGGGGTTATTTTAATACTGAGATAAGACCAGTACGGCGTTTTGGAATATTTGTCTATATCAGCACTTGACTTAATACTGTTTTTTACTTCAATCATAGAGTTGGTAACAGAAGCCCAGCAGAAGCCGTATTCGAGGTCAATGATTGGGGTTGGCTTGAAGTTAATGCGCCAATCGTTTTCAAAGCCAAGATACTTGTTGTTGGTAGGCATACCTTTAAATGCAGTGCCGGTATGTGAGTAGAATAAGTGATTTTCCAAACGTACATTCCATTTGTTCTTGGTATACTGGAAGAATAAATATGGATTGATTAAACCGCCATTCTTTACATCGCTTGGGAAAGTAGTAAACAAGTCAAGGTTGCCCATAAAGCGGTGCGCTACACCATACAGCGGAACAAAGTTGTTGTCTTTGCTGCTGCTGCTGTCCTGCCCGCTCAGGTATTCCATACCAAGGCGGATAGCCAGGGTTTTGGTAGAATATTTGATTTCGGGCTGAATATAGAAAGCTGATAATTTTTTACCCGAAGAATCTTTGCCATATTGATAATACGCTGCAGTAGTCAGGTACCAATTGTAAGTTTGAAGTTCCAATCTGCCTCCGCTGGTAAAGCGCTGATATGTTGTTTTAGGATTATAAGCGCTTTGAGATCCATCCATCGTGTTGATGGTAGTAAGTACCAAAGTTTTGCTCATCTTCCAGTTTCTATGCCTTTTAACGGCGGGAAGCGCTATTACCTTAGCCTGCTCTTCTGGTTGACGAATGGCTGTTTCAATTTGGGCTAAATGCATTTTAGCCTGTTGCATATCTGCTTCGCCATAGCCTTCCAGTGCATCTGCAAGAAAAGGATCTTCCAATGCAGCGCGCTCCATATCGTGCATTTCTTTGGCACTCAGGCTGCCGCTTAAATACCGATGTATGTCGGCGAGCGAGTAATTGATATGTGTATTTGCATCAGCCATGTTGTTCCATACAATTTTTTAGATTGCGCCTACCATTTTGTATCAAGCTTCGTATTTTATTCCACTCCATTGCTGTTTCTGCTGCTATTTCGTTGTAGCATTTATTTTTAAAATAAAATAGGCGAATAGCCTGTTGCTGTTCCTCACTTAATTTTTCAATGCAATGTTCTAATCGCTTATAATCAGCTTCTTTGCTTAACAAATCATCAAGATGCAATAAGTCAACCGATTGCATAATCGCTGGTTGAAATTCAACAATATTCACATGCTTTTCTCGGCGCAACTGCATGAGGCAATGATTTTTAACTACTACATACAACCATCCTTTAAAGTTCTGAACCTCTTGTGCAGGCAACTTTTGCAATAGCTCTGCATAGATATTCATCACTGCATCTTTTGCTGTTTCCGCATTCTTTAAATATTTAAGGCAAGTTCCGTACACCAGTTCGCTATAGCGCAAATACAAAGTAGCCAACGCCTGCTGATCGTTGTTTTGCTTAAACAACAATAGCAATTCATCATCTGTCTCAGGTGCTTTTTGTATTTGTTTAATAGGTATCACAATATCGTTTATAGCAATCTATAAAGACTTTACTGCCATTATCTTTAAAACTATTGCACAAGTTAATGAAAAAAAATTCTGATTGCTTGTATGCAAAATTATTAACGGCTGCATCCTATTGTAAAACCAACGCTATATGAAAAGAGCAACGTACGTAAGCATTCCACAGCCTTGTCACGAAAATTGGGATGCAATGACGCCACAAGACAAAGGCTGCTTTTGCGCCAGTTGTGCTAAAACAGTAATTGATTTTAGCCAGATGAGCGATGCACAAGTGCTAAACTACTTATCGCAGGCAAAAGGCCGCGTTTGTGGACGCTTTGCGCAAGACCAGATAGAGCGACCATTGATACCCCTGAAAAAGGATAAGAAAAAATGGTGGTGGATGGCAGCATTGATGCCACTGACGTTGTTTTTAAGCAAAGCGAATGGACAGTCGAAAATAACAAAGAAGGCAACAAAAATAGAATACCAAAAAGATGCAACTACTATGGGTTTTGCAGCGATTAAAATAAGCGATACAAGCCATATAGTTGATGCAAATAAAGTGATTACCGGAACTGTTGTTGATGAAAATAATCAGCCAATTTATGGCGCTTCAGTTGTAATAAAAGGAACGAACACCGGAACTGCAACAGATAGTTCAGGTAAATTTCTTTTAAGCATTTCTACTGATAAGCCTTCATTAACCATTACTGTTTCATATATAGGGTACGAAACAAAAGAACTTAGTTATTCGGCAAAAGATATAGATGAAATAAATGCCAATGCACAACTTGTATATATGACACCACAAACATTGGGCGAAGTAATAGTTATTGGCTATACAGTAAGAAGGCATCCGGTAAAAAAGATAGATACCGTTAAAACTGCAGTTCGCAAAATCTGTGGCATCAATTCATTTAAAATATATCCTAATCCCGTGCGTAGTGGCGAAGACATCCGCGTAGAAGTAAAGAAAGAAGGACATTATTCCATTCAATTATTGGATGCAAATTCGAAGCTGGTAGCAAATAGCTTGTTTGATGCAGAAAAAGGCATAACGGCTACAACACTTACTATACCTGCATTTGCAGCAGCCGGTGTTTATTTCATTCAATTGATTAATGAGGATACAAAGCAGCAATACACAGATAAAGTCATCGTGCAATAATCATTGAAACGCCGGGTGAAATTGTTGTAGAGTTGCCCGCAGGTAATCCCGGTCTAAATGCGTATAAATTTCGGTGGTGGTAATGCTTTCGTGCCCGAGCATTTCCTGCACGGCACGAAGGGAGGCACCACCTTCTACCAAATGCGTAGCAAAGGAATGACGGAATGTATGTGGTGAAATATTTTTGGTAATCCCCGCTTTAGCAGCCAAATCTTTAATAATCAAAAACACCATGATGCGCGACAGGCTTTTACCGAAACGGTTTAAAAATAATACGTCTTCAAAGCCCTTTTGTATGCGTTGATGCACGCGCACGTTGTCTTTGTAAGTTTTAATATACTTGATAGCATCGCCGCCAATAGGAACCAATCTTTCTTTATTGCCTTTGCCAATCACGCGTATAAAACCAACGTCCAGGTACAACCAACTCAGGCGAAGATCAACCAGTTCACTTACACGCAGGCCACAACTATACAAAGTTTCAAACATGGCTTTATTACGTGCACCATCTTGCGTGCTTACATCTATTTGCCCAATGATGTTTTCTATTTCTTCAAAGCTTAGCACATCGGGCAATGCACGTTTAAGCTTTGGCGCTTCCAGCAAAGCAGAAGGATCAATGCTTACAATATCCTCGGCAAGGCAATACTTGTAAAAGCCACGAATACCGGAGATAATGCGTGCCTGTGACGAAGATGTGATACCTAACTCGGCAGCCCATTGTACAAAGTGCTGTAGATCCTTTAAGGTAATTGCTTCAGGTGTTTTTTCATTATTTGTCGCCTGCAAATAATCCGTAAGCTTATCTACATCGCGCAGGTAAGCCGCAACAGAATTTGCACTTAATGATTTTTCTAATTGCAGATATGCCTTGAATCCTTTTTTATATACCTTCCACATCTTATCGTGCTATTATATAAATGATGTTGAATAATTCAAAAGTAAAAAGTAAAACTTCAAAAGCGACCTACTCATTTTACAAATGCTTCTTTTATCTTTTAAACTTTTACTTAGTTAAAACAGTTCATCTTATAAGTTAAAAATTTGTCCACAATTTACCTGCTTTGCTATTAACTGCTTGTACTAAAATATATAGTAAGTATATTTGCCAATAATGCTGTCTAAGAAGACAAAATATGCCATAAATGCGCTCGTGTACCTTGCCCGCGAACAAAGTAAAGCGCCCGTGCAAATAAGTAAGATTGCTGAAAGCGAACATATTCCGCGCAAGTTTTTAGAAGCTATCCTGCTCGACCTTCGCAATGCTGGCTTGCTCAGCAGCCGCAAAGGAAAGACGGGCGGTTATTACCTGCTTAAAAGTCCTGACGAAATAAATATTGCCGAAGTAGTGCGCCTGTTTGAAGGTGCTATTGCCCTATTGCCATGCGTGGCTCATAAGTATTATGAGCGCTGCGATGAATGCAAGAATGAAGCTACCTGCGGCATACGCGATGTATTTGCTGAAGTACGTAATGAAACTGTGAATATGCTTAAGAATGCTACGCTTGCAAGCATTATTGAACGCGAAAGAACGCTGGATAATGAATTGGCAGAAAAAGCATAAAAATTTTTTTAATTTTAATTCCTACTATATCGGTAGAATATATATGTTTGCAGGAAATTAATCGCTCATGAAAAGAAATTTAACCAAAACCTTGCTGATAGCTGCGACTACTTTTGCTATCACACAACTGCATGCACAAACAGATACCACTAAAGCAAAAACAACAGAAGGCGGACAAACACCCGTAGCCCAAACACAGGACTCTTTGAAAACAGGTACGAATCCAGCTACTACCACGCCCGTAGTTGCTGCAACAACAACGCCGGCTGCACCTAAACCAGCCAATACGCTTACTATTTCGGTAGATATGCGCACACGTACCGAATTCAGGCATGGTTACAGAAACATTCCATTAAAGGACACCGCGCCATCTTTCTTTATCAACCAGCGCACCCGTTTAAACTTTGATTTTAAAACAAGGCGTTTAGACTTTTTTGCATCAGTACAGGATGCGAGAGTATGGGGCGAGCAAGACCCGCGCGAAGGCCAGGGAACTGTATCCAGCACTACGTATAGCCCTACTACCACATTCCCTATCTACTTATTTGAAGGTTATGTAGAACCGCATTTTAATGACAGGTGGAGTGTGCGTATTGGTCGACAAAGATTGGTATACGACAACCAGCGCTTATTTGCTGAGAATGACTGGCGCTTGCCGGGCAACTCACACGACGCGGTTCGTTTTATCTACAACC
>Ga0181463_1000139_pt1 | contig 16552 bp, 16 predicted proteins | sample InSIn1gowninarea_FD_119071 | JGI IMG/M metagenome (GOLD analysis project Ga0181463, IMG submission 119071) | Clean room microbial communities from NASA Spacecraft Assembly Facility at Jet Propulsion Laboratory, Pasadena, California, USA -... ... | reverse complement strand
GTAGTGTATGAGGTAAACAGGAATACTATCTTTTTAGAAATTTATTTACGAACAAGAATGCCTCCCGCCACAACTTCATTCATAATGTTTCCCGCTATAATATTGTAAATGTATTCGCTCATGCCTTGTCCGATACAACAGTAAAAGAACCTGTGCTCTACATGTACGATTCGGCCATCTATCTCTCAGAATTGCAACTATTTAACCAGCCGGCAACACAGCTCATTGTATTAAGTGCCTGCCAGACCACTGTTGGCAAAAGTGCAAAAGGCGAAGGGATATTTAGTTTAGCAAGAGGATTTACATCCGCCGGCATTCCTTCTGTTGCCGCTACTTTGTGGAATGCGGATGAACAAAGCCTGTATGCAATTACTGAAAAATTTCATGAGTTTCTTTCACAGGGAATGCCTAAAGATGAAGCTTTACAAAAAGCAAAATTGTATTTTATAGAGAATAGTGGTACTGAAAAGCCACTTCCTTATTACTGGGCTAATATTATACTAGTGGGAGATGCTGAACCAATTAAGCTTGCTGAAAATCATCATACGGGGTGGTGGATAGCAGGAATTGTTTTTACAATTACTGTTATTATGTTGGTAGTACAAACTTTTAAAGACCGCAGCCATAAATCTTCTATATAATAGAGTTTACATTATTTATACCGTAATCGCTGCAATACGATTGTATATACGCCGAGGACACCGAAAGACATTCTTTCGGCAGTATTATTTTATTACTTCTCTTGCCTGTTTATTACAATAGAACTTCTCTTATACTCCACAACAAGCGTCCATTCAAGCCGTTATTAAACCTGCTGTTTTTAAAATTGCGTATAGCAATTCAACAATAATAAAAGTTTGTTTCACATTAAGCGGGAGCAATGGATAAGTGTTGCTACTTATAAAATAAGTAATCATTATTACACATAAATAAATTTCTAAAAAGATAGTATTCCTGTTTACCTCATACACTACTATACGAATAATAAAGCAAGCAGATATTCTTCTAACCAGAGCCAGATTTTAGCTACTATATTGATTAAATAAATATTTCAAATTGTTTACTCTTCATCAAAATGTAATGGTATGAAAACAGCTATTATCAAACAGGAGATATTGCTGATGATCTCTCCTTTTTCTCAGAAAGAATTATGTAAAAAGAATACTTCAAAAGGCACTACTCACCAGTCCAATGCAGAGCAACTTGAAGAAGCTTGCTGGAATGGTTTGCTGGATGAATTGTTGGGCGACATTGTTGAAAAAAAGCTCTCGGGAAAAAGGCCTTGTCTCTGGCATACACAACAAAGAACATCTTTTCTCCAAATTGAGTTATGCGATGATCCACAGTTTACGAAAAGGCATTTATCAATAGACCCATACAGCTTTTTACCAATAGTGTTCCCAAACTGAAAAGGAGGGTGCAAATATCTTGAGCTGAAACTTTAAAAATGCTTCGCTTGTTGAAAGGGTTCAACAGTAATTGATTCAGTACGCAGATATCATATACTTAAGTAATCCGACTCTAATACATCTACATATTATTTCACCTTAAAAATCAAAAATATGAAAGCAAAAAACATCTGCATCTGCAGCTTGTGCATTGATTGAAATGCTCCTGAAAAGAAAGAATGAAAAATTTATTTGCTCAGGTAACATCTCCCCACCTCGTATTTAATTCATTGTTTATTTACGCGCTGTAAATCTTGGATTCGATATCGTCGAAATTACTCCCAACAAAAAAGAAAATACATGTTTAACATTCAATGGATACATCAGCCCCCTTAAATCCGGGAACACCACCCGTAAACCTGTAGCCAGTAGCAGCTACTTGTTAACTACATGCACTTACTTGTGCGTGTACACTACCAGTTATGTTCTACTATCCGATGTGTGAAGCTGGTCCATACAAAATCCGCTTCGTAAAACGTCAGGAAGTAGGCCGGCTTCCATCAGCAAATGATCAAAAGGACCTGGACGATCTATAGTCCACCTGCTTAAAACGAAGGAAAAGCATAGCTGAAAACTTAGGAAGCTTCATTTCTTTTATTCATTCTTAAACATTTAATCATGAAAAATTTAAAAATCCTCATGTTTGGTATCCTCCTGGTCGGCGTGCTGACATCATGTAAAAAAGATGCAGATCGGCAAACTCAACAGGGTACCACGCCAGAAAACAAAGCAAAAGTCTTTGAAAAGTCCCTTACAGTTTACAATGCGGATAAGACGAATAGCACCACCCTTCGTTTCCGCGCTGCTTCTAAAGAACAACTGGACAATATGGCATTGGAAAATATGGAGTTTACGCTGGTAAAAACCCCCGAGTCCGCCACAGAAGCAACAGGCGTGGCCGCCGCTACCATCCCCGGCGATGAGGGCTCCTCAGTCTTCTCTAACAAGGATGCCAGCCCGTCCCAAAGTACGACCGAAAAGCAGGTTTTGCCGGATGATGGTATTCAGGTAGATCTTCCTTTCGAGTTGAAGACAAAACCCATTTCCATACAGGTGAAAAGCAAAGACCTTAATAACGGCACTGCGGCACGAGCCCTAGCTAACGACTGTACTCCGGTAACGTGCGATTACCATTGGATTCAAGGGGATAACAAGATAAAGGTAACCAACAATGATGATTGCCCAATTACAGTTTATTTTTCTCACAAGAATGCATGGGGCAACTGGGTTCCTGCAACTGGCGGCCTTAATCTGAACCAAAACGGGTGGGCATCGTACTGTAACCCCCTTTGGACGGTACGTGTTAAAATTTGTCATCCCACCTACGGTTCCTCATATGTGGTAACTTATTATCCATCTTGTTAATCCTATTCAGAATTAGACGGTTCTTCTCTTAGCATAAAGTAGGTAGCCTTATAATAAATATACTGTCTAACCCTTATTAATTAGGACGGGATTAATAACTCTGAAAATAGGTATCCTATTGTGTAGGAGGGTGGTTGCCGGCAGGTAGAATAAAGGGGGAGCACGTAAGGTGCCTAATGGTAAGATGCTTCCCCTTTCTTCTTTTTTAAAGTCTTCTTCGTATAACTAAAAAAGTGAGTATAGTAAAATGAATCTTCCACAAGGTGAATAGATAGGCTTTATAGTACAAGATATGGAAAAGTGTTTCCTCAACTGGTTAAAACCATAGTGGATAAAGAAGATAACGAAAAAGTAGCTGAATATAAGGTCATCAATTACATTTCTTGAAATTGATTTATGCAATAATCACAGTTTACAGAAAGGCATTTATCAATAGACCCCATACAGCTTTTTGCCGATAGTATTACCCAACTGAAAATGATGGTGCAAATATTCTGAACTCAAACTTTAAAAAATGCTTCGCTGGTTCAGGGCTTTAACAGCAATTGATTCTGCGCGCCGGTACAAACACTTAAGTAATCCAACTTTGATTCATTCATTTATTAGTTCATGTTAAAAATTATTCAGCATGAAAAACGTCGTGATCTCATTTTTCGAAGAAGAGGGGAGACCGCTTAAAATTCTCTAACAGAGTAAGCAATATTTCAAAACAATTTAAAATTTACAATTATGAAAAAGAAAACAATTTTTATGCTGTTAAGCATAATGCTTTTGGTTTTTTGTGTGGCCAGACTTAGTTATATATCTAAAGCACAAACAAACCGTAATAAGCAATTGGAGGCAGCAGCCTCACAAAAAAAAGCAACTGAACTGGTTAGATTTTTTGAAACAGAACACGACTTTGGCAAAATTAAATACGGCGTTCCTGTAACCTACGATTTTGTTTTTGAAAATGTAGGTAACCTCCCCGCCATTATAGAATATGCCAAGGCCAGTTGTGGTTGCACAACACCAATGTGGCCCAAAATCCCGGTAATGAAAACAAAAAAAGGTAAAATTTCTGCAGGCTTTAATGCGGCTATGCCAGGGCAATTCGACAAAACTATTTTTGTTAAGGTTGCAAATTATGATCAATCGTTGGAGTTACACATTACCGGTGAAGTATTAAGTAATGAGGATTATGCAAAATATAAGGCAACAGCCAGCAGTCGGAAGTAAAAAAGGCTATCCTGTCACCTTTGTATTGGTAAAATAGAAATTTCAAGTTTGGAGAATCAACTGTTATTGTCCTTTATAAAGCTGCTCAACATAGAACCCGCGAATGGTAACATTCAGGTTGGCAGTAATTCCACAATTTCTTTAAGAAACCCTGACTTGATTTATAGAAAAGTCCTTGAATACATGCAGTTGAAAAAGATATTTTAAAAATCAGCACTATAGTGCTGTCCCGAAAAATAAAGAAAAAGACGAAAACCCTTTAACAGAGTAAGCAGTATCACAAATCATTTTACAACAATTAAAATTTTACAATCATGGAAAAGAAAATCTTTATGCTGTTAAGCATAGTGCTTTTTGGCAGCTTTCAATTAAAAGCGCAGACCGACTGGGAGGTTGGAGGTAATACCCTCAGCGGAGACAGAGAATTTGGTTCTAAAAACAATTATGATGTAATCTTTAAAACAAACAATATTGAACGTGGCAGAATGACTCGTGGCGGCAGATGGGGGTTTGGCGCCCTTGTGAATCCTGCATCACCTGCAGCTACAGTACATATCAATAGTCCGGCAGCTACAGATCCGTTTAGAGTTCAGGTTGCAGGCAATACAAAGTTGTGGGTGAATAGCAATGGCGGCGTTGCTGTTGGAGATAATGTTGTGCCTGCAGCTAATGGTCTTTATGTTTCGGGTAATATAACAGCAAAAGGAGGGCAGGTATCTTTTGGTACGGTGGAAACATTAACAGATGCAGGAAGCAATACTATTAGTTCTAATTCAAACTTAATTCCTACCAGTAGTAATATTCGGAATTTAGGAGATGCCAGTCACACATGGAACAAGCTTTACTACAATGGAGGTATCATAGGAATGTCTGATGAAAGATTGAAAAAAAACATCCGCACACTCAACTATGGGTTGAAGCAGATTATGCAGTTGCGTGCTGTAGAATATAACTTTATAAATGATAATCTTGAGCAGGAGCATCTTGGTGTTATTGCACAGGAAATACAAAAGGTATTGCCGGAAGTAGTTGTTGATTACGACATTCAAACGAATGAAAAAACAGGAATGCCCGAAAAAGTTCCGGCCCCCTATTTAGGTGTTAAATACCTCGATATTATTCCTGTACTCATTAGAGGTATGCAGGAGCAACAACAACAGATAGATGAATTGAAAAAGACAGTAGAGAAATTATCACAAGGACAATCTGTAACTACTACGAGTAAAATTAATGAATCTACGAAAACCAATGTGATATTAACTAATAGTAGCCTGGAACAAAACCGTCCTAACCCTTTAAACAAAACAACTAGTATTAACTACAGTGTACCAACAGATGCAAAAAATGCACAGCTGATTATTACTGATAATTTTGGCAAAACCGTTAAGCAAATTACTTTAAGTACGGGGAAAGGTGTGGTAAACATTGATGCTGCTGCATTGGGTAGCGGCACCTACAATTATACCCTTTTAATTGATGGCAGATCAGTTGAAAATAAGAGGATGATAGTGGCGCATTGAGCATACTTTTATATGCAATTACAAATATTGTTTATGAATTTAAAAGAAACTATTTATTTACAACAGCATAATTAGCTAAGTAATAAAAAGCTACACAGCAAAGTAGCATTTAAGTTTGACTCCGGATTATACTTCATAAACCCGTTTTCAAAAAGACAATAACCGGAAAATATGCTATTAAGTCTCTTCAGCAACAGGTACAAAAAGGGAGACAATAAGCCTTTGTCTTTATGATAAACAAGAAAGTTTTTTGGAGTCAAACTTAGCTCTGCATAGCTGTTAACAGATAAAATAGCCTTTGTTTTTGCAAAAGAGATAAGAGAACAATTACTACGTAATGTATAAGCTTCAGAACTACCGAAATATCAAACATTCACTATGCGATTATCTTCTCCTTCCAACTCCTGCATCTCCTCCTCTGTAAATACCCGAGATTGAATAAAAAACCGCACGCCCAAAGGTTCTCTATCCAAAAAGAACTGCCTCTTCCTTTAGTTACATCCAATATCAATTGCGTATGTTTCCAATATTCAAACTGGTCGCGGCGCAGGCGCTATTTTCCAGGCTGCCATGAGCAGCGGAAAATTCCAGGGAATAATTTGTCCCACCACGCCAATCGGCTCGTGCAGGTTGATGCTGACGGTGGTTTCGTCGTGCTCGCTAATGGTGCCTTCTTCGCTGCGGACAACGCCTGCAAAATAGCGGAAGTGGTCTACTTGGCGAAATATTATCGAAGTATTCGCCGCTTGCAGGTGCTACCCATTCGCCGCCAATGTAATGGTCGTAATGGTCTTTGAATTGGGGACGTTTTGTTATGGTAGAAGCGGGTGCTTCGGCAGTCATTGTACTCATATGTAATCGTTTAAATCGTTTTTGAGAATGCTAATATTCGACATAAAAAATGAGAATACTTCAATTGCGTATTTTTCAATAGCACAATTGTACTTTTTAGCTACAATGATATTGGGATAGTAAACGCCGGCAGGCTTTATATAAACAGTTGCAGATATAGTTAGGAAGAATAAAAAAGCGCACCAGGGGTGCGCTTTGTAAAATTTAAACAAAATACATTATGGCTGAACAGCAGCAATTTCCGGTACATTGATAGTAGGCATCGCCAGCGAAGGCCATTCAAAACGGGCATTCAGGATGGCAGAACTGTGTGCATATACAGGATCGTTGGTATTAATAAAAAAACAACTTCCGCCTTTTATTTTATCTACAATTTTATTGCATTCATTCTGCGCTACAGCGGGGCAGCCCCAACTGCGTCCCATCATGGTACCATTAGCGGCACGCTCGGCACTTACGTACAGGCTGCCATGCATCACCACATCGCGGGCACGCACCTGGTCATTAAAGTTTTTCTCCATACCATCAAAACGCATGCTGTAGCCGTTGTGCCCGATATAGGTTTCGGCAGTTACCAAAAAGCCTTCGGAGCTTTTATTGGAACTATTGATGTTGGAAAAAGAAGTAGCCATAATACCGCCCGAATTGTGACCGTGTGCCACATACGTGTTAAACAACAATTTGCCGGCTGCTAAATCTATTACATACAGGCGCTTTTTACTGCTGCTTTGTGTATAATCGCATATCGTAAGTAAATCCTTTTTATTTAATTTATGCTTGCTAAGCAGGTACTGATAACCTTTGTAAGCCTTGTAAAAAGCATCGCGGCTAAGACCAGCTTCGGCGAGGTGAATGTTGGTGTACAACGAATCTACCAGGACACTAACTGCTACCGGCTCTGAACTGCCAGACAATAAGGAAGGAAAATGTTTACCATCTTTAGGATCTGTGTCAGTGTAAGAATTGGATTTTGTAGTAAACGCACAAAGAAAAATAGCGCACAATAAAAAGAATTTTCGCATTATGGGAGTTTTATTTTCTCTTGATATTGTAAAAAAATGGTTGTTCTGCCATTGTAAATGTTCAAAACAACCATTTTATTGTGTTACTGCGAAGATACTACGATTAAATGGGGCTGAAAAGATGCTAAAAAGATATTAACGTTTGGTTTGCTTGCTGCCAAATTCATTAACATAAATACGCACCAGCAGCACAAATAATGAGATAAGAATAGGCCCGAAAATAATACCGATAAAACCAAATAAGCTGATGCCCAGTATTACGCCAAATACCGTAATAAGCGGGTGTACATCGCCCAGCTTTTTTTGTAATGCAAACCGGAATACGTTATCGGTAAGTCCTACAACCAACAGTCCATAAGCCAGTACGGCAATGCCTTTCCAGGTAGGCCCCTGCGCCAGCAACAGAATACTAAGTGGTATGTATGCGGCGGCGGCACCTATTACGGGAAGCATAGAGCCAAACACCGTAAGCACAAACCAAAATAAGGCATCGGGCACGCCAAATATAAAATAGCCTATCAGTGCTACCAAACCTTGCGCAAAGGCAATCAGCGGTACGCCTATAGCATTGTTAAAGGTAAGCTCCTGCAGGTCTTTACCCAGCCATATTACATTTTCATCCTTCAGCGGAATAAATTTAATGAGCGATGCTTCCATTTCCTTGCATTCTGTAAGCATAAAGTACAGCATAAAATACATGAGCATTACCGAGGTAAGCGTATTAAAAGTAGCTCCCAAAACATTAGGTAACATATCGGTAAGCATGCCACCTGCCTTGCTGATGTTACCATCTGATAGTACCTCCATACCAAATTTTTCTCGTATGATATTAGCAAGATGATAAACAATGCTCAACACTTCATTAGAATGCTTGATGAGATCGGAAATTTTGTGTCCTACCAGCGAAGTGAAAATCCATAAAGGCACCAGCACCACCAGTATGGAAACAACAATGAGAATGGTAGCAGCTACACTTTTTCTCATTTTGCGTTTAAACACCATATTCATCATGCTTTTGCGCATAATGACGTAAAAAGTAACGGCCCCTAAAAAGGCAGGAATAAAAACAGAAAGTTTCGAGACTATTAAAACACCCAAAGCGATCAATAATAAATAAAAAGAAATTTGTTTGAGGCGGATTGGGGGCACTTTGTCCGTATCCATAGCTTAAGAAAATTTGCTAAAAGTAAAATTTTAATAATGAGGTAGTTAAGTAAGTCAAAAAAAGTGCCTAAGATAAATTTAAAGCTGAATGTTTAAAGTTTGATGTTGGGGAGTTCGCGGGTGCACAAGTTTACAGGTTCATGGGCAGTTATAGTGTGAACGGGATTATAAATGGTTAAAACCGTGGCTTGACATAGTGCCGCTTGCGTTACGCGCTCGCAGTGGCGGGCTCTCTGCGCTCCAACTCCCTTTCCGCTGTGGTAAAAACACGTACTCGCTTAAAAGCTCAAACGTGCACAGGTGTTGCAGTGAGTGACACACCAAATGCTTCATAGCAGCACTTCAGCTTGTCACCAAAAAGAAAAATGTTACCACTTTATACCTTTATACCGCTATAAACGTTCACAGGCTTACCAGGTTGCGCCGGATGGCTTCGAGCGCCATACCGGTGCGGCTTTGCACGTTTAGTTTTTCAAAAAGCGCTTCGCGGTAGCCATCCACCGTTCGTTCCGATACATTCATTTGTGCAGCTATTTGCTTATAGGTAAGATCGCTGCAGGCAAGCTTTAAAAACTGCTTTTCCCGTTCGCTCAGGGCAAAGGCTTTATCAGATTCAGATCTTACAATAATGCGCCGGAAATGCAGGTTGAGCGTATCGGCATTATAGAAACCTTTATTATGTATTTCAAGTAATGCTTTTTCCAGTTCACCAGGATGAATGTCTTTTAGCAAGTAAGCGCAGCAACCAGCTTTCAGCATACTAATGATGGTGTGGTCGTCATCTTTCATAGAAAGGGCAACTACCCTGGTGAGCGGGTAGTGTTTGGCAAGTTGTGCGGCTGTTGCTATGCCATCCATTACCGGCATATTTACATCTACCAGTGCAATGTCGGGCTGCAGCTTGCCCGTTTCCAGCTTTTGCAGCAGCTCTTTGCCATTGAGGGCGTCTGCTACAATGTCAAAATGGTTAAGACCGCCAATAAGCATGCATAGCGATTTTAAAAAAAGCTGGTGGTCATCGGCAATCGCTATGGTAATTTTACTATTCATATATGTGCTGGTTGTACGGGTATGGTAATGTTTACTTGTGTGCCCTTTTCGGGAATTATATTCCATGCAATAGTGCCGCCGAGCAGCCGGGTGCGGTGCTGCATATTCAGAACGCCCACACCGGTGAGTGGCTGTCCATCCTGGTGAATGCCGATGCCATCATCTTCGATGGTAGCAATGATGTGTTCATCAGTAAATACGGTTTCAACTGTAATGTTTTGTGCCTGTGCATGTTTAATGCTGTTTTGCAAAGCTTCCTGCACAATGCGAAAAAGCATCACCTGCGCTTCTGCCTGTAAAGGTAAAAAATGCGTGGACGTAATGTATTCAGCATGAATGGTACGCGCAGCATTGATGCGCTCTACTTCTGCTTTTAAATTATCGGTGATATTAAACTGGTGCAGCCATTCTTTATTAAGCGATTTTGATAAAGCACGCAGGTCTTGTATGGCTTTGCTGAGGGTGGCTTCGGCAGTTTTGAGTGTGTCAGGCGTGTTCTCTAAATTCATTCCCGTGATACCTAAGAGCATTTTGGTACTGCTGAGTAATTGGCCGATATTATCATGTATTTCTTCGCTGATTTGGTGAAGAGTGGCTTCGTGGGTTTCGAGTTGGGATTGGAGGAGGGCTTGTTGAAATTGATTTTGCAATACTTGTTTTTCAACATCATGTTCTTGTCTTCTTTTTTGATAAATGAGCAGGAATGCAATAGAAAAAACAACCAGCATCATTACTAAAAGTGCTGTAATGATTATAGGTAGAATAATATTGTAACTTTCTGCTTGTAATAACATTATCCTTGGAATATTCAACTTATCATGTTATTTGTTTTGAAAGAACTGTTTAGTAAAGCATCTTTATAAATACCAATTGTAAAGCAAACATACATACCGATATTAACCACGTGATGTATAGATTTAAGTGCAACAAAGCCTGGCTGGTCTTTAAAAGTCCAAATTGAAAAAACAATGGAAGAGCAAGGTGTATAAAACAGCAGCCCGGTAAAGATCCAGAAAACCGGTGTTTGCAAATTGAGCTTACTATTGTTTGATAAGCTATATTGATTATAAAAGATAATTAAAATCCATGCGGTATAAATAAGATTGTTGATGCATGCCCATTCGTTTAAAAATCTCGCTACAAATCCACTGTTATAGATAAAAAGAACAGAAAGCAGGATGTATAATACAACAGAAGTCTTTAATACCTGCCGCTCCTTTCTTTCATTTACATGCCTAATAAAGATAAAATATAACAATAAAAATTCAAATGGTGTGTATAGGTTGTAGGTAAAATTTTTTAAAGCATCATTATCAAGTTTAAAGGCATTCATCAACTGAGGAACGGTTGATAAAGCTGTAATAATAGTTATTAATTTAAAATCAATTGAGAGCTTTTTAAACAACAACAGCCCTGTAAGAAAAGGAATAACTACACTCCAGTCTGAAATTAAGCCTAAAACTTCTTCTACGGTCATAGGGGCTAATTGATGTATGGAAAGGTACATCAATTAGAGAAAAATTATTCTACCCGGTACACCTCAATAACATTCCCTTCGCTAAGAAAAGGCAGTGTTGTTTCATAACGAAACGGAGGGTGTTCCGTAACAGGCTTGGCAAGTGTTTGCAAAGTTTGATACTTTGGGCCTTGCTCATTGGAGCCATTCGGGTTGCACCCCGCTATCATAACAGTAGGCTGACCAGTTTTAAAACGATCCAGAGACTCTCTTTGCGATCCTACAATAATCATCAAAAATTGAGCACCTTCTTTAACGAAGCGATCAATATCATCCATACTAAATATGTACACATTATTGTCATCTGAGTAGTAATTTGTACATTTTTCAGCGAAGTGCTTATAATTATCGTTTGATGGATTTCGTTCCAAATCTCTAAGTTCTCTTCTGTGGCGCATTAAGCTTTCGCCAATGAACGGAATCACGATATCTTTAACCGTTAAGTTTTGAGCAATGAGATTGTTTGCATCCATGGCACTTAATGGCGTTCCTAAAGTTGGCATTGTAAAAGTTTTTGAAGTGATTGAAATTTATTTTAATATCACCTAATCACAAGTTGCATAGAATAAGACGAGCAGTTTTTCACTTTTCTATTGTTATTGTTAGCTGATTGTTATCAATAAAAAATACTTCATTAATAGTATCTTCAATATTGCCTTTAATTTTATTTATATCAATAGCAAGTTTTTTTGGAGGATGTTCACTTACTGGGTTATTAGAGTCAGTATCTGGGCGTACCACATGCAGCTTGACCTTATTGTGGCCTATATCTTCAATTGTACAACCGGCAAATAACACTGTTGCTGTAAAATCCTTATTAGCCCCCAATACAATTACATACTTGTCAGGGGGATTATGGTCATTATATCGTTCTATGAACTGCCTGTCGAAAACAAAAACGTTTATCTTATGCAAGTCTTTTGAATAGCTTTCTGCTTCATTATAGCCTTGTAGTTTGTGGTCTGTTTCGACTGCTTTTTTTAAATTATGCTGTACTCTTATAAAAGAGGTTAAGTAAGTTTTAGCATCGGTGAGATTAATATTACTACCATCATTCAATAATTTAGAACTCTTATTATTAGCCATATTTTGTTTTTAAATGTTTAATAATTTAATTCCTCCTACAATTTTCCCAAAAATCCCAACACCACCCAACCGCGTTTTCCTCATAACCTGCACGGGAAAAACACCGTACAAGTATCCTGTATTCTCCCATGCACAGCGGTACTGGCACATGCTACTTTAGCAGCAGCAAACAAAGTAAATCTCTAAACCATGAAAAAGCATTTTCCCCGAAGCCTATTAATAAAAACTAACCTGCCGACTGCAAGGCAGATAAAAGATAGCAGCGTAAATAGGCTGTGTTGTGAGTTGTTAGCGTGAGCAAATGATAGCTATAAAAAGAAGACTTAAAAGTAGCTATTCTATATAACCCAACCAAATATAAACATACGTGAAAAACACCCATTTTAATTCAGCGATAATCACATGGTACGCAATCGGCAAGACAGTTACTTTTGAGCTGTCGTGCAAATCTACTCTTCGGATACAGTCTAAAAAATGGGAAACCCTAACCCTTTCTTCAAAGGCGGACCGGCGCGTTATAAGCGCCGGCTCCAGCCGATGAAGACAACCTTAACCTTAATTACCCATCCTGAACCCTTATTGCCATCACGCGCAATCTTTTACCATTACTTCAAACCCTTATCAATATGAAACCGATACTATCGCTCGTTACCTTATTACTCGTTATTAGCACTGTACAGGCACAATCTTTTATAGGCTACCGTTCCGGCAATTATGCCGGCGTAAACGGTGTATTCTTTAATCCTTCATATGCTGCAAACAGCCGCTATCACTGGGATCTTAATCTCGTACAGGTAAATGCCTCGGTGTACAACGATGCGGCTAAATACAAGCTTAGCTCGTTTACCAAAAACTTCAACAGCGATGAAATCTTGAATAAACTCTACGGCAGCCAAAATGCCAACGCACTGGTGAACGTGGATGTATTGGGACCATCGCTCCTGTTCAGTATTAATAGTAAAACAGCCTTTGCATTTACTACACGCTATCGCGTATTTGGCAACCTGCGCAATGTGGATGGCACTTTGCTTCAGGCTATTGAAGGAGATGATGCGCCTGCTGCATTTAACGTCAGCAACAGCAATATGCAGGTAGCTGCTACCGCCTGGGCAGAAGCCGGCGTAACGTGGGCAAATGAGATATATAAAAGCGACCACCACTTCCTTAAAGGTGGTATTACACTCAAGTACCTTGGCGGCATTTCCAATGCATCCATCAGCACACACAACCTCGATGCATCCATCAACCAGGATATAACTAAAGACAGCTATTTTGCCGGTAATGCTTCGGGCGATATTAATTTGCTTTTTGCAGGCACTTCACCCAGCAATATTTCTGGTAGTGATCTTACTAAATTCAAAGACTCGGGTGCAGGTATGGATATTGGCTTATCTTATGAATACCGCCCCAACAGCGAAGAATATAAACGTCCGGATGGCAACTACGACCGCAGTGCTAATATTTATAAAGTAAAAGCTTCTGTAGCTTTGCTGGATTTGGGCAGCATCCGTTTTACGCCCGACGGGGAGCGTAGCGGCAACTATACTGTAGGTATTACCGGCTCCAACGAATTTGACTTAAATGCTTTGAACACCGATATTGATAACATTAAAACTGCTTTCGATGCCAATCCGGCCCTTTTTACGCCTGCTGCAACCAGTACCGGTAAATATAAAGTAAGCCTGCCGGCTTCGCTGATGGCAGAAGTAGATTATCATTTCAGCAAAGGCTTATACCTCAATATTGCCTCGCACCTGGCGCTTGCCAAAAGCAACGACTTATATAAGATGAGCACCCTCATTAGCTTTATCGCTACCCCTCGCCTGGAAACGCAGTTTATTGGCATTTATGTACCACTGCAGGTAAATGATATGACCGGCTTCGATGCCGTGCCGCCATTCGTTTTGGCAAACTGGTAGTTGGCTCGTCCAATATTTTTACTGCTTTGGGCGGTAGTAAAATGGTGAATGCATATGTAGGCATCCGGTTGTTAGGCAGTATGATAAAATAAATTGGATAATCCCTGCTTCTTTTGGTTGTTTTTTGTTTTTGACAAATGAACAGCAGTTGTGTAAATCGCTTCACAACTGCTGTTCTGTTTTTATAATGGTGAGCACACACGCATTGCTTTGGTCAATAAAGAAAACGTTTGAATATTGAGTTAAGCAAACGATAGTTTCAATTATCCAAGCATAATATTACACTAACACTAAAATTTTTTCACGCGCACTGTAACAAATAACATCAACTTGCGACTACTATTATAAAAAAACAAAAGCATTGCAACAGCAGGAAGCGGAAAAGCAGTTTGAAAAAATAATCAGGGAACATGAGCTGCTGCTTCATAAGATATGCCGCATGTATGCTTATACGGCTGCTGACAGGCAGGATTTGTTTCAGGAAATAGTAATACAACTCTGGAAAGCTTTTCCCAGGTTTAAAGGAGATGCAAAATGGAGCACATGGATGTACCGGGTGGCCATCAATACGGCTATTACGGGGCTGCGGAAAAAGAAGGATTTTATTACCTCTTACGAGCCATCCGGCTTTCCCGAACACATCAGCGACGATTACTCCGGCATAGCAGCAGAAGAACAATTGCAGCAATTATACAAAGCCATCGAACAACTAAATGATGTGGAAAAAGCAATTGTAATGCTGTATATGGAAGACCGTTCTTACAACGAAATGGAAGAGATACTTGGCATTAACGAAGGTACCCTGCGGGTAAAGATGAACCGCATCAAAGACAAGTTGCGTCAGCTAACAAAAACCTGTTAATTATGGAACTCGATGATTTAAAAAATACGTGGCAACAAACGCCAGTCACTAAAAACAACAACACAGATATTATGGAAATCATTCAACAAAAAAGCTACGGTCCTATAGCTGCACTTAAAAGAACATACCGCAAACAAATAGTGCTTATGTTTCTTATTCCGCTGATGCTTGTAGCTGTCAACTCGCAAGATATTCATGGCGTATTGACCAGCATCTTGTTTTGGAGCTATGTAGCATTTTGCATTGGCGTTATTGTATTTGCATACCGCAATTACCACATTGTTAGCAAAATGGACAGCATGGATGCCTTGGTAAAAACAAAGCTGGAACAACAAATTCGTTTACTGGAAAAAAGAGCCAATTGGCAAATGATGGGTGTGAGGGGCGTGCTGATTTTCTTTATCTTTTTATTGGAGGTACTGCCGTATGTGCAGCATTACCGTATGCTCGATAAATGGCATTCACTGCCGGTAGCTGTGAGGTTTGGCGCTTATGCCGGGCTGCTGCTGCTGCAGTATTTTATGAATAAAAAAATAAAACAAAGAAAAGTAGGCAGGCATCTTACCTATTTGAAAGAATTGGTGAAAGAAATGCAATAAACGGATTGCAATAGAAAAAACATGTTATCATTTTAAAAACATAGCCTGCGTCATCACTGCAGGCTTTTTCACATTTTATAATCCTAAACATTTTAGCAAATACCTGTAACTTGCACTTGTTATGACGGTAACGGAAGAAAAGAAAAGTGTAGTGTACAATCCATCAGCGATTGTAAATATTTTCAATAATGCTTTGAACAGCGAAGCAACGCGGAAGATTATAACTGCCGGAGGAATATATATTCCCGGCAAAGGGCAAAACTATAATGGTTATTATTACGACCAGTTGCGGGATGAAACTTCCGATGCCACAATTACCCTTATTGTTCCGGCTATTATCAGGGCAAATATGATAGCGCAGCAGGTAATTGAATGCCAGGCTTACCTTACCAAAAAAGTGCAGGCAAACGGCGCCCGCATAGAGTTGCAGTTGAATGTAACCGAGCTGTTGCAGCAGCAGGAAAGCCAGTTTACACCCGAACAAATAAAAGGATTGGAAATTCTCCAGCGCAAAGCAAAGGAAGGCTATAAAGATGTGGATGCTTTTATTAAAACAAAAATTATCCGCAACGAGCCGGTGCGCATTGTAATACTTATTGGTAAAACCGGTATCATTGACCACGATATTAAACACCAGTTGGAAGAAACCATTTCGTTTTATTGATTTTCTTATCCAATCAAAATCCTTTTGGGTATATGCATCTGTAAATGAGCTCCACATTGGATTTAATATAAGAGTGTAGAGAATTATAATAGTGGAAAAATACTTGTAAGCAATATTGTAAGTTGTCACTTCACTTGGTCCAAAAAATTGTGCAATGATTATATTATCTGTTGAAAATACAATTACTGCAGCCACTTGAATTATAAAGAAAGAGAAACTAAGATTAAATATTTTACTTGCATGCTTAAAATTTATAAATGATATACT
>Ga0181463_1000137_pt1 | contig 16596 bp, 14 predicted proteins | sample InSIn1gowninarea_FD_119071 | JGI IMG/M metagenome (GOLD analysis project Ga0181463, IMG submission 119071) | Clean room microbial communities from NASA Spacecraft Assembly Facility at Jet Propulsion Laboratory, Pasadena, California, USA -... ... | reverse complement strand
CAGGCCAAGCTTACTCGGTTTGATTACCGGCTTCTTTTTATAGGTCAGCTGGTAAGTAGGCGTTCCATCCTTTTCCAGCGAGAATGTTAAGGTAAGATTTTTATCCGGCGAGGTGATTGATTGAGCGACTCCTCTTAGCGAAAATGCTCCGGTTATTAAAACTAGAATTAAAACCCTATTTAGGACTTTCAGCCAGCCATTTTCCTTCATTGATTTAAGTTTATATTGTGTGGTTAATGTATTTCTAACTACCGTGAAGCTGTTTCGGGAACGTTCCCGAAAACTGGTCGAAGATATTATTATATTCTATTTTCTCCAAAAAAGATTTGAACGTGAGGGGTTAAAACCTCGTCGTTCTACTTTTGCGATCCTGCTTTTTCCCCTTTAACTTATTTTACTTAAATTTAGTACTATTCCCCCTCCTCCTATGAAATCTAAATTAATTCTCTTTTTGGTTTGTTTTTGTAGTTACACTATTCCACTCTTCGCACAAAGCGAACTCATTATTTTAAAAGGCGGAACTATACTAGACCTCGATGACTTTGGAAAATCCGCCCATGATTTAAGAAAATCTATTGTGCAGATCAGGAATGGAAAAATACTCTCTGTGAGCCCTGAAGGAAAAGTAAAGATACCCAAGGAAGCTCGGGTGATGGATATTGCCGGAGCGTATCTTATCCCGGGACTTATTGACGGCTTTGGCTCAGTAGCAAATCAGCGGTTCGCGAATGCCTATCTCTATACAGGAGTAACTTCAGTAGTTACTGTAGAGGACGAAAGAAGAGGAAAAACTTTCTTAAACGCCTCTCCGTCTCCTACCTTGTATAAGCTGGACGAATTTGGCGGAGCTGATCGAATAGTGATAGATAGTTCAAAAGAAATATATAAGAACGTTAACTACAGAACGGGTAATCAAATTAAATGGGAAATTGATTCTATGGTGCAAGAGAGAGCAAATGTAATGTTGATTCATTATGGAGTAAAAAATGAGCAGCTACCAGTAATTGTTGCAGTATCCAAAGCAAATCGTCTACCCACAATTGGCGAACTTGGTTTCAGTACTTATGCTAAAGCTGTTGAAAGTGGAATTAACAGTTTTGTCCATACTTCAAGATATTCCGCAGATATACTTCCTGATTCTGTCAGAGAAGCATATAGTAATGCTCCTTTTGGTAAGCCGGGCAGTTTTTTCTATCAATATATTAATAGTCAGCAGCTTACTAAAAATCAGAAACTGCTTGAACTTGCAGACACGTACGGGAAAAATAAGGTAGGTTTAATGCCTACCGGAAGCTTGCTTGTTTATCCCTACTTACCTTCATCTCACAACCCCTGGGAAGAAAAGGCTGCCAGCCTTATAGACGATAAAGATATAATACATCTACCTCTGGACAGAAAAACAGGAAAACCAATAAGTCCACCTCCATTTCGCGCTAAAGCAGCAAAAGCCCTTTTAAGCATTGATAGTATTTTTGCAAAAAAAGGAGCTCATTTTTTAACCGGAAGTGGAGCCACCGCTTTTGGGACTTTACCTGGAATTTCTCTTTACACCGAATTAGAGTATTTATCAGCCCTAGGACTTACAAACAGAGAAGTTCTTGCTGCTGCTACTACTAACTTCAGTGTACTGTGGAACTGGAATCAGCTAGGAAAAATTGAAGCAGGCAGGGATGCTGATATACTCGTATTACCAAATAATCCTCTAGACTCTTTAACTAACTTAAAGAAGATCCGATACTTAATTCTTAAAGGAAAAATTATAGACCGCGAAGGCTTATTAAAAAGATAATCCTTTTACTTGGATCAGAATAAACTCAACTGCTCCCCACTCCTGTCTATCAGATTTTCAAAAGGAAACTGCTTAATCACATCATACTGCTGGGTTTTCTCGTTAAAAATGCGAAGGCATAAGTGGTCACATATGAAATTGAGATGTTCATTCCAGTTAGAAAATATCTCTTTTGCTAATTCCAACTCTGCAGCTCCTAGTTGCCTACCAATACTAATATGTGGATTGTAGCTACTATATATTTTGATAAACTTCCGTATTCCATTGCGAATCCTTTTCATAATTCGTTTTAAATTTTCATTTGATTTTTTATCAGGAAGTATAACAGCCGCCGTAGTGTCGCAACTTACAGTATCAAACTTTACATCGGTTGAAAACTCAGTTTTACAAAGCCATTCAAGTTTAGAATCAATTCGATTGAGTGTCTTCGAGCCAGGTACCTCAAATTCACAAAGTGTTATATGAGGGATAGAATTTAGGCTACTAAACCAGCCAATTGCTTCTGAAAGTTCACCCTTCATCTGCTGAACATCAGTTGAAGCGGATTCTGAAATACCAATCGTCAGAGAAATAATTTTACTCATAATACTAAAACCTATTAACAACAATAATACTAATTATATTAGTAAAAGCAAAAACATTTTTTACATTTTAAATTTTCAACATCTATAATATACTAAATATTTTAGCATTAATTTTGTAGTGTTAATAGTATGGAACAGGTTAAATCTAAGAAGGAAATTATCTATGAATTACAACAAGAAATTCTTCTTCGGGAAGGATTTAAACCAACCAGCGCAGAAGCTTCTGGCGAATTTGGATTAGGAACCATCGAATCTGCCTTCCCAAATGCTGTTTTCCCTACCGGAACTATTCATGAATTTATTAATGCAACTCCAGAGCATCAGGCTGCAAGTGGCGGATTTATAACAGGTTTACTAAAAACGTTAATGCAACAGGGCGGAGCATGCTTGTGGATTAGCACCTCACGTACCATTTTCCCTCCTGCCCTTAAAAGCTTTGGCGTAGATCCTCACCGCTTTATTTTCATTGATTTAAATAGAGAAAAAGACGTTTTATGGGCAATCGAAGAGGCTCTAAAATGTGAAGGACTGGCTGCTGTAATTGGAGAGGTTCGGGAATTAACTTTTGCGCAGTCCCGACGACTTCAACTGGCTGTAGAAAAAAGCAAAGTAACGGGATTCATCCTAAGGAGCGATGAACAGAAAATAACTTCTACCACGTGTACTGCCCGCTGGAAAATTACTCCCATTGCAAGTGTATCCGATGATGAATTGCCCGGTGTTGGTTTTCCACGATGGAATGTAGAGTTGTTAAAGGTCCGCAACGGAAATCCGGGTACCTGGCAAATGGAGTGGAATGCAGGACAGTTTGTAGAGATCCGTGAAAAAGCCAGAGAGCTTGTATTCATACATCAAAGCAGGCAAGCCGGATAATTATGAAAAAACGCTATACATCGATTTGGTTTCGGTACTTAACTACCGACTGGCTCACACTCCGTAAGCCTGACCTCGTTAATACAGCGTTTGTTTTTGCCGTTCCGGATCATGGCCGAAAGGTTATTTCCGCTATGAATGCTCTTGCTGAAGCAAAAGGAATCAGGCCTGGAATGGCAGTGGCCGACGCAAGAGCTATTTTTCCGGAACTCGAAGTATTTGATGAGAAACCCGGACGGAATGAAAAGCTATTGAAAGGAATCGCAGAATGGTGCATCCGCTTCACTCCTAGTGTTACCATCGACTTACCTGACGGACTGATTCTGGATATCACTGGCTGCACTCATCTATGGGGTGGCGAAAAAGAATATTTGCTGGATTTACTAAAAAAGCTTCGGGAAAAGGGATATACAACCCGGGGCGCTATTGCAGATACTGTAGGAGCCGCATGGGCTATTGCCCGATTTGGGAAGAAAACTCCAATTATAAAGAGTAATGAACAAACTGAAGCTTTACTGCCTCTACATCCTGCGGCTTTGCGGCTTGAAAATGAGACTTTACAACGTCTGGACAAACTAGGTTTACAGCAAATCAGCAGCATAATTTCACTATCTCGTTCGGCTTTAAGAAGACGTTTTGGAGAAAATCTGTTATTACGACTAGCCCAGGCAATCGGACAGGAAGAAGAATACATCACTCCGATACAACTAATAGAACCTTACCAGGAAAGATTGCCTTGCCTGGAACCTATCCGTACCTCAATCGGGATTGAAATTGCAATACGAAAGCTGCTTGAGGGATTATGTTTAAGACTTCGAAACGAAGGGAAAGGCCTAAGGGTAGCTATTTTGAGATGCTACCGGGTAGATGGAAAAGTTGAGCAGGTAGAAATTGGAACCAATGCTCCTACTCACCATATCGAGCATTTGTTTAAACTACTGCAACTTAAAATTTCAAACATAGAACCTGCTTTGGGGATAGAACTTTTCGTAATGGAAGCGCCTAAGGTAGAAGATCTTTATGCTTCACAGGAAGTTTTCTGGGCAAGTAAATCAGGTATGGACGAACAGGAACTGACTGAATTGCTCGATCGGATTTCAATTAAACTAGGTAGCTATTCGATACGACGCTTTTTACCCGACGAACACTTTTGGCCCGAACGTTCAATAAAACCTGCCAATTCTGTGCAGGAACCACCTGCTTTTGAATGGAGAACTGACGTCCGCAGACCTACTTTACTACTATCCCGACCATATCCAATACAGGTAACGGCTCCTCTTCCTGATTATCCTCCTATCCTATTCAGATATCAGGGAAAAGTTCATCATATAAAAAAAGCAGACGGACCAGAAAGAATTGATCGGGAATGGTGGCTGGATAATGGCGAGCACCGCGACTATTACCAGGTGGAAGATGAAAATGGACAAAGGTATTGGTTGTTCAGATCAGGACATTATACAGAAGACGGGGCAGAATGGTTCCTTCATGGATTTTTTGCATAAAGAATAACAAAAAAGATTTTTATGAACTATGTCGAACTGCAAATAACCAGCAACTTTAGCTTTCTTCGCGGAGCTTCTCATGCCGACGAACTGGTAGAACAAGCTGCAGCATTTGGATACAAAAAAATTGCTATTACAGACCGTAATACCCTTGCGGGAATTGTTCGCGCTCATGCTGCCTGTAAAGACAAAGAAATAAAAATCATTCCTGCCTGTCGGCTCGATCTTCTCGATGGACCAAGTTTACTGGCTTATCCCACTAATAAAAATGCTTATAGCCGCCTTTCACGATTGCTAACTACAGGCAATCTTCGTGCAGAGAAAGGAGAATGTCATCTTTATAAAAAAGACGTATATGAACATGCTGAAGGAATAAAGTTCGTCACAATTCCCCCTAATTCTTTGAATAAGCATTTTTATTTTGAAGATGATTTCAAAACACAACTTAAAGAATACAAAGAGGCTTTAGGACGAGATCTATATCTAGCTGCAACGTGGTTTTATCATGGAGATGACAGTAAAAGACTATTCCGCCTATCACAATTGTCAAAAGAGTTTGATATTTCCTTAGTTGCTACAAATGATGTTCATTATCATAATCGGGAACGCAGGCAATTACAAGATATCCTGACGTGTGTACGAGAAAAATGTACTATTCATACAGCGGGTTTTAAACTTCTACAAAATGCTGAAAGGCATTTGAAAGAGCAATCTGAAATGGAAAGGCTGTTTATGCTCTATCCTGAAGCAATTGCCCGTACAGAAGAAATAGCAGAAGTGTGTCAGTTTTCGCTTAATGAATTAAAATATGTTTATCCCACCGAAATTACTACCGAAGGTCGTACGCCCCAGGAAGAACTTGAATACCTGGCTTGGAAAGGTGCAAAGGAATACTTTGGGGAAGAATTGCCTGAAAAGATAGTAAACTCAATCAATCATGAACTGGCCTTTATGGAAGAGATGAATTACGCATCCTACTTCCTGACCGTTTATGATATTGTTCGTTTTGCCAGACAACAGGGAATCTTATGCCAGGGACGTGGTTCTGCCGCAAATTCTACCGTTTGTTTTTGCCTTGGTATTACTTCTGTAAATCCTACCAAATTCGATCTGCTTTTTGAACGCTTTATATCTTCTGCCAGAAATGAACCTCCTGATATCGACGTAGATTTTGAGCACGAACGCAGGGAAGAAGTGATCCAGTACATTTATAATAAATATGGTCGGGATAGGGCTGCTATCGTTGCTACTGTAACGCAACAAAGGCAGAAAGGAGCAATTCGGGACGTGGGAAAAGCAATGGGTTTATCTATTGATACAATTAATCGCCTCTCTGCTGCCATTTGGGAATTTACCGATGAATGGTTTGAAGGAAAACGACTTGAAGAACAGGGTTTAAATCCAAAAGATCCTCTTCTATTAAAGGTATTAGAGTTGACAAGTCAGATGATGGGCTTTCCACGACAATTGGGTCAGCATACCGGTGGATTTGTAATCACTCAGGATAAACTTACCGACCTCTGCCCTATTCTTAATGCAAGAATGGAAGACCGCACAAATATTGAATGGAATAAAGACGATATCGATGCACTTGGTTTTCTAAAGATCGACGTACTTGCATTAGGAATGCTGACCTGTATCCGCAAAGCTTTTGATTTGGCTAAAAACCATTATGGCAGGGATCTTACACTGGCCAATATCCCTCAAGACGATCCAAAAGTATACGAGATGATCAGCAATGCGGATACTATCGGAGTATTTCAAATAGAAAGTCGTGCACAACAAACGATGCTACCCCGATTAAGACCTCAATGTTTTTATGATTTAGTAATTGAAGTGGCAATAGTTCGTCCGGGACCCATACAGGGCGATATGGTGCATCCTTACCTGCGCCGTCGTAATGGAGAAGAGCCAATAATATATCCATCAAAAGAATTAGAAGAAATTCTTGGCAGAACCTTAGGTGTTCCTTTGTTCCAGGAACAAGCCATGAAGATTGCCATCGTTGCTGCTGGTTTTACACCTGCTGAAGCAGATGAACTGCGCCGCAGTATGGCTACTTTTAAATTAAAAGGGCTGGTAAGTAAATTCGAGAAGAAGCTTATCGACGGGATGACCGCAAAAGGTTATAGTGAAGAATTTGCGCATAGGATTTTTAAACAGCTGGAAGGATTTGGTAGCTACGGATTTCCTGAAAGTCATGCCGCAAGTTTTGCTTTATTAGTTTATGTTTCTTCATGGATTAAATATTATTATCCTGATGTTTTTGCTGCTGCTTTATTAAACTCTATGCCAATGGGTTTCTATCAGCCAGCTCAAATAGTAATTGATGCAAGAAAACATGGAGTTGAAGTACGCCAAGCGGATATTAATCATTCAGAATGGGACAATCTCCTGGAAGAAAAAACAGAAAGTTATTTTGCCATTCGACTTGGATTCAGGCAAATAAAAGGCATAAAGGAAGATGACATGCAATTATTGATAGCAGGAAGAAAAGGCGGATATAAAAGTATTCATGAAATACGGGACGCAGGAGTATCTCAAGCTGGTTTAGAACGATTGGCTGATGCAGATGCTTTCCGATCTCTTGGATTCGACCGCCGTCAGGCATTGTGGGAAGTATCCGCTTTGCATGATCGTCCGATAGCATTATTTCAGGGACAACCATCTGAAAGCGTTAAAGAAGGACAAATTGAACTTCCATTAATGACTGAAGGAGAACATGTTGTGCAGGATTATGCGAGTACCGCTTTATCGCTAAAAGCTCATCCGGTAAGTTTTGCGAGAGAAAAATTACGCTTACTTCGGGTATTATCATCGAAAGAAATCGGTGAAGCAAAAGAGGGAGCATTAATTAAAGCTGCAGGTCTGGTTTTGGTACGTCAACGACCAGGAACAGCAGGCGGCGTTTGTTTCATCACCATAGAAGACGAAACAGGATTTACCAACCTGGTATTATTTAAAAATCTGTTTGAGAAGTATCGCAAAGAAATCCTTGGAGCCAAACTTCTGATGGTAGAAGGTAAACTTCAACGAGAAGGACAAGTGATTCACGTTATTGTTCGTCGCTGTTTCGATCTTTCTACATTATTACGAACATTAACCACTTCAAAAGCTACTGAAAGTTTGCCTGTACTGACTCTGTCAAGAGCGGATGAAAAGAATCCCTTCCCTGCTGAAAATAAAAGAACTCAGATACGAAAAAATGTTCAGGAAGAAGAAATATTCCCGAAAGCCCGGAATTTCAAGTAGTACAGAGTAAAAAAGTTCTTGGAAAGAAGTAAAAAGTAAATCGGCGGAGCAAGAATGTTCCTGGGCGGAGGCAAAAAGTAAATTGGCGGAGCAAGAATGTTTTTGGGCGGAGGCAAAAAGTAAATTGGCGGAGCAAGAATGTTTTTAGGCGGAGGCAAAAAGTGAATTGGCGGAGCAAGAATGTTTTTGGGCGGAGGCAAAAAGTAAATTGGCGGAGCAAGAATGTTTTTAGGCGGAGGCAGAAAGTAAATTGGCGGAGCACAAATGTTTTTAGGCGGAGGCAGAAAGTAAATTGGAGAAGCGCCTCTGTAACAAAAGTGTAAACAAAACAAATTAGTGGAAACATCTAGCGAAAATGATCGTAATTACAAGCAGGTTTATAATTGGTTAGTTTGAGTGCCTCTTCCTCCCAAGTTGAAGGCACTCTTTTTTTATCAATATTTCTTTCTACTTCATAAACTGTTCGTCACTCCTTCTCATTGTACACAACTTTGAACGAATAGTATTAATCCTTTTTAAAACGGCCAGATATACTTGTAACTTAATCGTACATCCAGAACCTAATAAACCCGTTAATGAAGTATATGTCTAAAGCTACCCTATTAGCTATCTTTCTAATCGCATCAATCGCCTATTCAAAAGCACAAACTCCTGCTAACACGTATAGCGTGAAAAGCTGGTTCGGACCTCCTGCTCCGACGTTTTCGCCAGTCGTTAACAGCGACCGAACAATAACTTTCAGATTTAAAGCACCAAAAGCCACTGCGGTTGATCTATTATTTGGAGAATGGGACGTAAAACCTCAAACAATGAAAAAAGATACGGCAGGTGTATGGGCAATTACCACAACCCAGTTGGAACCAGGAGTATATTCTTATGTTTACTCTGTTGATGGGATCCAGACTTTAGACCCGGTAAATCCGCTAACAAAAATTGGAACTCAAATTTATTCAAGTATTGTGGAAATTCCAGGCACTCCTCCCCGCTTTGACGAGGTACAAAACGTACCTCACGGAACTTTACAGATTCAAAAGTATATTTCTACGGCATTAAAGCAGCTGCGCTCTCTGTATGTTTATTTGCCCGCAGACTATTACTCCGGGTCATTGAAAACCTATCCGGTTTTATATTTAAGACATGGCGCTGGAGACAATGAGTCAAGCTGGACTCAAGCTTCGGGCAAAGCAGATGTTATTGCTGATAATTTAATTGCCGCTCAGAAAGCAAAACCAATGATTATTGTAATGACTAACGGGTTAACAGATGGATCATGGGCTGGTGGTAGCAGTGAAGAAGGATTAAAAAAATTAGGAGATGAATTGACTACCGACGTAATCCCGCTGATTGAAAAAACATACCGCGTAAAAAAGGATCGCGAGAGCAGGGCAATTGCTGGTTTATCGATGGGTGGTGGACAATCTTTTGTTATAGGGCTAAGAAACCTGGATAAATTTAGTTACATCGGAGAATTCAGCTCTGGTTTATTAAGTGACAAGGATCTCAAGATTGATCAATATGTGCCGGGAGTTTTCAATGCCGCTCTCAATGAAAAGCTAAAACTTCTTTGGATTGGTTGCGGAAAAGATGATCCGAGATACCCGGGGCACATCCAATTGATCGAAAACCTAAAGCAACATGGCATCAAATATCGGTCTTTGTTTATACCGGGTGGTCATGAATGGCACGTGTGGAGAGTGCAGCTCAATGATTTTATGCAGCAATTATTTAAATGATTATTAATGAAATAACAGCATTAAAGACACTTATTCATTTTAGTTCTAATAAAGATGTTCTGAACTAACTGGCTTTAAATGGCGCTTTTTAAATATGGATGGATTCTCGCCTGTTTCTTTTTTAAACAGCTTATTGAAATATGAAAGACTTTCAAACCCAACCTCGTAGCACACCTCCGAAACACTCTTGTCTTGAAGCAGCAAGGTTTTAGCTTGAGCAATCCGATAGCGATTAACAAAGTCTGTGAAAGTCATCTTCGTTTGCCTTTTGAAATAACGGCAAAAAGCTGCGGTACTCAAATGAACATTCGACGCAACTTCGTTTACGTTCGGCGTCTGGTTGTAATTTGCATGGATATAGTTGTAAACCGAGCCCATCCTAATCTTATCATTCAGAAAAAGCTTTATGCTGGTATCCTGGTCATTTAATTCCTCTACCTCCTTGCTGCCAGCGAGTATCTGAAATATTTCCAATAAACATAAAAGTTGTTGAAAATGGTTGAGTTTCTGCATTTGTGCAAGTTTCTCCACCACTAAAGCCTTTGTCTGACCGGTAAAGGATAAACCAAGGTATGCTCGATCAAATAGTTCCTTAACGACAGAAAATTCGGGAGTTTCTTTAAACGCGTCTCCCAAAAAGTTTTCTTTAAGTTGAACAACCGTTTGTTTGTATTCTGTTTCTAAGCCGTAATCGAAATTAAGATGAGGCACATTCGGTCCAATAAAAACCAGATCGCTGCCAAGGTAACTTGAAATATGCTGACCCACGTGGCGTATTCCATTGATAGCCTCTACATAGACGAGTTCGTATTCCTGGTGGTAATGCCAGTAGAAATAGTTCCTCAGGCGTGGCTCAAAAAGCTTGAAGGACTGACCGGGATTCGTTAAAACTATTTCTTTTTGAATTCTCATGCACTTGCTCTTACTAATATAAAAAATCTTTCTCCCAGGTACAAATAGATCAATAGAGAGCAAAAGAAGGTCATTCATGGTAAAACAAGGAGGCACAAGAGCGACTAATTTTGATTCAATGTAATCTAATAGATGTTGACATGAAACAGGAAACAATGACTCCGACAATGGGGACAAGTAATGCTCACAAAGACATTCCGGGCAACCCTTCTACCGCGAAAAGCAGTAAAGTAAAGCTAAATGATCGTAGTAATGGTAAGCCACTTCGAATCCTCTCTGAGGAAGACTGGGAGTTCTGGATACAAAACGGGTACATCGTTGTAAAAAATGCGGTCCCGAAAGAGCAGGTGGAACGTTTAGCTAACTTTCTTTGGGAGTTCGAGGAAAAAGATCCTAATGATCCCGAAACATGGTATACTGCGCCCCGGGCTGAAATGAAGATGAAAGAATTAACCAATACAGGCATGGTAGAGGTTTACAATCATCAATACCTGTGGGATAACAGACAATCCCCGAAGGTTCACCAGGCATTTTCGGATATTTGGGAAACAGAAAAGCTGTGGGTTACCATTGACCGTGCGAATTTAAATTTCCCGATGAGACCAGGGCACGAATACAAAGGATTCATACACTGGGATTACGATCCTGAAACGCGACCGGAAAACGTACAGGGAGTACTTGCTCTGGCAGATCAAAAAGATCCTAACATGGGCGGCTTCCAATGTATCCCTGAGTTATACCGTACGTACGATAGCTGGAAGCTTACGCAGCCGGAGGACCGGGATCACTTTAAACCTGATACCACAGGATTCGAGATAGTAAAAGTTCCAATGGAAGCTGGTGACTTGTTAATATTCAACAGTACGCAGCCCCACGGAATAAGGGCAAATACAAGTGGAAACAAAGTAAGAATGGCACAATATATTTCCATGATGCCTGCGCAGGAAGATGATGAAGAACTAAGACAATGGAGAATCAGCTCCTGGCAGGAAAGACGAGCTCCGGAAGGTTTTGCATTTCCGGGCGACCCTCGACAGTGGGAAAAGACCAGATATTCCCAGGCGGAGCTGACAGAGCTAGGACGAAAGTTGCTCGGACTGGATAAATGGTAAAAATTTCGCCACAGTACGGCAGCAACGGAAATTCTGTTGGTGCTTTTTTGAGCTTCACCTTGAATTATATGCTAGTCGATTCTCCCTTTTAGAATCTCAGTTCTGGAGGCATTTCTAAAAACTCAGCACACTGCTGACATACCCTTGTCATTGGCATCCCTCATCTTTACAGGACATTTTAAAAACAAGGTTTATGAATATTGTTTCAATCAGAATTATCACAGAAGACGTAAAAACATTGGTCGAATTTTATGAACAGATTACCGGAATAAAAGCAATACAATACACGGACGATTTTGCTGAAATACAAACCGGATCAGCAACCCTTGCCATTGGAAGCACAAGGACTTTATCTTTTTTTGGAGGAAAAGATATTGCAAAAGCTGCACAAAACCGAACGGCAATAATAGAATTTCTGGTAAAAGATGTAGAAAGTGACTATGATAGATTAGCGGATTTTTTACAAAGCAGCTTGGTGCAAAAGCCAACGGTAATGCCTTGGGGTAACAAGTCTCTTTTATTTCGAGACCCTGACGGCAATCTTGTAAATTTCTTTACACCGGTGGCCGCCGGCGCTGTTGCAAAGTTCGCAAGCAGACTTGAAATTTAAAAGAGCTCTTACCTTCCTTGCAAAAGCATGAACAAATAAAAAGGAGCCGGTCGTGCCGGCTCCTTCGAAAACTGTTTCAGTACGGTTAAAAACTAAAGATCAAAAAATAGCAACCACTGCCCTGATAATTTTTAGTTTTAACGGAACCTGTAGAGATTGTTCATCATGGAAACACCACCCGTTGTTTCCCACGAATTCAGAACCCCGGTATCAGTGGTTCTTATGCCCCATTTACCCCACATCAGTCCACTACTGTTGCGAATAGACCAAGCCTGTGTGGCGTTGTAATCAAGCCATGCTCCATAGTTGGCCGCTGTTCCCGTATCTTTTACGAACATGCAAGCCCATCTTGCAAATATTGATTTCATGCCTTTCGTATCGTCCACTGCATATTCGTCAGCTAAATAGCCTCCAGCTGTATTGCACATATTATTCCTGGTATAGTCCATCACTTTAAGTCCCATTCCCCTATAATCTATGGAAGGGTAGTAATTTCTAAGCTCATTGCAAGCTCCTATAAAAGTTCCCTGAGTATAACTTAGTGGACCTTCTGTTATTTGCCCAGACGCATTCATCGCACCCTTCACTTCGCCGGTAGAAACATAAAACTTACTCACCATCCAGTCCATTATAAGTTTAGCTTTATCCCTATAAGTTACGTCGCCGGTGGCTTTGTACAATTTCATGGCGCAAATCACGGCCGGTGCATTAACACAGGTATTCTTTGAAGTTTTATTTGTAGTCCACCAAAGTCCGCCACCCAGATTCGTATCCCAGCCTCTGGACCATACTAAGTTAAAATTATCTTTAGCCATCGTGAGCATTCCGCCGTCATTCCAGATTTCATAAGCACGAATACACATGATAGAACCCCAGATCAGGTCGTCGTTATAAATATTATTACTCCAAAGCGTACCATAGCCATCACGCATACCATTGTACAAATACTGAATCTTATTCTTGAAATCTGTACTTGGATTTGCATTATAGGCATCAATAAGAGTTTCGATAGCTTCGGCCTGTGTCCAGAAGTCCATCCGGCCTGTCTTCCCCTGATCTTTCCAATAATAAGCTTTGTAGGACGGACCATAGGTACCATATTGATTATAAAACTGGTTATTATAAACCTGTATAGCAAGAAGTGCATCGCTTCTGGCAGGAATAGTAGTTGCAACAGCCGTGGTTACTGCCTGTTTATTTTCAAGAGAAATAGAATCTCCTGCGATTTGGTTTTTTTCACATCCAAAAAGCAGGCAGATTAGCAGAATAGGCAGAATAAATAAGTTTCTGAGAGAAAATAGATACACGTGACCAGGGTGAGCGAATCCACCCCGGGAAATAGAGTTTTTCATGTTTAGATTAAATTAGGTTATAAATTAGGTTTACAGTGGTTGCCTGTTCTTTTCAACATAACAAGAAACGCTTTTAATTATTTAGCAAACTTCGATATTGAGACGTAACGTCGAATTATTGATAACAAGAGTCTAAAAAAAGTAGGAAGACAATAAATTCAGTTTGAAACTTAGAAATTTATTTCATCTCTTTATTCACTGTGGCCTTTTTGTTAGCATAGCAAGTAGCCGGAGAAAAAGCATCAAAAAAATGAGTCTAAAATTCAATACTAAAATTGTCCAGATAGGAAATAACACAGGAATAAATGTTCCTCCGGAAATTATAGAAAAACTGGCTGCCGGAAAAAAACCGCCGGTATTAGTAACACTGAACAACTATAGTTATCGTAGTACCGTAGCAGTAATGGGCGGTAAATTTATGATTAGTCTTAGCGCCGATAACAGAACTAAGGCCAAAGTAAAAGGCGGAGATGAATTAGAAATTGAGATCAGTTTGGATACAGAACCGAGACTGGTAGACTTACCAGCCGACTTTCAGGAGAGATTAAATGAAAGCGAGGATGTAAAAACTGCGTTTGAAAAATTATCACCAAGCAGGAAGAAAGCAATTGTTGTTTCAATCAATGAAGCTAAAACAGAAGAGACGAGATTGAAAAGAATTGATAAAGCCATAGAGTCATTGGCGGCTAATTAGTATTCCCCCAGCACAAACTACCGCCGAAGCGCCGGAGGGATGGAATGACAAAGAGCGAAGACAACTGGTCTATTTAGAAAGAACTTTAATAGGAGTCAGATCTATTTTTCTGAATTCCACTTCCGAGCCTTCTGCCTGTACCGCGATTTTTCCCCTTGTAGCCGTACAGTGAAAGCCCTCATTAACCAAAGTTCCGTTTACCCATACTTTTACTCTATCATTCAAACATTCGATAGTCATCTTGTTCCACTCGCCGACCGAATTTTCAGAGCCGTCGGTAAGATTAACAATTCTGCGAGCCTTGCCTTCTGTTATTCCCCATTCGCTTTTCGGTCCTCTTCTTTTTTCCATGTCTGGCACTTCAATGTTTTCTACAATACACCAAAAATCTCCTGCGTTTTGGTGTTCCATTTGTACTTCAAGAGATTGAGGAAACATCTTATAGAGTGCTCTGGGCTTGCTAGCATGAACTAAAATCCCACAATTACCAGGTTTGGCAGCAAAGCGATATTCCACTTCGAGTCGATAGTTTTGGTATTCGTTTTTACTTAACAGGTGTCCCTGTGGCGCCGCTGAGCTGACAAGTAAGCCATTGCGAATAATAAATGGTGATCGGGCATTTGCATTAGTGTCAAGTTCAGGAACATCAACAGTCCATCCGCCTAAGGACTTCCCGTCAAAAAGCTTCTGAGTTTGAGCAATGCTTTTTAATTGAGCAGACAGAAAAGCGATTAAGAAAAGAGTAAAAGAAAATTTCATATCCTAAATTAACGATTAATCGTAATACTCCTCATTTGTATCATCCAAGTAGCAAATCAACAAACCCTCCTCGTATCGATATTTAAGAGGAACCACATACTATATTGAACGCTCGGCAGATAAGTTCGCTTAGCATTTAATACGTATCTTTCTATCGCTTGAATTCGCAAAAATGCCACAGTACTCCAGCTGGATCATTCATAAACACTTCTCTGCCCCAGTCATTTTCATGAATCTCTGAGATTCTTACTCCCTCGTATTTTTCCGGTAGTCCTTTACTCACTAATTCTTCCGCACATTTGTCAAGGTCGTCTACTTCGAGAACTAACATCGTGTTGTTTATCCAGTCTTCAACATAGTAGTCTTGTAGGTAAAACGCTAAACTTTCGTTCACATTATAAACACACATTTTGCCGTCGATAACGACTTCTTCAAAACCAAGCGACCTGTAAAACGCCCTTGACTCTTCATAATTTTTTGCCCCGATAAATGGGCGGATGCTCTTAAGAAGATAATTCATTTGATATTGTTAAAAAACGACTCCAGCTAAAGTCGCCGGGTCTAAGGTAATAAAACGAGCCAGGTGTTTTTTGTTAAACCAATATGATTAGTACCCCTTACTTTACTAGGTTAAGTTGGTCGTGTCAATCTTCCTTTCTGATAATATTACGAAGGCTAAACTTTTTTTCATTTTTCTTTTCGTCGAGTTTATCGCTGCCCATAGAAATCAAGAAAGTAGGATTTTCATATTGATCTTTAGTAACCTGAAATTGTACATGCAGATTATCTTTATAGAAATTTGAATTCTCGCTTATCTTATCACTTAAACTTCTTACAAAACCATCCTCGAGAACAGCTTTTCTAAAATTTTCGAATTCACCCCTATCGTAAGTGGTGTATCTTACCATAGCTTTCGAATTATCCCCATAAACTGTCTTAGTAAGTTTTTTGGCTGTTCCGATGGTATTCTTTCTGTTTGAGAAAGTATAGCTTAAACCTTTATCTTCCGGCAAAGCTTCTTTTGACAAAAAGGAATATCCCACTAAAAACATTTGTTCTTCCGTTGCTTCTAACGACAGAGGAAGCAACTGTCTTAACTTTTCCAAAGACAGTCTCTGAGCACTTGCACATAAAGAACATGCTAAAACTAATACAAGAATTAATACTTTTTTCATTTAAGAGCGCGAAAATCTAAACTAGCACTAAAATTAGTAATACTTTTCGAAGCGGCAGATCTCAACGCTTCAACTTTTACAAAATCACAGTTATTTTTTCTAATTAAGGGCTTCAATCTCCGCAGCGGAGGAAGGCTTGTTGCATTAACACACGTTAAAAAGTTTATTACTATTGCTAGAAATTTGACGTATGCAAATTCAGTTCTTTCTATTACTTTAGTTTTAACGTTCCCTTATTAGTATCGGCCC
>Ga0181463_1000136_pt1 | contig 16601 bp, 9 predicted proteins | sample InSIn1gowninarea_FD_119071 | JGI IMG/M metagenome (GOLD analysis project Ga0181463, IMG submission 119071) | Clean room microbial communities from NASA Spacecraft Assembly Facility at Jet Propulsion Laboratory, Pasadena, California, USA -... ... | reverse complement strand
GCCGATGTAACCGAGACAGGAGGGGTTATAATGCCATCTGCAAGCAGTGAAGCTCCACCAATGGTTGCCGGCATTACCAGCCATTTTCGCCTGCGCCGCACCAGTGCATACAGACTGAAAATTCCGCCCTCGCCATTGTTATCAGCCTTCAAAGTGAGTATCACATACTTCAAGGTTGTTTGCAAGGTTAATGTCCAAATAATACACGATAAAGAGCCGAGGATGAGATGTTCATTGATAACATGTCCGTTGATAATTGCATTAAAAACGTATAAAGGTGAAGTGCCTATGTCACCATATATAATTCCCAGTGCTATCAGTAATCCGCCGGCAGTAACCTTGTTGATATTACGGGCCACAGTAGATATAATTGATGGAAAAAATGATAAAAAATAAGAAGCAAATGCATAAGTAAAAGTGTTTTACCTAATTTATTTAAGCCACTCACTTTACAAAAGTAAATAATTGGTTAATTCTTTTCCTGCTTCTTTTAAAGTAACTTCAAAAGGGAAACTGTTAAGATATTATTGCACAAATACATGGTTTGCATAGCTTACATTTGTTAGGATATAAATTTTAAAAGACGGTATGAAAAGATTTGTGGCTTGCTTAGTGTTACTATTTACAATTGGTTTTTCAAACGCTCAAAGAGTTATATATAGTGAACCCGATAAAAACGACTACAGGCAGACAGAATTTGAAATAATTGGAAAGGTTGGAGGTAATGTTCTTATCTACAAAAACACAAGAAACAACTATGCAATAAGCGTATACGATTTCGATATGAAGCAGAAAGACCGGGTAAAAATGGACTTTTTGCCGGAGAGAATTATCAATGCAGACTTTCTTGCTTATCCTGATCATTGTTTCATGTTTTACCAATATCAAAAGCGGAATGTGGTATATGCCATGGCGGCGAGAATAGATGGTGGTGGTAAAATTGTAGGTGAGCCAGTGGTGATGGATACTACTGAAATCGGGTTTCTTGCAAGTAATAAAATATACTCCGTTATAAATAGCGATGACAAAGAATACATCGGGTTATTCAAGATCAACAGCAAGCACGAAGACAACTTTTTAGTTACAACCGCTATCTACAACAAGGATCTTGAAAGAAAAGAAAAACAGGCTTTAAATGTTGCAATGCCCGAAAGGCACGATTACCTCACAGAGTTTACAATTGACAACGAGGGTGATTTTGTATTTGTAAGAGCTGTGCAAAACCAGGAAAACGAAAAAATACAAAGACTGTTTTTGTTTCAGAAGAAGTTTGGAAGCAACCAGGTACAGGAAAAGGCTGTACCATTAAATAGTTTATCGCTTGATGATATTAGAGTCAAAGTTGATAATTACAATAAACACTATATACTTTCTTCGTTCTACAGTAAGTCACGTCGCGGAAATATTGAAGGTTTATATACCTGCATCTGGGATAAATTTTACGACTCGGCCAGGTCAGTTGTTTCTTACGAATTCAACGAAAACCTTAGAAATGATGCCAAAGGCGACAATAGCGTAAGAACCGCTTTTAATGACTTTTTCATCAGGAATTTAATAGTAAGAAAAGATGGCGGTTTCCTGCTTGCTTCGGAGTCATTTTTTAGTACTGGTCGCGGTGGTAACTACAATCGTTACGACTACATGTACGGCTCACCTTTCCTGAGGCCTATGGATTATTACATGTTCAGTCCTTACGGTTACGGATATCCATGGAACCGCTACAATACCTTTGGACAAAGCACTCGTTATAACGCACAGAATATTGCTGTTTTTTCTTTCGATAGCACTGGCACTATGATGTGGAATAACATTTTGAACAAAAACCAGTACGACGACGAAACAGATGCGTTTATTGGTTACTCTTTATTAAATACCGGCGATCAGCTTCACTTTTTATTTAATCAGCAGGAAAAACGCCTGCAGTTATTAAACGACCAGAGTATTTCGCCATCCGGCCAGGTTACCCGCAATCCAACATTTAAAAATCTCGACCAGGGCTACGACTTCATGGCTCGCTATGGAAAACAGGTAGGAAGCAGGCAAATAATTTTTCCATGCATGTACAGAAATTATCTTTGTTTTGCACGGTTAGATTTATAGAAGTAAACATGTTAACATAAAGAGTGGTTGCGTTATTTAAAGACCGGTCTCCGGCTACCGTTATCTGGCTGTTCATACTGAGCTTTGTTGTTCACAGTCACTTCGTTGTTGGTTTTCCCGTTGTGGCCAATGATCAGCCAGATGGTTTGCTTTCAGTGTTTTTAAATAGATACATAGCGCAACTTTCTCCGGTGCTTGTTATCTTCCTCTACCATGCAATTGTTATTATCGAAGCTTTACGGATAAATTATTTGTTTTCCGATAACCGAATGTATAGCAAGCCAAACTTCCTGGCTGCAATGGTGTACGTTTTACTGACCGGGATTTTTAGAGAATGGAGCAATCTTACACCCGCACTTATCGAAAATGTTTTAGTCATTTGGTTATTTGCCAAAACCGTTCGCTTATACAACAATCCAAATCCTAAAACTTTACTCTTCAATATTGGTTTGCTTATCGGCGCCAGTATCATTCTATACCATCCATCAGCACTGCTCATTTTAGTGGCCTTTTTTGCATTGACCGTGGTTAGGCCTTTTGTGATTACCGAATGGGTCGTCTTGCTAATGGGAGTCATTTTTCCTTACTATTTTCTTGCTGCTTATTTATATCTTACTGACCGTATTGGTTCTATTGTCCGTTACATTCCAAGGTGGGGGCTCAATGTTCCACACACAGTTATTTCACCTGCTTTTTTTGTAACCATTGGCCTTATCCTCGTTATCCTTATGCTTGGTATGGTTTACTCGCAACAAGAGAGCCGGCGATTACTCATACAGGTCCGCAAAAACTGGGTCGTATTAACCGTAATGCTGCTGGTAATGCTTCCCATTCCATTTATAAACAAAGGCGTTGGCATCGATAGTCTTCTGCTCTGGATCGTGCCTGCAAGTCCGTACATGGCGAAGGCTTTTTTAGGACCTAGGAAAAACACTTTACCAAACCTCATGTTTTGGTCATTGCTTGTATTAGCACTCGTTAAGAACTGGCAGGTTGTGCATTAAGATAGATTTGTCGGTTGCAAGCTTTTCGTTCATCATTCAACATCGTTGTGTCACTCACTTGTACTTTTATCTGGGTTGCAGCAAAAAACTAATCAAAACATTCTTACTGGTTATGTAGCTGTTTATAACTTAGCAATTACATTATGTCGATTCTAAAATAAGTACATGAAAAGATTGATAGCTACGCTCGCTTTGTTTTTGTCTTTTGCGGCCAATTCCCAACGAAACAGACCAATTGATGTGAAAGCAACAAAGGAAACAAAAGCTTTATATGACAATTTGAGAAAACTATCTCAAAAGCATACATTGTTTGGTCATCAACACGCAACACAATACGGACATGGATGGTCAGGAGATGAAAACAGGTCAGATGTAAAATCAGTCGTAGGTTCTCATCCTGCGGTGATAGGAGTTGACTTTAGCGGATTTACCGGTGGCACCGCGGAATCGATAAAACGAGCAAAAGACGATGTTAGGAAAACAGTTGTGGATACATACAACAGGGGAGGAGTTACAACCGTTGCATGGCATTTTCCTAACCCCTTGTCAAAAGGTGGTTTCAATTGGGTTGACTCTGTTTCGGTGCCTGCTGTAAAATACCTAATCCCCGGTGGAAAGTCTAATGGGTTGTACAAAGACATTTTAAGAGGAATTGCTGAAGTTGCTCAAAGCACCAGGGGGGCAGATGGAAAACTGGTCCCAATGCTTTTTAGACCATACCACGAGTTTGATGGCGGATGGTTTTGGTGGGGCAAACCACACTGCACAAAGGAAGAATTCATATCACTCTGGCGATTTACCGTTTCGTACTTAAGAGACAGTCTCAACGTTCATAATTTCATTTATGTCTTTTCGCCCGACAACAGGTTTTTAAGCGAAGAGCAGTATCTCGACAGGTACCCGGGCGATGAGTGGGTTGACATGGTTGGTGTAGATAACTACGGAGATATGGGCCGCGACAAATACGACGTTGAAGCGGCAGCCAAAAAGCTAAAGATCATATCAGATTATGCAACTAAGGCTGGGAAATTGGCAGCCTTCACAGAAACTGGTCTAGAAACTATTCCCAATCCAACCTGGTGGACCGGTACACTTTTAAAGGTGATGAAAAAGTATGATGTGCACCTTGCTTACGTACTTGTCTGGAGAAATGACGTGCGTAGTCCAACCCATTTTTATGCACCTTTTCCCGGGCAGGTAAGCGTGCCGGATTTCAAAAAGTTTTACGACGATCCTTATACGCTTTTTGAAAATGACCTGAAGGGGATTTACCATGAAAAGAAGTTTTTAGGCATATTTTGATAAAAGCGAAAAAGTGCACTTTTTGCGGGTGAGGAAGTTGCACAATGAAATACAGTTGAACGGAGCGTCGCAACGGAGGCTTCACCAGCGATAACCCGTTGGTGCCATAATAAAGGTTTTAATGTTTTTATGTGCAAAATTGATTGCAACGATAATCTTCTTAATCACCTTGCCGTTTAAATATTAGAACAGTATTTACAATTGACTATTTACCTTTACCACTTCAATAAGATTCTCCTATTATGAAATTTGGAATAGTTGTCTTTCCTGGTTCAAACTGTGACAGGGATATGCAGGATGCGCTTCAGGATGAGTTGGGTAAAGAGGTTGTTATGCTTTGGCATAAAGACAAAGACATCAGTATGTTAACGACTGATGACTGCATCGTTTTGCCTGGTGGTTTTTCTTACGGCGATTACCTGCGTTGCGGCGCAATTGCACGCTTTAGCCCAATGATGGAGAGCGTGATAGATTTTGCAAAAAGAGGCGGAAAAGTGTTGGGTGTTTGTAACGGTTTTCAGATCTTATGTGAAAGCGGTTTATTGCCCGGTGCACTTTTACCAAATGCACAACAACAATTTGTTTGCAAGAATGTATATATGAAAGGTGCCGACGGCAAACCTTTGATGATACCGGTTGCTCATGGAGAAGGAAGATATTATGCGGAAGAAAGTGTGTTAGACGAATTGGAAGCAAACGGACAGGTTACGTTTAAATATTGCGATGAGAAAGGCAACGTTGAGCCAATGAGTAATCCAAATGGCGCTACGAGAAACATTGCCGGTATCAGGAATAAGGAAAACAATGTTTTTGGTATGATGCCTCACCCGGAAAGAGCAATCTCTTCAGCCCTTGGTAACATCGATGGGGTGCAGGTGTTTAAACTGTTGGGACTGAATTAACAGTAAACAGCCAACCATTTGTAACCGACTTATGTCTTCTATTAAATCTACAATCATGCGTACAACTATATCTTTTATCGTTTTTGTTTTGTTCGCTTTTAGTTCTTCAGCACAGGTGAAAGATCCTGTAAAATGGACTGCAACAACAAGAAAAAAAGCAGGCACTTACGAGGTCGTTTTGACTGCTACCATGCCTAAGCCCTGGCACATCTATTCTCAGAAAACTGGTGAGGGCGGCCCTGTTGCGACTACTTTTAAATTTACCAAAAACCCGCTTTTAACCTTTGATGGTGATGTGAAGGAGATTGGTGCCTTGAAAGAAAATTATGACAAATTGTTCGATACTAAGGTGAAGTACTTTGGTGATAAAGTTGATTTTGTACAGACGGTAAAAGTGAGAGGAAATATAAAGACAAATGTGAATGTAACCGTTGAATATATGACTTGCAACGATAGCCAGTGTCTGCCTCCAACAAAGAAAACCTTCAATGTTTCTTTGTAATTAATAATCAACCTCTCAAATGATAAAGTTTTTTAAGACTCTATTTTTAATACTGTTTTTTTTTGTTTCGCAACATTTAACTGCACAGGTATCTAAACATGTGCAGTTTTCATTTTCGGGAAATCGTGATGAAAAAGGTGCGTTTCTTTCGATAAAGGCAAAAGTTGCCGATAAAGTTCAATTGTTCTCAGCTAAAAAGGCGGCGGCAGACGACCCGTTTATAACCGTTGTAGAATTTGATAGTTCTGCAAGAAATCTAATAAAAGACAGCATTATTGAGATCGGTCAGCTGAAGACTGCAATGAATGCTACTGCTGGTGCGCAGGTTAGGTATTTTGAAGACAGTGTTGAATGGAGGCAGCGGCTAAATATTTCTCGCAGCGACAGTGCAAAAATCAAAGGAACGATAACCTGGTTAGCAGCTTTTGGAAACGAATTTCCAACTGGCGATCAAACTTTTTCAGTTAAAATCGCCGCAGTCGATGTTGCAAAAGTAAACGCTGCAGGCACGGTTCCAGATGGTTCTTTGTGGTCAACATTTTTACTTTGCCTTGTAACAGGTCTTTTGGCTGTATTAACTCCTTGTGTTTTCCCGCTGGTGCCGGTTACGGTTAGTTTCTTCCTAAAGAGAAGCAAATCACGGGGCGAGGGATTGCGCAATGCCACTTTCTATTCTTTGTCGATCGTTTTAATTTATACGATCCCTACCCTTGTTCTTACTTTGATCTTTGGTGGAAATGCCTTGTATAACATCTCAACTCACCCCGTTACCAACTTATTGTTTTTTGCCATTTTTATCCTTTTTGCCATTTCCTTTTTTGGTGCTTTTGATATTTCGTTGCCGAATAGTTGGGCAAATAAGGCCGATGAGAAAGCCGGCAAAGGTGGCCTTATTGGCATTTTCTTTATGGCCCTCACTTTAGTCATTGTAAGCTTTAGCTGTACCGGACCGATTGTGGGAACCCTGCTTGGCAAAACGGCAACACAAGGTGTAACGATGGCACCGGTAATGGGTATGTTAGGATTTGGTCTCGGCTTGGCTTTGCCGTTCTCTCTATTTGCCTACTTTCCATCGATGCTAAAGTCGCTGCCAAAAAGTGGCGGCTGGTTAAACACGGTGAAAGTTACTTTTGGGTTTATTGAGCTGGCGCTTGCAATGAAATTCTTATCGAGCGTCGATCTTGCTTATCACTGGCGGTTGCTCGACAGAGAAGTTTTCCTTGTGATCTGGATCGTAATCTTTGCCCTTCAAGGTATGTATTTACTTGGCAAGCTCAAGTTTAGTCACGATAGCGATCTTCCGTACATCACTGTTCCTCGTTTGTTTTTTGCGATAGCATCTTTTTGTTTTGCCCTTTATTTATTTCCTGGCTTGTGGGGCGCGCCATTGAAAGGGATTGGCGGATGGTTGCCTCACGAAAGTACACAGGACTTTAATTTACAGGATCTGAAATACCAGCTAGATGATTTGAAATCTTCTGGTGTAAGTTCAGCCACATCAAAAAACACTGCACAGCCGCCAAAAAAGTATGTTGATATATTGCATACCCCGTTCAGGCTTCCGGGTTATTTCGATCTTGATGAAGGGATGGCTGCTGCAAAGGCAGTCAATAAACCGGTCATGCTTGACTTTACTGGTCATAGTTGCGCCAACTGCCGCAGAATGGAAGCTGAAGTATGGGCAGACCCTGAAGTATTGAAAAGAATTAAAGAAGATTTTGTACTGGTAAGTCTTTATGTAGACGAGTCGACAGAGTTGTCAGATAACGAACAATACACCAATAAATCGGGTGAGAAAATAGTAACAGTTGGTGACAAGAACAAAGATTACGAGATAACCAAGTTCGGGTTCAATGCACAACCGCTTTATATGTTCCTCGATTTAAACGGAAATCCATTAAGTGACGTCAAGTACGGTTACGACTCCAATGTGCAGAAATTTATAAAACACCTGGAAACAGTAAAAAAGAGGTTTGAAGCAAAAAGCTAGTCTTTTGGTTCCGGGCAAAATGCTACTATTTCGCATTGTTGCGTCGCACTCTTCAACAGTTTTTTCATCATTCGCCAAATCTGTGGTGCTGAATCGATAGAAAAGAGCAGCGGCCTAATGCTGCAGACGAACTATCAGCACGTTAACGGGAAGCTTTTACCAGCATTGGGGATTTCTAGTCCATATTGTTTACAAGCACATTGCTATTCTGCAGCTTAGCAAACAATTTTGATTGCTGCATAAATTAACTACAGTACAAGTGTGCGACGCAACGATGTGGAAGAGCATATCAAATGCAGGGCTCATAGAAAGCATTTTTTAGAAAAACAGAATCGATAAACGGCTAGGAGGCAGAAACTACAACCGATTTAAAATAATAAAAAAAGCCCCTGCAAGCAGAGGCTTTTCACTAGGAAGGGTTCTTCTTTTTGTTATAGTGCGATTTGCTTTTCGGTCAGCAATTTTCTCATGTTTATCAGCCCATATCTCATACGACCTAAAGAGGTATTGATGCTGCAATCAGTTATTTGTGCAATTTCTTTGAAACTAAGATCTGCATAATGGCGTAAAACAATTACTTCCCTTTGCTCTTGTGGCAGCAGGTTTAGCATGAGCCTGATGCGCTCTTGTGTTTCGTCTTGAATGAGTTTTTTGTCGGGTGCATCTTCTGTGAAGCTAAACAACTCAAAAATATCCTGGTCGTCGCTTGTCTTTACGGCTGGCGCTCTTTTTACTTTTCTAAAGTGGTCTACACACAGGTTGTGTGCAATACGCATTGCCCATGGCAAAAACTTACCTTCTTCAGTATAACGATTGTTGCGGATCGTATCGATGATTTTAATAAAAGCATCCTGGAAAAGATCTTCAGCCAAATATTTGTCTTTTACAAGAAACAAAATAGTCGAAAACATTTTGTCTCGGTAACGCATCACTAAAATTTCTAAAGCCTTGTTGTTACCATTGCGAAACGCTTGAACAAGCTGGTTGTCCGTCGATTGGGATAGGTTTTTCATACCGGATAGTTTTGGATACGAGGATTCGTTTTGATTAGGATATTGAATAATTGGATGTATGTTTTGATATTATTACTAACTACCGAACCTTTCGCCGTTTGTGCAGTTAGTAATAACACTATGTAAAATAAACGTAAAGAACAGACAGCAAGTAATTGCAGCAGTTAAATTGATGCTCGAAAGAGACACACTTACACCAGTAAAAAAGAGAAATTTTAGCAAGCAGTTATTTATAAATGGATAACTGTATGGTAATCAATAATAAAAACAGTATTTATAATTTGCTTCCCATTTTGATACAAACCCAAAAGGTTTTCCCAGTCTTGGAACAATAATAAAAAGGGCTATAAAAAGGCTAATGGTATTTTGTGAAAAAGGGCGGAAATATTGTTAAACCTTGCCAATTACAAACGCGCTGCAGCTAATACATAATTTAAGCGCATTATTGTTTATAATTTTGTTGTTATGGCCAAAAATACTTCAGCTTTACCCAAGGCTGTTAAAGAGAGACCTGTTACAAGAACGAATGAAAATATAGTTGTAAAAGGGGCTCGAACACACAATTTAAAAAATGTTACCGTTGAATTTCCCAGGAATAAATTTATTGTTGTTACCGGCGTTTCTGGTTCCGGAAAGTCATCGCTAACGATAGATACATTATTTGCGGAAGGGCAAAGAAGATATGCCGAAAGTCTGAGCGCTTATGCACGCCAGTTCATGGCGAGGATGAACAAGCCAGATGTAGATTTTATAAAAGGTCTTTGCCCTGCAATAGCAATCGAACAAAAGGTAATTACACGAACACCACGCAGTACAGTTGGTAGTATGACGGAGATCTACGACTACCTGCGATTGTTGTTTGCACGCGCCGGGCATACCATTTCTCCGCTAAGTGGCCGCGAGGTAAAAAAAGACGATGTAAAGGATGTTATAGAAGCTATACAAAACCTGGCCGAAGGTAGCCGGATACTAATGCTGGCGGTGTTTAAACAACATGCGAACAGGCAGGCGAGGGAGGAATTGAATATCTTGTTGCAAAAGGGGTTTAGCCGTATGTACACCTCGTCGTCTGCTGAAGCTGAAGGTGAAGTTATTCGTATTGAAGACCTTCTTGAACTAAGCGATGAAGAGCTTGAGCAAAAGATAACTTCTTCGTCATCTGTCAACAACGATCAGTCAACGTATATCCTTGTGGACAGGATCGTGAAAAAAGAATTTGATGAAGATGACATCCACCGGTTAAGTGATAGCATTGGTACTGCCTTTTACGAGGGAGAGGGTGAGATGTATTTGCGTGTTGGCGACAACCCTTTACACTTCAGCAATAAGTTTGAGTTAGACGGGATCCAGTTTGAAGAACCTGTTCCTAATCTTTTTTCTTTCAATAATCCTTTTGGCGCATGCCCTGTGTGCGAAGGTTTTGGAATGGTGTTAGGCATCGATCCAGACCTTGTGATACCAGACAAAAGACTTAGCGTATACGAGGGTGCAGTTGCACCATGGAAAGGAGAAAAGATGGGCCTTTGGCGAGAAAACTTTATTCGTGCTGCTAGAAGTTTTGATTTCCCTGTACACGCCCCGATTGCTGATCTTACAAAACAGCAATATGACATACTGTGGAAAGGAAACCGGTATGCAGAAGGCATCAATGCGTTTTTTAAAGAGGTAGAGCAAAACCTGTATAAAGTTCAATACCGTGTGATGCTAAGCCGGTATCGTGGAAGAACAAGCTGTACAGAATGTGAAGGATACCGCCTTCGAAAGGAAGCCCTATATGTAAAAGTAGCCGGCATGCACATTGGCGAGTTATGCCAAATGCCGGTGAAGGATTTGTATGACTGGTTCAACGGCCTTCAGTTAAGTGAATATGACAAACAGGTATCGAAAAGGATTTTGCTTGAGATAAACAATCGTATCAAAACCCTGCTCGATGTAGGTCTCGGTTACCTTACATTAAACAGGCTTGCCAATAGTTTAAGCGGCGGTGAAAGTCAGCGTATCCAACTCACCAGGAGTCTTGGCAGCAACTTGACCAACTCCTTATATATTTTAGATGAGCCGTCTATTGGCTTGCATAGTCGCGATACAGAAAGACTCATAGCAGTTTTAAAGGAATTGAGAGATCTTGGAAACACGGTTGTTGTAGTTGAACACGATGAGATGATGATGCGCGAAGCAGATCATATAATTGATATGGGGCCATTTGCTAGTCACTTGGGAGGTGAAGTAGTAGCAGCGGGAAACTATGATGAGATCATCGGGAACAGTGAAAGCCTGACGGGCAAATATTTGAAAGGTGAACTAAAAATTGAAGCCCCTGCTACGACCCGCAAATCTCTGCATAGCATTACCGTACATAACGCCCGGCACAACAATTTAAAAGATATTACCGTACAATTTCCACTCGATGTTTTCTGTGTTATCAGTGGGGTAAGTGGTAGCGGAAAGACAACCTTAATTAAGCAAATCTTATACCCTGCGCTAAAAAAATTAAAAGGTGAGTTTGCTGAAAAAGTAGGGTTTCATAAGTCAGTGACCGGAGACATTGAATATATATCGCAGGTAGAGATGATCGACCAAAACCCGATTGGAAAATCATCGCGAAGCAATCCGGTCACCTACATCAAAGCTTACGACGAAATAAGGGATGTTTTTGCAAAACAGCCAATGGCAAAAATGCGTGGATTTCAACCAAAGCATTATTCATTCAATGTAGACGGAGGACGCTGTGATGCATGCAAAGGCGAAGGTGAACAGGTGGTTGAAATGCAGTTCCTTGCCGACGTGCATCTTGTGTGCGACGTGTGCAATGGCAAGCGGTTCAAGGAAGAGGTGCTCGAGGTTACCTACAAAATGAAAAGCATTTACGATGTGCTCAACATGAGCGTCGATGAAGCCCTCGAGTTTTTCAAAGATGAAAAAGGCATAGCCAAAGCGATTCAGCCATTGCAAGATGTGGGTCTTGGTTATATCAAACTTGGCCAAAGTAGCGATACTTTAAGTGGAGGTGAAGCCCAGAGGGTCAAACTGGCAAGTTTTCTCGGCAAGGGCAAAGGCATCGGCCATGTTTTATTCATTTTCGATGAGCCGACAACGGGTCTGCATTTTCACGATATTAAAAAGTTATTGGCATCATTTAATGCATTGATAGAACAAGGCCATTCTATTTTGGTCATCGAGCACAATACCGATGTCATTCGTAGCGCCGACTGGGTTATCGATCTTGGTCCCGAAGCTGGCGACAAAGGAGGAAACCTTGTGTTCAGCGGAGTGCCCGCAGAGCTTAAGAATGTCGCCGAAAGTTATACAGGCAGGTTTATGTAATTTTTTTCATTCGGCTACTATTAATAAAAGGAAGGAATATTTAGCAAAACGCTATTATTCCTTCCTTTTGTTTTAAACCTATTCCATCTCGAGTATATTTTTTTGTGACAAACATTTGCGCTCTCTTCAACATCGTTGTGTCACTCACTTGTACTTTTTCCTTCAATTCAACAACCAAGCGTTTTACTAAATCTTAGCACGTGAGATCGCATCCGAAAAGAGATCAACAAACGCGTTACCAGTATTCATCTTTTAAGCAGTATTTTTCTATTTCGGTATAAATCCTTCCCGGCTGCTCCTTCTTTATTTTATCCTTTTATCAATCCACAGTTTACATCTTATAATATTTTTTTAATTAAGGTTTATTGTAATGTGTGCGAATCGAGCTTATATTTGATTAATCTTAATGCGTTCTCCTTTGGCGGCAGTAACTAGTTGCTCTCCATCCGAATCTCGCCCAATTGCTTCCCATATGAAATCACTTTTTACTCGCTTTTGTTTATTGCCCGCTCTTTTAATCTTCACAGCAAGTGTTGTGTGCGGTCAATCAACGTTAGCAACCGATTACTTTCGGTCAAGCCTATCAGGTAATTGGAGCGCTCCCGACATTTGGGAGAGTTCCGCCGATGGAAGTTCCAATTGGATCGTTTCTACGCTAGCGCCAACCGAATTAGCCAACAGCATAACAATTAGAAACGGACACAACGTAATCATCAACAGCAATACAACAATAGACCAGTTAGTAATAGCAGGTGGAGGCATCCTGGAACTTGCAACAGGAACAACCACAGCGCTAACCGTAAATGATGGAGTAGGTAATGACCTTGTAATACAAAACGGAGGTCTATTTAAGCATAATATTACAGGTTCACAATTACCATCGTTTACCGCGTCTTCGACCCTTGAAGTTCAAACCGGTGGTATTTTAGAAATCACAAATAACGCTGGAAATCCTTCAGACTACGCTGTTACAAGCTCCGCTACTGCATTGCACGTAATCTGGAATGACGGTTCGATTTTCAACTGGAATAGTTCAGGCGATCCTGCTGATGGGGTTACTTATTTTCCTGCAGTCAGTAACATTCCAATATTTCGGGTGTCAAAACCAATCTCCATAGGTAATGTCTTACCTACCGTCATTAACGGCTTGGTTGAAGCAAATGCCGTTGTCAGTGTTTTGAGTACGGGTACAAAAACGTTTAGAAACGGTATCATTGGAACCGGCGCAGTTGGCTCTACCGCCATCAATGGGGGCCAGTTAATTATCAACGGAGCCACTGCAAAACTGGCCGGAGGTTCTCTCACTTTAAATAATAATGGCTTAGCGATCGCAACTGGCTCAACTGTCTCCCTTTTAACAAATAAAACGATCAATAACTTTTCGGGAAGTACTGGTTCTGTAGTTCTCTCCGGTACCCTAATATGTGTCGATTTTATAATAGACGGAACCAGCAAAATTCAAATTGATGGAACACTTAAAACAACAAACGTCAACGGGCTAGCAGGCAGTTCAGTTACAACGCTTGCAACAGGTTTTAGCGTAAGCTCAATAAATTCATCTTCCGCTGTAGAATACAACCGTGGAGCAGACCAGGTAGTTACTCCTTTAAGCTATGGCAATCTTAATATTTCGGGGTTGGGTATAAAAAAGAGTGCAGCGCCATCAGATGTTTCGGTAAGCGGAATATTAAATATTGCGGCAGGTAATACATTCGCCTTAAATGGAACAAATGATTTGAAACTCAATGGAGGTGGTATACTCAATATTAATGCAAACGCTGTCTTTGATAGCGGTGGCGAAAGCCAGGTAAGTGGAGGTGGTTCCCCTATAATTAATGTTTATGGAACTTTTATTTGCCGTGATATGGACGGCTTTTCCGGCGTCGGTACATCTATTCCCGGCGCTACTTCGGCAAGTCCTACGACTACAGTAAATTTATTTGCGGGCAGTACTGTCGAATATGGGAGAGGTGGCAATCAGCAGGTGACGTCCAGAAATGATTATAAAAACATTGTCTTTTCGGGGGGTGGAGTTAAAATGGTACCCACTTGTAGTCCATTTGGAACAGTCTTCATTAAAGATAATGTGATTGCTGATGTATCGAATAAAAGTTTTGGTGATTCTAGTACAAACCTAACGATGGTCAGTGGACGGTTGATCGTTGGTGGAACGGGCACTAAGCCCGATATTGCCGGTGTATATAGTTTAACAGGCGGTGATATAGAATTTATCAACAGTGGAAGTACAGCCCAAGCTATCCGTTCTCCTAAAATTTATTTTAATATAATAGTTTCCGGTTCCAATGTAAAGAATGGAGCGGGAATTACGACAATTGCAGCCGGCGGTTCATTTACCGTGAAGGCGGGTGGAATTTATGATAATAATGCTCAGAGAATTGACGGCGGCATTGGAACGCAAACTTTCACGATGGAAGCAGGTTCAATATTTAAGACGGGCACAACAGGCGGGTTTTCTGGTAGCAACACCGCTGCAACAAACAATGTCGAGACGTTCAACATTGATCCAAAGTCAACAATTATTTATTCCCGTACTTCCGACCAGACAGTTACTCCACTCACCTCCGGTTATCCTACATTACTATTAAAGGGCGGCGGTCTAAAAACGGTTACAACAGGCACTTTTACTATTGCAGCAACTGCAGATTCTGTAGTCATTGATCCTTCGGTCGTCTTTAAGGTAAGTTCGGCTGCTACGGCAAATTTCAATAATCGTCCGGTAATTGTTCATAGTAGCGCCAGCGCAACTGGTATGATTGGCGAAATAACTGCTGGATCTTCTGCATTGTTGAATGCTACCAATGTAACGGTCGAAAGATTTATTCCCGGCCGCAGGGCTTTTCGTTTTTTGTCTTCTCCCGTCACAACTACCAGCAGTATAAAATCGAACTGGATGGAAGGTCAGAGCAATCCTCCTCCTGCCTATTCGGTAAATAATAACAACACTCCTGGCTACGGTACTCACATTACCGGTTCCTCAGATCCAGCTAACGGCTTTGATGCAACGTCGACCAACAATCCCTCATTATCTACTTTCAACAAAACTACCCAGGCGTGGCAGCCTGTCTCTACTACAAGCGGTACACTAACGGCTGGTGTTGGTTATCGCTTATTGGTCAGAGGGAGCAGAAGTGTAGATTTAAGTAATAATGCACCGGCTTCATCCAATACAATTCTAAGGGTGAACGGAGCAATAAAGGTTGGGACAGTTGTTTACAACGCAACCACTACTCCTTTATAATTGATTGAGCCTGTATAGATACTTTGTCCGATATTACTCAGTATTCTAATGGTATAAATGCCTTTAGCCAGATTCTGCATTTTTAGGTTCATTTGTTTCCCCTTTATTGGATTTGGATAAATAGAAAACGAACCGGTCTTCGCGTTTACATTGATACACGCCTGGTTGCTATAAACCTTTTCTCCTGTATTCATAATGGCGGCTATCCGATAACAATAATTGCCTGCACTAACCTCGTTGTCATACCAGTTGTACGATGTTAAAGAAGACGAGTTTCCCGTTACTGGTACTGTTGCTCTTTCTTTAAATTGAGTGCTATTAACTGAGCGATGTATTTCGAACTTTTCGATACCTTTCTCTGTTGCTGCAGTCCATTCTACTTGTATACCTGATGCTTTTTTATATGCCTTGATTTCATTTACCGGCAGAGACAAAATTGTGCTTGTCTTAAATAAAACAGTGAAACGTTGAGATGCAAAAGAGGCTGTATCTGTAGTTATGTTGAAGGGAATTACTGTTTCAGCCGTTAGATCTACTACTGTTTCCGTTTTCAGAAAGTTGTCTTTAACAATTGCAGTCGCGGCAGATGAAAAATTTAGCGGATAGAATTTCAGAAAATAGCTTTTCTGCCGCAAATTGTCCATTACTATTTGGACAGTGTCAGAGGTTTTTAATGGTGGCCGTGCCTCCATAGATAGCGCTATTCCATTTCTCAGAATCGAAACATTCTCATCCAAGTTGTTCAGCTTTATTGCATCTTCACCGGCAATTTCCGATTTAAAATCATCGCCGTACAATACAGTTATTCCATCAGCCGTACTTCCGGTTTCACCTGTTGTATCTAGTAACAACTGAACAGAAAGCTTAGTGAGGTCAGCGCCTGTGCGAAACACATTTTTATTTAATGTCGTTTTATTAGATTCATTAAAGGTTAATGATGGAGTAGCTGTTATAGTTTGAACAAAGAATGCTTGTCCTGCCTGAATATTTTGATCTACCGCTGACGTGCTTGGGTTGGTTGTATTTAGGCCGTAAACAGCATAAGCACCACGGGTGTTGAGTGTCGGATCCCAAACATAATAATAACTGGAAAGACCAGATTTTGTTAGGGCATCCCAGTTAACAGAAGATGCGTATGGATTACCCATGAGGCTATAAGCATTTATATTGGTACTTATTGAAGGAGTAGTGGTTGCGTTGTAAAC
>Ga0181463_1000135_pt1 | contig 16615 bp, 17 predicted proteins | sample InSIn1gowninarea_FD_119071 | JGI IMG/M metagenome (GOLD analysis project Ga0181463, IMG submission 119071) | Clean room microbial communities from NASA Spacecraft Assembly Facility at Jet Propulsion Laboratory, Pasadena, California, USA -... ... | reverse complement strand
CAGCGATTATACTTGCCGCCATACATTTTTATCTTCCTGAAAGTCGTAAGCCCGATCCTACATTTTCATTAAAGCCGAGGCCAATTATCCATGGTTTCCTGAATGTTGCAAAGGAACCGCAATTTCATACATATGCGTTAACGGGTTCAATAGCTTCTGCAGGTTTATATGCTTATATTTCGGGTTCTCCTTTTGTCTTTATGGAATTATATGGAGCAAGCGACAAACAGTACGGTTGGATTTTTGCTACAGTAGCCGGTGGCTTAATCACCTGCAGCCAAATTAACAGCTTATTGTTGAGAAAGTATAAAAGTGAACAGGTGATAGTAGTAGCGCTGTTATGCCAATCCATTTCGGGAATTCTTCTTTTTATAGGTAGCCTGCTCGGATTTTTAGGAATGTTCAGTACTATTTTTCTTTGCTTTCTCTTTTTATGTTGCCAGGGCTTTACATTTCCAAACACGTCCGCCCTGTCACTTGCGCCTTTCACCAGATATGCCGGAAGTGCTTCTGCATTACTCGGCAGTATTCAAATGGGCATAGGTGCCTTCACTTCTGCACTGGTAAGTTTTTTATCTAATAGTACAGCTTTACCTATGACAGGTGTTATGGCGTGTTGCGCTATAGCAAGCTTTACTATATTAATGATAGGTATAAGAGGTATTAAAAACAGGCCTACAGAGGAAGAAGTACAGGAAGAGTCTGCTGAGATGATCGTTACATCATAGAAACTACCTTAATTTAATTTTTTATAGTACCAGCATTAGTTTTCATAGCATCATCGTTGCGTCGCAATCACTTCATCCGCATAACCCTAGGTATCCTTAGTCTTCAATTCGATGCCGCTGGTAATTAATGCAGCATCAAATTTATTATTTGAGATAATAATTGTAACTAATACCAACGCTACGCGAAGTGATGTTTCATGTCAGACTATATCCTCCATCATGCCCTTTCCGCTGTTTCGACACTAGCAGTCCAACAACAATTAGAACAACCGAGAACGCCAGGAAGCCCAGGTTCCACGCTTCTTTATTCGCGGTTATTTCTCTAACATTATGCAGCTTCAGTAATTGGTGGTCAGCAATTCCTTCGAGTAAATTAAAGATTCCCCAGCCAAATAGTAAACCCCCTGCAAGGAGGTTGCCGGAGGTGTCTACATCCTTGCGCTGAAAAAGTTTCCATAATAGTACAATGCCAACGAGGGTACAAACCAACGTAAACGCGTGAAATATTCCGTCCCAGAACATGTTTACGCTCTTTCCTATATAAGTAGTAGAAGGTATCTTATTCGACAGCATCTCGTGCCATTGTAGAATTTGATGAAAAACTATACCGTCAATAAAACCGCCCACTCCAATTCCTAACACTGTAGCGGCAGCAGTTAGTGGTACAGGCGACAATAATATTTGAGCAGGGTTAGCTACTAACCGTGACTTGTATCTTTTAACTGAAACTACAGAAATAATTCCCACTACAATTGCCAACACAGCAAAAGGAGATAGTATAATAAATAAGTTTGGATAAAAAGCACTATCAAAAATTGCATCCCTAATTTCCTTATTACAGTTTACACAGGCAAAACCTGGTTGAACAACAAACAAAAATAAAAATAGAAGTAAAGTTTTAAGCGTTTTCATAAGTTAATATTTAATGCATTAGGCAGAATAAAAACCGGGGGACAGTCGGTATTCAAGGTAAGGCATTTTATTAATTAAAACCCGTTCCGATATCGGTCATCTCTATGCTTTTACCTTTCGATCATAATTTCTATAACCGCTAAATTTCCTACTTTTAACCTTTATCAAAAAATCCTCATTCATATTATAAATCTAACGAACAACAAACCACGTTATGAAAATTAAAACACTGTTAGCAAACATTATTTTTTTCTTTACCATTATCTTTCTTTCAACAAACTTTTTATTTGCACAGGAGATCGGCTTACAGCTTTATAGTTTACGCAACCAGTTTAAAACAGACGTGCCCGGAACGTTAGCTAAAATAAAAAGCTGGAATATAAAAGAAATCGAAGGTGGCGGCACATATGGACTCCCAAAGGATGAATATAAGAAGATGCTGGCGCAAAACAACCTGGAGATGGTAAGTGTAGGCGCAGACTTTGACCAGCTAGCAAAAAATCCACAATCAGCTATTGATGAGGCTAAGTCTTTTGGAGCAAAGTATGTTGTTTGTTTTTGGATACCACATAAAGGAACAGACTTTACAATGGATGACATAAAAAAGGCTGTTGAAGTTTTTAACACAGCGGGCAAGCTGATCCGGGAAAGCGGACTTACTTTTTGTTATCATCCCCACGGCTATGAATTCAGACCATACGCAGACGGTACACAATTCGACTACCTTATAAAAAATACCGACCCCAGGTATGTAAATTATGAAATGGATGTTTTCTGGGTAAAACATCCGGGACAGGATCCGGTAAATTTACTGAAGAAATATCCCAACAGGTTTGTTCTGATGCATTTAAAAGACCGGAAGCCGGGAACCGAAGGAAACCAAAATGGCACTGCGCCCGATGAAACAAATGTAGTTTTGGGGCAAGGCGATGTTGGAATAGAAGCGATAATGAAGGAAGCAAAAAAAATTGGAATAAAGCATTACTTTATAGAAGACGAATCACCGCTTTCGGTGGAGCAGATACCATTGAGCCTTGAATATCTCAGGAAATTGAAGTAGTAAATAAATGGTCTTTTAGCCTAAAAAAAGATGGTGCTTGAACTGGTTGAATTTTCAACAATTGCAAGCACCATTGTTATTTATACAAGAGCTTCTTTCGCAACAATTATTCTCGCAAATAAAAGTCCTATTTCATTGAAGGATAGCCTTTATCCAGCCAATCCGTTTTTACATTTTGCTTTAGGTTGAGCAGCTTATAATTAGTGAAATTCAGCTCTTTCAAAAGAGCAATTGCAGGCCTAACATTAGGACAATGATCAAAAGGGCAACAGCCGCAATATATCACTACGGCAGTGTCTTTGTTTAGGCTGCCAAGTTCTGACTTTAGTTTGTCAAGACTACTTGCTTCCTTTAAAGGACCGGTTGCCACAGACCCGGGTATCACTGCTCCTGGTCCAACGCTTATAATAACGGGAACTTCTTTCTTCGTTTGTAATGCCTGCGCCAGTTCTGAGGGTTCCATCAATTGCTCCTTCGTCCAGTTGACAGGATTTTGAGAAAAAGCAAGATTTGTAGTAAAGAGAAGCGTAATAATGAAAGATGCCTTTATAATATTAAAAGATTTCATGTTGTTTTATTAACAAAGATAAGCGCCTATGCCCTTCTTATTGTATTTAAAAAAAAGACGAATAGAGATAAATAAGTACAAGAGTGCGACGCAACAAAAACCCAATAGCAAAATAATGCCTGGAACATAAAATTCTACCCGATTATCACTTTTTTTATATAATGGAGATTGGAACAAAACACCCGCTTTTGAAAGATCGATTTACTTACCAATAAAACTTTATCAAGTCTTGATTATTATTTGATTAACCCTGAATTACTGAAAATTGATTAAAGATGATTTCCTCTTGTTCTGAAGTTATTACTTCCGTCACCTTCGCTTTTCGAGGTCCTTGTTTGCACCAGTTAATAAACTGCTGCAATTGTTCCTCTGTGCCGGTTACTGTTGCCTCTACATTGTTATCTCGAGTATTTCTAACCCAACCGGTCACACCAATGCTATCGGCAACCTTTTTGGCGGTAGCACGGTAAAAAACGCCTTGAACTGTCCCTTTAATAATAATGTGTACGGTTGGCATAGATGCTATGCGATATAATAGTAGCAAATTACCCTTTTTCTGGTATTTCTGCCGCTAATACGTTGAACAAAAAGCACTTCACGACTCCTGTAATTGGAACCCACACTTCGCAAATAGAACTAGAAAGTACGGAAGTATTACGTCATTTTTACAACAGCCGAGCTTACAGCTTGATGAATTGAAAGAATGATTGGAAAGGATTTTTAAAGAGAAATATCGGTAGCAATGTTAAAAGTAGCCAGGATAATCACCGAAATAAAACGCGGAGTATACTTTGAGACAAATTAGTGCAACGAGTCTGTTTCAAACCTATCGCCCCACATTAATTTAAGGAGCTTTGAACCTTTTTCTGCAGCATCTTTCTGCTTTTTTAGTTCGGTTTCAAGTTGCAGAATTTTCGCCTGCAGTTCTTCAACTGTATCACCTTTAATATTTCCAGGAGTTTCTAAAATGCTTTCTACAACAGGTTCACACTTGTATTCATTCGAATCTAAGCTCGATTTCATTATTTTTATCTTAATTTAAGCAACCGTTATTTGAATCAAAAGGCATTTCAACTGCTTTTTATGCCGGCAACACATAAAAAGTATAATTTAAAAATCCTGGTTCGTTTTAAAGGCATAAATCCGCAAATCAAAACAAAGGAAAAAGGTTTAAACTTCAATCATTTTTTTGGTGTTACTTTAAATTTAATTTTTTCATATAAATCTCTTTTGTAATCAACGCATTACATTAAAAAAATCATTAACTTCTCTATTTAGAATTTTGTTTAAAAAAGTTACTAATGTTGCCCAAAGCAAGTCAACAAAAGTTAGTTTTGTTATTACTTGCTCTCCATTACTACTGTTTAAATCATATTTTGCATATATTTATTTCTCAAAAAAAGATAAACGGATTATGAAAAAGATTCTAATGATTTCGCTAGTTGCTACTACTGTTTTTAGCAGTTTGACTTGTATAGCGCAGGACGATAAATCGAAAAGACCTAGTCCCCCTGCAACTGTTTCAGCCACTACCCCAAGTGGTAACAAGATTACAATAAATTACAGCCAACCAAGTGTAAAAGGCCGTACAATTGGAACAGACATTGCTACTTATGGAAAAGTGTGGCGCACAGGAGCAAACGAAGCAACTGTTTTTGAAATAACAAAAGATGCAAAGATTGATGGAAAATATTCTTTACCTGCCGGTAAGTATGGTTTATATTCTATTCCCGGCGAAAAAAACTGGACGATTATTTTCAACAAAACGTGGGACCAATGGGGTACTAAATACACAGAAGCGGATGATGCTTTAAGAGTTGTTGTAACACCCGAAAAATCATCTTCTATGACAGAACAAATGACGTTTAAGGTAAATAACGACGGAAAAGTTGTTTTGATGTGGGGTAACACACAGGTAAGTTTTAGAGTAGTTTAAAAAATTGGTTATGTTAAAAAGCCCCGAAAAAACGGGGCTTTTTTTATTTTAGAACCTGGTATAAACTTCCACCCTTATTAAACAATCGATCTATCTTTCTTTCAATAGTCGGATCTTTTTCTACTGGCGGTGCATGATGAGGCTTTATCCGGGCATCAATTACCAATGGTCCGTTACAACCCCAATGTTTATTTATAGTAAACGAATCAATTCCATAAATATCGTGTGAAGGATTGCACCTCGTATAGGTAACCCATAAATAATTATTCAATTTCTCACTTACAAAATTACTGTCGTCACAAACAATAATAAATTGAGTATGAAGCAACTGGTCTTTTTTCTGTTTTAACTGCACGTTCAGAATGTCCATTTCCTGGCGCGCTGCTTCGTAAGTTGTAAACGGCCTTGCCTCAATCGATACAACACCAGGCATGCATAACTGTGCATTTTCAAAATGTTGCAGGTTTTTTAATGAAAACGGCACCAATTTACATAGCTCTCTTTTCACATCTCCATATGCCGCAAATACAACTTTACTGCCGCTGTTGAGCCCCGTACCCGAGTAGTCGAGCGTATCAATGGTGGTATTGGTATGAAAGTGAACGTCGCGTGTAAGATCTATGCGTTGCAGCAAGTACTCCATATATTCTCTCACCTCATGAGTCTTCAAACGGTTGCTGTCATCAGCGGTAATAAACAAAAACTTTGCAAGACTAAGTTGGCCCGTTCCCAAAATATGGTTAGCAATCGTTAGAATTTCTGCTGGTTTTTTGGCGGGCATATAGGGGGTGTATCTTTCACTTCCTATTGCCAGCAATAACGGGTGCACGCCTGCGGCATCTACAGCATGCACTTCTTTCAAACCTGGTATCTCCTGTGGAATGGCATCACCTGTTAATTCATGTATTAACTGGCCGAAACTGGTGTCTTCCTGCGGTGGCCGGCCCACTACTGTAAATGGCCAAATCGCATTTTTACGCGCATACACTTTTCTAACCTTCATTAAAGGGAAAGGATGTTGTAAACTATAATAACCCAAATGGTCGCCAAAAGGGCCTTCCGGCTTATTTTCTTCCGGGTAAACTTCTCCCGTTATTACAAAGTCCGCATCCGTACTTACACAAAATCCGTCTTTGTACGTATACCTGAAACGCCTGCCGCCCAAAACACCGGCAAAAGTCATTTCACTAATCCCTTCCGGCAACGGCATTACTGCCGATAAAGTGTGCGAAGGTGGTCCTCCCACAAAACAACTTACTTTTAATGGCTGTCCCTTTTTGTTTGCTTTTGACTGATGTATTCCTATTCCCCGATGCAACTGGTAGTGAAGGCCAATTTCTTTGTTCGGTTCATATTTGTTACCTGTAAGTTGTATTCGATACATCCCCAGGTTTGCTTTCATTATTCCCGGATCATCTATGTCTTCAGTATAAACCTGCGGTAGCGTAACAAAAGCTCCTCCATCCATTGGCCAGTGATGAATAAGCGGCAAGTCAGTTATTTGTATTTCTTCGGCAAGTACCGGTTTCGATGAAGGATTTTTCAACGGAAGCGCTTTTAATGCAGCTAACCCTGTGCTAAAATTCTTAAACGGACTTTTTATGGCTTTTACAGGATCATTTTTTAATTCTATCAGTTTTTGAACAGAAGCCAGCGTATCTCTAAAAATGAATTTACTTCTTTCTAAAGAGCCAAAAATGTTTGATGCTGCCCTGAATTTCGATCCTTTTACATTCTCAAATAACAAAGCAGGGCCGCCCCCTTCATGTACCCTTAAATGAATAGCAGCCATTTCCAGGTATGGATCAACCTCTTCTTTAATTCTGACTAAGTGATCGTTCTTCTCCAGGTCATTTAAACATTGTTCAAGCGAACTATAACTCATGCCGCAAAAGTAGGAGTTTGAGGGGACGATGTAATGAAGTGAAAGTAGAAAATGGAAAGTCGCGGGTTCTGTCTTTCTGTAGTAAAATTGTGTAAAGTTTTTATGCGCCGGGCGGTAATGCAGTCATGAATCATTGTTGCGTCGCACTCTTGTACGCTTTGTTCAATAAGCAGCAAAAGGAAAAATTTCACAAATTGCTTCTTAAACAAAAGTGCAGTTGAAAGCTGACTCAAACGATAGTTATAAACTTTTAATTATTATAATCCTTCAATTTATCCCGATTTTTGCGAACAAGAATCACGAAACCGGAGCGAAACTTTATAAATTTTATTGGAGTCGTATTTCATTCATCCTTCCACGTACTTCTTATTTAAAACAATCATGACAAAACTTAGCGTAAACATCAACAAGTTTGCAACTTTAAGAAACAGTCGCGGCGGCGATAATCCAAACGTATTAAAAGCCGCTTTAGATGCAGAGCGGTTTGGCGCCGACGGAGTTACTGTCCATCCGCGCCCCGATGAAAGACACATCAGGTATAACGATGTAAGAGAAATAAAACAAGCTATACAAACGGAATTCAACATTGAAGGCAATCCACAGGAACAAAAATTTGTAGACCTGGTGCTTGAAGTAAGACCACAACAGGTTACACTTGTTCCCGATGCTTTGAGACAAATAACTTCAAATCACGGATGGGATACGATTAAACACAAAGATTATTTAATAAACATTATCTCTGTCTTTAAAAATGCCGGCATCCGAACTTCCATTTTCGTTGATCCTGATCTTAGCATGGTAGAAGGCGCCAAAGCAACCGGCACAGATCGAATTGAGCTGTATACGGAAAGTTATGCAAAACATTATCAAGACGATAAAGAAGCTGCAATTCGCCCGTACGTTGAAGCGGCAAAAGTAGCTAATGAATTAGGTTTGGGAATAAATGCAGGTCACGACCTTGACCTGCACAACCTGAAATATTTCGCGCAAAATATTCCAGGATTACTGGAAGTTTCGATAGGACATGCACTCGTTTGCGACGCTATTTACCTTGGTTACGAAAATGCGGTGCAGATGTATAAAAGGCAGTTGATGTAAAATTTTCGTTCTTTTAATCATAGTTTTTACAATATTGTAAGAGGAATTGGAATGGTTTTTTCGGCCTTTAGTGTGAGAAGACTTAGGTACTATATTTTTAAAACTAAAAATTAATAGTATGAAAAACATTCTGAGGATAATATTATCGTTTGGTGCAATAGTTACGTTTACTACTTCTTTTGCACAAACGCCACATGATACTATAAAGCTTGGCAAACCAGATGACGGAATGGTGGTAGATCCCGGCAAAGTAAATGATGGCATGGCTGTAAAACCAGGCAATCCACACGATGGAATGTCTATAGTGTCTGACACAGCCTTTATTAATAAAAACCTTCGGGACAACATAATGGAAATAAAATTATCTAAACTCGGCAAGGAGAAAGGAACATCACCGCTGGTAAAAAAAGTTGCCGAGGTAATGATAACCGATCACACAGCCATACTTACTGATTTGAGGAAAATTGCTGTGAAAAAGCACCTTAGCGAAGGATACAACCAAAATGAACAAACAAAGGAAATGGTAGCTCCCGCCGGTAACTTGCCTTCAGGAAAAGAATTTGACCAGGAATGGGCAGGGCAAATGTTGGCGATGCATGAAGCAAAAATTGCTGAATTGGAAAGTTTTCTCGGCCTTACAAAAGACGCAGCATTGAAATCGGCTGTCATGAAAGCAATTCCGAAAATAAAATTGCACAGGGAAATGTTGTTAAAAATTCCGGGAGCAAAGGAAAAATCGGCTTCCCCTCACATAATTTAGCAACATTGGATAGACAAAAAGAGAGGCTTTTCAAATATGGGAAGCCTCTCTTTTTGTCTATATTTTCCTCGCGCCATACATTAAACCTATTTCTTATTTTCTATTTTTAGTTCCCATTATAATTATTCTACTTTAACCGTCAATTTGAACTTTCCCCTCCACTCTTCACCCTGCATTAAATTTTCACCAATTATAAGTCTATAATCGCCCTGCGCCTTAATTTTTTGGATTAAAGTGCGTCCAAATGGACCGTCAGCTTTTCCATCAGGGAAAAAGATTTGGTTAAACCGAATATTGGCAATAGAGTCTTCAACTACCAAAGCAGCAGTAAGTAGTGATCCTTTTTTAATAGGTACAATTACCGTAACAGGTTTATTAATACCATTTAATTTTCCCACAACGGTTATTGAACTGCTGTCTTTAGGAAAATGTAATGTAAAAACAGTATCTTTTGTAAAATCCGTATTTACGGGCGTGGTATTGCTACTGTTATGAGTTAAAATAGCAGTGTCGCTGGAACCACCGTTACGATTACCATTTTTGCAGCCCAAAACTATTACCGCAAGTATAAATAGCGTTACCCTCATAGTTGGTTTTTTGATATCCCTGAATAATAGCGCATCCTTTTTTATCAACTGTAAAAAACATTTTTACATCATTTCATGGGAGGAAGCAGATAAAAACCCTTTATTCAAATTTTAAATTGTCGAATAAAGAAATTACAAGTACAAGTGAGTGACACAACGATGTTGACCAAAGTTAGTATGTTCGCTACCAAAAAAAGTTCTTCATTTTCTTGTTGAAGAATCTGCGTGATGATTCAGTTTATATTTTTCTTAAAACGGCCAGCACTCTTGAATAGTTGAATGAATAAGCGTTTACTTTGCAAAATTTACCTTACAACCCGGGATAATTGCTTTAACCTTCGAACTTAAAGCGATCAGCAGCAATCAAAACTATTTGAATTATTTCGCTCATTGCTGCTAAAACAACAATTCATGCTTACACAATCACCCTACATATTATACTCCGACGGAGAAGGGAACATTTTTGAAGACACTACTTTATATGTAACCGGCCGTACTGGATGGGATGCAATTCCTATATCTGAAGACGAATGGATCGAACTTCCTGAAGGTGGCCAATTGTATGAATTGCCGGGACGCCGCGGAATTGGAATTGATGTAAACACGGGCCAAATGCGTTTGTGCGAGAAAGGTTGGGCAGTTGCTGCATTTATTCCTCCGGCCCACACAGGTTTCTACCTGGCGGCTTACGAAACAGCTCCCGATGCCCCTACCCTTCCATTATTTTGCTATACTGCTGCCGGCTGGCTGAATGAAAAATTTTACGTTCCATGTGTTCGTATCGAACAGGACATCAGGCAGGATTGTGAAGGTTATGACCAGGCCGGGGTTGAAACTGGCGTTCAGAAAGCATTAGAGGCTTACCCGCACAACCGCCTGGTGCAGCACCTTGCTAATAACTGCGCACTTACCTATCATTGCCCTGCCGCCCGTAATTATTTTTTAGGAAGGTGGGAATGCCCAATTCCTTCATCTCCTGCTTGTAATGCAAATTGTATAGGCTGTATTTCGTTTCAACCGGAAGATGAAACTATTGTATCTACGCAAGACCGGCTAACGTTTAAGCCTTCTGCGGAAGAGATTGTTGAATATACCGTTCCGCATTTAGAAACTGCACCGTACCCGATTGTAAGTTTTGGGCAAGGTTGCGAAGGTGAGCCATTACTTATGTGGCAAACCATTAGAGAAGCGATAATTGAGATTCGAAAACATACACCTAAAGGAAGTATAAACATAAATACAAACGGATCTAAACCTGATGCTGTTCGTGAGCTTTGTAAAGTTGGTTTAGATAGCATTCGTGTTAGCCTGAACAGCGTTCGCAAACACATTTACGAACCATATTATTGCCCGAACAACTATGCCTTCGAGGATATTATTGAAAGTTTAAAGGTGGTTGACAGTTTTGGGGGATGGACAAGCATTAACTATTTCGTCTTTCCCGGAATGACGGACAGCGAGGAAGAATATGAAGCGCTACGAAAGGTGATAAAAGATACCGGCCTTAAAATGATACAATGGCGAAATTTCAATATTGACCCCGATTGGTATCTGGGTAAAATAAATGTTACAGAAACAGGCGAATTTTTGGGCGTAAAGCAACTGCTGGAATTAATACGCGAAGAGTTCCCCCACTTAAAATATGGCTACTTTAACCCGCCTATGGAACGCATAAAGGGCAATTATGATTTCGACTTTGCACACCACTAAAAGTGAACAGTGAATAACTAGCAGTCAACAATGAATACCTTCGCGCTTCAAATTACTTATAAGGCTTCGCTTGTCACTCTACATGATTCACTGTTGCTCAAATTGTAATCCTTACGTTTAACGGCGTGAATGGTTCCTGAACTTTTTGAAAAAAAGTTTCTTATTATTTTGCATGTTATGTATGCAAATCGTTTTTCCTGAAAAAAATGAAGTTTCTTTCGTTCAAAACTGTTTACCTTTTCTTGATTCTGCCGTACCTGCTGTTTAAGCAGTAGCAAAATCATTAAGAGTAACTAAATATTCTTTTACTTTACTATGTACACCTGCACTCAACGGTACCAGTGGCATTCGAAGGCAGTTTTCGATAAGGCCCATTTCAGCCAGAAATGCTTTTGCACCTGCAGGATTGTTTTCGGCAAATAACAAATCGAAGCCTTCGAGCAATTTATACAAGAAGCCTTTAGCTGTAAAATATTGATTTTGTAGACATTGGCGGATCATTTCAGAAAAATCTCTTGGGAAGCAGTTTGCAGCTACGCTAATCACGCCATCCATGCCGGCAGCAATTAATGGAAGGGCCAGGTGGTCGTCGCCGCTGGAAACAAAGAAATCTCTGGGGCGATTTTTAAGAATATGCATGCATTGAATCATATTACCACTTGCCTCCTTAATGCCTAGAACATTATCTGACTCCCAGGCAAGCCGGATGGTTGTTTCGGCAGAGATGTTACTTCCGGTGCGGCCAGGAACATTATATAAGATGATTGGTTTGGGGGCAGCGTCGGCGAGCAATTTATAATGTTTAAAAACTCCTTCCTGAGATGGTTTATTGTAATTAGGGCTGCTGCTTAAAATTGCTGTTGCACCTTGTAATGGAAATGTTTCAAGATCGTTCAAAAGCTCTTTAGTGTTATTTCCGCCAATACCAACAACAATTGGCACACTGGTTCCAACCTTTTCATAAGTAAAATTAAGGATGTCTATTTTTTCGGCATTTTCCAGGGTAGGAGTTTCGCCTGTTGTTCCTAAAACCACCAGATATTCCACTCCTCCATGCAGGATAAATTCAATTACCCGTCCAAGTGCTTCAAAGTCAACTTCGTGTTTTTGGTTAAATGGAGTTACTAATGCAACACCGGTTCCTTTTAAGGTATCTCTTAATGACATTTGTTCGTTATTGTTGTTTATTTATTCAGGCAGTTCTTCCCAAAAGCCCATTTTTCCGAATTTCTCAATTCGTTGGGTTACTCTTTCGTCGGGGTCAATTTGTTTTAATTCTTTAATAACAGGAACAAGATAAGATTTTAAGATGGCGGCAGCTTCATTATAATCCCAGTGGGATCCTCCAAGCGGTTCCGGAACAATGCTATCAACCAGGCCAAATTTGTACATATTATCAGAAGTAAGCTTAAGTTGTTCAGCTGCTTTTTCTTTCATATCCCAACTACGCCATAAAATAGAGCTGCAATTTTCAGGAGAAATAACGGTATACCATGCATTCTCAAGCATAAAAACTTTATCGCCTACACCGATGCCCAAAGCACCACCGCTCGCACCTTCACCAATTATCACGCAAACTACCGGAACTTTCAAACGTACCATTTCATAAATATTTCGCGCAATAGCTTCACCCTGCCCTCTTTCTTCTGCTTCCATTCCGGGGTAAGCACCAGGTGTATCGATTAATGTAATGACTGGTTTATTAAACTTTTCAGCCAGCTTCATCAACCGTAATGCTTTTCGATAACCCTCGGGATTAGCCATACCAAAATTTCGCAGTTGCCTCATTTTGGTATTAATTCCTTTCTGCTGCCCTATTATCATAACCGTTTCGCCGTCTAACTGGGCAAAACCTCCAACCATTGCTTTATCATCGTTAACGTTACGGTCGCCATGCAGTTCTACGAAATTAGTACACATGTTATTAATATACTTAAGTGTATAAGGTCGGTCTGGATGACGGCTTAGTTGAACTCTTTGCCATGGAGTAAGATTTTCGGTAATTTCTTTTCTTTTCTCCAATATTGAAGCTTGTAATTGTTGAATGGTGCTTGAGTAATCAACCTTCGAATTTTTATCGGCAAGCTTTTTTGTCTGATCAATTTGTTCGTATAGTTCCTTAATTGGTTGTTCGAAATTTAGAAATTGTCGATTGGGATATTCAGGCATATTTGGTGGTTATGCTGGTAAAATTAAGCGTAGAAATTTTTTCAAGAAAGTTTTGTTTGAAAATATCATTTCCCCTTATCTTTGCCATCCCAAAAAAGACCAGACTACTGGGAATTGAGGGAAAAGGATCGGTAGTTCAGTTGGTTAGAATGCCGCCCTGTCACGGCGGAGGTCGCGGGTTCGAGTCCCGTCCGGTCCGCTAAACATAAGGATTACAATTTGTAATCCTTATTTTATTTTACATCACTTTACAGTTACTATGTTGTTTTTCAGCATTTTATAACAACGCCTGCGCTTTTCTTCATCCTATCTTTACAATGGTTGACATATTCTTAATCGAGTAAAAAATCGAGTAAATTATGTTACTACCAATCAAACCCGTTTGTGAACGTAAATTCATTCGTCGTGATGGCACAAGCCTAATTTACATTCAGTATTGTTACAGTTCCGAGAAACGGACATTATTGAATACGGAAATTTCAATCCCTCCTAATTTTTGGAACAAAAAACGGCTATGCATTACCGACAATCTTCCTGCATCATTTGGGAATGTGGAACATTTGAACAACGAGTTGGACAGAATGATCCGACTTGTTCAGGACATTGTTACTTACGCTGCAAAAAACAAAATTGAAGAGCGAGGTTCATTTGTAAAAAACACGTTTAAGCCTAATTTTGATAGTAGAACATTAAATAGTCAGGATACTACAACGGCTATTGAAGGTACTCAAAAGAAGAAAGTAAATAGGGACTTATATCTACAGTTAGATGAATATATAAAATCCAAAGAAAAAAAGGTGACGAAGGCGACTTTATGTGTTTATAGATGCATGAAGGAACAACTAAAAGCGTATGAAGAATATAGAGAGAAAAAGATAACCTTCGAAAGCTTTGATTTTGAATTCTACGATGGCTTTGTACACTTCCTCACCTTTGATTATGTTCAAAGAAGAAGAAAAACAGTTATTACCGGTTTAAAGGTCAATACAATTGGTAAGACAATTAAGCAATTAAGAATTTTTATTAAAGACCGGGTTCGTCGTAAAATTATAGCCCCTATTGATCTTACTGATTTCAAAATTCCCGAAGAAGAAGCAGATGCAATCTATTTGACACATGAGGAGATTGCTAAAATATATCGTGCAGATCTTTCAGGACACCCTTATTTAATTGAATACCGAGACTTGTTCGTTTTAGCCTGTTTAACAGGTTTAAGATTTTCAGACTTTTCAATCCTTCAGCCGGAAGATCTTCGGAATGATATGCTATATAAAAAACAGGAGAAATCGGACCATTGGGTTGTCATTCCATTAAGGAAAGAAGCTAAGATTATATTTTCAGACCAATTCAAAGAAAAGATACCTAATCTAACGAACCCGGAGTTTAACAGGCATATAAAAACTATAGGTAAACTTGCAGGCCTTTATCAAACCATAAAATTTTCATATAAGAAAGGCAATAAGAATATAGAGGTAATAAAACCTAAGTACGACTGGATAACTTCTCATACTGCTCGAAGATCATTTTGTACAAATGAATTTTTAGCAGGAACTCCAGTAAAGTTGATTATGAAGATAAGTGGTCATAAAAACGAAAAGGACTTTTACAAATATATAAGAGTGACACCAGAAGAGGCAGCTCAAAAGATAAAAGAATTATGGTTGGAAAGAAGCGATATGCAAACATTTGATAGCCAACTAAAAAAAGTTTCATAATTGGAAGGTGATTGGTAGTGATTGACCTTAAATTAGATCATTTTAAAGTAGGTTACAAAGGCCAAATGAAGCTATATCTGAAATGGCCTGATAAGCAGAACGAAAAGAAGGCGAAGGGTCACCATTGGCCAAGTTTGTGCAGAAAAACAACAAGAACGAATAGAATTACTGGAATTAGAAAAGGCGACATTCGTGCGTTAAAATATCTTACGCTATCACCATTGAAAGGATTGCTTGCTTAAAAATTACAAAGGGCAGTTGAAATTGCTCGAATACGAGGAATTTGAAAAGCTTTGGTATTTTTAAAAGCTAATAAAGATAGCTTATGTTTTTTTACTCATATATAAATATTAAAAGCGGCATTGGCCGCTTTTAATAGAATCATGAGATTGGCACTAGTTGCTGAATATCGTTCCAAAGAAAATAAACTCGTCGTCTAATTTTGTATGGTTTTAGTTTGCCATCCTTTATCCATTCATAAATTGTAGGTCGGGTAACATGGAAAACATTGCATACTTCAGCAATTTTAAATAAAGGTTTGTACGTTAATCCCTGCGTTTCTGTAACTGCAGTCAGCGGTTTTTCTTTTGTTGATTTAATAATTTCCTCTCGTATTATTAAACGTATATGCTCCCAAAATTCCTCAGGTTCGTACGGAAACAATACAGGTGCAGAATTACTATTATTCATGTGTTTATTTTCTTTTCTCAATTCATCGGATTTCTTTACGTCTACGGGAAAAACATATGCACCTTGCTCCCCTGATTTCGCTTGTAGGAAGGTTCATATTTAATATAACCATACTCACTTAACTCACGAATGATTTTATGGTATGTTGTACTTGCAGAAATCTTTGCTAACTGTATTATTGGGTGACTATAAGCTATCATAGGATTACTATAATTATGTTTCTTCCAGTATTGAAGCAGAGCTGCATAAATTCCGATATGAGTAATACTTATACGAGGGTCTTTTTCAATCGCTGCAAAAAATTCAGATAAGCGGTTTAATTGCTTCATCTCAAAAGTCTTAAGTGTTTCAAAGTCAAATGCCTGCTTTTTTACAAATAAATTTTTACCAATAAAATGAATGAGACCCTAGCTAATTTGATTTGAGTTACATGCTTTGACCCTGCTTCCTTTTTTTATTTTTTGAAGTCCCTGTCACTTCCGAATTGTCATCTCCTTCACTTTGATTGTTATTCTCCTTTTTTACTTCACGTTTCGATGTACTTGCCTCTCCCTCCGCTTCCCTTTCTCCTTTCGATTGCTTTTGTACAATCCGTTGCATGTTTCCGTCATATATGTTTATGCTTTTGAACTTTGGGTTTGCTTCAATAAAATGTTTTTGTTCATTTCCATTTTCAATAAAGGTTACCGATTGCCTGTTCCCTTTGTTTAGAGAGTCTATCAGCCTCGTTTTGTCCTGTTCATTACCCAGCTCTTTAATGGGATGATTGGCCAACACCTTCTCCAGATCGTATCCAT
>Ga0181463_1000131_pt1 | contig 16734 bp, 18 predicted proteins | sample InSIn1gowninarea_FD_119071 | JGI IMG/M metagenome (GOLD analysis project Ga0181463, IMG submission 119071) | Clean room microbial communities from NASA Spacecraft Assembly Facility at Jet Propulsion Laboratory, Pasadena, California, USA -... ... | reverse complement strand
CAAAGGCCAAATCCAAAATTAAGTCATCCTTAAAAGAAGAAAAGAGAAAGATAGCAGAGCAAGGCAAGGAAATATTGGAGCGTAAACTGAAATCACTCAAAATAACTTACCAGAGATGATGCCGGACTAGCAACGGTAATGGGGCATGAGATTGCTCATGCGATCGCTCAACATTCATCTGAAAGAGCCTCACAAGTGGCTTTGGCTGAGCTGGGCGGTGGGTTATTAGGCGCAGCTACCGGTGGACGCTCGGAGACCACGCAGGCAATCATAAATCAAGTATATGGCCTTGGAGCACAAGGTTTCGTATTGCTCCCTAATTCCAGAAGGCAGGAACTGGAGGCTGATAAGCTTGGATTGATTTTCATGGCAATGGCGGGATATAATCCATCCAATGCGGTGAGTTTTTGGCAGCGTATGGCTGCAGCATCTGAGGGTAGTCAGAAACCACCTGAGTTTTTAAGTACCCACCCGGCTGATGCAACCCGTATCGCTCAGATTCAGAAAGCTTTACCAGAAGCGCAGAAATATTATAACTCGACGACCGGTAAGCCTGTCAGATGAAAATCCTTATATAAAAATTTCAATAAAGCCGGCTGCTCAGCAGCCGGCTTTATTTTTGCAGGGTTTTCAAGATGCCAGAAGCTTTGAGCAGACACTCTTCATATTCCATTTCCGGATCGGCCGCGTAGGTAATCGCACTACCCACCTGGAAAGAGAGGTATGCTGCCTCCGCATTATAGAGTATACTTCGAATGATTACATTGAAATCAAAATCGCCCTGCGGATCAATGTAACCAAGTGTACCCGAATAAGCCCCTCTTTTGCTCTTCTCAAAAACTTCAATAAGCTGCATTGCTTTTATTTTGGGTGCCCCGGTCATGGAGCCCATTGGAAAGACATTTTTAATGGCATCAACCGGATGGATATCAGACCGTAATTGACAGCTAATGGTAGAAATCATTTGGTGGACCTGGGGGAAGCTATAGACGCCAAATAGTTCTTCTACCTGAACAGTGCCTGGTACGGCATTTTTCGTAAGATCGTTGCGTACCAGGTCAACAATCATTACATTTTCTGCTTGTTCTTTTTTATCTGCCTTTAAGGCTTCTTTACGCATCTTGTCTTTTTGCGGGTCTTGGCTTCGTCTGGATGTGCCTTTGATGGGCTGAGAGATTAATTTCTGTCCTCTTTTGCATAGGAAGCGTTCCGGACTAGCGGATAAAACAAACTGTTTATCCATTTTCAAAAAACCGGCAAAGGGGCTTGGAGAAATCGTTGTAAGCTCCTGATAAACGGAAACCGGATCAATCTGCGCATGTTCTGCATAGAACTCCTGACAATAATTGAGTTCATAAACATCACCTCTGGAAATGTGCCGCTGAATCTCTTTAATGGAAGCCAGATAGGTTTCGCGGTTCATCTTGCTTTTGATTGACACATCATTATCAATTGAGGATTCCGGAATTGTGGTATGATATATGTAGTCAAGGATATCTTTACTTCCTAAAAGTACGGTTATACTGGCACCGCGGACAGCAATTAGATACTTGGGGACGAAAAAAAAAAGTTTGGGAAATTGAAGGCCGTCGGGATTGGCCGAGTTTAGCGGTTCCAGTTCATTTTTGAGGTCATAGGTCAATAATCCAAATGTCCAATTTCGGTGCAAATTGTAAAATTCCGCTAATTCTTCGAAAGCATTATCACAATTGAGGTGAAGACTTTCGTTTACGTCAGCTGCCAGAAGGAAGTCGTACGCTGAATATTTATCTGTAAAACCATTAGAATCCAATAGGCAGCAAACATCAAATCTGCTTGCCCAGTGTAACGCTTTTTGTTTAAATAGATTGATTTCAGCTGTTGTCATTACGGAGTCCAAAGGTATAGATAAACCAGAATACAGTGCAATAAAATAGCAAAGAAAAAGGCACCCGATCATCGGGTACCTTTACAATCTTAAAAGTTTGTTGACTTTAGTTCAGCATCAAAGTCTGTACGCGGTCTGGACCTACAGACAGATATTTAATCGGAACTTCAAGTTCCTTCTCGAGGAAAGTGATGTATGCAGCAAGCTCTGTCGGAACTTCTCCTATTTCTCTAACCTTGGTTACATCTGTCTTCCACCCTTGAATAGCTTTGAGAACAGGAGTGGGCTTTACGGTAATAATATCGTATGGCATGTAGTCAATTTTTTCACCGTTGTGTTCGTAGTGCGTACACACATAAATGGTATCAAAGCTATCAAGTACGTCGGCTTTCATCATGATGAGTTCGGTAACACCATTAAGCATAATCGCGTACTTTAAAGCTGGGAGGTCTATCCATCCGCAGCGGCGTGCACGGCCAGTAGTAGCACCAAATTCATGACCTAATTTACGAAGTTCTTCTCCAACTTCATTTTCTAATTCGGTAGGAAAGGGGCCTCCTCCAACACGGGTGCAATAAGCTTTGAATATACCGTAAACGTTTCCTATTTTATTGGGTGCAATTCCGAGCCCCGTACAGGCACCTGCAGTCGTCGTATTAGATGATGTAACGAAAGGATACGAGCCAAAATCTACATCAAGTAAAGTCCCCTGTGCGCCTTCGGCAAGCACAGATTTGCCTTCTTTTAGGTAACCATTTACAAAATGCTCACTATCTACGTGTGGAATATTTTTGATAAACTCTATGGCTTCAAAGAATGCAGCTTCTTTTTCAGTCAGATCATATTCAAAATCATAGTGAGAAAGGATCTCTTTATGTTTTTCTACAAGTTTATTGTAACGATCCTTAAAATCTGGTAAAGTAGTGTCGCCTACTCTAAGGCCATTCCGTCCGGTTTTGTCCATGTATGTTGGGCCAATGCCTTTTAACGTAGAGCCGATTTTATTGGTGCCCATCTTTTGCTCGTTAGCAGCATCCAATAATTGGTGTGTTGGCAGGATTAAATGTGCTTTACGGGCAATAACCAATTTGCCTTTAGCTACAGGGTCATGACCTGCATTTTTAAGATTATTGAGTTCTCTTTTTAGGATAATGGGATCAATCACTACACCATTTCCTATTAAGTTCATTGTTTTTTCATTAAAAATACCCGAAGGGATGGTATTCAAAACAAATTTCTTACCATCAAATTCCAGAGTGTGGCCGGCATTGGGGCCGCCTTGAAAACGAGCTATCAAATCATACTGCGGACTTAATACATCAACAATTTTTCCTTTGCCCTCATCGCCCCATTGCAGGCCCAGAAGCACGTCTACTTGCGTCATTATTTTAATTTAAGAATAGAAAAGTATATTGGATTTTAACTTGCATGTTTGATGTTCGCGGCGTTTTCTTTGATAGCTGCAGCAGCTGTGCAGTCAAAACATACGCCGTAAAGGTTTAAAGAATGGTGTTTAATGTCGAATTTTAACAATTCACCTACCATAGACTGTATTTGATGTATGCGAGGGTCGCAAAATTCAACCACTTTGCCACAATCGATACAGATGACATGATCGTGCTGATGATAGCCGTAAGATTTCTCAAACTGGGCCATGTTCTTGCCAAACTGGTGTTTGGTGACCAAATCACAGGATACGAGAAGCTCCAGAGTATTATAGACTGTTGCACGACTTACCCTATATTTCTGGTTTTTCATATGAATATACAAGGTTTCAACATCAAAATGGTCATCCCGGGAATAGATTTCCTCTAAAATAGCAAAACGCTCAGGGGTTTTCCTTAGACTTTTGTTTTCAAGATAAGCTTCGAATATTTTTCTAACCAGCTCGCTGTTGTGTTGTGTAGACATAGTTTTAAACTCCTTTCAAAGGTATTAATTTTTAGATAAATGTACAGGTTTAATTACAATTTAGGCATCAAACCGGGTTACGCTGGTTACACCTTTTACTTCCAGCAGATTTTCTATTAGGTTGTCCAAGTGTTCTTTATCGTTTACATATACCATTATTGAACCGTCAAAGATCCCGTCGTCGGTATCCACAGTGATGGAACGCATATTCACTTTAAAATCGTTTGATATCACTTTAGTAATGTTGTTAATCAATCCGACATCGTCAATACCGACAATATGAAGTCCTGTAAGAAAAGTTAGTTCTTTTTGTTTATTCCATTTTGCTTTTACAATTCGATAACCATAGTTTGCCATCAATTGCGCCGCATTGGGACAATTGGTGCGATGAATTTTGATGCCTTCACTTACAGTAACAAAACCGAATACATCATCACCGGGTATCGGGTTACAACAAACTGCCAGTGCATAGTCGATGCGCTGGAGATCTTCGCCAATCAGTAAGATGTCTGATTCAGGCCCTTTCACCTTGTTTATAAGCGCCTCTACCTGATGTGGTTCATTTCGCTCAGCAGTCCGATTTTCAATTTCCTTTTCACTGGCCAGATACTCTTTCAAGTCTTTTAACTCGATTTTCCCGTTAGATACAGCAATAAATAATTCCTGGGTAGAGGGCAATTTGAAGAAATAGGTAAGCTTATTAAGGTTATCAGTATTGTAAGTTATTTTGAGTGATTTCAGTTTACGCTCCAATATTTCCTTGCCTTGCTCTGCTATCTTTCTCTTTTCTTCTTTTAAGGATGACTTAATTTTGGATTTGGCCTTTGCCGTAACCACAATATTTAGCCAGTCTTCTTTTGGTGCCTGCTTCCCCGAGGTAATTATTTCTACCTGATCCCCATTTTGAAGTTTATAAGAGAGTGGCACAAGCTTGTGGTTGACTTTTGCGCCAATACATTTTGCGCCTACGTCGGTATGGATTTCAAAAGCAAAATCTAAAGCTGTTGCACCTAAAGGCAATTGAAGGAGGGCGCCCTTAGGAGTAAAAATAAAGATTTCATCTGAAAATAAGTTCATCTTAAAATCATCCAGAAAATCTAATGCATTGGCTTCCGGATTGTTGAGCATTTCCCTGACTTTCATGATCCACTGGTCGAGACCATTGTCGTTACTGGATTCCTTATATTTCCAATGTGCAGCAAACCCTTTTTCCGCAATTTCATTCATTCGTTGCGTTCGAATCTGTATCTCTACCCACTGTCCTTTCGGTCCCATAACGGTAGTATGCAGTGATTCATATCCGTTTCCTTTTGGAGAGGAAATCCAGTCTCTTAAGCGATCCGGGTTGGGCCGATAAAGATCGGTAACTATTGAATAAGCTTTCCAGCAATCTGCCTTTTCTGATTCGGGTGAGCTGTCTAATACAATACGGATAGCGAAAAGATCATATACCTCTTCGAAAGGGATATTTTTCTTTTTCATCTTGGTCCAAATGGAATGTATAGATTTTGGCCGGCCATATATACTTGCTACCAATCCCTGTTCGGCAAGAATTTCATTGATTGGCTCTACAAACTTCTTTATAAAAAGGGTTCGTTCTGCTTTTTTTTCGTTGAGTTGAGTAGCGATGTATTTATAGGTGTCGGGTTCGAGATATTTCATAGAAAGATCTTCAAGTTCGGATTTAATCGCATATAATCCGAGGCGATGTGCTAGCGGAGCATATAGATACACCGTTTCAGATGCTATTTTCAGCTGCTTTTGCCTAGGCATAAAATCCATCGTTCGCATATTATGCAGCCGATCGGCAAGCTTAATGAGAATTACGCGTACATCATCTGCAAGCGTTAGCAACATTTTTCTGAAATTCTCTGCCTGCAAGGAACTGTTGTAGTCAAATACCCCTGAAATTTTAGTGAGCCCGTCTATGATTTTTGCGCTCTTCTTTCCAAATTCTCTTTCTATATCCTCAAGTGTGATATCTGTATCTTCAACCACATCGTGAAGTAATGCGCACACGATGGAGGTGGTGCCGAGGCCGATCTCTTCCGCAGCGATTTGTGCAACTGCTATAGGATGATAAATGTAAGGTTCGCCAGATTTACGTCGCATATTTTTGTGACTTTCAAGGGCCATATCAAAAGCCTTGCGGATCTCCTTTTTATCACCTCTCTGTAAGGTAGGTTTACACGCACGCAAAAGAGCTCGGTATCTTTTTAAGATCTCTTGTTTCTCTACTTCTAAATCAATTACCAGCGCGTTGTTCATTAAAGTTACTTTTTGAAATTGTTTCCTGTGTGTTTATATCTCTATAGGCCGCTTCACGAGCTTTTAATTGTATTTTTAATGTATAATTTAACCAAATATCTTTCCCCGTCACGTCCTAAAATGGTATATTAGATTTCATATTAGCATGCATAGATAATATAAACGTATATTATACGTATTATTCTTGCCCATGTTACAATTAAACGACAAATTTAATATTCGCATGGAAACGAATATATGAAATTAGCCTTAACTTTGTTGGGATATAAATTTATGAAATTTTATAAGCTAATTATTCTGTTAATTGTCATTATTACAGTTGGTTCCGCCAATGCTCAGGATGTTGCGCCACCTTATAAAATGCCTGTAATGGGCAAAAATGATACCATCAGAGTAGCAGTAACTAACGTCGACAACGAACTAATTCCTTGGATCCCGCTTAACGAGGTGACAATCTACGGTATTCGTATTTTTAGATCTCAGGAAGAAAGAATCGCTTATAGTAGGCTTCGTTATAATGTAATGAAGGTGATTCCCTACGCTTTATATGCCAAGCGACGGTATACTCAGTTGGAGAGGGATCTTGCTGTCACTAAAGACAGAAGACACCAAAAGCAACTCGTAAAAGCCTGTGATACCGAAATCAAGCAAATGTTTAATAGAGAGATTAAGGAGCTTACCATTACACAGGGACGAATATTGACTAAACTTATCGATAGGGAGGTAGGACGGACTACTTATGATATTGTTAAAGAAACGAAAGGTGGTGTTACCGCTTTTTTATATCAGTCTGTAGCGAGAGTAGTTGGACACAATTTGAAAAGTACTTATAATCCGCAAGAGGACAGGGATATTGAAGCGATAATTGTTTCTTCGGGATATTATCAGTAGTTATTATGAATGAAGACGGAAAAAGTATCCATCAGTTTAAAGCAAAATTAATCAACGGCAAAGAGAAGAAATTAGCTGATTTTAAGAATAAAGTATTGCTCGTTGTTAATATTGCCTCTGCCTGCGGTTTCGCACCTCAGCTCAAAGAGCTACAGGAACTAAAAAATGAACTGGCTGATGAAGATTTCGAGGTGCTTGGTTTTCCTTCTAATGATTTTGGTAGGCAGGAGCCGCTGGATGGTAAAGAACTACATCAATTTTGTGAAGTAAATTATGGTGTACAGTTTCCTGTTTTCGAGAAGATCATGGTACGCGGCGAATCCGCAAACCCGATTTTTAAATTTCTTTCCGATAAGAAATTAAATGGAAACCTCAATTCCACTCCGAGATGGAATTTTCATAAATACCTTGTCAATAAAAATGGCGCAGTAGTTGATTATTTCTTTCCTTTTACCAAACCACTTTCTTCAAAGATTAGGAAGAAGATTCTTAAGCTGCTCTAAATTATTTACTATTACGCTTAAAGTTGCTCTATGAAGTTAGATATATTGGTCTTTGCAGTACATCCGGACGATGCCGAATTAGGCTGTTCGGGTACCATTCTTAAGCATATCGATCTTGGTAAAAAGGTCGGTATTGTGGATTTTACCAAAGGCGAACTAGGAACGCGCGGTACTGCTGAAACGAGAGACAAAGAGTCGGCAGAATCTACTCGAATACTGGGGCTCCATGCTCGCGAAAATCTTGGATTTAGGGATGGTTTCTTTGTCAACGATGAACAGCATCAGCTGGAGGTTATAAAAATGATCCGTAAGTATCGGCCTGAGATCGTATTAAGCAATGCGCTTGAGGACCGCCATCCTGACCATGGACGGGCTGGGGATTTGGTATATGATGCCTGTTTTTTGGCCGGGCTCCAGAAGATAAATACTGGGCTGGATGGCGAAGAACAACAGCCGTGGCGGCCAAAGATATTATTGCAGTATATACAGGATCGTTACATAAAGCCAGATATTATTGTAGATGTTAGCCCTTATTTTAATAGAAAAATTGATAGCATTAAAGCGTTTAAAACACAGTTTTATAATCCAGCACTTGACGAACCTGATACTTATATCTCTTCTCCTGAATTTTTAGAGGCTGTAATAGGACGTGCGCGTGAGTTTGGAAAATCAATCGGTACCACCTATGCGGAAGGTTTCACGTCTAGAAAATTATTAGGTGTTAATAATCTTTTTAACTTACTTTAGGGTATGAGCAATCTCTTCTCCACCTTAAAAAATGCATATACTTTGTTTAAAAGTATAGACTTCAAGAAATTGGAAGCATTGTCAAAGAAAGTAGACCTAACCAAAGTTGTAGATTCTGTATCCAATCTGGACGAAGTTCAGTTGCAGGGGCTGATGAAAATGATGGCCGCTCCACATAAAGAACGGAAATTGCCACCCATAGAAGGTGATTTTTATCATCTGGGTGATGAGGCGTTGAAAGACGAGGACCGCAAACTGCAGCTTAAAGTGAGAGAGTTTCTGGAAAAGGAAGTGAAACCAATAGTCAACCAGTACTGGTTAAAGGCAGAGTTTCCCTTCGAGTTAATTCCTAAAATAGCAGAGTTAAATATCTGCGGATTAACTTATAAGGGGTATGGCTGCCCAAACAAATCTAATCTAATGGAGGGCATTCTCGCTATGGAGCTGGCGCGAATTGATACTTCTATTTCAACTTTCTTTGGCGTACAAAGCGGATTAGCGATGGGCTCCATTTATTTGCTGGGTTCTGAGGCACAAAAACAACAATGGTTGCCGGCCATGCAGCAAATGAAAATCATTGGAGCGTTCGGACTTACTGAGCCAGAGGTGGGATCTGGAGTAGCCGGAGGATTAACGACTACCGCGAGACGAAAAGGGAATACCTGGATATTGAATGGCCAGAAAAAATGGATAGGTAATGCTACTTTCTCTGATGTGACCATCATATGGGCAAGGGACCTGGACGACCAGCAGGTAAAAGGATTTCTGGTAAGAAAGGGAGTTAAAGGTTTCTCCGTCGAAAAAATGCAAGACAAAATGGCTTTGCGTATTGTTCAAAACGGATTGATTACTTTAACGGATTGTGAAGTATCGGAAGAAGACCGTTTGCAGCATGCCAATTCATTTAAAGATACAGCCAAAGTACTTAAAATGACCAGGGCTGGTGTAGCCTGGCAGGCAGTCGGCTGTGCCCGGGGCGCTTATGAAAGCGCACTGGCTTATACGCAGACCCGAAAGCAATTCGGAAAACCAATTGCCTCTTACCAATTGATTCAAAATCACCTGGTAGAGATGTTATCTAATCTTACAGCAATGCAAACGCTTTGTTTTAGGCTATCCCAATTACAAGATCAGGATTTGTTAACTGATGAACACGCATCATTGGCCAAAGTATTCTGCTCAATGCGTACACGGGATGTGGTGAGTCGGGCAAGGGAAGTAATGGGCGGCAATGGGATCCTCCTAGAATACGATGTGGCCCGGTTTGTAGCAGATGCAGAAGCTATTTATTCCTATGAAGGCACTAAAGAAATTAATACGTTGATTGTTGGCAGGGCCATTACTGGTTTTTCAGCTTTCGTATAGTGTTTGAGAACGCTATGCTATAGCTTCGGAAGAATTTTTTGCATTACCTCTATCCCTTCATCAATATGTTTGGATTCCATACATAACGCGGGTCTGAACCGTATCGTTTGATTGCCACAACCCAAAAACATCACATTGTGTTCCAGCCCTTTTTTGATAAAGGAATCTCTTTGCACTTTATTTGCGAAATCAAAGGCACACAATAAGCCTTTACCTCTTACATTGCTTATCTGGCTATGCTTTTGTGCCAGCTTTTCTAATTGTTCTCTAAGATATTGACCTACATGGGCTGCATTCTCACATAGTCGATCTTCTTCAACAATTTGCAGGATTTGTGTAGCCCGTACCATATCGACCAGGTTGCCGCCCCAGGTAGAATTTATTCTCGAAGGTATGCGAAAGACATTGTTTTCGACTTGATCGACTTTTTTGCCTACCAGAATGCCGCAAACCTGCATCTTTTTTCCGAAAGCAAGAATATCCGGCCGGGCAGCTTCACTGTAATTTTGATGACACCAAAACTTTCCTGTTAGCCCTACTCCGGTCTGTACTTCATCATAAATTAAAAATGCGTCATTTTCATCTGCAATCCTGCGCAATTCAATTAAAAACTCTTCTCTAAGATGATTGTCGCCACCTTCAGATTGAATAGGTTCTACAATGATCGCGCAGATGTCGTCTTTGTGATCTATAAAGGCTTGCTTAATCTGGGCTATTGAATTTCTTTCAGATTCCTGGGCGTTAACCAGATTATCCCCATCCAGCGGAAATTTGACGGTCGGTACCGATATCCTGGGCCAGTCAAATTTGGCAAACCACTTGGTCTTGTCGGGTATGGTGTTGGTTAGACTTAAAGTATAGCCCGTACGACCATGAAACGCCTTTTCAAAGTGAAGCACCTTAAATCCTTTTTCTTCTTTATAGCCTTTTGTAAAGTTTTTTTGAACTTTCCAGTCCATAGCAACCTTAAGAGCGTTTTCTACAGCCAGACCGCCACCGGCAATAAAAAAGGCATGCGGCAAATAAGACGGGATGCCAATTTTAGCAAATGTGTCTACAAATTGAGCGTATTGCTGGGTGTAGACGTCTGAATTGGAAGGATTAGCCAGGGCTGCCTGAAGCAAATTATGTTTAAATACTTCATCATTGATCATTTTTGGATGATTGTAGCCCAATGGAACTGAAGCAAAGCAGGTGAAAAAATCCAGCAGCCTTCGGTTGTATTTTGAATCATAGATATAAGCACCCTGACTTTTTTCCATGTCGTAAGTAAGATCAAATCCGTCCGCTAAGATATGCCTGCTTAATGTTTCATTTACCTGATTGGGTGCAATGTTTATCTGATACATATGCTTCCTATTTTGCTGTCATCAAATGTAACAAAAACTGCCAATCTAACAAATGAGAACTGCTGGGCTAGTTTAGGATTAGACGCGACTTTTGATTTTGTTCATCCCTGGTTATTTTCCTGCCAGACTATCTTTTTTATTTGAATTGTTGTTTCTTTGTTCTGCGACTAATTCTTATGAAAAAAAAGACAAAGGTTTGTAATCTTCAAAGCTGTTTAATGTGCAGGATGACATTAAAGGAATGGAAGCCTGCTATTGATAGTCATAGGAAGAATTTTATTGCAAAAAAGGGCGAACAAATAATTAAAGAAGGCGATTCGGTAACCGGCGTTTATTTTGTTTATAGTGGTAATGTTAAAGTACATAAAAAATGGGGTGACAAAGAACTTATCATTCGTTTTGCCAACGAGGGTAAGATTTTTGGGCACCGGGGCTTAAATTCGAAAAGCGCCGCCTATCCAATATCCGCCACTGCGTTGGAAGAAACTTGCTTGTGTTTCGTTGATCTTGATTTTTTCAAAGCAACGCTGAAAGTAAACCACGACCTGGCTTACGAGCTGCTGCTATTTTATGCAGACGAGTTGCAGGAGTCCGAAAAGAAAATGCGTAACCTGGCACTGATGCCGGTTAAAAGCCGGTTAGCTGTTGCCTTGTTTCATTTGAAGGAACAGTTTGGGCTAAATCCTCAGGGGTTTATCAACATCGCTTTAAGTCGTCAGGACCTGGCTGCATTTACTGGCGCTACCTATGAAACAGTCTTCAGAATGACCTCCGAATTGGTAAACGAGAAAATGATTGCTGTTTCGGAAAAACAAATCCGGATCTTAAATGAAGAAAAATTAAGCCTCCTGATTAAAGAAGCTTAAACGATGCTACCTTACCTTTTTGTATCCGCAGGCCCAATAGTAATCCCAGCAGCAGATGGAGGGGGTTTTTGCGGAAAATTAAGTGTATTGTGGTTTGTGAATTTTTTAGGATCTGTTATGGTCAGGGTCTTATAATTACCGACCCTAATTAGTTTATGAAGAGAGAAGTTTAATAACCTGCCTTTGCTCAAATCCTTGTATAGCTTTTTTAAAGCGGCAGAACTATAAACCGCGCACAGTGGTTCTATAAAATTTTCACTGCCAAATACGTAATAATCATAACCAGGCAGTGTGTCGACAAACTGTTGCAGATGCTGCAATGTTTTTACATCCATTTCTGTCATGTCACATGCCAGGACCAGCAAGTCATCGTTCGGAAAACTAAGATGTGCACTTATTAAGCCTCTTAACGGTCCTCGTGCGATCAATTGGTCTAAAATTAAAGGCCGAGGTGAAAACAGGTTACGATAGCTTAGTTCCTGCATTTTGTTCACGGATACGGCTACGGGTATGTTCAGCGATTCAAGTTTTCGGAACGCCAGCATTGACCAGGAGTCGGAGCCGATCGACAGCAATCCTTTATCGCTCCCCATGCGTTTACTTTCCCCACCGCACAGCACTACGCCTCTCATCATGCCTGTTCGAATTCATAAATATGCTTGCCTATGTCTCCTGTCTCCTTGTGGCAGTTGCAGTTTCCTCCCCATTCCTTACTACCATCAGTAAGGTATTCACATTTCCAGATCGGCACTTCATGTTTGATCCGGTCTATAATGTATCTGTTGCTGGCATACGCAGCTTCGCGGTGTACCGAAGCCGTAACGACTACCACAGCCGATTCTGAAATCTTTACTTTTCCTATCCGGTGCTGCGCATAAGCAATGCTTAAGTTCCAGCGATTTCTTGCTGCAAGTAAAATTTCAGCAATCATCTTCTCGGCCATGCCCGTATGGGCTTCGTATTCCAGAAATCTTACCGATTTACCCGCGTTATGGTTCCTGACTTCTCCACTAAACAAGACTACGGCACCCGCTGACTGACAATGTGATTTTTGAAAGATGCCGGCCAGGTCTATCGCTTTTTTTGTAATAAATTCCATATCAACCTCCGCTGCTCGGTGGGATGACAATAACATGCTCATTCCCGTCCAACTGATAATGATCAGAAACAAATTCATCATGAACAGCAAAACGGCATAGCTTTAATAACTGCACCGCATCAGGGTTCACCATTCCCATATATTCTCTAAGATCAGCTATAGTGCTGATTTTAACTTCGATTTTAAATTCCCTTTTAAAAAAATCCTTTAATTTGGCAAATACCTGTATTTTCATTTTTATCCTCCAATATGAAGCATACTGAGTTTGCTTCCTGTAAATCTTATTGTTTGTTTTTGTGCAAGTGCTTTCGTTAACTTCAAATCCAGTCCTGCAAGATCCGACATATCTTCAAGTGCTATAGGATGATTGTTACTTAGACATCCGTAGATATTGCCATATACATCCAAACGCAGGCGGTCACAATCCCCGCAAAAAGGCTGGCTTTCATTTGCGATAATCCCAAAAATATTGCCGTCTTCAGTTTGCCAGTAATTTGCCGTTGAGCCTGTTTTTCTGTTCATAGGACTAAACTGGTAGTACGCGCCGATCAGCTGAAGCATATCAGACTGAGAAAAAAAATGCTCTTCAACCTTACCATGCAAATGTCCCATAGCCATAATCTCTAAAAACCGGATGATAATCTGTTTACTTGCCGCATATTTTAAAAGCGGGATGACTTGGTCATGGTTGAGGTCTTTCATGATAACCGAGTTTATTTTTATAGCTATTCCCGTATCCAACGCGGCGTCGATACCTTTGAGAGTTTGGTTTAATCCTTGCTTTCTTCCCATCATAAAGTAGGTCGCTGCATCTGTAGCATCCAGTGAAACATTAATAGCTGTTAGGCCTGCGGCCTTTAATGCCGGTACCCGTTTATGCAACAGCAAGCCATTAGTAGTAAGATTTAGATCAGTAATCCCAAGCTCCCGTGTTTCTTTTATCAAGGCCGGTAATTCTTTGTATAGTAACGGCTCTCCACCTGTAAAGCGGATCGTCTTGAGGTTAAGACGGCTATGCAATTTTGTAATAACCAACATTAGTTCCTTGGGTGTTAATACACGTCTCTTGCCATCTAGATGGTTTTCTCCCGTTTCCCCGTTGCCAAAACTACAATACGTGCAGGCAAGGTTGCATGTGTTTATCAGGCTTATTCTGAGTGTCTTAAATGTTCTTCCTAGATGATCTTTAATGTTTTCCATTACATAAATAATAAAAGTTTGACAGAGGCGATGGCAAGCACTGCACTTAAAAGATAACGTACAGTCACATGCTGAAACCGTTTGCTGCCCCAATATGCACCAGTAATACCGCCCAGAGCAGCCATAATAAACCATGTCGCTGCCAATGGTGACACAACCAGCGTAGCAGCACTTCCTATCAAGCCGCTTATAGAATTTAATACAATAAACAATGCAGATGCGGCAGCAGCTTCTTTTACATTTGCCCACCTCAGTAAAATGAGCACAGGGCTTAAAAAGATTCCGCCGCCTATATTTAGCATACCGGAGAATCCACCGATCAATATGCCGATGAATAATGCTGGTATGATCTTTACGGGTTTGGTGCCTTTATCTGTACTGGTTTTGATATTTAATAATTTTATGATGGGTAGTATAAGTGCCAGTCCCAACAGTAAGTGATATATATTGCCCTCAATGGAGTATTTCGAGCCTAGAAAAGCTGCCGGTATAGAAGTAATGAAAAATGTCCTGCATAGTTTCCATTTAAAATAGCCGGCTCGATAGAATTGATAGAAACCTACACCTGCTACCAGAATATTTAAGATCAATATGAGCGGCTTGTACGTGGCGACCGGAATACTATATAGGGAAAGGATAGCAATATAACCACTTGCACCTCCGTGCCCTACAGAAGCATAAAGAAAACCGATCACATATAATGAAAAGGCAAGGGTGACGTTAAATTCCATAATTAAAATGTACTTAAGTTTCCTTTAATGATCTGAGTGAATTGAGTACGATCAGCCTCACACAGGGGGCAGCAATAATCCTCCGGAAGATCTGAAAAAGGAACACCAGCAGGAATTCCTCTGCTTTCTTCTCCCCAGGCTTCATCATAGATCGTCAGGCAACAGTCGCATTGGTACATATAGGTTGTTTCCAGTTCTGTATTGTTGTTGTCCTCATAGTAACTATCTGCTTGTTTTCCAATATTATTTGTTTGGATCTGGTAGTAATTCTCACAAAGACGGGCAAGGGCAGGCAACAGATCTTCCTTTCTGATACTTTCGGCGTAAGGAAAGTAATGTCTCGCGTTAGGATTGAAATCAGCCGTATGCAGCAGGTCAAAAAGAGCTTCGGCATCTCCGTGTTGTATTGTTGTTTGTTTCCTGATAATTACAGACCCGAAGAGCCCGCTTTTTGGATTTATTTTAATAGCAAAACAAAGTTTAAAGGTTCTGAGGTCTGACTCGTTAAATGCCCTGATCAGTTCGTGTTTTAGCTGTAGGCTCTCCTCGCACAAGTCTTCTGTTTGCCAGTTTAACTCATTCGAGGCATGACGCACATTAATCCTGTGTTTATCCAGTACTGCATTCCATAGTTTACGGTCTGCCGGAGCAACTCCTTTAATGATCACGGATTTCCATGGAGTAGTATAAATTTGTCCGATACGGGTCTTGCTGCAAATACCGCAAAGATCTTTTAAAAATGGGACAGGAAACAATTCGTTTCTACGATAGATACCTAGCCAATACATCTCATTGTATTTGTTGAAACCCTCATAATAAGGCAGCTGGAAATCAGGTAATTTTAATGAAGCTGACGGAGCTTGAAACTGGAAACTATTGTTGATATTTACAGCTTTTTCCAGAAGCTGACCATCCATCTGGTCTGGGACATTATGTGTATTTTGCTCAATTGTACGTTCGATGGTCTTGCTTATTATCGCAATATCTTCTGAATAGATCAGAGAAGACCAATAGTGAATCACATTGGTTTTTGGGAACCTCACATAGAGGTGCCAGTAATTGCCAATGTCGGATGAAATGAAATTTAAGTTTCCGCTAAAAAAAGGAACCAGCGTCTGACTATCATCTACAAGATTTATTTTAAGTTTCGGTGAATAATTAAACTTATCTAATATATCTCTGTATACCCCTTCACGCAACCAGCCCGTACTGTTGAACAGGTCTTCGGCTGCATAAGAACTGACAATATTTGGATACTCTTCTGCATCTGTTTCAAAGTCAATTCCCATAATCAGAAAATGATGCTCAATATGCTCCAGATGACTTGTGATTGCCGAAAAATAAAGCTGTTGTCGTGTCCCAAATCTAATGTTTTCCACTCCTAAGCTTTCCAGCATTTCCAGTATCTGAACCAAATCACCTACAGAAACGATTCCGCCTGAAAGATTAACTTTGATTTGATGGTATCTTACGATGGTACTTTCCATGTTAAAGTGCTGTTTCTAAGGTTTGTATTTGTAATGCTTCCCGAAGAATGTTTTTTACCTCAGGCTTGCAGGATCCGCAGCCCATTCCGGCACCTGTTACTTCACAAAGGCGTGAAAGCTCAGTGCATCCCGATGAGATTTTATCTCGAAGGTTTCCGGTACCTACGTTATTACAGCTACATATGAGTTTTCCGCTAATAGTTTCTGTTTTTTTTCCGCTCCTGAGCAATTGCAGCCTTTTGTCGCTCAATTCGGTTTTGTTGGCAATCAAGTCCCTGAATTCCAAAAATTCACTTTTATCACCAATCAATATTGTTCCCACCAGCTTGTCCTGGTGAATAATACATTTTTTATAATAAGATTTACAGGAAGCAAACTCAGTATGCTTCATATTGGAGGATAAAAATGAAAATACAGGTATTTGCCAAATTAAAGGATTTTTTTAAAAGG
>Ga0181463_1000130_pt1 | contig 16774 bp, 21 predicted proteins | sample InSIn1gowninarea_FD_119071 | JGI IMG/M metagenome (GOLD analysis project Ga0181463, IMG submission 119071) | Clean room microbial communities from NASA Spacecraft Assembly Facility at Jet Propulsion Laboratory, Pasadena, California, USA -... ... | reverse complement strand
CCAGAACAAAGAGGAGATCTGAGATGGAGTAGACGAAAGGAATGTTGTTTGTGTTCGCGGTGCTGGGTATCGATGATGATTGGGGTATATGGTTGTGAGTATTTGTATGAGGAAGATCAGCTAAGAGGAAGTCTGATCAGCTTCGAGTTCACGAAGGAGTTTTGAGAAGAGTACACACCTTTCACATGGTTGTGGTGATTGGCGAATGCCTTGGTGGCAAACCTCCTGCTTGCGGAGAGGCAGGAGCATGGCTACGCCAGGAAGACGCGTCCGAAGGAGTGGGTGAAGGTGCCCTGGAAGAGCTAGGCGAGGTGCTGCGAGTGGAAGCATCGGAAGCTTGGCGTCTGTGTACGGGCACGTACTTGGAAGAAGTCGAAGGTGAGTGCGTCGTGGGGTCGGTGGACTCGACGGTAACACGAGGGATGGCGATAGGGCTCGACATTGCTACTGAGTGAATTGAACGTAGAGTGGTTCGGATACTGTCAGGTAAGAAGAGAACGCGACGATACGACGAATTCGACTTGGGGAGTTCATGCTGATTTACCGCGGTGTACTTATACCCTGCGGAATGGACACGTCGCGCTGCGTATCTAATCGTGTGCAGATGACGCAACTGTGACTGCGGCATAAGCCAAGGACAATATCGGGCACTACATCGACAGGAATAGTCAGCAGCGGAACAAGCATGAACTTACCAGAAATATCTTGCTGCGCCTCTAAGAACGTCCCAGAACAAAGAGGAAGCCGAGACGCTCTTGGCCACGCCGATAGCTGACGATAGAGAGACGTGTCACCCCGGATAAGCAGCGCGGACAGGAACGGGATCACTCACAGCTCCGGGTGCAATCATCTGTCAGCGGTGATTTGAGAGCGAGTAAGCCCGACCTAACGCTCACTCGGGCTAATGGACTCGGACGGATTACACAAAGAGTAGGTTTGACAAGGATGTCGGAAGAGCAGAGGGGCGTCATTCGGACTCAACAGTAGGGTAAGACACTGGCTATTACAATACGTATACTTTAAATTTTGAAAGGGGTAGGCCTAAGATAAGTATCGATGCATAACAGGTGAACGGCACTTAGGCATCGATGAACGCCTTGACGTTCTTCAACCAGCTCACATATTCCTAATAGTACGAGCCGTCAGTGACATCATAAGGTGAAGCAACGCAGATTCTACAGACCTTCTGCTCCTTGTGCTCAGCGTACTCGGGAATGAATACAGCAAGGCTATCATTGATACCACGCTCAGCAAGGAACTTCTCGAACTCCTCTTGAACAGTGACGTCCAGAGTATCGAACTAGATTATTGTGAGTTACACAGCCTATCTCATAAAGTGATCACTACTTACTTGAGGGCCAATGTAGAGCCCACGCCTCTTCCAGTCAGCTTCAGGGGTAAGCTCTGTAGCGAGTTTACCATCCTGATAGAAGGAGATGTTATCGGCAACGAAGGCACCATCCTGGCACATAGCATCGATGGTCAAAGCACCGTTGTTGCCGTCACCCTAAAACAGCGACATCACTCAGCCCACGCTTATAACATAAGTCAGGACATTGAACACACCTTGTTAATGGATATTGAGCATCGGATAGGATACGCGTGAGCAGGCTCATCTTCAGAGGCCTCCTCACCCTCCGCCAATTCCTGGAATTGCTGCTCCTGAGCAGTCTGAATGTCGGCGATAGAGAAGATGAGACGAATGCTATTGGTGGAGTACAGTTGTAAGTATCATACAAACACGGCGAGTCTTGGTAAAGCACGTACGTCTCGTTTCCGAACTTGCGCACGAAAGTAACCTCATCGTTACCAGGGACATCCTCGATCTAACACGGATTAAGAGGTGCACCATCGGTACGTGTTGACACTTATAACAAAAGGGAAGACATGCACACCTTCCAAACGCCCTGAGCATTGAAGCTCTTCAAGAAATCTGGCTCCTCATGAGTGGCAGCCTCGTTCTCATACTGCAACTCCTCGGCGAGCTTTTGTGACAGGGCAATATCAGCTATACAAAGGGGGAGAGCACACGTCAATGAGTACCAATCTTCATCCAATTTGCTACTCCCAAGAGAAACCAATCTTGATACTTACAAGCACCCTCACCGAACCTCCTTGCACTGACTGAAAAAGCCCTTGTCGCGGTAGGCGCGACAGCAGCAACGCGAAATGCTGGCAGCACCCGGGTGCTGGTGGCGAACGAGCGTGCGGCAAATGCACGGCACGAGGGACCAGCAACTTGACGAAGAGCACGAATAGCAGACATCTTGAGCAAAAATAAAGAGGTTATGCAAACGTAGAGGACGTGAGGTGGTGAGTTGAGGTGGTGGTGAAGATGCACGAAAGAAGTTATCACTCCGTCACGCTCCCTTCAGGCTACGGCGCTCTTCGAAATTTCGCGTTAAGCGTTGTTTGTTGCGCGCAAACAAGGCGCGATCGCTACAGACGCCCAGTCCACCGCGACTCATTTATCGAGATTTAATTCCAGTCGGTTAGCCAGCAGTAGGCAGGGAACGGGAAGCTCACATGGGCGGCACTCATGAGAGACATCAGCGGGGAAGTAGGGCATATAACATGGCATAGATTGATTACAGGAACACATCAATAAATAATCATAGGCGAGACACAATATATAACAGACCAGAAATTGGACGACACGGCTAGGGATAGGAAGGAGGCTTTGTCATATGTATCAATCAACGATAAAGGGGAAGCATATTCGGCGATGCGCGACACTGCTAGGCTACGAAACAACAGATAGAAGACACCGTAGCACAGGATAAAGGTGGGAAGCGGAACGGGGCACGAAATTTGTAGTGATGAGTATATTATAAGAAGACTCAGAAGCGAGATTGAATTCGCGACTAAGGCCTCAAAACAAAACATTCAACAGAGAAAAGAAGAGTGGTGAGATATGGGCCCGCACGACATCCCAGGTCATTTGGCAAATAATCGTTAACAGCGATAGCCGGTAAGAGCCTCCCTGTTAATGGCCAAAGAACCTTTGGAGATCGACGGTGAGTGTTCAGGAGACGCGAGAGACGGGGCGAGATAAGAGACGCAAGAAAAAAGGTAGAAGGAAGGGTCCATGGGTTAGTTTGCTTAAAAGTACAGAGATCATACCAGGCGAGGAGATAGCACGGACCATTATCCGGTGTAACAGGATCATCCCGTTGACGTTGAGGCACCGCGTTCTGTCGTTGTCGCCATGCGCAGATCGTAGATGTATAGCGACGTCAAAATGGAGAAAAGAAGCTGTTCAGTATTGACCCTATAATAATACCACAACTGCCACTTAAGAACAAATGATGTTACTCACAGGCAACGACACGGTGGAAGTAGCCATAGTGAACCATCAGACAGGCGACACGACGTGCCTATGCTCGGTTCCATTCGTGATGCTGCCTCCTGCTGCAGGTGCGGGTGCATACCCATTTGGAGACCCCGGTGGGCCAGCAGGCGTGTCCGCGTGGCCATTTGTGACATTAGGAGGAGGGTCGCCACGGCTGTCCTTGCTTTTCTTCTTTTTCCCATCCTCGCCGGCTTTTGGCCCACGAGAGGTCCTCTTTTTAGAAGATGAGCCGTCGCCGTTCGTCTCCGTGTCAGTGCCTTTGCCATTGAGGTCTGAAGGGGCAGCAGTGGTGGGAGCAGGCGCGCCACCAGGAGGGGGAGGGTACGCGACGGCACCGGGCGGGTACTGCCCATATGGGGGATAAACAGCTGGATGCAATGGAAACACCGGGGGAGGCATGGGATGTGAAGCACCATTGGCTGCATCTCCGTTAGGCGGGTGCTCATGGGGCTGCGGTGCAAAATTTGCTGGGGGATAATAAAATGGATAATAGCCTTCTGGGGGAGGAAATGGATAGGGTGCAGGTGGTACGTTCACTTCTCCCTCGCCGGACGATCCGCCTGCCGATTGGCCTTGCCACGAGGGGTCTTATCAGACACATCGGACATGTACGTCAGAGAAGTACCAACCTGTATAAGTACCACCTTGCTCGGCACCCTTCGCCTTCCGTTTGTAGGGCCCACGCTTGATTCCCTTCTTCCGTTCCTTCCTTTGCCCGTTCAGACAAGACTCGGCAATGCCATATTTCTTGCATCTCTCGCAAGGGCGAGCATCATCACAGCGCTTGCAGGCAGCTGCGCAGTTCGTGCACTAGGTTAGTGTTAGCAAATGAAGCCACTGAGAAGACAAAGACACTCACCGCCATCTTGACCTGCTTGCGCTTAGGACGAGCTTGGGAGATAGGAGGTGCGCCATACGGCGGATACATGAATGCTAAAAACCGGTGAGAAATTCCAAAAGATATTATGATGATCACTTTCACGCACGTTGACCAGCAGGAGGCGGCGCGTACGCGTAGACGAGGCCAGGAGGTGGTGGAGGAAACGCCATTATGTATGGGCCTGGTTGGGCACCGTTGGGCACATTCGGGTCATGATTTGGGTCTGTTGGCATAGGGGCGAAGGTGTAGATAGGTTGTCCGTATGGGCCCGGAGGCATAGGTGCGTAGTGTGCCGCGCCGTATGGTGGTGTGTACGCAATCATTGGGGCAGCCGGGGGAGGTGGCTGCTGTTCAGGCGATTTGCTTGACTCAGTCGCCATGCTGATTAAAACCCACTGACGGTGACGGGCTACAAAGACCTTTCTGAATTTCTTGTATTCCTTCAAGCATGGTGGTGGATGTCAGTAAAGGTGCCAAACGGACGGTTTAAGGATGATTAGGACCAATGTCCAAATCGGTATGATATACTGGCGGAGAACGACAAGAGGAGGGATGATGCTCACTCCGACTCAAATGGCGACCGTTCCGACAACGTCGCCGCTCAACCTTCACTCGCTTCGCGCCTTTCGCTTCAGTCGGCGCAACCAAACCTGCTTTTCGACGTTGTCTATCCCAAAGTATCTCAGAGCCCTTGGAGTGTCGACGTTCGTCGATGTGCTGGCGGCGATGGTGAACAGTGCGAAAGAGTTTTTGATGAACGCCGCGTGAAAGTTTGGCACGTGCCGTAAACGGCCGCCTGCTGCTTTGTCGCCTACAGAGGCGCTCAGTGGGTCCTAAATTATGCGACACCGTCGAGTACTATCCTCATATCCTCGTCATGTTCTTTACAGTGGATTGGAAAAGATTGAGCGGTCGCGGTACGTTATATCCTGCAAGGTGTGTGCATGGGAGGCCCCTGTCGCCAATTGATGGTACTCCGCATTTCCTCATTCGGCCAGTTAACTTGCTATCTTCTCCGACTCAACAGTACTGGAATACTTCGGCCGCCGGCTTCTGGCACAGCGTGCGGCTGTACCGAGATTTATTAGCACCGCAACGTTGGGATCTGACCAGGAAATCTAATGCTCTCAAGGAGATTCACGCCGACGACCAGGTCCCATCCACTCATCTTTGCCCAGTTACAAATTAAACAAAGCGCATCGCACAATGACACAAGTGTTGCAGGGTCAGATAATATTGCCAATTGATGTCCAAACATATGACAATGAGCCACTGCCTCGAGCTGCCTCGCACTGCGTAACCGGTGTCCTTTTTCTGGTGGAAAAATGTGAGACAAATGGCCAAACAAACGCACATTTTACTTAGCCGAGGCCAGAATGTCGCTTTTTCTTACCTTTTTCTCACGTTTTTCTCGAAGAAATATGCTACTGGTTACGCAGTGTCGTAAAAAGCAGCCGTCTTCTGGTAGCTTATTGCTCTTCATCAAGATATCAGGAAGGAGATAGAATTTGGCCTCCGCGAAAGCATCCGCCATCACTCGGCCAACAAGAAAGGCAAGTATCTTCGGCTGGTGCAACGATCCAGCTGTGACTTGAAGTAGTCTGGGAAAATTAACGTGGCTCTAGTTACATAGGGGTATGCCTCTCACACAGTTTTACAGCGAATTCCGTATCTAATATACAACTTGAGGGCTCCGGAAATCGAAGGCCCCGCCGAAGACGTGTGCGTGATACTGCACATCTTCTGAAGCAGTACTATAGCTCAAAGTATTCACCTGGTGTATCACGCTTCTCAATGATATACCCTCACCCCACCGATAAGTAAGGACGTTAACAGCATGTGTCAGATGTTACGTGACATGTGCTATGTCCAGCGCGACGCTGGTTCACGAATGAATACGAGACTCAGAGGGCTTGATGCATTGGCTGACATGCATCTTGGTAGCTGTTTCGTTGGTGTTAGACTGACATCCAACGGCGCACGCATGTATAAGGAGCCCAGTAACATGAGGTCTCTTGATTTGTTGGATGGCGGCAGTCTTACGGAAAGGTGATCATGATTGCACTCGGGTTCGGATAGTCTTTGTATGCCATGATCGTACCCTGCAGTAGCTGACGCATGCGTGAGATGAAGCCCCCAAGAATTTCAACTGGGCACCATGGGGCGTTTCACGATGATGCTGTTGATAGAAACTGAAGCAAGAGGATATCCTAAACGCTAGTATATGAAGACGGCGAAAAGTATAAATACTATTATGCAAAACCCTACTATTATAACACGGAAGTACTGACAAAATCAATCAACCTTTCTCGCCCATTTCCTACCCGACGACGTGCGCCCATGAGATGAGGCCGTCGGAGATGCCGGCTGAACAACAATATCGACTTTGCCGTCTTGTTGCCATGCGTTCGAAGGAATCTTCTCAGACTCGTCATGCTGAGTCTGAGTCCTGACTTCCAGAGGTATGCCGTGCTCCTTTACGCCATCCTTGCCCCAGTAAGACCACATTTGGAATCCAAGCACGATGTTCAAAGCCAGCGCCAGAGCAAAGCCGGATGCGAGGAGGATATCGCCAACCTCTGCAGCCGTGGTGAATAACCTCGCAAGGCACCCCGCAATCTGAGAGATAACTGCAAAAGCAGAAAGCTGCCCGGTCGAACGGGCACGGGCGTTTTGACGAATTTGCGGGATCTTCGAAAACAAGGATAATGGGATAGTCGCCATTTGCAGAGCCGCAAGGGTAGCGGGTGGAACCATGTATAAGATGACACCGCTGACAGCGGTTAAAACTGTCGCGAGGGCGAGTTGAGGCGTGGTATCCGGTGCTCGTGTGAGACGCGAGGTCGGATAGTAGATGATAAGAAGAGTGATGACAATATTTTGTATGGTCAGGAAGAAGTTCTCTCCGTATGTTGAGAATGGAAAGTTGTTGCGATACGAGTATGCGAGGGTGATAGCGTAGGCCAATGTTTCCAGGACATATGCGGACAGCGAGAGGCCACGGGCTGATTGAGCGGAGACAACTATACATTGATAATGGTCAGCAACGTATTCTCACACTTGAAGGAAGCGGGACTTGGATTATAAAGGGGAGTGCATCTGCAAATGTATATCACGAAGAAGACCGGACCAACCTTGTCACCACCGAGGGCCAATCAAGACGGCAAGAGTATGAAGTCGACATAAATCAAACGGTACTCACTTAGCATTAGTTGCGGGACCTTCATTATAGATCCCCCGACTACTATGCCGATGCCTAACCCCTTAGACACCGCGTACTTCAGGCAGTCCACATCACTGACGTTCAAGTTCTCAACTAGCAAGACATAACATTTCTGGGGCCAAAGAACCAATCAGCTTGAATAGTAGAGAATGATACGGTTAACTGACCTCGCCGACAATTGCTACACCCAAGTCCTTGACGAACCACGGAAAATTACGAGTGATCGAGGTCATAACAAGCTAGAAGTCGCTTGTAGATATTTTGCCGCCTTCTTGTCTTTGAGATGTTGAATAAATTGGCGCAAAACTACAACGAGAATGGTGTGTGCGTGAAGTGTGCCGTTGTGGTCGATGGAAGAAACGTGTTACGCCTCGACGTGTCGAAACGCGTCAATCAGGTGCATTGCGTGACACCCTGCTGCCCTAAACGGGTATGGATGTGACAAAAATTTGATCTTGATCCCGCCTGTGCGTGCGGACGACCAAGAGACCTTCGCTCAATCTCTCGACAAAAGGTGCGTAAAAGCTGCTCCAAGTCTCGTGTAATATGGAAAATTGAGTGTTACTTTTTGTTCACCTAGGTGCTCGTCCTATTTACCAGCATCTTGTTGCCAAAAATGGCCGAATTCGACCTTACCCAGACGATTATCCCGTACTGCGATCGCCATCTTGTTTTCCCTCTCCTCGCGCATCTGGTTGAGAACGAGCTCTTTCCAGTGGAGCAAGTTCAAGCTGCTCAATATGAGCTGGCGAAAGGAACAAACATGGTGGACTATGCGGTGAGCCTATTCGAGCAGTTGCATCCAAATGAAGAGGTCCCTGCAGGTGCGTAATGATCTTCAGCAAGTAGCGATTCATTTGCTGAACACGGATTTTTAGAATTTGCGGGCAAGCGCGAAAGTGCTCTTTCAACGAACGAGAGGCTACAACAAGAAGCTCAAGACGTGTTGAACGTGATTGAGAATCCGGAAGTTGCCCAGGCTCTCAGACAAGACAAGAACCAGAACTTGCAATATCTGAAGGAACACTACAACGTAAGTCGCGGCTGATAACAAGAATTGTCGTGTTCCTCGTGGCTCAACTCAGCTGCTTGCCGTCCAAATGTCCATATGCTCATTTCATGGTGTCACAGGTTACTCTAGAACAAATCAACGCCCTGTACAACTTCGGTCAATTCCAGTATACCTACGGTAACTACAGCGGAGCTGCAGATTACCTCTACCACTTCCGTATTCTCTCCACCGACCCGGACCTTACTGTATCTGCACACTGGGGAAAGCTTGCATGCGACATCCTCACAGGCAAATGGGACATCGCCCTTGAGGAGCTTAACTCTCTTCGCGAAGCCGTAGATTCGCGGACCCCCTCTCACCCCGCATTCTCAACTGGCTCTTCGCCAGCCGACCCTGCGCTGACTCAGTTGCATTCACGCACGTGGCTCCTTCACTGGTCTTTGTTCGTCTACTACAACCACCAAGAGGGACGCACTCTCCTCCTTGAAACCTTCCTCTCTCCAGCGTACCTCAACACGATCCAGACATCATGCCCATGGATTCTACGCTACCTGGCAGCCGCAGCTGTCTTGTCGCGCAAGGCATCATCAACGTCGGGTGGTTCGGTATCCAGCCGTGTTCGTCACTCGATCCGTGAAGTCGTCAAAATCATTCAGATGGAGGAATACCAATACCAGGACCCTATCACCTCATTCCTCAAAGAGCTCTATGTCGAGTTTGACTTCGAGGCTGCACAACGCGAGCTCGGCAAGGCGGAGCAAGTTGTCGGAAATGACTTTTTCCTCAATGAGTTCAAGGATGACTTCCTTGACAACGCAAGATACCTTATCAGCGAGGCTTACTGCCGTATACATCAAAGGATTGACATCGCGTAAGGTCTCGTTTACTCCCCGACATACCTTTGCTAAATACCTTTGTCTAGTGACCTCTCCGAGCGACTCAACCTGTCTCGCGATGAAGGCGAAAAGTGGGTCGTTAACCTCATCCGTGAGACTCGAATGGGCTCCGATGCCAAGATCGACCTGGGAAAAGTGCGTCGTTTAAGGACAAACCTTCGTCGCCTCCTGCTAAATTTATCTTGCAGAATGTCATCGAAATCAACCGGCCACCACAGCCCGTTTATCAGACAGTCATCGAGAAAACTCGTGGTCTGGCTTTCCGGACACAAGCACTTGGCGCTGCCATGGCCCGCACGCAAGGTGTACCCTCAGAGCAGCCGGCGGTAGTCGAGGCTGCTCGGTGATCATGTCTTTGCCGACTGTCCTACATGGTTATGTCATATATGTTTGTGTAGCATAGTGTGACATGTATTCTATGTGATTTTCCATATGAGGTTTTCTAGACGTTCCAAAACATGTCCGATTGAATTCAGGCGCGACGATACGACAACTTAAGATCAAGATACAGATTAGCAACATAATTAAGAAAGCCGTTTGTTAGATATCTTATATTTGGTCAGTCAATGGCTTGCTAGAGGCAAGATGAGCACGTTGCACTCACCTCATGTGCTACCTACAAGATCGGAGTAGATTGGTGGAGCTTCTGTTGGACCGAGGGATGGTGCGGAATATGCCGTTGCAATCCGAATGCTCTGCTGAAGAATAGGCTTTCGAGGGCTGCTACTAGGCGAGAAACCAGCCGCTTCAAAAGGATAGATTGCGATTGAGTACTTCAGGTCATAGAACAGTGAGTCACCGCAACCGAAGAAGCTAACGCGTCCATCTCAATGAATATGACTGACCTCCAGAACGTAGTTCAAAATGCGGAACTCGGGCACGAGGTGGTCAGGTACCACCACTTGGCCACGCAAAGCCCGCTTAGCTGCGGACTGCTCGCCTGCGCCGGGAATCAGGGAGAATCTGGCCGAGGCTATTTGCTCTGTGTGGCTTTCCGGCGGCTGGTCTACGTTTCCGCTTGTCATAGTATAACTGCCCTGCCATGGGATAGAAGACGCCGTTTGAATGAGCACAACTCTGGGAGCGTGAATGGAAGACAGTAAATCTAATGCCTGATCATCTTGTGACGATATGACCAGGTGGATGGGCACCGCGGCACCGCGGGTGTAGTAGAGCTGGAACAGTCGTCTGTGAACCTGATGAACACAAACCGGTGGATGCTGTAGTCTCTTACCGGCAAAGGGACGAAAAGCTTTCAGGGAATCCGACTTAGCGACGACTACAAAAGATCCTGATATCCCGAATGGAACCCACCTCACACATCACCTCGACCCGTCTGGAGTTGAATAATACCCCACCCATGGCAATGACAGGCAACCCTTTCCAGCCATCAGGATCATCTTCTGGACCTGATATTATTGCGCCTTCGAGTTCTGAAATCTGACGCATCAAGGACGGTGGGGGCGGCCGGAGGAGGGGGACGTAGCGAAACGGACAAATTAGCCTTGTGTAACCAGTAGTCAGCAAAGATAGTGGCGCAATTGAATGCGGTTCGAACTCACTTGTGACCGGAGCTGAAAAATCCTGTTTTAACTCTGACCTGTAAGTGATACTCTATTGAAGACTTGTTGATTGTGTCTACGAATGTAGGGGGCAGACGAAAATTCTTCGGCCCTCCGTCACATGGAATACTGACACCCTTGGGAAGCTTGACCGAGTAATGCCACAGTTGACAACCGATAAGCCCAGCCTTGCGCTTTACCTTGACGGAGGATCCAGACGCTTCAGTTGATGGGGCAACGGTGGCCGAGTCGGTTGTTCCTGCGGTAGATAGCTCTCTTTGCATAGACAGAAACCTATGCACGGTATATTCTTTCTTCATCTCCCCAATCACCTAAGAAACAGAGTCTCAGTGTGTTGTTTCGTCCTCAGCTGGAGGGGGTTTCAACCGCCAGATAAGCTTTACCGCAGAACGTGTGCGACAGTGGCGCGGACGCCGAAGCGAGTAAACCCCGTATAAACAGCCATATATCTGTAAGCCTATGTGGCAAAACACACCTGTACTGTCACCGAACGTATATGTGTTCTTTCCAGTAAGTCGAGAGTCACTGTTCCGGCAACCGTCTGCCTTTGGCTGAATACTGGTACCGAATCAGCGCTCTCAGCTCCACTGGTCAGAACAATCACTAGAAATGGACGTTCTCCCTTCATCAACCTAAATGAATGTGCCACTTGTGGGTCCGCGCGTGCATTGACGTGCGGGCTATAGGCTGGCAGTACTCCATCAACATGGGGAATGTTTGTCGTCATCAGGTAGCTATACAGGACAATGATCGCGGTGTCACGCTTTGGTACTAGTGGTATCAGCGTGAAAAGTGATCGTGGAAGTAATACTCACGGAACAAAACAAGGCAATGCTTGCTTGTGCGCAATACGAACGGATGTGCTGTGCAGCGCTAGTTTTGATCCCGTGAGTGTCGAGCGACTATAAGAGGACATTGATGAGACCACATCACCTGCAGAAGTCCCGCTTTCCACTTCGCGGGCCGTATGCATATCACATACATGATGGATTTTGACATGAAATTTGTAGTCGATGGCTTCACAGAACAAGGAACACTTTCCGACTGAACTACAATTACAGGTGCCGCATGGTATCGGTATTCACCGGATATCTCTTTCGAACGAAGAATCCATTAGCTTTCATATACTAGAAGGGAGGAAGGTACGATTTGACAATTACATTACCCCTCTGGTGCGCCTTTTCTCTGCGTGCGGGCTGTGCTGTGTGTCGAAGAAGCATCAGATGTTAATACCGGGTTTGAATCCGACAAGTCAGCCAGGACAATGCGCTGGCTTGCGACACGGGTGCGCAAATGAACCAGTTTGAGAAGATTGTAGTCTCAAAGAATGCGAAGTTTCGGACAACGCTGTCTCCAGCAGGCAATATTGCCTGAGTAGGTGCCGAAACATAGACCACTGCGCCATTATTCCCCTTTAGGTTTCTTCCCTTCTAGGATGGATAGCTAATACAATGCACGAACTCTGCACGGTAGAGCTTGTTCCAGGAATAATTAAGTTGAGTTGTTACGTCTTCGAGCGTCCACATCACAAACGGAGAGCCTGAAGTCCCTAACGTGAAACAGGGTTGGGGCCATGACCATACTAGAAGATGAGGTGAACTGACGGGATGAATGCACGCAGCGAAGCCCGAGGCCGTTTCTATTGAGACCAGAGTCCCACCCGTGCCAGTACAGGGAGCGTGCTCCTTCCGAGATGAGGTATTTGCACCCTATTATCCCATAGATGACGTCCAGATTCTTTGTGCGGTCTATTGACCGTGGTCCTCGGTAAGACTATTATCTGCCTGAGTCAACTAGGCGATAAACGGTGAGATGTCAGAGTACTTATTTCGAACATCGAGATCAGCAGCTTCATCGATGACCAACCAATTGCACGTCTCCCTGTGCCAGTCGCTCAATTGATGGTTCAGCAAACAATGCCTTTCTGACAGAATCCCACTTCCACGCCACAATTATGAACCTAGATAACACATACAAGCAATTCCCGCAGGAAAGCGTATGATAGTAATACAAATAATTCCGTCTGAACTCTGCCGACAACGGTGAGAAACAAACCGATGCTAAGGATTTCCGCACCGCTCGATGACATAAGCCCTGGCTCGTTTTTGTTCCTGACCACCAACGCCTTCAAGCGCTTCTGGTGTTTCTCCGTCAAGATTTTCCTGGTGATGTTGTGTGAATTTTTTGAGTGCGCAGCTTCACAACAAAGGCTTACTCTGGAACGATCCGCCCCCGCTTCTATCAGTAAGCAGGCTACTTCCGCATGTGCAGATTCCATGGCGAGGTGCAACGGCGTGTTACCTGAGTTCGCCTTTTCTGTCACAAGGCTGTTGCATCGTGACCATGAATCAATATTGCTCACCTATACGGTCAGCGGGATTCAGACGTGTCTTCGGGTTTCCTTCCGGTGGGCGTAACAGAACAATGATCAGCCCGGTTGATCCTACAGTAGCGGCCCTATGCCTAAGACAGCCATATCAGCCATGTAAGGGCAGCATAAGAAAAATCTGACATACAAAGGTGTTTGGTTTGCGTTGTCTCGGGCATTGATCTAAGCGAATGGTTCTCATCAGTAGTACACTCCAATATCAGAGAGTACACCAACGTCTGCGCCCCGTGCTATTAACAATCTGCTGATCTGATGTCACTTTCAGACTAATTGTAATGAAGAATGGGCAGAAAGCCACCTACGTCCACATGCGACTTGGAAGCTGCATAATGTCTTGTGGTGCAGCAGTGCCTCCATCAGCTTAGATCAAAGGCGTAGAAAAATTTACCCACAGCGCCGTCAGCCCTTTGTCATTCGCCTTCTTAACATTAGCCCCTGCACCAAGCAGTTCGCGAACCACATCATCGTGGCCCGCGCTGGCTGATAGGTAAAGTTTCAATATACATACTCAGGCAAAGTGGGATGAGAGTACGCAACATGCAATGAGCAGCGGGGTCCAACCGCTGTTGTCCGGCGTGTCGACCTCGGCGTTATAATCTAGCAAATATCGGACTATGTCAAGGGAGCCTGACATCGAAGCCCAATGCAAAGCCGTGCGCCCATCCTGACGAGTAATAATTAGCAGAAATCGGATAATGTATTCATAAAGAGGACATACTGCGTCCTGAGAGTTCAGAAGATTCGGGTCCTGAGAAAGTAGTGCACGCACAAGCCCAGTCTGCCCTGTGATTACTGTAGAATCATGGTGCGATGATTAATTTAGTGGTTGCTTACGGTTAAGTGCGGCGTTGTGGATTGTCATGTTTGACATGCTGGATGAGGTTGAGAGACAGGATGTGCCTCGAGATGGATCAACGCCTGCAAGGTACGCGAGAAACTGACCAAGCAAGACGCGTTCTAGCTCAAGCGGCGGTGGTACGCGTCGTGATCTGATTAATACCACACGTGACACAGAACCACGTGACCATCTAGACCCTAAGACGCGTCCCGCCGCGTGAAGGCCGCCGTCAAGTGTTTATACCCGCCACAGGTGAGAAAAATCTGGAATTCAGTATCGGCTAGTTGTCAGTTAAGCTCAAGCACCAACGGACAGCGCATCGGACCTCTTTAGGCCCTCGTAACTTGGGTAAAAGTCACGCGACTTTTTACTCTTCGAGCCTGAACCGCACGGTGGCCGCCATGCCGTCCGCGCACCCAGTCGTGGAGGAAAGTGCTCCGGTGGAAAGCACCTCACATGCTCTTCTTACGTTCCTTCAGTCTCAGTCTCAGAACACCCTGACACGTCTTTATCAAAAGCCATCGTCATGTCTATCGATATTCCGGTGTGTACAGCCTTACTTGATGTGGTGGCATGCGCTGATCGCGGTGGGAGTAGATTGCTAGGTCCTTTGGAGCGACAATTAGTCATGAATCTCCTCTGGCTGGAGTCGGCCATTCCAGCTTCTACAATGTCCGCATGGGTCACGTCCGAGGGCAAAAAGTAGGTATTGAGCTATATTTGCTTCATACGATAGGCTGTATATTCCGCTTCACCAGGGCGTATGAAATTGCCTTGACGGTGCTCTCGCGCTTGCATGTGCTTCCCCAGTCTACTGTCAAGCTGGCCCTCAACGTCACCTTCAAAAACAGCTTACGGCAAGCAATCACAGGGGGGTAGGTGTATAGTCTATTACTGAGCGCAGCCTTTAACACGATGCAGAGGAACGAGTGGCAGTTTTGGGGCACCTGCTGAGAAAGATGGGAAGCATCCGACTCCATCCGTTGAAACACTTGATGCAGACGCATTAGAGCGTTGGGAGGTGCGTGTAGTTCCCTCCAAGGTACCCATAGCTCATTGGCTATAGACAATATTGCACTACATGGTATCCTCTGGAACGGGCCGTAATGCCGCTAAACCTTCCCAAGGCGTGCTATATCTCCTACAAAGAAGTGGATTAATGGCCAATGCACAGTATGAGTACTTGTCGGTGGTAATTATGTACCTGCTAACGGATTGAGAACCCCATAGTGGCTCGTCGTTACAAATTACGTCTTCTGGTTTCCAATTCCTCCTTCACAGTCCTCATGCTCAACTCTGGGAACTACTTTTGCAGTACCTTCGAATGGCTGAGGTGCGAGATAACACATTATACTGAGTCTGCTTTGCAACATTGACGGTACCTTAGGAACGTCAAATGGATCTCGTCGAAGTTCTCAGCTTTCTATTCATGCTGTCAACCATGGAACTCGGTCGCGTCAGTCCACACTGTTTCCCTTTCAAGTATCTAATTGACTATAATAGTCTACAGGATTACTCTGTTGAGCATATAAGTCCGACACAGACTGCCATGCTGGAAGATCTCCGCGATTATGGGATTATCTGGCAGCGAAAGGTCAAAGATAATCTTATACCATATCGAACTTGACCTGATCCCATGACAGCCCTCCTCGAAACGTTTCAGCCCGACTCGTTTGGCAACCACACTGACGTCCTCATCGCCTCCGTTACCTACAAGTAGCGGTTCTGGGGCCGACGGCCAAAGACAGGGTTTCATCATTCTAGAAACCAACTATCGTCTTTATGCGTACACAGGTGACGTAGGAATGAATACCGTTCCCAGGACGCTCGCACTTATTCTCTGTATAGACAACCCCTTGCAAACCGCCGTACTCAATCTCTTCGTTACTCTGAAATCCCGCTTCCCAAACCTTGTCGTTGGCGCCATCACCCGCGAAAGTGTGAAGAAGGCCCTTGCTAACGGCATCACGGCAGATCAAGTTCGTAGCTACCTCATAATCCTCGTGTCGAAGCCAACCCTGATTTGAAACCGTTAGATTATCAGCTATCTCACTACTCATGCACACCCACAGATGAGAAGAAATGTACGTACTGGGATCAAGTCACCGATACGCAGCATAAACTCACCGAGCGAAACAGAAACCTCTTCTACCCGTTACAGTTCAGGACCAGATTCGACTTTGGGAACTGGAGAAAAACAGGGTCAAATCGCAGGAAGGTAAACGGAACACGACTGTATGGCATCGGAATTGGCACTGACGTGCTGACAGGGTATCTTTACACCGCTTTTGCGTCGCAAGCGGATTATGAGTACGTACTCAACTACGCGAAACAACTTGACGTGGTACTGTGGGAAAGCTCTGCAAAAAGATGTTTCTTTGGAAGCTTGGAAGGACACCCAAACATCCGTGGATTTATCGAAAGAAGGGCTGCTGGCAAATCATGATGTATGAAGGGGCAGCAAAGTCATATAATGATTCTACGCTGCACGCTCCACATGTAAATAACGTTACAGGTGCTACAATGTTCATGGACAGGCCCATCGCAACCAGGCGATTTGGCCATGCCGAGGTATAGTCATGAGTAGTGAGATAGCTGATA
>Ga0181463_1000129_pt1 | contig 16802 bp, 20 predicted proteins | sample InSIn1gowninarea_FD_119071 | JGI IMG/M metagenome (GOLD analysis project Ga0181463, IMG submission 119071) | Clean room microbial communities from NASA Spacecraft Assembly Facility at Jet Propulsion Laboratory, Pasadena, California, USA -... ... | reverse complement strand
AAAAGACATCAAAAAAAAAAAAATTGAATGTTCTTTTACCTCCATCGTCATAATCCTCCCTCTCTGGGAGCAGCATATCCGAATCTCCACAGAAATCGGTACTGCTGTAAGGCCAATCCTTCAGTATGCTATCGGCTGCACAATGCCTACTATCTTCAACTTGGTAGAAGCTATGAAAGTCAACATGAAGCGCTAGCTATCAAAAGTTAAGGTGGGAAACCTGAAGCAGTTTTGCTACGGGTCTGTGCTAGTTACCTTCTTCCTGGAGCGAGTTCCGCTGTTCCACTACCGGTTGGCTAAGGTGGAACCGCTGATTCCACGAGACCCATGGATGGTCTATTGGAGTGAGTTGATGCCTAGGATTACCAGGGGCCAACAAATTTCCTATAAGCCCGCCTTTTTCTCATGGCTACAACGACATTTGATCGTACTGAAGGATTGGCCTTACAGCAGTACCGATTTCTGTGGAGATTCGGATATGCTGCTCCCAGAGAGGGAGGATTATGACGATGGAGGTAAAAGAACATTCAATTTTTTTTTTTTTGATGTCTTTTTATTGTTTTTGAGATATATGTGTTCATGACATTTTGATTTTATGAATGCAGATGTTGGACCACAATGCCCTGATGAGATGTCGCCGATCGCCAGGCGCATTTCTTGGCAGTTCGAGGTCGCTCCTTATCAGGAGAGAAGTGAAAAAAAGGAGGAGATTGCATGTAATATCGAGGGTTTGACCCATGTGATCCCAGAGTATGCTCGGATGGGTGATGTCCCATGCCAGTACCAGAGGCATATGCTGGGGGCGTCAGATTCTATACGCCAACTACTGACTTACGTAGTTCGAGCAGTTACATGCTATCACAAGCATCATGCTGTTTAGTGCATAGGTCTAACATTCCACATTTTTTAAGCCTATAAGCCACTGATGTATAAGACCTGCGAGCCACCAATGTATTTTGAACACACATTATTTTTTGAGGTTTTGATGTATGAAAAACATTATCGACACACATATATATACGTTGTACTTCCTTTCTTACTATGGTACAAATGCTTTTGTTTTTTGAGTTTTTACATGTTTTGAAAATGTCTATCCATCACATAATTAGCTAATGCATTTGTCAAAGTATTCATGTGCCTAGGAATATGATGATATGTAATGCAATCAAAATTTCTTTCCAGTAGACGGATATGTAGATAAATTCTCAATATCTAAGGGCTTCTGACAAAATATTTCCCATTGAGTTGAAGGATGACAAACTGTGAATCAAGGTTGACAACCAATTCCTGGATGCCAAGAGCGATAGCTTTTGATAACAATTCGATAACTGTGCTATACTCAGTGATGTTATTATTTGTTCTACCTAGACATATACCTTGAAGGTCAATCAATTCACCATGGGGGTCATAAATGGCCCATGTCGCGGATGATAGATTCCAGGTACTACGACAAGCACCATCAACAAAACTGATGTGAGGAGACATCGACATCTGCAAAGTAGGAAGAAACATAATAAAAAGGAAAGCTGTTTGCAAAAAACACACCAAACTACACTTTACAAAAATGAATAACACATTATTGTACAAAAGTAACCATGAAAGATGACCTAAGCATAGTACTTTTTGAGAGAGTCCATGCTCAGACTCGGTAATAAATCAACAAAGATGAAAACTTGAGTTTTACCATTGACATGACGAGTAAGCATCGACTCAGCCAAATAATAGAGTAGAACTCATGTTGGCTGCATGGGGCTTGACCTAGGTTCAATGTTAGTTAGCCAAACAAATCCCTACACTATTGTCTCTTTTAGCATCATCCCGTGGAGCATGGACCGAAGTCTCACCCAAATTAGTATGGGGGGATGCTAGAACCAAGTTTCCACACCCTGAGATGGTCTTGATGTCAGTTTATTCCTTCTGTTCCTGCTTTCACGTAGGTTGTTAAGTTCTAGGGCTCTGTCAGTCTAGTTCTTTAATTTTCCCTTTAGTACCTCTGTGAAGGAGTACGATTGACCTTTGCGCAACCCTAACTTGTGGTTCAGGTGCTTTTGTGCTGCTGTGACGACGTATTGAACAAGTTTCTAAATTATCTTTAAGTGTTTTACTTATCTTAATAAACAATCACAGTTAGCATTGCGTAATCTGATGTTCTTACTTGTATTCAATTAAACAACATAATTACATACATTCACACACCAAATAAGGATTGTAAATGAAATATACACAATATAACCAGAGGCATTAACAGGAAATAGGGACACAAAATTTGTATAATGCTTCTCTTTATTGATATCTCCAGATTATTACAGATTCTTTCCACCCTGCGCACACAACTGCAGGGGTCCGCGCACTACCTTAGGCATCTACGCACCCAACTGCAAAGCCTCTACCTACGCTAAGACCCAAAACACTTAGACTTCGCTATCAATACCCTTCACTCCATTCTTCGCTAAAAACTTCTTAGCTACTTAGAGATTACTTATTTAGCTCTTTTTATACAAAATCATGGTCTGTGGACCATGGGTGGATCTTTACAACCGGACTTTCACTTTACAAAATAAGGGCAGACAACCCTTTATGACTCATGACACCTTCGCGCTCCACAACCACAAAATCCAGAGACTTTACAACTTTACTACAAAAGTTGACCCAAAACATGGGATTTTAACCCCAAAACTGTCCTTGGGGGATCTCGTTCCCAACAACCCCCCCAAAACAAACAACATGACTTTCCCTTGAGTCACTTGGTGGGCGCGAAGACCTCCCAGCTCAACCTGTATGGCTGCAACCTCGGCAGTGCACTATGTAGCCGCTTTCTTTGCTTCTCGGTCACTACTCCTGCACTGTCAACCTAAATATTTTGCTGAGTTGCCTACAAAGTCACAAGATTTCCTTCAATAGAGGCCGTAACCGCATAAGCCTCATCCAGCCAAGGCTTCAGTCTCGCCTTCAGCACTGCTTCCTTGTGCTGCACTGCATCCATCTATTCTTTCAATTGATTGGCCTCCTGCAGCTTTTCCTGTCTCTGTGTGAGCACGATAGTTTGCGCTGTGCCTTTGACCTCATCATAACGCTGTTGCAATTCTCACGTTTCTGTCTCTAGTCATTGTACATTAGGGTCCTCTTGCAAGCTCGTCAGGACCAAGAACGACTACTCAAAAAGTTGTGTGCAGTCTGCTACTGCACTATCAACTGCCACTATTTCTTCTGTGACAACAGTTGCACATCGCTCCTTTACTTCTGGAGGGGTTGAAGGCTGGGCCTTCAATTGTAATTCTGTAATCTGAAGGTTCAACTCCAGCTAAACTCGAGCCATCTCTGTGTGAACATTGTGCACCCTTGTAGCCATCTCGCGGACATGAACCTCGAGCAGTTCTTCCTTAGGAATTGCCAACTTCGAGACCATTTGGCATGCCTCCTTTACAACTTGAATTATTTGTTTGTTTTGTGTGGTTACCTCAGTCATGATTGTGATGGCAGAGTCTAGCAGTAGTGTCATCTGCTCATTTTTAATCTGCTGCTTGCTGATCACATGTAGGGTGTGGTGCTCATGGGCCCTCAACTCTACAATCACTCCATCCTGCAATAGGTGGAGTGCCTCACTAGGGAGCGCTACCAGATTCATCCCTACTCCCTTGAGGGAATTGAAAGTGGGCCTGTCAGCTTCATTCTCCGTGGTCAATGCTCCATCAGGCAACACTATCGCGCTGGAGACCTTTGTGTGCAACATCTTAACAACTTCTGAAGTGCCAATAGCAAGGATGGTGGACATTGTGCTAGCTTGTGATGCATGGGTCTGCAACTCCTATAGACCTATCTGGATAACCCCCAATATTAATTGTTAATGCTGCTCAAACTGTTGTAGGGTCTTCGTGGTGACATCTCACACTGTGTTTCCGATGTCATGCAAATCACCCTCTGTGAAGATGATTGGGTCCAATGATGTCTTAGTGGCCTTGGATTTCTTCTTGGACCCTTATTTCTGCTGCTCCCTTGGATGCTTGATGCAGGCGGATGTTGCTTGTGTGTCCGCGCAATATTTCTCTGTTTTATCGTCCATATCTTCCTCTGTCTTAGGTGAAGGCGATCTCGTGTCTTTATCAACACCCCGCTTTATTCCAAACATTTGCTTCTCCGTATACTGGGCAGCATCGTGCTTTGCCTAGGCCTTGTCAGCGACCTCCTTCTTTCTCTTTTTGGCTAACTGCGTCATCTTGAGCTTGGCCTCCTCCTTCTTGCGCTCCACGACAAACTTTTTCCCTCTCATCGCTAATTTTGCTGTAGTGTGCGATTTTGCTGACCAATGATCAAGTACTGCATCAATGGTATCATCCGTTGCCAGGTAAGGCAAGGCATACCATGTCTGTGCAGGGTCCTTTTGTGCCCTGATAGACACATGGTGAAAATCTTCCTTAAACTCCGCGTAGATGTGCAGGTTGGAAAACACCGTAGAAAACCATGGTTTGTGATTGATGGCCACAAAGATGTTCATCTCCAACAAGATCCAGAAGATCTTGCTATCCTTGATGCATTTCATATCCTTGGTCACCCACATCGAAGCGTACTTCATTGCTTTTTTTAGGTCTGGTACAATTGAGGGGAATTGAATGTCCTCTAGTAGCTCCCATTCTATCAGCACAATAGACATCAAGAGCCACACGTAGTGGAACATATTTCTCAGCTCCTGTGCCTCACGATAATTTGCATGGAACTCATTGCAAAGATAGTGCACCCAGTTTAATTGGACTCCTTTGGCACATTGGGATGCTAGCACGACGACAAGCACTGACACCTCATCAGCACGACACTTCCTCACCACCTTCCTTGCCAAAATTTAAGTGGCCACATTTATGGCAGGGTCACTGATACTGGATATGGCATATCCATGCAGCTTCTTCATCAGCTTAAACTTCTCCTTCATGGCCTTCGCAAGGGCCTGCTCACCACCTTTTATGCGAAACATCATGGACATATTTTCTCTTGTGTAGGGCAACTGTGTGATCCTATGGATCAATCTATTAGTGATGGGTATTGGCTCCTATAGCCACAAACACCCATCATTCACCAAGAATAGCAACGACTTGATGACCAAGATTGTAATCAGGGTGCGGTTGTAGTGCGGCACCCATAGCAGGTTGAGCAAACCTGCCTTGTCTACTCCTCTGAGCCACTTCTGCGGCTCCAATGAAGTCATCCCGATGGTTATGTCGATAATGCGACACATAAATTGCTTGGTTGTCAAGTGCAGGAACTTCTAATGGTCAACCAAGTCCCAGTCTTCGAGTTTTAACAGAGGAACCCGCCCCAAGTGCAGTTCTTCAAAGATAATCTCATCCGGTAGTAGAGGGGTTTGCAAGGGGACCTTGCTCTCATCGATATCTTTGGGCGCCTTAGTCTTTCCCTTGTGTAGAGGGATATACTCAAGCAACCGAGTGATAGGGTTAGCACGCTGGGCTTCCACTTCCTCCACATCTATCCCCAAGTCCTCGTCATCCATCAGGATGTCTTCGATTTCCTCCTCCTCTGACTCTAGATTGATGGATTTTCCCTTTTCCTGTGCGGTGGGCTTGTCCTTTGGTGGATTTCTTCTCAGTGATGCGCACACCGATATTGCAGGTTGCTTTCCCTTTTTATCCTTCATGCTATCTTTGGTTGGGGTCAGCTTTGGTCTCAGCATCTGTGGTGATTTTGGGACTTCTGCTAATACTTCAACAACCTCTGGAGCAACTTCTTCTATCTCCCAAACCACTTTCGACATCCTCCTTGACTGTCACTGCTTTAGTGTCCATAGCTGTTGCAGGTGTCGACATAACGCTATTCAACAGTGATCGTGTCGTCTTTGGTAATTTTTCAAATGCTGGACTCACTATCAGAGCCTCAAAGAATTCTCGGTTCATGTGCGCCTAAGAGCTCAACAAATCAATTATCAAAATGCCAAGTGTTTTTCACTGGGAAACCACCTGTAACTTATAGGGAATTTTGAATTCAAATCTGACCATTCCCCCCACATTCACTTCATTAATGCCAGATTGGCAGTAGATTTTCAAGGATTTGATCCTTAAATTTTGTCTTAAATTCTGGCCACCCACTCCATTTGGTTGCATTTCTACCTTCAAATCATGAACAATGACTTTAATGGCCACTTTTTGGCTAACCTGAGCGATTTCTCCTTGGGTAGTGCAACTCCCTTCACGCTGTTGCAAACCCTATGAAACTTCCTTGCTTTGCACAATCCTCTAATCTTGCAGCTCCCTAAACCAGGCAGTGTAGTTTATAGTCTCGCATCTCCTTTCAGCTACCTGGAGCACTAAGATTGTGCTACCTTCATATAGTAACATGGCCAGACCACCAGTGTATAACTTAAATCGGCTACCATTCACCTTTCCTGGGAAGTGACCTCCATTCAATTTAACCAACTGAACCACTCCACCATAAGTAATATCCTTAATGACATAGGGCCCTAACTAGTGCATTCTGAATTTCCCTGGAAATTTATCAAACATATTGTCATATAACTAAACCAGGTCATTTACCTTAAAGGTGTGCAACTTAATGTTCCGATCATGCCATGCTTTTTCGTGTTGCTTTTGGACCTGTTGGTGAAATCCAGCTATAAAACTTTCTTCCTCAAGCTCAGCTAGCTGTGGGAGCCTTTCTTCCAGTGCTCCATGATCCATCATACCATGAGTGCTGCTATGCGCAGACTAGGCATAATGTATTCAATGGGCATCATTGCTTCAACACCATATACAAGCCTAAAGGTTGTTTGTCCAGTCAACTTCTTGCATGTCGCTCGATATGACCATAGTATTGCGGGTATGCGCATGTCTCAATCGCTTCACTGAGCATTAGAAACCTTGGTCAGTGCATTCTCTAGCACTTTATTGAATGCTTCCACCATCCTGTTAGCTTGCGGGTGATAATGCATGCTCTTCTACTGATATACCTGAAATTCCTCCATCAGCACGCTGATCGTCTTGTTCAGAAAGTGTGTACCGACCACTAATCAAAATATTTGGAAACCCAAATCACTTCAGTACATATTCAAAGAGGAACTTTGCAGCAGTCACGCTTGTGGAGTCCTTCATAGACTATGCCTCTGCCCATCGAGTCAAATACTTTGTTGCGGTGATAATGTACCATGCTCCCGTCTTCTTCCCTTGGGGTTGAATGGGTCCCACAAAATCTATCAACCATTTCTCAAAGGGTTGTAACATCATCTATGGATTCATAGGCAACTCCTCCCTCTGCGATGGCCTGCCCGTCCTTTGACATACATCACACACCTGGCAGTAAGCTTTTGAATCTTGATGGAGGGTTGGCCACCACAACCCTGAGCTTAGAATCTTTTGCACGATCGCTCTTACTGCATAATGACCTCCTGTGGCACCCCCATGAGCATTCACAAGGATATTTCTCCTTTCAAACTCTGATACATATTGTCACAATATTTCATCATACCCCATTTTGTACAGGTGCCCAGCAATGATAGAAAAGTCTGCCACGCATACCAATAACTCCTTTTATTGGACAGTGTAGCCTTCTGGGGCAGTTCCTGTCATTAGGAAGTACATTATGTCTTCAAAGTGACCATTTGCAATGCGCACAACAAATAGCGGTGCATCAGGCAGTCCCTCCTCCAAACTAGTGGGTTCTTCCCCTGTTTCGATGTGCAACAGATGGTCTAGTCCTATGTTCAGTCGTCCAGGTTTCACAATAACTTCAAAATCATACTCCTCGAACAATAACAACCACTTGCATATTCTTCCCCCCCAACATAGGCTTATTAACTAGGTATTTCAATGCAGAATGATCCGTATACATCTTAAAATGGCCACCCAGAAAATGGTGTATAAACTTTTGGAGTGTGTATACCATGGATAACCCTTCTGCTTGGTGTTGGAATAGCTCTTATTTGGTTTGGATAACCTTCTACTAGCGAACATTATAGGATGGTCCAGTTCTCCGCTGGCCTGTGTTTGTACTGCTCCCAGCGCTATACATGACGTGCCGACATGTACATGAAACTCCTTCTTCCAATTAGGGAAGACTAAAATTGGCATAGTGACCATCTTTTCTTTCAATACATCCAAGATTTTCTTACAGTCCTTGTTCCAGCAGAACGTGACATCCTTTTTCAACAATTTTTCCATAGGTTCAGTAATTTGGGCATAGCCCCTGATAAAATTTCTATAATATCTAGTATGTCCTAGGGTGGTGTGCAACTGCTTCACACTCCTCGGTGCTTCCATGTTAAGTATCACTGTGATCTTTGCGGGATCTACCATCAGTCCCTGTTTACAAACCACATGACCCAACAAGGTCCCAAAAGGAACACAAAATAGGCACTTCTTCAAATTGAGTGCAATATGGTACCTTTGATAGTTATCTAGCATCAAGCACAAACTTGCAGCATGGTGTTTAACCAACCAAAACACAGTCCAGTCGTCAAAGTACACCTCCAAAAACTTATGAATAAATTCCTTGAACGCAACAATGAATACAAGCGAAAAAATCGTAGGTGCATTCTTCAATCTGAAAGGCATTACATTGTATTGAAAACAACCCAAATCAGTTACGAAGATTGTCTTACTTCTATCCTCCGGCACGATTTTGATTTGATGGTACCCAGAGAACCCATTAGTGAAGGAATACACTTCTTGACCACCTACATTATCCAACACCTCATTAGTGAATAGGGTCGAGAAAGGATCATGTATGCAAGCATCATTCAACTTCCTAAGATCTATGCATATCCTTATTTCATCCTTCTGCTTCTTTTCCTGTACCACCATTGGGCTTACCCAATCAAATTCTTTTATGGGCTCAATGATATCTTCCGCAAGCATCTTGTCTAGCTCTAAGTGGACCTTCTCCTTATACTTCGCATTGAGGCGGTAAGGTCTTTGCTTAATCGGCTTCGCGTCGGGCTTCAACATGATCTTCATGACACCCAAGTCTCCGATTATCCCTTTTAGATCCGTAAACTTGGTAGGGAACAAATCCTGGTATTCACAGAGCAATTTAGCGACCTTATCCATTGTCGTGTCATCCTAGTAATCTCCAATCTTCGCGATTTTGGGCTCTACCTCTGTACCAATATTTACCTATTTCGATTTTTAGTGGCGCGGTTATATCAGGATTCTCAATTTGCGGTTCCTCAACCTCGTGATGACCCTCTGTTTCAGGGATGTTAACCTTTCATGGATCCTCATATTCTTCTTCAATGGTCACGTTATAGCATTCCAGCGTGTGACTCAACTAAGTAGTCCAATCGGGTTGAATCAGATCCAATGGATCCTGCGGTATCATAAAGGTTGTTGCTTTTAGGTCCTCTTGTAGTGCTTCATCAATGCAATCAAAACTGTCTTCAAAGCTAAACATCATTATGAATCATTCGCGCAGGATATCCCATTCACCTATACCATGGCAGAGTTCTGTTTCCAAGTACCAGTTCATCGGGATGACATCCAAGGTATGAAAAAATAAGTGCACCCATTCCGGTTGGGGCTTCTCTCCATAAGCCTGAGCCCATTTAGCCAAATGTGCGCATGGATCATCCTTTCTGTCATATTTGTCTTTTATTCATACCTTCGGCTTCCCAAAGCACATCCTCATCATCCTCCTACACTCACGCCAATCATCAAAGCTACCCTTGTGCATACCCCACTATCTTGTGGGCGTAGCACATAGTGCCCATTCTAAAGCCTGGAAGTGCTGCTTTTTTGGTACTTCCCTCTCAAATGCATCCAAAAATACATATACATCATTCAAGCCATCATAAGTGGGCAGATTTCTTACTTCCGATGACACACAATGCAACGACCGGGTCATCATGTTATAGCTCAATGTGGTTACTTCATGCAAGCAATTCTGCCAGCACTCTAATTCTTCATCAAAGTCTGAGGTGAAGGAACTCTTGAAATCCCACACAATCCATCCATCTGTTGTTGGATTCACCCAATCTTGGTTTCACACTGTTATCTTATAGATACAGTCCAAATCGTCATCACTCTCATAATCATGGACTTGTCCAGTATAGCGCGATCCTTCTGTAGGATCTAAGTGTATTATTACGTGGAGCGATTTCTTCTCAAATATCATCTTTTTCTTCTTTAGGTTGATTACCCCATTCATATCAGTAGCCCAATCAGTTCCAAGGAGCGCAGGGTAGGGGCTACTTTCATCAACAATTTCTATTACCTCAAAGTCTGCCAACGCACTCGCACCTTCAATATCTACAGTCACCCCTTGCATCCACAGATGATCTTCTGCTGATTTTCCATCCTTAACTGAATCGAAGACCACTACAGTGAGGGTCTTCCCATCCACTCCCAACTCTGCTTTGGTAAGATGTTCGTGTTTGACCCCGGATCCAAAATAAATTGATCCATTTCATACTCTCCTATCTGTGCGGTCAGTCTCATCTCTCATCCTATCCTTGTTTTATGCTTAGCAATTTTTCATACCACATGCGGTTCACCTGGAGTGTTTCCGACGCATCTATTTATAATCTCCTATAACCCCTTCACGACATTTCTATCGCATAGCAGCTTCATGCATGTCTCTAGAAAGGTCGTAAGCATAGAAGGGTCCATTTCCTAATTCGGCTTATCCTTGATCCCTGAGGTGGAGGCCTCAGCAAAGCTCTTCTTTTCTTCCATGAACATTTCATGTGCACGCTCCAAATCAAATTCAGCCTCCTTTGCTGGAGCTTTATGAACCCATGCGTTGTCTTCAGGCTATTTCCCTTTATCATCCCCTATTGCAACTCCACTTTGGATCACTATATTCACATTCGGATCCCCTTTGTGAGGCTTAGACCTTATCATCTGCAGGTTCTGAGTCGGTGGAGGTGGTAGCGCCCCTTTGTTGCATATTCTTGCTATTAGCATAGAACAATATTCTGTCTCATGATTAGAATGAGTGCAATATTTGCAGGACGATCACGTAGGGTTAGTACATTCACGGGCGTAGTGTTCTAGTCCTATGCAATTGTAGCAAATTAGCTGTCCTCGACCTCTTCCTTGACCTTGTCCGTGCCCCTGAAAGCCTGTTCGTGCCATCCTCGTGCCCTAGTGAGGGGGCCACGTTTTAGCCTGGACCCTATAGGTGGGTGTTTTGTCCATCATCAATTCATAAATTTTGCAGTTGTGCTGATCATGCCCTACTGAACTACAAACGTTGTATTTGTACAAACTTTTGCAGCAAATGATAGTTATCGGTCGTATGTTTTCCTACTACTTGACATATAGCGCACCACAATGCAAGCACCACGTTCGGTCCTAATTGTGTCTCCGGCCTCAAAGGCATTGATCCCCCTCCTGTAATATAGTTGGCAAAGACTAGGAAATGGTCTTTGTCATGCCCCCGACCCTTGCATTTCAGGCACCATACCTCTTTTCACACCTTTAGTCAAATTGTCCTGTCCTGCTTCAAACTTTGCATTTCAAGGAAAATATTTTGAAACTATGAATGGATATGTTGAACCCCCATATTCAGATCTTGCATCGGTGTTTCATGCAGTCTCATTGCAATCTCCAAGGCCTTTGCATGAGTTGTAATCTTTTGTTGTGATAACGCAACCCTTAGGTGTGGCAAGAGCGAAGCAACAGACCACTTATGGTGTTGTCCATCTATTAATTTCATATTAACTTCACAGATTTTACACTTCAATCTCTGATCCAATTCCCAGTTGTCTCGCTTGGTTTCATTGCGATTTCCTTGAACCCCACAATTGACTATGCTTCGGATTTAGGCGTATTGAATTCTTTATTTAGCGCGGTCTAGATATCTGCCACTCCATTGTTTGGGTTATCATTAGAGTACTTAATGTACCAAGTTAGCACGTGACCTACAGAGAACTAACAAGTGTTGCCTTCTTCATGTGGTCATTTGTAACGCCTTGAGCTTCCCACACAACTTTCACAACGAACCAAAACTGGTCCAGGTCCTGATTTCCCAAGCCTTTAAACAAAGGTAGCTTCACTGAATTTTCCATGCTGAACTACGGTGGAGGTGGTGGTGGTATGGGCAAAGTTGTAGGTGATGGTGGTGAATTTGGAGGTGGTGTGGGTGGAGGTGGAAATCCTAGGAATCCTTATCTTATCAACTGAATTTCACTTCACAAAGAAGTCTGTGCTACTCCCTCTTCATCACCTAATGGAGGTGAAATCAATGGACTATATTTAGGACCATTTCTCCCTTCGTTCATATAAGTATTTCCGCTTTGCGTAGCTCCGAATATCAAGGTAGTTGCATAACCCATTTTTCGCACAATAACATCTTAATCCAGGGATTCAAAGGCTTCAAGTACTTACCTCGCAGACCCTTGAAAAAAACTGCTCTTCCTCGCTGTAGCTAACTGAGATAACAACCATGAATTCAATCACAAATCCTCCTATGATGTGATTGAACCAATGGTCGACATCACAGGTGATATTATCCTCAGAGGCTTCCAATTTTTGTACTAGCTTTGGGGTTGAAACAATAAGACCGTCAAGTCTCCACCTTCCTTGGCTATTTTCTAGCTTCACGATCCACTCGTATAACTCAATCAGAACGGAACATAAAAAGATCTTGTGGATTTCTGTATATAGGTACCTATCCAATCACTATTCCTTTGCTAGCTGCAAATTTTTGTTCTCCTGCACTACGAATTCGTGGATCTTCATATCCAACCAGTCTTCGATCTCTTTCTTAGTTGGATTCTAGTGATATGATATCACACATCTCTTATGTAGATTCCGGTCTCGACAATGGAACCATTTTTTGGCTGTGTCAGGTCTGACCCTGGTTCAACGTTAGTTAGCCAAACAAATATCTACACTACTGGCCCTTTTGGCATCAGGTCGCGGAGTGTGGACCGAAGTCTCACCCGAAGCAATATGGGGGGATGATGGAACCAAGTTTCCACACCCTGATATGGTCATGATATCAGTTTATTCCTTTTGTTCCTGCTTTCACGTAGGTTGTTAAGTTCTAGGGCTATGTCAGTCTAGCCCATTATTCTGCCCTTCAGTACCTCCGCAAAGGAGTACAATTGACCTTTGCACAGCCTTAAACTACGGTTCAGGTACTTTCACGCTACTGTGATGGCATATTGAATAGGTTTCCAAGTTATCTTTAAGTGTTTTAGTTATCTTACTAAACAATCACAGTTAGCACTGTGTAATCTGATATTGTTACTTGCGTTCAATTAACCACATAAGCATTGTAAATGAAATACACACAATATAACCAGATGCATTAACAGGAAATAGGGACACATAATTGGTAGAATGCTTCTTGTTGGCTTATTGGGCCCTGACCCAGGTTCGAAAGAGTTTTAGCCAAACAAATCCCGTACTACCGGCCCTTTCGGAAAAAATCCACAGAGCGTGGATTGAAGTCTCACCCAAGGCAGTAGGGGAGGGTGTTGGAACTAGGTTTTTGCACTCTAGGGATGTCTTGATAAAGTCTGGAGAATTTGCAACCCGATCTATGCACTTCTGCTATTCCACGCAACGGTCTGGTCTTCGCGAAGATCTGCGAAGGGGAGTTTCTTAGATCCTTAGTCTTATTACTGTTATTATAGATATTATTTATTCTCTAAGGTCTTTAAGCAAACATTTAACATTTAAACCCAGTGCGCATAGTCATAAACCTTAAATAAACTTCATAAAATCATAACATAAGTATAAACATTCAGATCTACGATCAGATACGCAATAATTCAGAGACACTTATCTTTATTAATCTTTTGTTCAGTACAATCCAATTTCCACCCTGTGCACACAGCTGTAGGGGTCCGTGCACACATCTGCGGACTCTACCAGGCCTCTGCACACTCAACTACAGAGCCTACTCTAACCTCTACCCATGACTCAGACTTACAGATTCAGAGTACTGTCGCTTTCACAAACCCATACACTTTAGATCTTCGATCAAGCTACTATCAAGAAATTCCTTCTAAACCTAGATCCTTGATCTATTTATAAATTTCCATGGTCCGCGGACCATGGGCAAGCCGACACATTCTAGATTAATCTATAATATTTTAGGGTGGACGACCCTTGGACTTAAACCATTACACTTCACGCTTTGCACAGTTTGCGGAACCTTTACCATACTTTTACCCAAAACCATTACACGAGAGGTCCACTGCCCAGCAGGCCCCTAACACAATCATGGCGACTCTTCCCAAGTCACTCGGCTGGTGCAGTGATATTTACACAGAGGGTATTCAACAACTTCTGCGATTCACTTACTTCTGCAACACATTCTTCTGCCCGCTGCTGTACTTGTTGCGCGTGAGCCTCTGACACATCATTCTCAGCTTCACTCGCTTCTCTGAGTTCATATCTTGCCTGCATATGGGCTAGCATTCGTTCATGCTAGCAGTGACCACGAATGTCTCATCAAGCCACAACTGGATGCATTCTTTAAGGACTGCTTCCTTCTAGTCGGCAGTGTTGAATTGTGCCTTCAGTCCCTGAGCCTCCCTCATCTTAGCCAAGTGCTGAGTAATGGAAACCGTCTGCGCGGTCCCCTAGACATTATCATAGGCCTGCTACAACTCCCGCGCTTCTATTTCTACCTATTGTACTGTTGGATCTTCTTGCAGTGATGTGAGTGTAAGAAGGGATTGGTCCAACAATCTAGTGCAATCCTGTATAGCGTGCTCCATTACTGCCAATCCTTTGTGAATGGCGCAGCGGCGCTACTCTCTGACTTCCAGTGGTGTAGGGGGCTGTTCTTTTAGTCTTAGATCTGCGATTCGCAAGTTCAATTCCCATTGAATTTTGGCAACCTCCTCCTGAGTCTTACGAAATCTTGCGGCTATATGATGAATATTTTCGGCTACTAGGAGTTCCGCTGGCATAGCTAGCTTGGGTATACTACTGAAAACCTCTGCCATGGCCTATTCCAACTCTTGATTGTGTGTGATTAATTCATGTGCTGGAGACTGATCTGGTCCAAATTTCTCTTTTTCTTTGTCAAAATCTGTAGGGTGTGGCTTTCCCTGGTATAGATCTCAGTGGTTACCCCATCTTGCAACTGGTATAGGGTTTCTCTAGGTAGGGCGAAAAATTCAACCCCAAACTTCTCACATTACCTTTAGCTTCTGCTATGATGGCGCTTGCTAGTAACCCTAAGGTGTTCGTTGTGTGGGCACGCACCATTTGTTCTGCTACTGATGTATTGTCTGCTAGGTTTGGTATCATCCCTCCTGGTGGTCACACTTGTAATGCTTGCAGTTGCGCTCTGAGTGGCCCCAACATAGTCATTTTTTCTGTCATCAATTCCTCCAGAGCATTCTTAGTGATATCTTGCACTGGTTCTTTGTGGGCAAGAAGATCCCCCTCCAAAGTCCTTGCTATCTTCATCTTTTTGCGTGCTAGTGGTTGCTCCTAGACGTGTGGTCTCTTAAGTTGAGTCGAGGCTGTGGTCAGGTCTGTGTGTTCCTGTGTCTCCACTTCCCCTGTATGTCTTGCTCCAAGGATATTTCCTCCATAATCTCTTCAGTGGCCATCATGATAGTTTTTGGTGCTGCCTCATTCGCCTCCCACTACATGGGTGCTTCCTTTTCATGGCGCATTATTTTTTCCAACTGTGTAATGCGTAGCTTGAGTTCTTTCTTCCTCTACTAAACCATAATTTTTTCTAATTCAGCCAAGTCTGGAGCATGCCATTCTAGAGGCCATACCGCCATTGCCTAAAAAATTGCATTGTCTGTCGCAATGAACAGAAGCTTCACCCATGCTCGTGTAGGATCCTTTCGCACCTGAATATACAGATTATGCATATCCGCCTTGAATTCAGCCATACTTTGCAACCAGTTGTATACTGTCAGGGATAACCGCGGCTTGCGACTGATCCGTGTCCATATACTTGCCTCCATGAATATCCAAAATACCTTGATCTCACGAATCCTCGCGGCATCTTTTGTAGCCTGGAGCAAATTATACCACACAACTTTAGGTACGTCTTTCTCAATGTCTGGAAATTGGCTGCCTTCCGGCAGCTCTCCTGCAACCAGTAAGATTGTTAAGAGAAACCATGCATAATGGAAAGTCTTACCTTTCTCCTGGGCTTCGTGACAATTCGTCAAAGACTCATCACAAAGAAACTGTGCCCAGTTGAACTGAACTCCCTCTGTGCATTGTTCTGCGAGCGCAATGATGAAGGCCGACACCTTGTTTGCGCGACATTTCCTCATGAGCTTACCAGCTAGCAACTGCGTGGCAAGGCGCACCCCTTTGTCTTTGATGCTTGTTATTACATATCCTCGCTTTCACTTTTCCAGCTTGTATTTAACCTTCATGGCTTCGGCGAGACCCACGTCGCTACTCGTTCCGACTATATCTGCAGGACTATTTCCCTTTGTTGGAAGCTAGGAGATTGTGTGTATAAGATCAGTTGTGATGGGAATTGGTTCCTCCAGCCAGAGATACACATCATGTACGAGACATAGTAACAGTCAGATAACAAAAATTGTGATGGCCACGTGGTGATAGTGGGGTGTCCACCTTAGATTGAGTAATCCTGCCTTCGCCACACCCTGTAACCACTTTTGCTGCAGTAATTTCTCCTCGGCCAGCTGGGGAAACTTCTCGCTATCCGCAAGATCCCAATATTCAAACTTGATATTCAATATCTGACCCATATGCAGACCATCAAACCTTATTTCATCCGAAAGAAGTGGGGTCTAGAGCGTACTCTTCGTGGCCTCTAGGTCCTTCAGAATCTTGGCCGTTCCTTTCCACAGAGGGATATATGGTGGTAGTATTACAAGTGTGACCACCAGGAGGGATGATACC
>Ga0181463_1000128_pt1 | contig 16843 bp, 14 predicted proteins | sample InSIn1gowninarea_FD_119071 | JGI IMG/M metagenome (GOLD analysis project Ga0181463, IMG submission 119071) | Clean room microbial communities from NASA Spacecraft Assembly Facility at Jet Propulsion Laboratory, Pasadena, California, USA -... ... | reverse complement strand
GTTCAGTTTTTATTTTCTTTTTTTATACAACAGTAAGGATACTGGGCCATTGTCACTAGTTCAATGTTTTGGTACATTTATTTCCTTTTGAGAATTGATTTCATCACAATCAGTTTGAAACCTTCTTTTTGAGAACTTTAAAGTTTGGAAAATCATTGTAGAAATCACCATTACCATCCACACTTAACTTTCAATTTCACCATCTCACACTAGGGAATCCACAGAAGATAAACCCAAAAACAAACTGAAAAAACCCAAAAATGACAAAAGAATAAGAAAACGGTTATCTTGCACATACAGTGCACTTCACTTCATCAGTTTACGACTCTCAGATTGAAATTTTTAATAGCAATTTAGGACACACTAAATTGACCAAACATCTACTAGTGGAAAAACTGTCTTGGACAAATAGGTGTTGATATGTCACACTATCTTGTAATGCCTTTGATGATGTGCTTGACCTTTGTCACCAAGAGAAAAAAATGACATGAGGGACAGTAAGGGGAGGGAAAAATAGTGAGGGATTAGGGAGTAATGACGGGAGGGGATACTTAGTTGCAATACAGAACCCTAGCAGCAATCTCCTTGGAAAATTTTGAAGAGATAGGGTTTGTTTTCTTTAACACGCTTCACCATTCATCAAACACCATCAACAACCATCAATCTTGGATGAAAAACCATGAGAGAAGTTCAACCTACTTGTACCAATGAAAATCCATGAATTTTTAGTCAATCTTGGAGAAAATTTAAAAAAAAAACTCAGGCTTGGCAGCTCTATGCACCGCGCTCTCTATGTGTGTTGCGCCAGTGTAAATTTACACTGGAAATTTTCTCCCAATGCGCTGTGCCTCCCCTGTGCGTCATGACTTTTTCCAGGTGACCTTTGGAGGCCTTCCTAGTGTCCAAATGGGGTGCAGGATAGCTCATTGGAAAGGCCCTTGAGTCTAATTTCCAACCCAACTGGAATTTTTCAATTTGGAGTTCATTTTCCCTATCAAAAATTAAATTTCCAAAGACTGGTCAAAATGTGCCAAATGAGGCTACCTCAAGGCAAGGTGCTGTTACAGTCAACTTGTGAATGCCTTTCTCAACTCCAAATTGAGATCATGATATCTCATTGGAAATATATTAGTGTATAGTTATCATTTTACTCATCAAGAAATTCATTGGGCCAGCCGAGCTAGGAGAAAATTTGATTTTCCCAAGGTCACTTCAGAGGTGCATCAATTCTTCTGAGGAAATTGTATTCTTAACATTTCTATAAAACCATGACACCTATGTAAAACGTGAAGGAGGTTTTTCTTCCTTGGATTATTTTTGACAAAAACCTCTCTCATTTTTCCCAAATTCATCTTTTATTTCTCAAGAACATCATTGGAGTAAAACCTATCCCGATATGTGGAACAAGAGATTTGTCGAAATGAAGCAAAATGAAGGGGATAAGTGGTTTATAAATTCTTGGGAAAATTCTTGGAAGTAGGGAGGGATGTTAATAAGCATGGGAAAGTATAATTTCAAAGATTGAGTGAGGGGAAGGTGTCCAAAAAGGCAAGACACAGGTCCAACCTAGAAAATTGCCAAGTTGTAGCAAGAAACTAGGGTTTGTGCGAAAATGAGGAATTTTGGGGATCTCAGTGATGGGAAGTGTTTGATAAGGTACTTTAAGGATAGGGGAAGGTGTATGAACATCAGGATACAAGTTTTTCCGATGATTTTACTGTCCAAGAGAAATTGCCTTCAAAACCCTAGGACGGGGAAATGACCTTACCTAGGCGCAACTGAAGCATGAAAATGGTGTAAAATGGCCCAGTGGAACTTGACATGATAATGAAAACCCTCTAAATGATGGTACACTCAGCTGAACGGTGACATGGACCGACATTTGGACAACTTTGACAGGAATAAAAGCAAACCCTAGACCTAGTACCTAGTGACCAAATTTTGCTTGAAGACTCACTGAAATGATAAAATTTGACCTTGACACCTTAAAATCACTTTGTAATAGCATGTTTGATATCTGCCGGAGGACTGACAAGACCAAATCTAACATTGGCTCCAATGGGGATGGTAGCTCTTTGGAGGTGCCAAGAACAACAGACCTCTGGAAGAGCTAGACAGTGCCTTCATCCATTGGGCTATGGAGTCATTATTTTGACAAGCCAACATGAGACTTCGACTCATTTATTGAATGAAACTTGACTTAAACCAACTTAATTATGAAACCAACATGATTGAAAATACCGACTCAATGCAAAAAGAAATGACTCATGACTGACTTAACTAAAACAAGAACTGACAAAACTTATTCAATGGAAGCAGTCCATCAAGATTCGAGGTTTCAAATCATGATGACAGCCACTTGCATACTAATTCAATATGTACAATCATGTGTAATGTGTCTTCCAATGTAACCAATCAAGTAGATGCCTCCTTGATTGATTCTCCGGATCAGATCTTCTGGACAACAACAAATACTGCTAACTGGGCCTCCAAAAACATAATTGACCATGATCCCCTTCATCACTAAATACTGCAATAATCACCTTCACCGCTGACTGCAACAAATCTGCCATTGGATCCTGAAAAGCATGAAGTCTTTCCTCCTGCTGAAAAACAAGGTATCCTTTTCTCTTGATTCTGGTCTTTCTTCATAAATAAGAGTATGCTCCTGGTCTTCAAAAAATTTTGAAAAAATAGGTGAGCAGATTTCCTCCTCAAAGAACCTTTCAAAACATGAGACATATGAGGAAGATTCTGAAAGGGAATCCTGAATGGTCTAGTTTGCTAAAGTCTGAATATATTGTAGGTCATCTTCATATGATATGACAGCCAAATTGTCTTTGCATTCATCAATCAAGAGAAAAGAAACCTCAAATGATTCTTGAAACCCAACACAATCATTTATATCATCTACCATAAATTCACCCAGAGCTTTTCACTTACTTGAACAAAGATCTCATCTCCTTGTTCATGGAGGGAATGAGCTACCTCCTCATGAAGGTCTAGTTCTGGTGAGATAAGTTCAGATAGGTCTGTACCTCTTTTTTCTCCATTTGAGGAAGCCTCAACCATGCAACTCTCTTTTTCCTCCTCACCATTTGTCTCTTGATCTGATTTATCATCCCCATTATCTGAGATTGGAACATCATTTTCTTGCATATCATCTTTTATTTCCACAAGATCTGAAACAAAACTTATTCTTTCATCATTTCCAGCCATATGGAAATCTTTAGCCTGCTAATCTATAAATCTGCCCACAAGACTATCGTCCTTTTCAGAAGAGGAAGAATTTCCACCATCACCTTCTTGACAGGGTGCACACTGCAGATCTGTGTTAACTTAGGCTGGAACATGACTGTTCAAGAGTTGATCTATTTCATCTTCAGACAAAGGAGATATGGCTTTTCGTTTTCTCTTGCACGAACAATGATTTTCTTCAATATTCTCAAGTGGAGGAGTGTACAAATTTTCCTCAGACTACTGATCCATTTCATGTAATTCCTGTTGATTGTCAAGATGCAAAATTCCTTCATCTTCCACCGTACTACAATCTTGATTCTGCTGCAATTTTTCATGATCATCTTCATGCTGCTAAAATGGGTTTTCACACAGGGCTTCCATGATCTCTTCATCCATGAAATTATCATCTTCATAATATTTTTCAAGGCTTTCAATAAAACCATCAGCGTATTTGCAACAGTCATGAACTAAATTTAATGCTGGATAAGAGTCTTCATACTTCTCAAAGAACATGGCATGAAAATCCTTTAAATAATAAATACAAGCAGGCAGAAAACTTTCGTACCAAGATTGGGCTTCACCTTCTAGAGTGGCCAAGAATATCTTCATTAAGCAATCTTCAAGAAAATCAACCTTCAACTTGCGAATATGCATGTGAAATTGAACTAGATGTAAAGCAACGTCCTTCTTACCATCATCTTTAAATGTAGGTAGATTCCTTGACCAATCTACCTTCAGAATTTTATTTGGAAAACCTGGGATGTGATCTCGGCTCATGGGAGCATATCTTCTTGCAACCCACTCCATTTTGAAAGTCTCAAAGCTACTGATATCTCTACAGTGGAGTCATGATGAAGCACCGGTTGCTGGATTCTTCAGTGAAAGGATTCACCAGGTGAATGATTTCAGCGTCTTCTTATGTCTGATTGTTGTTCACCATCAACAATCAGCTCTGAACTTGAGATATGTACTGGGGTAAAACAGTATTCAAGCAAACCATTTTCTTCCCTAGTGAAGTCGCCACTATGTTAGCACCTAAATCTGCCTTAAGCTGAAGGAAGGCAAATTTCGGGGTAACCACAAACCATGCTCAGCCTGGTAGCTAGCCCTACCAAAATAGGAGAGGGCTCTCTCTGAGTCACGCTTAGTGAATAAGTAAACAGAATGGTCTGAGATGACTAACAGTGAAATATTGATCTTAGGCTAGTAAGTAAATATGGATACAAGAAGCAATATTTTATGAATGACTGAGTTTCTGGGATGGTATGGGACCAACGGACAGCAATGAGCAGAGAATTTAATACAAAGGCACAGATTACTTCGTGAGGCAAGATAGGTGGAAAGTCTAGCAATTTAGTTTGAAATAACACAGAATGGAGGAATTGCTTAGGAGGGTGAAAAGGGCATAAGTACATGAATCCTTTTCAACAGAAGAAGAACGCTGAACATGAAATTTTCCCACAGGCAGAGCAATAAAAATGAATTCTACCTCATCTAACTTAGAAAATTTCACTGGAAATGAATATGAAATGAACTGTGAAACATTAAGAAATACATATGAAACATAAGAGACACATTTGCTGCACTCACAACCACATGAATCTCATTAAACAGAGCCGTTGTTTATCATTAATCCTCTGTCAAAATATACAATGAAGAACTGAGTTTCTCTCCCACAGCCTCCCAGAAATTACAAGCCAACCCTTTGCAAATGGTTTGCATATAATAAATAGACTATGCCATGAGGAAATAGAACGACCAAGAGTTGGGGATTTTTTTGAATCATTACAAAGTGGAAGTGGAAAGCCAACCATTAGTTACAGGTGCAGCGTTACAAAAATGACAAATGGCTTAGGTGACTGCTCGCCTTTCTTTGCCACTTGGATAGAAGCTAAAATTTAGTGGAAATACTTTAAATTTTGCCTTAAGTTCCCAAAAAAGTGTAGTGTAGATGAGCGGGCCCGCTTGGAGAAAGTCGCGAATCGAAATTTTGTGAAGTGGAAGTGATTTTGGCCTTTTTCTCTATATGCATCGCGCCTAAATCTATACGCATTGCGCCACTATGGAGGCAATTTTCAGGTACCTGTAGGAGTCCAAATTGTGCCCAACTATGCTTGTTAGAAATCCTAGCCTATCTACTTTCCAACCTAAGTGGAATTTCTGAATTTGGTGCTCATTTTACACTCCAGAACTTCATTCTCCCAAGACTGCTTCTTGTGTGTCAAAATAGGGGCAGAGAGGTCATTTTTTGAGTGTTTTTGACCTCCTAGGGAGTCAAAATTTGCCCAAACTTCTTGTCCATGCACCAGTAGTCATGATTTTTCATGTTGAATCCAAAAAGGCAAACCATTTGTGATTTGGAGCTCCCAATCCTAAGCGTCGCGCCAGTGGCGCGGGGCACAGGGAGAAAAACCCTGTTTTTTGCACAAAAATTTGCCAAAATGCCAAAAATGCTCCAAATTTCTTGAAATTTGGGCTGGAGCTTCTCTATGAGATGTCATGCTGAGCCAAAGAGGCTTTAGCCATGGTTCAAAGCCAATCTTCCTCTTTTTTCCTCTTTTGTCTTTTTGTTGCCTTCCTCAATTTCGTCTTCAAATTCATTATCCGAGCCTTGGAACTCATATTGCTTGCCCTGTAATGATAAACTATATGCCTCAATAATGATTTGTCCTTGTTGCTTTTGCCAAAAACTTCTCTAAGTGGATGTTGATCCTCTTGAGCCAAATCTCTCGATCAGCCTCTATCTCATGCTGAATGGGTGTCCTCTCATTTAGGCTTCGTTGGGCAGCCTGCTGGTCTTCACGGATGTTTTGCCACCTCTATGAGGCCTCCTGGGTGCATGTACCTCTATTGGAAAATTACTGTGTGTCTCTTCTTCATGATCATATGATGGATCAGATGTCATGTCTGCTGGTGGACAAACTGTCTTGGACAAATAGGTGTTGATATGTCACACTGTTTTGTAATGCCTTTGATGATGTGCTTAACCTTTGTCACCAAGAGAAAACAATGACATGAGGGATAGTCAGGGGAGGGAAAAATAGTGAGGGATTAGGGAGTGATGAGGTGAGGGGATGCTTAGTTGCAACATAGAACCCTAGCTGCAGTATCCTTGGCAAATTTTGAAGAGATAGGGTTTGTTTTCTTTAACACGCTTCACCATTCATCAAACACCATCAACAACCATCAATCTTGGATGAAAATCCATGAGAGAAGTTCAACCTACTTATACCAATGGCAATCCATGCATTTTGGGGCAGTTTTGGAGCGATTTTTTTAAAAAAATCAGCCTTGGAAGCTCTATGCGTCGCGCTCTCTATGTGTGCTGCGCCAGTGTAAATTTACACTGGAAATTTTCTCCCAGTGCGCTCTGCCTCCCCTGTGCACCACGCCCTTTTCCAGGTGACTTTTGGTGGCCTTCCTAGCATCCAAATTGGGTGCAGGATAGCTGGTTGGAAGGGTAATTGAGTATACTTTCCAACCCAACTAGAATTTTTCAGTTTGGAGTTCATTTTCCCTGTGAAAAATCAAATCTCCCAAGACTGATCAAAATGTGCCAAATAAGGCTGCCTTAAGGCAGAGTGCTATTACAGTCAGCTTTTGAATTCCTTTCTCAACTCCAAATTGGGCTCATGATAGCTCATTGGAAATCTCTTTGTGTTTAGTTATCACTCAACTCATCAAGGAAGTCATTTGGCCAACTGAGCTAGGAGAAAACTTTCTTTTCCCAAGGTCACTTCAGAGGTGCATCAATTCTCCCGAGGCAATTTTATTTCTGAAATTTCTCTAAAACCATGACACATGTGTAAAAAGTAAAGGATTTTTTTCTTCCTTGGCTTATTCTGGACAAAAACATCTCTCAGTTTTCCCAAATTCATCTTTTATTGCTCAGAAACATCATTGGAGTAAAACCTATCCCGATATGTGGAACAAGAGATTTGTCGAAATGAAGCGAAATGAAGGGGATAAGTGGCTTATAAATTCTTGGGAAAATTTTTTGAAGTAGGGAGGGATGTTAAGAAGCAGGGAAAAGTGGAATTTCAAATATTGAGTGAGGGGAAGGGGTCCAAATAGGCAAAACATAGGTCCAACCTAGAAAATTGCCAAGTTGAAGCAAGAAACTAGGGTTTGTGTGAAAATGAGGAATTTGGAGGATCTCAATGATGGGAAGTGTTTGATAAGGTACTTTAAGGATAGGGGAAGGTGTATGAACATCAGGATACAATTTTTGCCGATGATTTGACCGTCCAAGAGAAATTGCCTTCAAAACCCTAGGAGAGAGAAATGACCTTACCTAGGCGCAACTGAAGCATGAACAAGGTGTAAAATGACCCAGTGGAACTTGACATGATAATGACAACCCTCTGAATGATGGTACACTCATCTGAATGGTGACATGGACTAACATTTGGACAACTTTGACAAGAATAAAAGCAAACCCTAGACCTAGTACCTAGTGAACAAATTTTTCTTGAAGACTCACTGAAATGACAAAATTTGACCTTGACACCTTAAAATCACTTTATAAAAGCATGTTTGATCTCTGCCGGAGGACTGACAAGACCGACTCTAACACTTTCTACTCTGAAAGGAGAAGCTTTAGGATGGTTCATGGGTTTGGGTGGGTGTACTATTAATTCTTGGGATGATATGAAAGCCTCCTTCCTCACAAGATACTAAGACTTTTGCAAGACTAGGGAGCTAAAATATGAAATCTTTAAGATGGTTGCAAAGGATAATGAAACTCTAGAAGAATACGTCGAATGGTTTCATTATAACTTGCAGAGATCTCCACACACCACCCTACCAAAAGAAGTCCTAAGAGCTATCTTAATTAAAGGACTGAAAGAGGAGTGGTTAGAAACTCTAAATTTAATGGGGAAAGGAGATATTTCATAGGAAGATTACAATGAAATCGTTTGTTTGTGTATCAGGTGTTCCTTAGAAAGCACATCCATAGGAGCAGCAAGCCGAGATCCCATGAGAAGGGGAAGAAAACCACATAGTGGAGGTATAACACGAACGGAAATTGATAACCTCCTGGAAGATTTCAAAACGGACATCCCCGGCACTCTCAAAACGCATCTAAATATCCCACATGCCAAACAAAAACAAGCTTTAGTAGAACAAAACTTGGTCATTTTATGCCCACATTGTCGGTAGAAGCACACCCAATGGGAGTGTCCATTAAACATGGTTCAGACATGTGCTATCTATACCAATGATCACGCCACTGAACAATGTCCATCACTCCCAGGGCTGAAAGCAGTGTTCAAGGAAGAAGAAGAAGAGACATAACTAGTATATCTAATGAACCAACGTCGATAGTGGTAGGCCAAACCTCCAAGTATGTCACAAGATAAATCCCAGTTCTTTCCTTCTTGACAATTTAATCAACAACAAAACCTTGGGGCAGCACGGAAAGGCCAATCACACTACTCGAATTGGCAACCTCATCCATTCCCTATGACACCAAGGTCAAATCAATCCTTTCCGGGTAATGGCTGGTCAAATTCTCCTTTTACTCCTATTTGGAAAGGAAATCCCTATCAATCCCAATGGCCTGCATCCACTTCTCAAAATCTGAATTGGTCTACAAATTGGAAATGACCTTTGGGAATATCCAACACTCCTATGGGGACAGGTCCTCAACCTCAACCTGCATTGTCAGCTCCTCATCCATTACAACAAAATCCTCAGCCTCTTCTATGCCCTCAACTGGGAGCCAAACCGAATTTGAATCCCAATAACAGATCGTTCAGTTGGTGCAAATTGTAGAAAGCTCGAACTATGAGATTGAGAAAAAAGAATGTATTGAACTTAGATTGAGGTCAAGACATATCATCACCCCTAAAGAAAACATGGATTAGCCATCAATTGAGATTGAAACACCACTTGTATATATACCACCACCTATAATTGATATGGAAATAAAACAAGGAGGAGACAAATTAGCAGAAAGATCTAAAGGAACTCATAGTCACTTCTCCCCCATTCCTCGAAAGGTTAACGATGCATAAGCCGATTGTTTACCCATATTTTGATCTTGTAGGGGAACTAAAAAATCTTTATATAAACATTCCTCTCCTCTAGGCCATCCAGGACATTCCCATCTATGCTAAAACAATTAAAGAGTTATGTGTAAAGAATCCTGTGAGGAAACCAAAAACTTCACCCACCATTCATGTTGTAGGAACCTGTTATGCTATTAAACAACCCCCCATTTATTAATAGTAGTAGTTAATATTACATTAATAAATAGGGGCCCTTGAAAAAATCATTCCAAAAACAAACTTAGCATTTAGGCATTTTTCTTACTTAATTTTGGAATAAAGTAAGATATCAATCAAACCCTTTTTTAAGAAAGATCTACTAAATGCTTTCCTTCCCACATATCACATGATTAAGCATCATCAAAAACCTTGCTAACCCACCAAATCTAGTGAAAAACGATTAAAAGAGGACTTTATGCTTTATACCTCGAACATATCATATTTTTGATATAAACTACGTCCTAAAGCTTTTCTCGTCAAAACCGAGTCTCGCATCGCATATCACTATTCTAAAGGGCCCGCCTTAAAAGGTTACCTCAAAACAAGCGAAATGTGAAACTATGATGGCATCGTAACCTTTACCACATCGCATTTCGAGCATTTAAAAGAGAATCACAAACTTACCATCAGTTGATATTGCGAAATGTGATCAAGACCCGAACCCACTCCTTGGATACATTATGAACAAATGTTTAGGTCTGCCGCTTATTAAAAAGGTCTTTACATAGAAAAACCTAACAAGTAGCTATGTTTTGAGGAAATAAATGAGCAACGCACATCTCACATCTCGCAAAAACACAAGTGAGGGTAAGAAAAGCGAAAAGGAATAATTTGATATTACGATCTGAAATATTGCTTCGCAAATCACAAAATTAGCATTATCACAATTCAAAGGCTCGCCAACCTAGAAGCTTTCTTCCCAAATTACAATGCAGACATTTATGAGAATTAAAGCTAAGAGATAATGAAGCATTAGTGGGCATTTAGTAAGAGTTAACTACATTTATGTATGAAGAGCCATTTAACGTGATATGATATGTTCTCCTTTGTGTTCAAATAAACCCTCCTTTCTTATCACCTTTTCAAATATATCCACATTATTCCATTTCATGTTCATTGTTATCTTTGTATATATGATAGTTGTTGTTCTTCACTTTCAGGAAAAATCCACAGAGCAAACCATTGGGAGCGATGGAAAAGAAAGGTAAGGCAGTTGTGTTTGAGAAATTAGAAATGACTCCTCTATTTACGGATATTACATGTAGCAAAGAGGGAGGAACCTCTACGTGGGAAGCCATGTATAATATACTGGAAGAAGATCAACTAAGGATTCTAGAAACAAAGGTCATAGTTGACGGTTGTGATTCCTCAGACGCCTCCATGTTTGAGATAACATGTTCATTTTTGCATTGCATAACTACGCTTCCAAAGATAATCCTTTATATAGACATGGTTAGATGGGTTATTGATTAAGTTGACATCTCATATAAAGAATTTAGGACCAGAAGCCAAGAGGTTATGGGAACTTTCACGCTAGACAACCTGTAACTTATGTACCACCTACCAGAGCCACAAGTCATCTACAACAAATAGTTCGTCGAGAAGTTTGGCAAAGAGAATGAGGACCCAGTAGATTGCACCCAGACCTAGTCAAATAATGATGGAAAGATAAAAAAGGACAAAAGCAGTATGTACTCTGCTAGTTCTATCTCTCCCCATCATAGTTTTGCAATGGCCATGCTATGTAGACTATTTGACAAACCCAATAGCACTAAATTTTCCCCAGAATGGCTGCCATTGATAGATGCAGCCATAAACACAACTATAATGAATTGGGCACAAATTTTGTCTGAAAATTTAGCAAGAACAATAATGGAGTATAGAAGGAAAAGAAGTGTCACTTCAAGGGTTTACCCTCAATTTTTTATGAGTGCCTATGTAATGGATGCAATTTGTTTTGGATCAAAATTTCTTGTCATGGGATGGAAGTGGACTATCCAAGATTCGTTTCCCATTCACATATACCATAAATACATGTGGGAATCTCAGTTACAACCACATTTTTACAAAATTTGTCATGGATTCATGCTCCCTATCCACAAACAACTTTACAACCGAGATGCCCCCAAGTTGTCCAAGGAAGCCGAGGTAGATATCCTCCCAGTGGCCAGATGGTTTGGGGAGGAAACATTCACGTATATCAAGGCATTTGGCATCATTTCCTCCCCCCATTTCCTCCCATACTAAATTCTGGACAAATTGATGGCTAGAGATATAGCCTATCAAATAGCTAGTGAGGGTGGGATGAGAAAAACATTAAAGGATTCATAGAAGGCCATTTGGCCTACATTCCGTTTATAGTGTGGAGAATTTTCATTCAACGACCTAGGGCATGAATTCAAAGAAGTAGAGATCATGTTATCTCTACAATTACCTAAATTCCCAGGAAGGAAATAGGACCCATTTGGCACTGTCAAAGAATTTACCACCATGGTAAAAGTGAAATATTCAGTCATGAAGAAGATGCATTTGATGACATCTTTTTACATAAGAACATATTCACAGAGGTGAAGCATAGGGCACAATTATGTTTTGATCATGAAGATCTTGAAGCCTTTCACGAGTACAGAGAAAGGAGGCTATTGAAGGTCCCATTGGACCAATTATTGATTGAACCAATAAAGGAGCCAACTCCTAGTGTAAGTCTAGAAGGAGATTCCAAAGAAAAATCTAAAACTAATTCTGGAGAAGAATCCCAAGAGAAGTCTACCAGGGAGTCACAACAGTCAGAGCAACAATCACAAAATGGAAAAAGCAAATGCAAGGAGTCCGAAAAATATACAACCCAATCTACAAAAAAGACAACTGAGCAAACTTCAGCTAGAAAACAGGTTGAGATCCATTCCACCTCCACAAAGCCAATAAAGCCCTTGGTGATTTATTTTAGAGGAAGAATGGTAGAACTTTAATAAAAATCTCCATACAGAGGATCAAATGTCAGAGTTGCAAACTCCACAACAGAAAGAAACTCAAGAAATTATAGCAGAGGAAATTGTAAATACTCAAGAGATAGAGCACATTCCTATCACTCCCACCTCTAAATTTTTTTTGAGAATTAAGGATATTCCCCCTTTAGATGTGTTCTATAGCCCACAACAGAAATCAATTATTAAAAGATAAAGGAAGAAAAGGAAATTGGATTCTACAATTGCTACTACGCCTAATAATGAACCGATGGATGTTGTCTGGAAAGACTCATCCATCGATCCATCAGAAAATCTTAATAGACTGTCATAGTTTGTAGGTGCCTATGCTACAACGACTATCGAAAAAGCAATAGAAGTGAAAATGTTTCTTAACAAAAAAGAAAATAATTTTTTGTTGCTTGAACAACAATTACAGCAAGAAAAATCCAACCAACAAGAAAAAACACAATTAGCTAAGCTTCAACAAGAGTTCGAGCATATACAAATAAGAAATCGAGCCAGCTTAGCAGAAAAGGAAGCGTAGTTACAAGAAATAATTGGTCTACATAAGGATGATCCAAAAAATTGATCAGTTTATTATTGAAGTGCTGGGCCTTAACTCTTAGCTAATGCACCAAAAGGAACTATTATGCCAGAAGATTTGACAATGGAATTATTATTGCGAAACAAGTGACAAATTGATAAGTCAAGTCATTGAAATGAGACTTGAATATGATGAAATCTTGAAAAAAGTGTCCGACTACATCACTTGGTAGAATTCAAAATATGGGAGAAAGGCCGACTTACCTAAACTAGAGGAGTCACGCAAAGAAATCTTATTTGCAAACTGGGATCATCGGCTTAGAGAAGCAGAAAATGCAACATCAGATGCAGAAGAAGCAACAAACAGTGTTATCAAGAATATTAACGAAAATTGACATATCCCCAACCTGGTGGCAGAGTCCATTTCAGGTTTTCTTCCTAATGTAAAATAGCTTGAACTACTGTGGAGGTACGCAACATAAGAAAAATGAGAAGCAATTAGGCAAACACTTAGGTTAAACTGGGATGCATATTGGTAGCATTTAGTGAAACGTCACAGCCAATGGATGACCCTGTGATGCCTAACCACTTCTACGTAGAAAATGGTGCCAGCACTGACAAACGTCGTGTTCACTAGCCAATTGAAAGCTGAAAGTAGCCAACCGATGTAGCTCAAGATCATGATGAACATTTGTGATCTAAAAGATCAAATCTAGAATAGTTAGTCACCATGTTCATTTCTAGATATATATATTTTTATTTTGCATAATTTTAGGAAGGTCGTTTAAACCTCCTCAACTATTTTTGTAATAATCTATTTTTAGTTTTATAGTTTAGTATTTAAACCCCTCTCATGCATTTAGAGAGGGATCTAGATATTTTATCAGAAACAATATTCAAAACATGCACATATGTCCCTTTGAGAAAGTTCTAGTGAAATGAATGGAACAAGATTTATTTTTATCTTATCTGGCGTCTTCTACTAAAATTTCACTTTTGTACTCTTAGATGGTGTTGGATTGATTGGTAGTAGATCAATATTGTTGAATGACATGAGCAGGACTTATTACAAATGGTACTTTTATCTCATAATTTTGTTTTACTTATGTATCAAGCAATCATCTCTCTTTAAGTTTTTTTTGTATGAAAGTTTGAATCTTGGTTATCATTTATTACACTTTTGTATGGTGATGGCCTAAATTTTATGCTGAATATATGAATGATTTCTTATGTGATATATCTTTCACAATCATTTAGGCTAACTATTTATCCGAAACGATTATTGTTAAACGATTTCATTTCTATTGCAATTGAATTATCTTTATTACCAATTGTTTCTGGACATTATTGTAGATCACATACTTCAAATTTATTCCTGGGTATAATCATAGCTAGATAGTGCCTACATTAGGATATATACATGTGATTATTAGTTTATATTATATTACTTTTGGCTTGAACATTACTCCAGATATCACATATCACCCCATTAGCACTATTATAAATTAGATTCGGAAACGAGTCCCATTATCCCCAGTCGAATCCACCACACCAAACGGAAAAGAAACTACCAACCAAGGGCTGGACCAGGTGGTTTTCCCCCATGTTGTAAGCAACGATTTTTGAGGCTTCAACATTTTGGTGCTAGAAGGAGGGCCTTTCTATGAATGGCAAGTAAGTCCAAAGAAACAGGCCATTCTAAGAGTAAAACTCCCTCACCATCACCTCCAACTTCTCGATTGCATTCCAAATCTCCTGATCCTAAATGAGAAGTTGCATAGAAAACCACAAAACACACTATCGAAATCCCAAAGAAGCTAGATCATTCTTCTTCTACTGAAGCCCCTGAAGTCCAATATTTGATTCATAAATTACAGGGGATGTCATTATCTCAAGAAGAATCTGAGTTATCCCAAGATAGTGATACCTCTCAGTTTACCGCATCTCAACGATTAAGTAGGAAACAGAGTGAAAAACTTGGAATCCCCCTATTCGAATTCCCTTTGCTAAGCCGTAAGAAAGCTAAGCTACACCCTCCTCTACCCAATCACCTTCAACCACTGCTACACCTTCCTCTACTAAAAAACAAACAATGGTACAGAATCCTCCGAGGCCATGGACAAACACAGGAGCTGTTAGGATGGCTAGGCCTTTACATCAATTTCCAGCTCATCTAGAGAAATGGTTACCCAAATTCAATCCCGATAATGGCCTACTCGCTGAGGAATATATAAACAATTTCATGTTATCCATTAACTTGAATGAAGTAGTGGAAGAAGACGCAGTTGTAAGATTATTTTCCTATACTTTACAAGGAGTAGTGGGATCATGGTACTTCTCATTACTATCAAGTTCGATCAATAGTTGGGATGCTTTTCAAGAACAATCATTAACTAAATTTGGAGATGATAGATCCATGACTACCCTAATCAATGATGTCTCCAAAATGAAAGAGCCAATTAAATACTTCAACTCTAGCTTCAATAAATTATTGAATAAGATACCAACAACATCTAAGCCTAGGGATGAAGTCAAAAATGAGTGGTATATTTTTGCTCTCCCTTCAAACAAAACTATTTTCGTTGATAGAGCTACCAAACTAACCTTGGCAGAAAATATGAAAGAGGCAATAGCTATAGAAAAATAAATTCTAGATGTAGAAAAGAAAAACACACTAGAAGAATGAAAATCTAAGAAAGTAACTTTTAGGGATGACTCCAAGAAGAAACCACCTATATATCCTTTTGATCTTTAAGGTTTACAAAAATTCCTCAAAACCATGTCTAACGAAATGGTTGACATCAAAAGATAGGTAGCAAAGACCTCCTCTAAAAAGTCTTTTAGACCATTTAAAAGGAATTCCCCTGCTTATCCTAGACCTCAAAATTCTATATCAAATGCCGAATCAGATGGAGAGGAGGATGAAGTTTCAAAAAAATGAAGAACAAACAGATGATGAAGAAGTGGAGGAGTTACAAGGAATGTGGGATTTTATTCTTCCAAATGAAGAGACTCAAGAAGCACTTCCTGTTGCCACCCGAAATAAAAACCTTGATTTACCACAAACAAATCCAAAGCAGAAGGCTTCAATGCCTCCTCCCAGGGACAAAACAATAGGTAATAAGTCTTCACCAAAATCCACTCAAACCACTCCTTCTCAATTAGATTCTTCATCTTCAGCTAAAACTATAATAGTTTCTAATGAAATGGAATATAATATTGTTGATGATATGAAGAAAACTAGGGCAAACATCATCTTTCATGATCTTAGAAAATTGAAACATCAGCATAAGCTACTCCTTAAAGAAATCAAAGCAGTACCTATATCTCCACTTCCTGCTGCCGTGATCTCACAAGCCGCCCAAGAAATGGGAAGGCCCCCTATCACCTCTTTAAACAAGATTGATCCAACTGACATCGTTCTAATTAGAGGAAGATATAAATCTCATACTCCTCCATTCCTCCTTACTTTTGAGGTCTTTAATAAGAATTTACACAACTATTTATTTGATTTAGGAGCTTCATCTAATATTTTACCTCGAACAGTTTATCCAAAGTTGAATTTTCAGCACCAAAAATCTACTATACGTATAATACAGTTAAATTGGTCTCAAGTAGAAGTTATTGGGGAACATAATCAAGTAACCATCAGACTTTAATCAAATCCTAAACTTTTTCAAGTCACTAACATACTTGTGGCTGATATTCCTGAGTTCTATGGCTTAATCCTTAGTAGAGATTGGTTAGAAAAACTTCATGGTTATTTTGCAACCGATTGGTCTCACATGTGGCTTCCCTATAATGCCAAGCCAAATAAAATAAGGGTTGATCGCGAGAAACATCAAAAGTACATAGTCACGGAGCTAGAAGGAGAAAATGAACCAGTAGCGTATAGTAACAATATCATCAGAAACTACTCAGTCGAATCATTTCTAGGAAATTTAAATGCTTATACTTCACCTTTCTTAGAAAACTTTGTTGTCTCTCAAGTCGAAATTGTTTCCCAAACGAACACTTCTAAATACGTAAATTTTGTAGATA
>Ga0181463_1000075_pt1 | contig 16937 bp, 16 predicted proteins | sample InSIn1gowninarea_FD_119071 | JGI IMG/M metagenome (GOLD analysis project Ga0181463, IMG submission 119071) | Clean room microbial communities from NASA Spacecraft Assembly Facility at Jet Propulsion Laboratory, Pasadena, California, USA -... ... | reverse complement strand
GAAAGAAATCTAAAGCAATATGAAGTTGAAAGCTCAGCAAATGGCAGAGATTTTAATAAAGCTGCTACGGTAGCACCTAAAGCCAATAACAATGGCACTGCCGCTTACGATTGGTTCGATGCTGCACCTGTAGAAGGCAACAACTATTATAGAATCCGTTCTGTTGACAATAATGGTACTGTTAAGTTGAGCGAAGTAGTGATGGTAAATATTGATGGCCAAAACGGAATAGTTGTATATCCAAACCCTGTACGACACAACCAGTTTGTTGTCGAGTTTAAAAATAAGCCGGCAGGAGAGTACAACATTCAATTGGTTAACATTCTGGGACAGGTCGTTTACACTAAAGTTGTACTTCACCCAGGTGGCAATAGTACATATACCGTTCGCCCTGCTACATTAATTGCTAAAGGTATATATGACCTCAAAGTTGTAGGCGAAACAATTAAAACCACTGAAAGAATAATATTTGAATAAAGACTTGGGGTGTTTTCTTAATATGGCCGTCTCTGTTAAAAGGGGCGGCCTTTTCATTGTGTATGTAATTAGCGGAACCTGTGACAATCAATTTCTTTACCCTTCACGGGGAAGCTTCCATTACATATTTCCCGACAAAATCTCAATCAAGTAATACTGATGTAACCTTTATAGAAATCATAATCTGACTTTCCGTTAACGGTCTGCGACGTACCTTTAGTGACAGTGAGAAAACTTATTGTTATTTCTGTTTTGACCATTATAGGTTTCTTTTATATCGGTTTTACGACTGATGAAAATAAACCTGTTCCTATACCTCCATCACCCCAGAGAACGGGTAACGCTGACCAGGGTTATAAATACCTTGTGACAGGGGATTATTTGAAAAGCGGTATTCCTTACAAACTATTTTTAATGGCTGGTGGTAAGGATACTAACCACTACCTTTTACGGGATAGCCTTAACCGGAATATTAGTTACGATTATACTGTTATCAATGCGCCTAACGGCGAAACAGTTGTTGCTCCCAATTGTCTTCAGTGTCATGCAAAGGTTTTTGAAAACAAACTTTTGGTTGGATTAGGAAACTCAGACATGGATTTTTCTGATAGTAAGGCAAAAGGCGATGCTCCTGCGAAATTGTATAGCTTTTTATCAATTGGGGCAGGAAAGAAATTCGAAGCAGCGAAGAATTTTTTGGTTTCAACAAAAACGATTGCTAGATACCTGCAGGCAGATGTAAGAGGCGTGAATACTGCAGACCGGTTAGCAGCAGTTTTAGCCGCACATCGTGATCCGGTAACATTCAAATGGACTGACAAACCACTGCTTGAAATACCTGAAGAAGTTGTACCAACAGATGTGCCTGCCTGGTGGCTTCTGAAGAAAAAGAATGGAATGTTCTATAGCGGTTTTGGACGGGGAGACTTTTCAAAATTCCTGATGGCTTCCAACCTATTAACTGTAACAGATACTGCAGAATCAAGGGAGGTGTATAGTCATTTCAATGATGTGCTGACTTACATTTATTCAATTCAGCCTCCTAAATATAATAAAGATATTGATGAACAACTGGCTTCACATGGTAAAGCTTTATTCAATAATAATTGTGCAAAATGTCATGGCACCTATGGGGACAAAGAAACATATCCTAATCTTTTAATTCCTGCATCCATTATAAGAACTGATTCTGCTTTGTACAAGAGCAATTACTCATCTCCACAATTTGTTGAATGGTTTAATAAGAGCTGGTTTACGATGGGTGATAATCCGGCAAAACTGGTTCCGTTTGCGGGCTATATTGCACCACCTCTAGACGGTATCTGGATTACTGCTCCATATCTTCATAATGGATCTGTGCCTACATTGGAGGCAGTGTTGAACAGCAAAGCAAGGCCAACATTTTGGAGCCGGGATTTTGACAAGCCTGAGTACGATTATAATAATGTCGGCTGGAAATACATAAGCCATATGACTGCGGCAAAAGGTGCTTACAATACTACCTTAAATGGTTATGGTAATTATGGCCATTACTTCGGTGATAAGTTTACTACGCAGGAAAGAAAAGCTGTTATCGAATACCTTAAAACTTTATAAACTTTCTTTTGTCTTATATAAAAACAGGATTGAAAAAAACAAAGAAGAATACGGCATTAGCTTTAGAAGAAACCGAAGGTTATAAAGTGATAAACAGTTGGCTTGCTTCGAAAGGCATGAAGCCGTTTTTGTTTCAGCAGGAAGCATGGGACGAAATTCATAAAGGGAATAGCGGTCTTGTAAATGCACCAACCGGCTTTGGTAAAACCTTCTCTGTTTTTCTTGGCGCTTTAATCAATTTTATAAATCAGCATCCTCTTGACTATAAATCTAAAAAGAAAAATAGTCTGCAGCTTCTTTGGATAACACCATTACGTGCTTTAGGTAAAGACTTAGCACGTGCAATGGAAGAAGTTATTGCAGAACTTGGAATGCAATGGCAAATTGGAATTAGAAATGGTGATACAGATGTAAACGAAAGAGCAAGGCAAAAAAGAAACATGCCTGAGGCATTAATTATCACTCCTGAAAGTCTTCATTTGCTATTAGCTCAAAAAGGCTATCCTGAAACATTATCTAACCTGAAGATAATAGCTGTAGATGAGTGGCATGAGCTACTTGGAAGTAAAAGAGGAGTGCAGGTCGAACTGGCGATAAGTCGAATTATCGGACTAAGAAGGAAACAGGATAGTCCCTTGCCGTTGGTTTATGGAATAAGTGCAACAATAGGTAACCTGGAACAGGCAAGAGATGTCTTGCTTTATCCATTAAATAAAGACGGCCAAAAAAGTTTTCATGCTATCATTAAAGCACAGCTAAGAAAAGAGGTAGCCATAGAATCTGTTCTACCTGATGAAATAGAAAAATTTCCATGGGCCGGACACCTCGGCTTAAACCTTGCTCAGAAGGCTATCGATATTATCAGGGCCAATACTACAACCCTTGTCTTCATTAATACAAGAGGCATGAGTGAAAGATGGTATCAAACTATCCTCAATCTTGCACCAGATCTTGCAGGTGCAATTGCGTTGCATCATGGTAGTATTGAACAGGAGCTCAGAATGTGGGTGGAAGAAGCGCTGCATACAACTAAGCTTAAAGCAGTTGTTTGTACAGCAAGCCTTGACTTAGGAGTTGACTTCCGACCGGTTGAAACGGTGCTGCAGGTTGGTTCACCAAAAGGTGTTGCAAGATTTTTACAAAGAGCAGGAAGAAGCGGACACCAGCCCGGCAAAGTAAGTAAGATCTATTTTCTTCCCACGCACTCTCTTGAGCTGGTCGAAGCAGCTGCACTTAAACAGGCAATGGAAGAAAATCTGATTGAAAGCAGGGAGCCCAGAATTCTTTGTTTTGATGTTTTGATTCAATATCTCTGTACCATTTCAATCAGTGAAGGACTTGTGCCGGATGTGATTTACAACGAAGTAAAGTCTACGTATTGCTACGCTGAAATAACCAGGGAAGAGTTTGACAAAGTTCTACAAAGTATCGTAGGAGGTGGAATCGCTTTGCAACAGTATGATGAGTACAAAAAAGTAGAAATAGGCGAAGATGGTGTATATAGGATGAAGAACCGGAGAATGGCAATGCGACATAGAATGCATATCGGAACAATTGTAAGCGATCCAATGCTGAAGGTTAAGTTCATCTCAGGGGGATATATAGGAGTAATTGAAGAATGGTTTATCAGCCGGCTTGAACCGGGTTCAGTATTTACTCTGGCAGGAAGGAACCTAGAGCTAGTAATGATAAAGGATCTGACTGTGTTGGTTAGAAAATCATCTGCTAAAAAATCTATTGTGCCTAGTTGGCAAGGTGGACGTATGCCGTTATCATCAAACCTCGGCGCCATGCTCAGAAGAAAGTTCAATGAAGCATTCGAACAGCCGAAAGATGTTGAATTGATAGCCCTTCAACCGCTGTTTATAAAGCAGGAGCAACTGTCGCATGTTCCAAAGGCGGATGAACTATTGATTGAGCAAATAGAAACAAAGGACGGATTTCATTTGTTTGTTTTTCCTTTTGAAGGACGGCTTGTGCATGAAGCGATGGCAGCCGTGCTTGCATATCGGATAAGTCGCATTACTCCCATTACCTTTTCCATAGCTATGAATGATTACGGCTTTGAATTATTAAGCGATCAGCCAATACCTGTAGATGATACAAATGTGTACAACTTATTTTCTACTGAAGATCTTTTTGTAGATATCCAACGAAGTGTAAACTCAACAGAAATGGCACGTCGTAAGTTCAGAGATATTGCAGTAGTCGGAGGATTAATTTTTCAGGGCTATCCGGGCGAACATAAGAAAGCCAGGCATCTGCAATCGTCAGCCTCTTTACTCTTCAATGTCTTTACTGAATATGATCCGGATAATTTATTAGTAAGACAGGCATATAATGAAGTGATGGAACAACAGATGGAAGAGGTAAGACTTCGAAACATGCTTGAACGTATTCAGCAATCTAAAATAGTCCTAACATTTCCAACCCAGCTTACACCTTTCTGTTTCCCTATAAAAGCCGACAGCATGCGTGAAAACATGAGCTCAGAGAAACTGGAGGACCGAATCAGAAAGATGCAGTCTCAGTTGGAGCGGTAGACATACCCCTGATACTTCCAAACCTTTCACCTTCTTATTTCTGGAAATAGGTTAAACATTTGCAACCCTGCAGATTTATATAAAACTCAAAATTGTATAAATACTTCACAAAGTTGTGTAACAGTAATGGCCTTCCCACATGCTAGTTTTGCAATATCAAATAACAAATAAAAAAACAGTTTATGAAAACAAATCAAAACTATCAAAGCGCGAAAAATTGTAATTGCTCAAACAGCAACTGTCAGTGTACAACATGTAATTGTGAACCAACTTGCGTATGTTCTTGCTGCAATTAAACAAAAAAACAGCCGCTTCAATGATGGAGCGGCTGTTTTACAAAATGAGCGGCAAAAGGGATTCGAACCCTCGACCCTTAGCTTGGGAAGCTAATGCTCTACCAACTGAGCTACTGCCGCATTTTATACATGCCTGCTTCCTAAAAATAATGAATAATTTTTTATCGTCAGTTGTTTTTGCAAGCTGAAGATTGATGGCAGTTTTGCTTTTTATAGCAACCCTTTTACCATCCTGTCTTTGCCTTGCATATCTTTTCTTACTTCAACCTTAGAGAAGCCTTTATCCAAGAAAAGCACTTTCACTTCTTCACCCAATGTCTCATTTATTTCTACATATACTGCACCTTCTTCTTTTAAATGAGCAGTTGCAAACTTTACTATTGCTTTATAAAAGAGGAGCGGGTCTTCATCAGGCACAAATAAAGCAAGATGGGGCTCATGCTTAAGCACATTTGCGCTCATGTATGCTTCTTCACTCTTTTTGATGTACGGGGGATTGCTGGCTATAATATTATACTTTCCTAAATGATTCCATTCACTTTCATTAAGAAAATCGAGATGAAGAAAATCGACAAGCACTTTTTGTTCTATTGAGTTGAGAATAGCAACCTGTAAAGCATCATCAGAAACATCAACACCAGAAACAGCCACACCTGGTATTTTTTTTCGTACTGCTATTGGTATGCATCCACTACCGGTACCAATATCCAACAGCGATAGCTCCGTTTTTCCTGATGCCTGTATGTCTTTAATAATCCAGTCCACCAGTTCTTCGGTTTCTGGTCTCGGAATCAGGACCGATTCATTCACCCTTAATTGCATATCCCTAAACCAAACTTGTCCAAGTACATATTGCACCGGCCGATGCTCCAGTAACTCAGTGCCGATCTTATGCAACTCTTGTTGTTGTACTTCGTTTACCAGCAGGTCTTTATACACAATACGATCAATCTTTTTTTGCCCTGTTACCGCTTCAATTACCAGGTCAGCAATATTTGCTGCTTCCCTTTGGTCATAAAGTTCGTATAATTGAACTAGTAATTGCTGGTATGCCGCCTGGATGGTCATAGTGCAATGCTACTGTTTTTTTAAATTACTTTTGCAGACTTATTATGGATCAACATCAATTATACATGAAGCGTTGTCTCGACCTGGCAAAGCTGGGAGCGGGATATGTTGCACCTAATCCAATCGTCGGTTCGGTATTGGTTTATGAAGAAAGGATTATTGGAGAAGGATATCACCAGCAATATGGCCAGCCGCATGCTGAGGTCAATTGTATTAACAGCGTGAAGGAAGAAGATAAACATTTGATAGTCCGTTCAACCTTATATGTATCGTTGGAACCTTGCAGTCACTTCGGTAAAACACCGCCATGTACTGATTTGATAATCGCTAATAAAATTGAAAAAGTAGTAATTGGATGCCAGGATCCGTTTGAAGCAGTGGATGGAAATGGAATCGAAAAATTGAAAAGTGCGGGTATACAAGTTACCACAGGTATACTTGAAGAGGAGTGCAGGGAACTGAACAAGAGATTTTTTACTTTTCATAAAAAGAAAAGGCCTTTTATCATCTTAAAATGGGCTCAAAGTAAAAACCAGAAGATAGCTAATGCTGACTTCTCCAGGGTTTGGATCACCAATGTTTACAGCAACCGTTTGATTCATAGGTGGCGCAGTGAAGAGGCCGGTATTATGGTCGGTACTAATACTGCATTGCAGGATGACCCTGCATTAAATACCCGCCATTGGACAGGTCCTGATTCTACTAGGTTGATAGTTGACATGAATCTTAGACTCCCTGCTCACTTACAAGTGTTTAATAAGAAGCAGCCAACAATTGTATTGAATGGTATTAAGAGCGAAGAGCAGGAAAACCTTATTTATTATAAAGTTGAAAAAGAACCTTCACTTGTACTTGGTATTCTTAAAGCTTGCCATGAACTAAACATTCAAAGCATCATTATCGAAGGTGGAAATAAGCTTGCAGAATCGTTTATAAACGAAGGTGCATGGGACGAAGCAAGGGTGATTGAAAACAGCAAGATGATTATTGATAATGGTCTGCGTGCTCCTGTGTTATCCAATCATAAGTTTGTTGCTTCTGAAACTATTGCAACGGACATTATTTCTTATTATAAAAACGCGGCTTTATCAGCTTAGCAAAAGGTTACAGCAAAGCTTCGTCATGAGTGAACAGCTATATTACTACACAATTGAAAAACCATCAGTTGCAGAATTTAAAGACCGGGGAAGTAAGTTTCTTGGATACGCTTTTCCTGTTAAGAATATGGATGAATTTAAAAAGCATTTGCAAGCCCTAAAAAAAGAACATCCTAAAGCTGCACATCATTGTTTTGCTTATCGAATAGGTCTTGATGGTAACAACTTTAGAGTAAGTGACGATGGCGAACCTTCGGGTTCAGCAGGTAAACCTATATTAGGACAAATTGATAGTAAACAATTGGTAGACGTACTGGTTGTAGTTGTACGATATTTTGGAGGAACGTTGTTAGGTGTGCCAGGATTAATCAATGCTTATAAAACAGCGACAGCTCTATCGCTTCAGTTAACACCCGTGGTACAAAAGCAGGTCCTTGCCAACTACCAGCTGCAGTTTGACTACACTAAGATGAATGATGTAATGATCATTGTAAGACAATTTGGTTGTGAAGTTTTAAAACAGGAAAACCAACTATTTGCCGTACTGGAAATTGGTATACCAAAAGGACGGGTAAATGAAGTGTTGTTTAAGCTAAAAGAATTGCAATCGATAGATGTTGCGGCACTGCCAGCCTAAGCAGACTGCTGCATACTATAACTCTTACCCAAAGGTAGTTCGAGAGCAAAGGTTGTCCCCTTATTTTGTTCGCTTGTTACAATCATATTGCCCTTATTCTCTTCTATAAATTGCTTGCATAACATTAAGCCTAATCCAGAGCCAATTTCACCGGAAGTGCCTTTTTTGCTGCTCATACCATTGATAGTAAAAAGTCTTTCCCTTGTTTCCACTGACATCCCCGTTCCATAGTCACGAACGTAGAGGTAAACAGACGAATTGAACTTTCTGCACCAAATCTCAATCACATTTTTTGGATAGGAAAATTTTAGGGCATTGCTGATTAAGTTTCTCAAAACAAACTCCAGTTGGTTTTCATCTACAAAAGCATAAGTAGGTTCATCAATTCTTATCGCAATATCAATTTCCTTTGTCAAAGCAGAATGTTGTAAAAGGCGATGGATGCGCTGCAGCATATCGTATATGTTCACATTTACAGGCATATTCTCAGTATTATTCAGCTGGTACCTTCCCCAGGCAACCATGTTATCCATCGTTTCAAGAGCTGAAGATGAATTAGCCATTACCTGATCAATCAGCTTCTTTTTTTCTTCTTCATTTAGTAGCCCGGGCTGTGATATAATATTGAGTGAACCAATTATATTGGCAAGAGGCGAACGTAAATCATGACTGATGATAGAAAAAAACTTGTCCTTCAAATCATTCAATTTCTTCAATTGTTTTTTGCGCTCCAACAGCAATCTATTCTTGTTATTGATATTGAGTAAGCTAAACGTAAGTAAGATGACCAACACTGCGCAAAATATAATAGCAATCAGTAGATGGTTTCGTTGTTGTGTCTTGAGATAGTTTTCATGTTTCAAATCCTCGATCGTGGTCTGCTTTTTCTCCAATTCATAAGAGGCCTTCAACTTATCCAGTGTATTCAGTTTCTCGGCATTAAAAAGGCTGTCTTTCAAAACGAGCATTTTATTGTGATAAACGGATGCGGTCTTATAGTCTCCTTTCTTTTCATTTATCTCTGCCAGGGTTTCATAGTTGTCGTATAATAAACCACTACTATTAATATCCCTCGCTATCGTTATACTTGAATCAATATATACTTTTGCCAGCAACGGCTTATTTGTCTTAAAGTATAATGCCGAAAGCCCATTATAAGCCAATGCAATCTGTTCCTTATTTTTTAATTGTTTGAAACTATTGATAGCCTGGAGTAGGTTGACTTCGGCTTTGCAGAAATTACCCAGCTCAATATATACTTTGCCAAGATTTAGTTCTGCATTAGCTACAGCTGGAAGCGAACCAGTTTCCTCAGCCAGTTGTTTCGATTTCAGGATGGCTTCAAGTGCTTTGTTATACTGTTTTAATTTGCCATAAAGGCTTGCGATATTGTAGTAGATATGAGCAGCATTTCTTTTGTCGCCTGTTTTTTCTGCTAATACCAAAGCCTTATTTAAACTACTGAGAGCTTTATCCAGGTCATTGCTTTTAAGATAAAGTGCACCGATTTTTAAATTGGTATTAACCAAACCCGCGGTGTTGTTATTTTTCTCATTTAAGGATAGCGCCTTTAAAAAATAGGATAATGCTTCTGCATATTTTTCCTGCATTCCAAAGGTGACTCCAAGTCCGTTATATACTTGTGCAAGGCCATTGTCATCATGTAAAGAAATATAAAGAGAAACTGCTTCCTGGTAATATTCAAAACCAGTTACAATGTTGCCGGTGTTTATATTTACCCAGCCCAGGTTGTTGCAACTCTCTGCCTGACCTGCTTTGTGATTTATTTTTTTGGAGATTGTGTAGGCCTTTTTTGCGTAGAACAATGCTGAATCCGGATTTATACGGGACCATTCGCTGTATAGCAGGTTGTTCAGTTTAGCGGTAGTAGTATCACTTATATTCGGTCTTTTCGATAAAACTAATTGCAAGCTGTCGCCAGTTTTTGACTGGGCATGACATGCTACGGTTATTATCATTGCAATAATAATTGCAAAAGGGTTTTTCATAAATCTTCTGTTCCATTTTCCTCTTCCGGGTTGGCGAAGAGTGATACCTATAATAATGAAAAAAGCGGGTGCAATATTGCACCCGCCTCATATAATTTTTTTTGAAAACCCTACTTAAACATCTTACTCACAACTAATTCTTTACTTCCGGCTACGTATTTATAAAAACCTTCGCCCGTTTTTACACCTTTAAAGCCGGCAGTAACCATATTAACCAACAAAGGACAAGGGGCATACTTTTGATTGCCGAAACCCTGGTATAGTACATTTAAAATACTTAAGCAAACATCCAAACCGATAAAGTCAGCGAGCTGCAGTGGACCCATTGGATGAGCCATACCTAATTTCATAACCGTATCTATTTCTTCAACTCCGGCTACCCCTTCATACAAACTATAGATTGCCTCATTTATCATCGGCATCAAAATTCTATTTGCAATAAAGCCAGGGTAATCATTTACAACACAAGGAACTTTACCCAAAGTCTTGCTCATCTCTACAATCTTGTTACTTACTTCCTGCGAAGTAGTATAGCCATTTATAATTTCCACCAGCTTCATTACCGGGACTGGGTTCATAAAGTGCATTCCGATTACTGATTGTGGCCTTTTGGTAACGGCTGCTATTTTAGTAATGGAAATGGAAGATGTATTAGATGCAAGAATGCATCCTTCAGGTGCCGCTTCATCTAATTGCTGAAATATTTTTAATTTAAGGTCTACATTTTCTGTAGCAGCTTCAACTACTAAATCAGCATTTTTTACGCCTTCCTGTATTGTTGTGAGAGTAGTGATATTTGATAATGCGGTCGCTTTGGCATCTTCAGTCAATGTACCTTTTGCTACCTGCCTGTCCATATTTTTACCGATAGTAGCGACAGCTTTATCCAGCTGAGCCTGGCTAACATCTACAAGTGTTACTTTGAAGTTTGTTTGTGCAAAAACATGTGCAATGCCATTTCCCATTGTGCCTGCACCAATAACAGAAATATTTTTCATATGGCTTATGAAGATTGATTGAGGTGCAAATATAGAGGAAAGTAAATGGGAACAAATGAGCCGCTATTCAGCCTAATCTATTTACTCTTAAAATCACCTCGCTTCCATGCCTGTATAAATTCTGACCATGCAAAAGGATTGAGAATATTCATCGGAGGTGTCTGACCTGCATAATAAGTTTTCGCAGCTGACTGTCTTAATGTTGTATTTACTGCTTCTCTTCCGTCTGCAGGTAAACTCATCATTAGCACCCGCCTTTTGGCAAGACTGGTGTTTTGTCTTGCTATCTCATACTTATCGTCAGGTATACGTGTGTTTACAAAGTCTCGTTCAAATTGTGCCCGGGAAGGTCTTGGCTTTATGATTGTTGCAGGCAGGTAAGCGGTATCTGTAACAAGTAATTGTATAACACTATACTGGTTACTTTCAAGTTTGTTGGGAATACGAATCGTCTTAGGCTTAAAACCTACACTTGTAAATTCTACTTCATCATTTTTCAATACTACAATCGAGAATACACCTTGTTCATTGGTCATTGTTCCCCTGTTCGAATTCTTAATCACAACACTCACAGCAGGAAGGCCTTTAAGACTATCAGCAGTCATTACAACACCATAAAGCTGTACTACGCTATCCTTCATTTGCTCAAATTGGGCAAACAGCTTTACCGGGAAAAAGAAAGCCAATATGATGAGGTATCGTATAATTTTTTTCATGTAGGAATTAGCTGTTAGTCATTGTCAAAAGCGTGTTTTCCAAAGATACAAAGGGCGTTTTCATAATGCTAACCTTCCCTTCCTTATTAACAAATAACTAAGCAGTGTAAACAAAGTAAGGCAGCCAATGGTTAACTTTGCCGCTGCAAATTCTTATTTAACAAAAACTTTTGTGATGACGAAAGAGGATATATTGAAGGCGTTGAGCAATGTGCAGGAGCCGGATCTTGGCAAAGACCTGGTGACCCTGAACATGGTAAAAGATATAGAAATAGAAGGTAATTATGTTGCTTTTACAGTAGTACTTACTACACCCGCGTGCCCGCTAAAAGACATGATCAAAAATGCATGTATTAATGCAGTAAAAATATTGGTGAATAAAGAGGCGATTGTAAATGTAAAGTTCACATCAAATACAACAACGAAGCGACAGGAAGGTGAAAGTGTGCTTCCCGGGGTTAGAAATATAATTGCAGTGGTAAGCGGAAAGGGTGGGGTTGGTAAAAGTACTGTTGCCGCAAACCTTGCTTTAGCACTTAGCCAGGGTGGAGCTAAAGTTGGATTGATGGATGCAGATATTTATGGACCGAGTGTACCTATCATGTTTGGTGTACGTGGTGAAAGGCCAATGATGCAGGAGGTGAATGGCAAAGGGATGATTGTGCCTTTGGAAAGATATGGTATTAAGCTGTTGAGTATTGGTTTGTTGGTCGATGAAAAGAATGCTGTTGTTTGGCGCGGACCTATGGCAAGTAGTGCTATCCGCCAGTTTGTAACAGATGTAATGTGGGGCGACCTTGATTATCTCGTTATAGATATGCCACCAGGAACTGGTGATATTCATTTGACTTTAGTACAAACGGTGCCAGTAACAGGGGTCGTAGTTGTAACTACACCACAGGACGTTGCATTAGCGGATGCGAAAAAAGGAATTGCAATGTTTGGACAGGCACAGATGAAAGTTCCTATTATCGGTCTGATCGAAAACATGAGTTATTTTACTCCTGCTGAGTTGCCCGACAACCGCTATTATATTTTCGGCAAAGAAGGTGGAAAGCGATTAGCAGATGAATACGATATTCCTTTCCTTGGACAGATTCCATTGGTGCAAAGTATCAGGGAAGGTGGAGACCAGGGAGTACCGGTCATGATGAGTGATGATGCAATCAGCAAGAATGCATTTGAAGAATTTGCAGCAGCAGCTGCACGTAGTATCTCTATGCGCAACGCTAATATGACGGCAAATGAAGTCGCAGAAGTTGTTGAGGAAGTTGGGATAGCGAGTAAAGTAGGAGAGTAGTTAAGTTATAGAAATATAGAAATAGGGGAAGAGTCGCTTCCCCTATTTTTATTTATAGTGAACCAATTCCTTAACCTGGAATTTCCTGGCGACAAATTGAATGCCTTTTCTCATAATGTAGTAAGCCCCATAACCCATTGCAGCTCCTCCAACCATCCCCAGCAAGCAACCTGTGCCAAACAAAACCGGAGTGAATTTGAAATTCCATTGCGCTGTTATTAGCCTGAAAGTTAATCCGCCTATAATACCCCCTGATAAAATTCCAGTTATTACAAATAAGGTTTTAAAGCCCGCTTTCAAAGAGCGATAATAGAGTCCTACAATTATAGAACTGGAAATTATTCCAGCTGAAATAAGAGCAGTAATGAATGCTATCAAAACAAAGGCGGTTAATAACCCGATAATGAAAAAGCCTGCAGCAAACGAAAGTGTTGCTATGGCGAAGACCAGCAGAAAAATGTTGAAATCATCATCCGGAACCGGTGGTGTATCTGAGCCAGTAGTAGTTTGTGCAACGATCGAATAATTTGTCAATAATAAAACGACAAAAGAAAGCAATAGATACAAGGCAGCTTTTCTTTTCATTCAGCTGAAGATATTAGTTGGATTGTGTTAGCAACTTACATAAATATTTCCATTATTGCTACTTTCGTTAAATGTACAATCTGCCTTATTTTAAAGCCAAAGACCAGGAACAGGTTCTTGCATTTATGCATAAGAATCCTTTCATAATTCTTACAGGTTGTGATGAAGATAATGCACCTGTTGCAACTCACCTTCCAGTCTTAATAAAAGAACGTGAAGGAAAGCTGTACCTGCAGGGACACTTTATGAAGCAGACTGATCATCATAAAGCTTTTTTGCACAACGGAAATGCACTGGCTGTGTTTACCGGGCCTCATACTTATGTTAGCGCAAGCTGGTATAAAGACAAAAAGCAGGCTAGCACATGGAATTATATGACAGTGCATGCAAAAGGGTTTCTTCAGTTTATGGATGAAGCTTTTTTGCAGGAGGTTTTGAAGGAAACAACTGCTCAATTTGAAAATGATGACAATTCTCCTTCTCTGTTTGAACATCTTGAGCCTGATTATGTAGCCAGGTTGAGTAAAGCAGTTATTGCATTTGAAATTGAGGTGACCGCCATAGACCATGTATTTAAGTTAAGCCAGAATAAGGATGAAGAAACGTATAAAAAGATTGTCGAGAAGTTGTCACAGGGAGACATGCAGGCACAGGCTGTTGCAGGGCTAATGAAAGACAACAGGTGAGATGAAATATTATGTATTTGTTGTGCTGTTATTTGTTTGTTGTTCACCAACACATAAAATGGAAAAAGATAAGGTTAAGGGTTTTGATCATGAAGGACACAGAGGCTGCAGGGGACTAATGCCGGAGAACACTATTCCTGCGATGATAAAAGCCCTTGACTTAGGTGTAACAACACTTGAAATGGATGCTGTAATAACAAAAGACAAACAGGTAGTACTAAGCCACGAACCGTTTTTCAATCATGAGATCACAACCAAAGCCGACGGGAGTTATATAAAGGAGAGTGAGGAGAGAAGTTATAACATCTACCAGATGAATTTTAATGAGGTACAGAAGTTTGATGTTGGATTGAAGCCTCATCCACGCTTTCCTCGACAAGCGAAAATAGCTGCAACAAAACCGCGATTAGCTGAAGTAATAGATGCTGCTGAAAAGCATGCAGAAGCTATTAACCGACCGTTGCCATATTACAACATCGAAACAAAAAGCACTGCTGCAACTGATGGTATTTTTCACCCTGTACCAAAGGAATTTGTTGATCTGCTGCTGAAAGTATTTGATGAAAAGAAAATAGCTGATCGGGTAATTGTACAATCATTTGATATTAGAACGCTTCAATACTTGCGAACGATAAGACCAGAAATAAGAACAGCGTTATTAATTGAAGATTTTGATTCAAGAACGCTAACCCAACAATTACAAGAGCTTGGTTTTACACCTTCAATATATAGTCCTCATTATTCTCTTGTAACGAAGGAACTGGTTAAAGAGTGTAAGAGAATCGGAATAAAAGTTATTCCCTGGACAGTAAATGACGATCAAGCTGTAAAAAGGCTAATACAAATGGGCGTTGATGGAATGATTACAGATTATCCGGACAAGATAAAACCTTAGAAAAAATTTTATATAAATTAAAGGAAATTAGTCACTCCGAGAACCCATTATTGAGGATCTGCGCTAATCATAAAAATCATAAAAATCAGCGTTCTATTTTAAGCCAATCCAAAGCATTTTTATAAAGAAGCTTTTCCTTTACTTCATCCCCAAAATTCATTTGCTCAATCAACTTCCCAGGATGATGCTCACCCAATGGGAAAGGATAGTCACTACCCATACAAACCTTATCGTTGCTCATTACATCCAAAAGATAAGTAAGGGTTTTTGGATCATGAACAAGGCTATCAACCCAAAATTTATCTAAGTAGTTTCTGGGGCTTGTTTTATTATCTATAGCAACAAGATCGGGTCTTACATCAAAGCCATGTTCAATTCTTCCTAAGGTATAAGGGAAAGAACCACCGCCATGAGCAAATGCGACTCTAAGATTTGGAAATTTTTGAAATACTCCTCCAAATATCATCGAGCATATCGCTCTTGTTGTTTCAGCGGGCATACCAACGAGCCAGGGCAACCAATACTTCTGCATCTGACCTTCACCCATCATTTCCCATGGGTGAACAAACAACGCACAACCCAGCCTTTCTGCAGCTTCATAGAAAGGAAAGAACGACCGGTCACTTAAGTTCTTACCATTAATATTTGAACCAATTTCCAACCCCGGCATTTTAAGTTCAGACATGCATCGCTCCATCTCTTTTATTGATAAGTCAATATCCTGCAGTGGAACAGTTCCAAGTCCGATAAAGCGCTTTGGTTCTTTACTTACTTCCTCTGCAATATGATCATTAAAGAACCTGGAAGTTTCATATCCTTCAGCAGCGTTAGCCCAATAATTGAATAAAACAGGTATTGTTGAAAGGACCTGTACTGTTACATCTGTCGCATCCATTTCCTTCAATCGCTCTTCTGCCTTAAAGCAGTTGTCCTCCACTACTCTAAAAAGTTTATCACCTTTCATCATACATGCTTCACAGTTCCTGTGCTCCAAATGTATAAACTCACCATAACCAAACTTCTTCGTCCAGTTAGGCATAGCTGCAGGCATGATGTGTGTGTGTATGTCGATCTTCATAGTATGTTAATTCGTTTATTCGTTAATTTGTTAATCAGTAACGAATATTAACGCCACAGCTGTTATTTCTTTTCATTTGTTTCGGAATTGTTTGAGGATTTTTTATTTTGAGAAGCGGCAAGAAACCTAATATAAGAGTTTAACATTGCGATTATTTTCTCTGCCTCAGCAATTAATTCATTAGCCAATTTATCTTCAATAATATTCCTTCTTAAGCACTTAGATAGCCACGATTTAGTTTCCTGGATCGAACCCCTTGCGTAGAAGTAAAATTGTTTACTTTCCTTATAGTAATAACGTCCGTATCCTTCAGCAATATTAGCAGCAATAGAATCAGCAGAGCGGGTTAATTGCCTTCCAATAGTGTCCTTTTTAAAATAATCCCAGGTCGCGACAATGTTCCAGATTTTATCAGAAAAAGCTTCTGCCAACAAATACACCTCAAGCTTTTCCAACACAAACTCCATTAGACTATTTTTTATATTTTCCTGATATCCCTAATGTCAGGTTCAAAGATAAATGCTTGTAAATGTACAAGCACATTAACGATAAACCAATCAATCCATTAACCGAATAAACGCATAAACGGATAAACGAATGAACCAACAAATTAATAAACGTATAAACTACTAAACGGATAAACCAATAAACGGATAAACCAATAAACAGATAAACGAATAAACCTATCACTTCCTCACCGGCGGCTGCATCACTGTACCGCATTTATTACAAGTTCTCAAATCTTCACTGGAGTAAAATCTTTCCATAATAGGAGGTAGTTGTTTTACTATGTCGCTTACAAAGGCAAACTCTTCGTATAACTTATTGCCGCAGTTTTCGCAGAACCACATGAAAGCATCCTTTTCATTTTCCTGGTCCTCTCTTATTTTTTCTATCACAAGACCAACAGTATTTGGTCCTCGTTGTGGCGAATGAGGTGTTTTAGGGGGAAGTAA
>Ga0181463_1000126_pt1 | contig 16942 bp, 20 predicted proteins | sample InSIn1gowninarea_FD_119071 | JGI IMG/M metagenome (GOLD analysis project Ga0181463, IMG submission 119071) | Clean room microbial communities from NASA Spacecraft Assembly Facility at Jet Propulsion Laboratory, Pasadena, California, USA -... ... | reverse complement strand
AAACACATTTATGATATCGTAATTAAGTTTCGCTACCTGGCTTTTATGTTTTTTTCGTTCAGGGAAAAGAACATCCACCTCATCTTGCTCTTGTAAAAGGAGAATGGCAAAAAGATGAGCCTATACTTGCCCGTGTACATAGCAGTTGCTTTACCGGCGATATTTTGGGTAGTTTCAGGTGTGATTGCGGCGAGCAGCTTCATAAAGCAATGCAAATGGTAGAGGAGGAAGGAAAAGGTATTATTTTGTACATGAACCAGGAGGGCAGAGGAATAGGACTTGTAAATAAATTGAAGGCCTACAAACTGCAGGAAGAGGGAATGGATACGGTGGAAGCAAACATCCACTTGGGTTTTGCGCAGGACGAAAGGGATTACGGAGTGGGAGCCCAGATTCTACGACACCTAAATGCCACACGTTTAAAACTTATGAGCAATAATCCTAAAAAACGTGCAGGATTAAAAGGATATGGAATTGAAATAGTTGACATCGTGCCCATCGAAATAAAGTCGAATCCTCATAACGAAAAATATTTGCAGACTAAAAGGGATAAACTTGGCCACGAAATTTTAAACGACCTGCTGTAAAAATCTCAAATTTTATACCTTTTTAAAAATAATAACTACAAATTAAAAAGTAACATCTTTTAGATAAAGAAAGAGAGCCGCAGAAGCGGCTCTCTTTCTTTATCTAATGTGCCTAAAGTTAATTGATCTCTACTTCGCGTTTTTCAGATTCTTTGCCCGGGATAATTGGTAAGCTGATCTGCAGCACGCCATCAGTATAGGCGGCTTTAATATTATCCGTGTCAATAGAATCATCTATCAAAAACCTTCTTTCGAAAGCTCCCCGGCTGTACTCTCTTTGTATCCATTCCGGGCGTGGTAAACCTTCAGCAGGCTGATAAGAAACAATAAGTTCTTTGCCTGCGGCATTAACTTTAAAATTCTCCTTTGCTCTTCCCGGTGCAAATACCATTAGCTCAAAACTGTTTTCTGTTTTGTAAATGTTTACGGGGGCTCTTTGATTTGACTCATGAAAAGGGTATTGTCCTCTTCTTCGTTGTGCGGGGTGCCTGTGTTCGCATGATTGATTGTGATGAATAATCTTGATTTGATTTTTTTGATTATTATAAAAAGTATTTGTTCTGGTTGTAACATTTTATTCCGCAGAATCTCTAAGCCTTTCGGCATTGGATTGGTTGTAGCCGTCGCAATAACGACCGTGTTGTTTCCAGTGATTGTATCCAAAGCGACTCGCAAAGCCTGATGCCGGAAATAACAGGTGAAGACTGGCTATTGTGATTACGGCGGTCACCAAACTGATAAGCCAAAAATTATTTCTTTTCATGGTCGAATATTTTATGGTTGAATATTTTGTAGCGATAGTTTAGTTGAATAGAAAATCTGCAAGTAAAAGTGAGTGACACAACGATGTTGATAGCAGCAGCTAAGCTGGTAACCAAAAAAGCTTTAGGAAAGAAAGACTATTTTAAAATCTTTGAAAGTTGTTTAGATAAGGTAAGGTCATGTGTCGTTAGCAATAGTGTTCCTTTTTTGCAGTTTGTACTGGCTATCCCGTCATAAACTGTTCGCGTCAGGATTCTGCTTGTGGACTTTAAAGCGATTGTTGAGTATTTTCAGTTGTTCCTGCAAATAATTCCTGTTCCATTTTTTCCCGGAAGGCTTTTTTCTCCTCCCTGCTCATGTTATGCCATCGTTGCCGGTAGTCTGGATTGCGCCAAAAGCTGTAAGGTCCGGATGCTCCGTGCCACCTTCGCCTAAACCCAACTAACCGGAAAATAAGACCAATAATAAGTGCAATAAACAAGAACCTTAATAGAAAGAAAGGCATAAAGAAAATTAAAACGCCGGTGAGAAAGCCTGCTAATATAGCTTTTAAAATGTTTGTTGCCATGGTTGATATTTTTGTTGTTGTACATCCTTTTTATAGCAGACGATCAGGTTGAAGAATTACTTTAAAAAGTGTGCAAAAAATAAAAGCGGTCAGGGAAACCAGAACCGCTTTTGTATTTACTCTTGTTTATTCTTTCGATGTCCGCATCGGTTTTGCCATTCTTGCCGAAACCTTGCCCTTTCCTCCTCGCTCATATTCATCCACTTTTGACGCCATTCGGGGCTTCCGCCCCAGCCCGGTTTACCTTTCCAACCTGCACGAGGCCGGTAAAATCCGCCAAATAAGATCCTTGAAATGATAAACATTCCAAGGGCTTGCCAAAAAGTTATTGGCTGTACACGCAGCACAGGGGTAAGAATGGCGTTCCACAACAGCTTTAAAACTAACCCCAGTGCCAATGAAATGGCTATTACCATCATGGGGAAAAAAGCCACACCGAATTTTATTTTGCGACGTTGATTCATAACAACAAGTTTAGTAATTTATAATATCGTTATAGATGCTTTCGAGCCGGGTTCTCAGGTGTAGGACTGCATAGCGTTTTCGTGATATAATCGTCTTTAAATTTTCACCCTGGGAATCCGCAATTTCCTGCAATGTTATATCTTCCAGCTCATTTTGTATAAAAACGAGTTTTTGTTTTTCGGGAAGCTCCTCCAACGCTGAAAATAACTCCTTCCAAAAAAAGATTCCGTAAATGTTCCGTTTCGGGCGTATTCACATCTTCGAGTAAAATGTCTGGCAAATACAATTCACCGTCTTCGTCTTCGAAAGCGTAATCTTCAAGTAACTCGCTCTTCTTCTTTCTGAAATTGTCTGTAATTTTATTTCTTGCCACCCTGTAAAGCCATGCACTTACACTCTCTATGTCGTCAAGCTCAGATTGATTTATTAGCTGGTACCATACATCCTGCAAAATATCCTCCGCATCTTCATCGGTTCTCACACGGCTGCGAATAAAGCCAAAAAGCTTTTCACCATATGATTTTATTGCTTGTATAATATTTTGTTTTTGCGCAGGCATATTAGCCGGGCACCGGCTGTTTAATTTATAAGACGGTTCGCAACAAAATTTACTTTAAAAGTGTCTGGATTTTCTTTAGGCGAGTTTGTTTTGTACAACGTTGCAGAAAAGGGGTAACAACATTTATGAGTAACTGAACTTTCTTGAAGTAGGATATTGCCCTTTTAGGCCTTTTGCATAAAAGACGGTAGCAGGCTTTTAATTATTTTTCGCACTCTATCAAATCTCCTTTTTGGTTTGGCTGGCATCTGCCTTACTCCATGCTTTGCATTGAACCTTACAAAATTGTTTTTCATATGGTCTGACCTGGTCATCATGCTTGCAGGGTGAAGTCTAATGAGTGTAAAACTACCTTTAATACTTTCGTGATGAAATAAAAAGCCGTTGTTAGAGCACCTTAAGTTAAAATCCCAATCTTCAAAAGCTTTTAACTCTTCATCGTAGTACCCAACAGTTTGAAAAACTTTTTTAGGGTAAAGCGGAGAAGATATAACACAAATATTCCTGATTTTTAAGGCTTCACTTTGCGCTTCTAAGCTGTCGTAACACTTAAATTCAATATGACCTATCAGGCCATTTCGACCTAAAATTTTTAAACGATCAGGATGACTGTCTTCAAAATATCGGGAACTCGTGTAAATAATCAAATCGTCCCTTTCTGAAAACTTTTTATAAGCCTCTAATGTTTTACCGGTTTTATCTTTTTCAATCAAATCGTCCGAATCTAAGAACTGAAGAAAATCGCCTTTGCTGTTTTTTATACCGGCATTTCTGGCTGATGACAACCCGCCATTTTCCTTTTTAATATATTTTATACGTTTATCTCTGTTGCAGAACTCTAGCGCAATTTCCTCCGTATTATCTGTTGACCCGTCATTTACTACCAGGCATTCCCAATTATCGAAAGATTGGTCTAAAACGCTTTCTAAAGTATAGGGTAAAAATTTAGCCTGGTTATAACAGGGAATAATTATAGAAACTAGATCAATATTATCCATATGTATGGGGGTAAGGGGGAGGGTTTTTATGCTTGAACGTAAGCAGCAAAGGGTTCGTTTGATGAAGGGTCTATGCTTTGGTTATTTTTTATGGTATTCAGTCTGTAAAATCTTTACAGGTTCTTCTTATTGCTTATCCTGCGTTTGCAGCATATCCTGCAATAAGGTCGTACATCGGCCAGTTTTCCTGGATGCGTGCGTGGTCCAGCGGTGTTTTTCCGCGTACGTCGGGTACATTGGTGTCTGCACCCATTTTCAGCAGCTTTTCTGCTATTTTAAAATGGCCGAATGTGGCAACAAAAGTTAAGGCTGTAGCGCCGTTTACATTTCTCCGGTTAACATCTGCCCCTGCATCGATTAACTTCTCAGCAAGATCTTTATATCCTTTAAAACAAACTCCCATTAAGGCTGTATTTCCAGCCATATCAGCAGCGTCTAACTCAGCCCCTTTTGCAATTAAGAAATTAACAATGCCAGGCTGGTAGTTGTATACAGCCAATATCAGCGGTGTATATCCTTTCGCATCCACAGTATTGATACTTTCCGGAGCTTCAGTATAAATTTTTTCAACTAATTCTATATTTCCGGAACGGCAGGCTTCAAAAATGTTCGCTTGTTCAAAAGACATACACCTTATAAGTTTGTTGTTTTCTAAAGCAAATATAAATGCTTCTGCAGGGGATTCTTATGTCATCACTATTTTATCAGGGTCACGGTGCCCTTTTTTAAATATTGTTTTCCGTTGTAATCTACTGCTTTCACCATCCACACAAATACTCCTGTTGGCTGCTGTACTCCGTTAACAGTGCCATCCCAGCCTTTTCCATTTACTTGTGTTGTAAAAACCCGCTGTCCCCACCTGTTGTATACGCTAAAAAAGTCAATTTGCTTCATACCAACGGCAATCGGTCGCAACACATCATTTTTACCATCTGCATTAGGTGTAAACGCTGACGGTACAAAAACCGTTGGACCTGTGCTAAAGATTTTTACGGTTACAAAAGCCGAATCTATACATCCTGCTTCATTCGATACTAAAACTTTATATCGTATTGCATCGTATGGTTCGCTATAAAGGGCAACAGGGTTTGGAATAGTTGGTGAAGAGAGACCAGTTGAAGGAGTCCATAAATAAGTGGTGCCACCCGTCGCGTTTAGTTGCAAAGGTTGTTCAACTATTATAGAAGTGTCGTTTCCTGCAAACGGAGCTATATCCGGTAAAACTGTTACTAATATTGTATCGGTGCTGCGTTTGGGGCAACCCCTTGTGTCAAAGGCAGAAAGAATGTAATCGGTTGTTTCAACAGGTGTGGCTACCGGGTTTAGTATAACAGCACTATTAAGCGACTGTGCCGGCGCCCACCTGAACACAGAGCCATCAGATACTCCCCTAAGCTGCACTGCGGTATTGAAGCAAATAATAGTGTCGTTGCCTGCATTAACAAACGGATAGGGAACAGTTGTTACTACAATGCGGTTGGTAGCAGAGCAACTGCCAATATTGGCAGTAACCTGGTAAGTTGTGGTATTTTTAGTTACGGCAAACGGGTTTGCAACATTCGGATTAATAAGCTGAATAGCAGGTGTCCAGGAGTATTTGAATGCATCAGATTGCAGGTGCAGGCGGATAGTATCTCCTGCACAAATAGTAGTATCATTCATTACCTGCAGGCTAACACGATCCGTTACTCGCACAAGCACAGTGTCTTTGTTAAGACAGCCATTGTCATTAAGGTTTGCCACATATGCGGTAGTAACAGAAGGTGTTACAGTAGGATTCGGAGATCCGCTGTTTAACATATTTATATTTGGTGTCCAGCTAAAAATTCCGCTGCCGGACGCGATCAATGTAACCGGATCGCCAAGACAAATAAGGGTGTCTTTAAAGGCAAGATTTATAGGAGGAGCCGTAACGATATTTACGGGTTTTACAATGGTATCGCGGCAACCTACAGAATTTGTAACAATCAATTGCGTGTTCCAGGTTCCTAAGGTAGTGTAGGTATAAACAGGATTTTGAGCCCTTGATGTGTCGCTTGTTCCAAAGTTCCAGTACCACCCGTTAACCTTACCATAACTTGTGGTTGTTGCGTCGGTGAAGAAGGTAGGTTTCGTAAAACAAATTCCGGTGAAATTAAAACCCGGAACAAAGCCCGGATAAACCCTGGCAATGGAGGTGGTAGAGTCGCTGCAATTATCCCCCCTGTTAATTACCAATTTAATATTATAAGTTCCGGTATCGGCAAAAGTATATGTAAGCACAGGATTGGAAGAAACATTCAGAGTTGTGCCGGACCTGTTGCTTATTTCCCAATAATACGTGCGTACCAACGGGCTGCTGGACATATTTACCAGCGAAATTGTTTTAGTATCCTTGCATAACATGTATTCGGGCTCAAGCATTGCTGCAGCAACATTGCAAGGTGCTATATTTATCTGAAGATCTTTTCTTTGAGTGGCTATTACCATCCCGTTCCTCACTTCTTCAACGCAAACAGTAACAACATATATTCCTGATTCAGGTGCGATGCCCGTTATTAAGCCTGTCGACGGGTTTATTTGTACATTGCCTCCCAGCGGACCGCTACCGCCATAACCGTTACCATATGGAACGGGTTGATACGGAGGCGCCGAAGGAGGTATTGCCATGTTTCCACCACCGCCGCCTCCTGTGCTGTTGTATGCGTCGCAGAAAGAATATCTTAATTGGTCACCATCATCGTCCTGTGCTGCAAAACTGTAAGCAAAACGGTTGTTTGCGCAAACAACTACAAGATCGTTCCCTACAAATTTTGCGCTGTTATTTTTCGGACCGCTGTTAACTTGTCCTATCCCCGGTATTTCCGCAGTATACAAGGCTCCTACATTATTATAACCTGTTTGCAGGTTGTTTATGCCAGCAATTCTAAAATTAACCTGGCTCGAGAGAATATAGCCATTTGGCGTCGCCGGAAGGGACACATTAAAATTGTAATATCCTACAACATAACAAACGGTCGGGGGATTACTGATACAAGGGTCAGGGTTATCTAAACTAATTTGTTCAGATGATGCTAACGGCACCTCCATATTTTGTATCCGTTGGTTAGTTCCCCTGTCGAAAATAGACACAATCGTAGGGTTGTTGAACTGCCGGTTACTATAACAGCGCATAAAAAGTTTAAATGTAACGCTGTAATTGTAGTTGCCATTTGCCCCTACAGTATAGGTATAATAAATTTCTCCCCCCGTTATATGGTCCGCTTTTGCACTCAAGCAAAACGACAATAAAAAAATGCAGAAATAAAAAGCTTTTCTCATCAATCGTTATTTCACGAAGCAAACATTTAAACTATGAAAACCTCGCTGTAAAGGAATGCTGAATGTAAGTTTTTTTTGCCAGTTTTTTGTACTAATCTTGCCAAAGCCGGAAATGGTGTAATTGAATAAGGATAGCCCGGTTTTCTGATTAATGTACGGTAGTTTCTGTAGGTGAGGGTTTTACTCCTTTCCTGGGTTATTTTGTTGCATATTGAACAAATTGTACAAGAGTGCGACGCAACGATGAAAAATAGTAGTAATACTGCCCGGCCCAAAAAAAATCAGATTTGTACAAAGCGACCAATGTAACAGGAAAGTTTTTATGGGCCCGGCATAGAATTCCATATCGGCATCGTTGCGTCGCACACTTGTACTGACGGCAAGAAGTGGGCATGTACATTTTGCTAAAGTAATACAACAGATTTCCAAATTCCTCCCATACGTCTACCTTATTAAAACAGTTGTACCTTTTTTAATAACATGTTCCTGTGTGTCAGTATTTATGTATTCGAGGGTCCATACGTAAGTACCTGTTGCCTGCTTAATACCTTTATAACTTCCATCCCATTTGTTTGTGAAGTCTGTAGTTTGAAACAGTAGTTGTCCAAATCTGTTGTAGACCTTAAATTCCAGGTTTTTCGCTTTATACGCATTAATGGGATACAGATAATCGTTAAGACCGTCACCATTAGGACTGAACGCAGTAGCTACAGCAATAAAACAGTTATTAAGAACTTTTACGGTATAATAAGCTGTATCGTAACAGTTGTAGTTATTTAGAACAACCAGTTTTACCATGTAATTTTTTTCAGTAACAGATGCAGGGTAGGTTTGTTCGGGAGGATTCATGGCTGTACTTGTATTTCCATTGCCAAAGTCCCAGGCACGGCTAACAATTGTACCAACACTTGAATCTTTGAAGATTGCGGCATCGGTGGGACAAAGCAGCGAAGGACCCGTAATAGTTGCTTGCAGATCATTATCAAGATTGAAGGCAACGGTTGACGAATCGGAACATGTTCCGTTCGATACAAGGAGTTTTACTTGTTGTTGTCCAAACTTTTGAAATATATAGATGGGGTTTTGTTGTGTTGACGAAGCGGTAGGGCTAAACGTCCATTTCCAGGAATTAACGCCATTCTCGCCCTTGTGTGAAAATAGGGCCGTATCTGCCTTGCAGCTATATTTAACTACATAATCAAAATCGGCAGACACAGTATCTCTTGTGTTGAAACTGATGTTGGCTCCGGCGACAGACTCAAGAGAACATTCATTCAAGACCGTATTCCCGTCTGTGCCCTTTCTAAGAGTAACCGTATTAACACCTTGCACCGTAATTGGTGATGAGAGCTGCAGTGTTACCACTGACGTAGAGTTATTACTACAAGCAACTGTTGCACCTTTAATGGTGCTGGAAGAAATTCCTGACAAAATGAAATCGCTTCCGTCTGCTGCAACAGAATTGCACAACACAGGGTTATTAAACACAACCTGGATGTTGTCTGGTGCGCAGCCAACACTTATGATGCTGTCTAACACAGCAGGCTGAGACGGAAGGATAGTGAAAGACAAAAGGTCTCCTTCAGGAATTGCTGCATCACAGTTATCGAGTAGTGTATTGTTATCTGTTCCTTTTTTAATACTCACTGTATAGCTTCCGATAGGTAAAGGGCTGCCTGTTTTAAGAATAAGAGAATCCATATCGAAGCCGGTAGTGCAAGCTATTGCAGATGCATTGGTAATAGAAGCCGTCGTTCCCGAAATAATAAAGTCGCTTCCATCAGAGGCCAAGCTACTGCATTTCATTTTCTTAGTAAGCTTTATTGCGACACGGGAGCCGTCACATGAAGCCACAGCCTTAACAAGTTTAGGCGTGGTAGTATCTGTAATGCTTCCCGTTCCCCCTTCGAAAGACAGAGAGTAGCCGCTTTGGGTGTCGGTGAAATGACTAACCAGCAACAAGTAATTGTGTCCTTGCACGAGATCAGGCATTTTGTTAAATAACGGTACGCCGTTTCCTTCACAATTTATCGAAGACGAACCTGCGGAAGATGCACCTGTTTTTCCTGATTCGCCAGACCAGTTACAGGCCACGAATAAAGCGCTGTTTGTATAAACTTCATCAGCCGTGTGACCAGTAATGTCAAATAACTGCCAGTCATAGTCGTCTCCCAGGTTTTTAGGAGTAATAATAAAGCCGAGGGTTCCAGAGGCAAAACAGGTAAATTTATACCAATAAGGATTTTTATCCTGGAAGTTAACACCCGCTGAACGACATGGTGTCGGAATATTTCGCTGACCACAAATAGCTACGGTCGTTTGTGAAAAAACGGATGATCCGCAAACAGGAAAGGCTGTTCCTGGGTTTTGTCCCAGGTTTGCACACACCTGAGCTGATAGCTCATGCACAAGAAAAACAGCTAAAATCAGCAGGAAGTTCCTTATCGGCATCTGGTAAAGTTAATAGAGTAGACAATAAGAAATGTAGGATTTATGTTATTAGGATATGGGCATTTACGAGACCTATTTGCTACCTAAGTTTTTAAAGTATTGCTTGTGAATACGAAAGATTGAACGATTAAATAAAAACCTATTATGCCACTTTTTTTTAAAAAAGTGCTTTATACTACTGCTTATAGCTGAACGTAAATCTTCCCCGTATTACAAATAACAAGGTTTAGAGACATCCGCATCGGCTGTCTTACACCCAAACATATTCCCGTTAATCCTATCAATTGCGGTACTTAAAACTAAATACAACAGTTCGTGTATCTCTTTCTCAGAGGTTTATATAGCACTTATAGTTTTGTTGCACAAAATATAACCAAAACTAAAAAAGCTTTATGGAAAATAGTATTATAACAAAGTATACTAATGAGATCAAAAAGACAGTATCAGGTAGAAAAATTTTATTTGCCACCGTTCCTTTCGATGGTCATGTTAACCCTTTAACAGGACTGGCAGTACATTTAAAAAGCTTAGGCTACGACGTCCGCTGGTATACTTCTACCTACTACGCGGACAAAATGCAAAAGCTAGGAATACCTTTTTATCCACTTGTTAAGGCAATGGATGTAAGAGCAGATGAGGTGGATGTTCTTTTCCCTGAACGAAAAAAACATAAAAGCCAGGTAGCGAAACTTAATTACGATATCATAAATGTGTTTATAAATCGGGCAACTGAGTATTTTGCTGACGTTGTTGAGATTCACAAAACATTTCCGTTTGATGTTATGATAAGTGATATCACGTTTACAGCTACTCCTTTTGTTATTGATATAATGAAGAAACCTGTAATAACCGGCGGTATTGTCCCTCTTACAGAAACATCTAAAGACCTTGCACCATCAGGACTTGGCATAACCCCTTCATCTTCTGTACCTGGCAAAATAAAGCAGGCAGCATTGCGTTTTTTTGCGATAAAATCCTTTTTAAAAAGTCTATAGAAGCCTTACGGAAACTATGTAAAGAACATAACCTGGCCTATAATGGAGAGAATGTGTTCGATTATCTTTCTAAAAGGTCAACCATGGTGTTTCAAAGCGGTACACCGGGTTTTGAGTATCAACGAAGCGATATGAGTTCTAACATAAGATTTGTGGGCGCCTTATTACCTTATGCTCCTAATTTAAATAAGACTCCCTGGTTCAATGAAAGATTGAATAAGTTTGAAAAAGTTGTGTTGGTTACACAGGGAACAGTGGAGACAAACGTTGAAAAAATACTGGTACCAACGTTACAGGCTTTTAAAGGTACGGATGTACTGGTTGTTGTAACAACAGGGGGTTCAGGAACCGAAGAACTAAAAAAACGTTTTCAATTTGATAACATTATAATAGAAGACTTTATTCCTTTTGCCGACATTATGCCCTACGCCGATGTATATGTAACCAATGGAGGTTACGGAGGCGTACTGCTGGCAATTGAAAATGAATTGCCTTTAGTTGTGGCTGGTGTACACGAAGGCAAAAATGAAATAAATGCGCGGGTTGGTTATTTTAAACTGGGCATTAATTTACGAACCGAAACACCAACCACCGAACAAATTAAACAAGCCGTTACAAACGTAATAGGAGATCCTGTTTATAAAACCAATACCATAAAACTTGCTGAAGAGTTTGCAAATTATAATGCAAATAAATTATGCGCTGCTTACATCGAGGAAATTCTCACAACGCAAGACCGTAGATGGCCGGCAGTGAAAGAGCAATTAATTTATTGATCAAAAGACGACTTAATGGCTATAGTTGATTGCCTTTTGTTATAATACAAATATTGTTCGTCTTAAGCCTGTTATATAAACTAAAGAACCCGGACTTGATCCGGGTTCTTTAGTTTGAATTATTTATTAAACAGTCAGTTATTCTCTTTCCTTTGCTCTGTGACAGATTACTTCAACAGAAAAACTGAAAGCCAGGGCAAAAGCTATAGCTTCCCAATAAGATTGTCTATTAATTAAAGCAATAACCATCATAACCAGACAAAACAAACCTACCATCACGGTCAACGCATTCTTTTCAGATAAATATTTCTTCATAAAATTTGGTTTACAACAAGTCCCAGCAAATTTAATATATAACGACGCATTGTGGAAATTATGAAGAACGCATTCAATTAATTTTCAATTAAATTTAATATAGCCATCATAGCACTAAATAAACTTAAAACGAATTTAACATTCAAACCTCCGCGCTTAACGTAAAAGCGCCCATACTGCTAGTCTATACTTTCATATAAACGAAGCCTGCTTTTAAGCATTCCTATTTCTGTCTGCATATTTCTTACCCTGTCAAGCAAATGAGTAATAGCATCAATGCCTTCAAGGTTTATATTAAGGTCATAATGCATCCTTATCAACTGCTCCAGCCGCTGAAGCTGGCTTTGAGGAATGTAATTTGTTTCTTCAACCGACATCATTTCTATTAATCCAAATTGTTGCAGCGAACTTATAAAAGAAAAAGTAACCTTATAATGACTGCAAAAATCATTGGCAGGTATCAAATCTTCAGCAGGGGTCATAACATTTTTTACTTTTAAGATTTAGATAATTCGCGAAACAGTTCCTTTTGCCTTTCGCTTAAGTTAGTTGGAATTTTTACTGAGTAAGTAACAAATAAATCTCCGAACTGTCCTTCACTTTTGTATACCGGAAATCCTTTTCCTTTTAGTCTTATCTTAGTCCCGTTTTGGGTTTCCGGGTTTACTTTCAGTTTTATTTTGCCCGATAGCGTTTCCAGCGTAACTTCTCCACCTAACACCGCAGTATAAAGGTCAATTTCAACAGTTGTATGTAAATCGTTGCCGGTCCTTTTAAAAACAGGGTCTGTGGCTATAACAAAAGTAATATACAAATCGCCCGCAGGTCCCCCATTCATTCCGGCTGCGCCATGCCCTTTCAGTTTTATTACCTGTCCGTCCTCAACACCTGCAGGAATAGTTATTCTTACATTTTTACCATTAACTGTTAGCGTTTGCTTATGGGTAGTATATGCATCTGTAAGGCTTAAATGCAACTCTGCATTATAATCCTGTCCCCTGAATTTGGTTTGCCGTCCCGACGAACCTTCAGATCGACCAAACATCGAAGAAAAAAAATCAGAGAAGTCATTATCGCCTTCACCCGAAAAGCTATAGCTTCCCGCGTTTGCCTGCTGTCTGCTTTGCGATTGCCTTGCTTTTTCAAATTCTTCGGCATGTTCCCAATCCTTCCCGTATTTGTCGCTGTATTTATCGTATTTCCCGCGCTTCTCGGGGTCACTCAATACTTCATTGGCCTCATTAATTTGCTGAAACCTCTTATTGGCTTCCTTGTCATTAGGATTAAGATCAGGATGATATTTTCGTGCTAACTTCCTGTAAGCGCTTTTAATTTCTGTTTCAGTTGCACTTTTATCTACTCCCAATACCTTATAGTAGTCTACAAAATCCATTCTCAGTTATGGTTTAATTATCAAGTCTGTTTATCCAACCTCGTTCATTTCTTATAGCAAAAATACACTCGTAAAAAACACAATGGTTGAATGCTATGTTATGATTAATTTCAAAATTAGTACCATCTAAAATGGCGATTCGAGATGTTGTGTTAGGTTTTCTTGGGGGACGAGCTTCCGATCGTCTTATTAAACATCGTTGTGTCACTCACTTGTACCGCAAATCTTCCCGCATCTTTTTTCCGTTTATTGTTGCTTGTCTTGTTGCCATAACATTTTTAATAAATCATTTCATTAGTTATGTAACTTCTACTGTCCAGTAGGCAACATTTAGTTTTCTCCTGCTGCACAACCTTTGCTTGTTCTATCTTCGTGTGTTGTTGCAGATTAGTTTAGTACCTGTATAGAAATTTTTATCAAAAATCAATGTTTGTGAAAGCGACAAAAGTCAATAATATGAATTGGATAATGTTAATTATAGCAGGACTTTTTGAAACCGGATTTGCAACCTGTCTTGGAAAAGCTAAGGAAACTACCGGCACTACTTCGGTTATCTGGATGATTGGTTTTTTTGTATGTCTTTCAATAAGCATGCTTTTGTTAATGAAAGCAACCCAAACTTTACCAATAGGGACAGCATACGCCGTATGGACCGGTATAGGCGCCGTTGGGACAGTTATCACAGGTATACTATTTCTGAAAGAGCCGGCAACTTTTTGGCGATTGTTCTTTCTTTTAACCCTTATCGCATCTATTGCAGGTTTGAAGTTTGTTTCCAATTAAATACCTCTGATGCTGCAACAAGTTTTTACTTCCACAACCTATCAACACCATTATGGAATTGATTCTACTAAAAAACTTCTATCAATGAGCATGATTAACAATATACTTCTTGAAAATGAGATAACTTATTCAATATCGGCTCCCAAATTATGAAAGAACTTTTTTAGCCTCTTCTTCAATTATTGATTTTATCTTACCTCTAAAGAGCATGGCAGCTAACGGAAGTTTTAAATTTACAATGATCAAAGACGGGTTTACCTGCATGTCTCCTGACACAGAAAGTCCCTTAGCTGTAAAGCTGAATTTATTTACATTTCCATCCCATGTTTGATTTATATTAGTAATCGTATTATTACTTCCGTTTTTAATTTTATCCAGAAGATTTTTTATCCGGCTTGTAGCCTGCTCTGCCGAAAGATTGTGAGGAATTTTGATTTGCATGATGTTTTTAAAAATTAGATAAACCGGTTGTCGCCATAGTTGTGATTATATTTTCAGTAAATAGAGGAAAATCCTTTTTCAATTTTCTGTGATGTTGCTGCAGGTGATAATTATATTTTATCGATCCGTATCCATTTCATTCCTGCTGCTATAGCGGACTGTACTCCTGCATCGCCGTCTTCAAATACTATACAGGCTTCAGGCTTTACCTCAAGCTGTTCTGCTGCTGCTAAAAACGGGTCAGGATAAGGTTTTCCTTTTTCTGTTTCGCCTGCGCACACCAGCACATCCACAAGCGTATCTATGCCTAAAACCTCGAGCGTCTTTTGTATCATCTTCCTCGAGCCGCCTGAAACAACACCTATTTTATATTTACCTGCACTGGCTTTCAAATGATCGACAACAAAGTCAATAGGTTTGGTATGACCAATAAATTCGTTGTAAAACAGGTTAGACTTCATTCTTTCAAATTCCTGTGGATTAAAAGAGCTTTTATATCTTTTATTAATTTCTTCAACTACAGCGGGTATAGGGTATCCCGCAAATTCGTCGATTATCTCCGGTTCTATTGTTACGCCACCATTTGCAGCTACTTCTACATATGTATCTTTATGAGCCTGCATGTTATCAGCTAAGGTTCCATCACAATCATATAAAAAGGCTTTATAATCGCCTCTTGTGAGTTCACGGAGTACTTCATATTGATTTCCATTATTGCCTTCCGATCCCATTTAGTTTTTATATTTTAAAGGAGCAAAGATATAGAAGATGATTTGGTGGTGTGTTGGTAAAAGGCAGAATTATAGAGGCGGCAGAACGAGAAGATAGGCTTTTAGAAATTGCACTTAAAATATTAGCTGAGGTTCAAAGTTTTGAATTGCCGAATATTGAAAAAACGGTACAAGAGTGCGACGCAACGATGAAAAATAGTAGTAATACCGTCTGGCCCACAAAAATGACTTACTACTAAATGGTATTTCAATAAATTAATAAGGCAAAATTTTAAGCTCAAAAGGATCGGTGGTTTTGCACCCAATCGGAAATATAAGTTGTAATGTCGCTGGTAGGTGTGCCGGGCGGAAAAAGTTTTCCAACTCCCATTTCGTTCAGTTGTTGCATATCGTCTTCTGGTATAATGCCTCCGCCTGTAAGCAGCACATCACCCATTTCTTTTTCTTTCATTAACTGAATAACTTTTGGAAATACGGTCATGTGTGCTCCGCTTAAAATGCTGACTCCTATGGCGTCTACATCTTCCTGTAAGGCCGCATTTACAACCATTTCGGGTGTTTGTCTCAAACCCGTGTAAATTACTTCCATACCCGCATCACGCAGCGCTGTAGCAATAACTTTTGCTCCCCTGTCGTGACCATCAAGTCCTACTTTGGCTATTAAAATTCTAAGTGGTCGTTTTGTACTCATAATTGAAAACACTAAAGGCCGGTAAAAGTAAATGCATTTATTTACCTGCGAAATTCGTCTTTCTTTTCTTTGATTCCTTTTTCTATCATTGCATTTACCTGATCATTACCGTTTTCATACAGAATTATTTTTACCCCTTTTTCCCGCGCAAAAGGCGTAGTGGTGCTGTCTAAAACAGTAACTTTTTCAAACTGCTGAAAAACAATGTCATCTTTTTCCGGTATTCTTTTCCCAACAAATAGCAGATTTTTGATGTTGTATTTATCCGGCATCCAAAAAAGAAAACTGGCGTTGTCGCTTGTAACCTGGTTTAAACCTGTTCCATAATAACTGACCGCACCGGCAAGCGCGTAATTGCGACAGAAGATAAGAGTTTTGCGTTTTGAAGAGTCAGGGAGGGATGCATAGACTTTGGACACTTTCGACCCAAGTTCTTTCCAACTGATCATGTCTGCAAAATCCTGCGGCAGTTCGTGTTTCTGCAGGTCTTCCCATTTTGTAAAGTCTGTTTTATAAAATCCCGATTTCTGGTAATACTCTGCCAATTGCTGTGGTTGCCATACCGGTAAGAGTGCGGGTATGAGAGGGATAAAGAGAAGTATAATTATCCCAATTGCCACAAATCGCAGCGAGTATCTTTTTGTTAGTGTCGCCTGCTCTAATCCAACTCCGCCAGCAGCAAATAACATAGGGTAGGCGCCTAAAGAATAGTAATCTTTTCCATTAGTAACGGTTAATAATAAAATTACCGTAATATATGTCCATGCTAAAATACTATAACGTCTACCTGCCGGGGATAATAGCCATACCAATCCGCAGATCCATATAAAAAAGTATGGAAGGTGCATTAATACCTGGTTTTTTAAAAAGTCAAGAGGATTTATGTATTGAAGCTGTGTATCCCGCAACTCCTGCATGTGATGCACTACCGGCCACTTATGATTGTATTGCCATAAAAGATTGGGAAGTATAATTATTATGGCAAGCAGTGCTGCAAGATATAAATGAGGAGAGATAAAGAGTTTTCTGTACTGAGTAAATAAAAGACCGGTAAAAATACCGGCAGCAAAAAATGTTACAGAATATTTACTTAGCCAGCCAAGTGCAAGAGATATTGCCAAAAAGTA
>Ga0181463_1000123_pt1 | contig 16973 bp, 16 predicted proteins | sample InSIn1gowninarea_FD_119071 | JGI IMG/M metagenome (GOLD analysis project Ga0181463, IMG submission 119071) | Clean room microbial communities from NASA Spacecraft Assembly Facility at Jet Propulsion Laboratory, Pasadena, California, USA -... ... | reverse complement strand
GAAAGTCAAGTTTCGATTTCAGAAGGTGATAAAGTAAAGAAAACTATTTTAGATCTAGATTCAGATAGTGATGATCAAGAATACCTTGTGCTGAATCCCATGAAGGAGAGCTCTGTTGTTGAGATCATCTGGTCTGAAGAAGACAAAGTTATTGACCAAAGCCTTCATGAGGAGGCAATTCAGTCATTTCATGAAAAACAAGATGAGATCTTTGTTCAAGTAAGTGAAAAATATTCTTTCAATAACTCAATGGTAAATCATAATTTGGATAGTTTGATTTCCATGTCATATGAAGATGATCAACAATGTTTCCAAGTTTCAGAAGATCAGGACTGTCATTCAGATTTTCCATGTTTTGAAATGTTATTTCAAGAAGACAAGACTTTCTTGAGCAATTGAGCAAAAGAAAAAAAAAAGCATTATCTCATTTGTCTGAAGATGAGATAGATCAACTCTTGAATGGTCATGCTACAGCCCAAGCTAAATCAGATTTGCAGTGCACACATGGTCAAGAAAGTGTTCGTGAAACTTCTTCCTCTTTTGAAAATTATGACAGTCTTGTAATTAGTTTTATAGATCAACAAATAGATAATATTTTCTTTCACAAAGATGATAAGGATATCATGTTTGATAATCTTGAAGATTGTTTTTTGTTTAAGAATGAACTAGACCATGAAGTTGAGGAATATAAGCTTGAGAGAGACAATATGTCAAAATTTCTCACAGTCAAGGAATTTACATCCAACACTCAGATGGTAGAAGCACATACTTCTCTGTGCATTCCTAACCCTCGAAAATCAATTGTTCTTTCAGATCAAAATGGAGGGAGTACTTGTATATTTGTTGTTGGATCTCAAGACAAAATAGTGCTTCAGGATTATCAAGATCCCTTTGGAATTCTTCTGCAAGCATTAGAAAAGATAAATATTGCCTGGTTCATTGTCATAAGCTTTGGTTTCAGTGGTTATTGTGAGTTTCCTATAGGTTCATCGTTCCGCCTGCTCGAGAAAAGTGAGAGCATAAATTTTGTATCTAGCCATTTGTTGGATTGGTTACACTTGAAATCTAATTACACATGATTGTACATATTTCATTAGTATGCAGGTGGTGTCATCATGACTTGAAATCTCGATGGATTGTTTCCCTTCAATAAGCTTTGTAAGTTCTTGTTTTATTTAGGTCAGTTATGAGTCATTTGTTAGTAAGTTTTCAGTCTGGTTGTTAAGTTAGTTTGTGTCGGTTTTCATTCATGCATTTTACCCTGAGTTTTGATTCCATTACCCAATGGACGAAGGGACTATCTGCTCTCCCAAAGATCTACCATTCTTGGCACCTCCAAAGAGTTATCATCCCCATTGGATCCAATGTTAGTGTCAATGTTTTTGTCCTTCCTCCAGTGATCAAATATGCTCTTACAAAGTGGTCTCAGAGTGTCAAGGTCAAATTTTGTCATTTCTGTGAGTCTTCAAGTAAAATTTGGTCACTAGACATTAGGTCTAGGGTTTGCTTTCACTCCTTTCAAAATTTCCCAACTGTTATTCTATGTCACTATTTAGCTGAGTCTATCGTCATTCATAGGGTTTTAATCATCATGTTAGGTTCCATTGGGTCATTTTACACCTTGTTCATGCTTCAGTTGTGCCTAGGTAAGTTCATTTCCCTCTCCTAGGGTTTTGAAGGAAATTTCTCTTGCATGGTCAAATCATTAGAAAAAATTGTATCCAGATGTTCATACACCGTCCCCTATCCTTAAATTACCTTATCAAACACTTCCCATCACTGAGATCCCTCAAATTCCTCATTTTCGCGCTAACCCTAGTTTCTTGCTACAACCTGGCGATTTTCTAGGTTGGACCTGTGTTTTTCCCTTTTGGACCCCTTCCCCTCACTCAATATCCTAGATTACACTTTTCCCTAATTCCTAACATCCATGATTCATGCAATTTTGACACCGGAAAGGCCTCAAAAAGTCGCCAAGAAAAAGGTGCAGCGCATATAAAGAGCGTCGCGCACACGGAGAAAATTTCCAGTGTAAATTTACATTGGCGCGACGCATATAGAGTGTGCAGTGCATATAGCCTAAAGCCCTAAAACCTGCTTGGAATTTCACCAATTCACCCATACCTTGCATGAATTCGCTAGGTAGGCCCTCATTCTTGCTGCTGCTTTGAATTTGGTGATAAGTGTGAGTGGTTTATGGGTGATAGTCGTTGAAACAAGAATCTAAACCCTCCCAATCTAAACCCTCCCTTTAAAATATATTGAAAGGAAATTTGTTGTGAGGCATTGAATTATTACTTGGTCACCAAGGACTCTCCCCTTGCCCATTTCCCTTTTCTTTCCTCATTTCCTACCCCCCCCATCAAACTCATTAATCCTACATTGCATTCAAATCCCAAAACTCCAAAACCCTAGCCCTTACAAAAATCTCCCAACCCTATACAATAGTACCACACCCTAAACCCTATTCCTATACATAAATCCCCAAACCTCACATTCCTAAAACACAATCAAGTGATTTTCCTCACATTGCAGACTTCAATTGATTGAACCATATCCTTACCCTCATTCCATTATATCCACTATTCCATATTCTTCACAGCTCTTCATTTTCCTTTGGAATATTTGGCACTTGGAGACAAAGACATCAAGCCTTCATTCCTCATTTTCAACAATCCAAACATACACTTGGCATATACTTTCAACACCATGGAGGCAGGCACTGATACGTCATATAACCAAGACAACGACTCTACAACTGAAATTGCATTCTCCAGGAGGGTACTGAGGAGGCACAAAACACATGATCGGCTCCAAGTCTTGAATAAAGCTTCTTTGGTTGAGCATGGAACTTGATGGGGGACCTACAGTCCAAATTTCAAGAAATTTGGAGAAATTTTTTACATTTTGGAATTTTTTGCACTAAAAAACAGGATTTTTCCCTATATGCGTCGTGCACCTTGCGCGATGCATTAGATTAGCTCACTGCGCCTATTTTGACACAGAGGAAGCAGTCTTGGGAGAATGCACTTTTGGAGGGGAAAATGGACACCAAATTGGAAAATTCCACTTGGAATGGAAAGTAGACAGATAGATATTTCCAAAAAGCCAACCTAAGCTCAATTTTGACTTCAGAATGTACCTTAAAATCAACAGAAAAGTAGTGCAACGCATATAGAAATTACCACGACGCATATAGATTTTTTGCCCAATTTTTCATCTTTCTGCTCAGAAATTCGGCCAGTTTGACTAGTTTTGATTTGTAATGTAATTTTTGACTTCTATTGATGTAATTGAGTGAACATGATGTAATTTTGACACTTAGTTACTTTTTCTAGAAGATTCATTCACCAAAGAGTGAAAATTTAATGAATGAATCAGTTTCCTACCTTATAGAGGCAAGTTGTTTTGACTACCTAGATTGTAGTGCTTTGTTTAGAATTGGTTGAAACAACTCCTAGAATGATGAGCCCGACCCATAGAGGCAAGGGAATAGGTTTTCTTGCCTATATTATGTAATTTCTAAGTCATTTTCATGGTTGGAATTTTTGGAAAGATTGGCACTCTAGTGTACATTATATATCTGCATTTTTGGCAAAGGAAAGACCAGACTTTTCCAGCACTTTTTGGGATCCATGTCGCTTTATGTTTTGATGGTTTCCTCTCTGAGTAATTTTAATTTTGACTAGTGTTTTTTGTATCATATTCATGCTTCTTCTTCTGAATCTGAAACAAATGAGTGATTATTGTGGAACCATAGTTGTTATGCTTTGCCTTTGAATTTGTTTAAATTTTCATGTTTTCTTCAGTTTAAGGACAATCCTTGAAACTCCCTTGCTCTCCTTAGCTCGTCACCTATATGATCTAACCACCTAAATTTCTTTAAAGCATCAAACTTATTTCCTTCCTTGCCCCAATCAAATCTCTGTAGAAACTGTGCCTCATTCCTGAGCCCAAATTTGCCTTTTCCATTTTTTTCAAAAAAACCCTAAAAACCCAAAATCAAATCAAACCCTTGCACTTAATACCTAGCCTAAGATCAGTTGCAAATTTATTCATCTCGAGTCTCATTGATTACCTTCTTCCAAGATTGACCTGGAGAGAGCCCTCTCCTGTCCTTGTAGGGCTAGCTACGAGGCTGAGTGTGGTTTGATGTTGGCCCTAGAACCTTGCCTTTTCAGCCTGAGGCAAATCTAGGCTCTAACATTGTGTAAATAATGTAAAGTCTCTACGATTTCTGGATGTGGAGTGTGTCTATGAATAGGAGTCAGAGGGGTTTCGCCCCTTATTTTATGTAAGGTTTGAGTCGATTTTGAGAGTCACTGATGGTCCACGGACCATGGCATTGTATGAAAAAGTCTATAAATAGTGAGTCTTAGTGAAAGAAAGAGGTAAGGAAGAAAAATAAGAATATAGAAAATTAGGTTGAGGGAAGAAGTCTAGAGCAACAAGGCTCTACTTCTTGCACTTAGATAGGGAAGCAGAGGCTTTGTAGCTGAGTGTACGGAGGCCTAGTTAGAGTGTAAAACTGAGTGTGTGGACACATGTAGTTGTTTGCACAGGGAATTTTTGAGTCTGTAACCTTGACTTGAATATCAATAAAGATAGTTTTTGAATAATTCTTGCATATTTTTATTAATTCAGTTAATCTTATATTCTTTCGATGAATGATGTGTTTTATGAAATATTGATTTAATGTTTCGTGATTCTATTGAATAAGTATTAATGATGTACGCAATTCATGTTTAAGTATTTTCGTGAAAAGTCCGATGAATTTTCTGATGGTTACTAATAAATTAAGTAAATTTGCAGGAACAATAATTTAGGACTGATCTTTGATGCGTGTAAGTAGAAAAATTGACTGTTATAGGTCCACAAGGGCTGATCATAGATATTCTCGAAGGTCAGAAGGTTAATTTAATAGAGTTGTAGTACTTGTTTCTATCACCCCCCATCCTACTATAGGTGAGATTGCAGTCTACGCTACACAGATTGTTGCTGAAAGGGCCACTAGTGTAGGGTTTTCCTGGTTGGCAGAGCTAACCTTAAACCTGAGCTAGGACCCCCTAAGCCAAAAATCACTTAAGATTTTCCTTCTCCAAAGAAAAGATTGGGTCTTAGGTTGAATCATTGAAAATCATATTGAAACTAGAAGCCTCGCTGATCTAGGATACGAATGCAGGAGTTCAAAAAATATAGGTGAAGCTACCAACCTGGCATATTGAATTATAGCATCTGAAGAAGGGAAATTGGGTTAAGTGAGAGACACATTTTGAATTTTGGTGCAAAAACTACAAGTCTGAAGGTCATCATAAGGATAAATTCCCTGTATTTGGGGATTATAGAGCTACAGGAGGCCCTAACCCACTAAAGCGAGAGTCTTTTGCATGATCAAGCATCGGTGCATTTACTTGGTGTATTAACATACAAGTATCAAGACAACATTTGATAGGTAATTGTTCCCTATTATAGAAGTTTATAGAGTCTCCAAAGCAACTCTTTTTTAATTTTGTAAATCAGTTAGTCATGACGAGAGGAATTGTTGAAGCTATGAACTAATGATGGGCATAACTCTATTATTTAGGATGAAGGTTGAAAATATTACGTATAATGACCAAGGCTCACCAACAACTCATGGAGGATTCCAAGGATGGGGAAGAGGAAGCGAAGGAGGAGATGGAAAATGTCATGGATGGATTATTTGTTCCAAGTTCAAAGAACCAGACACTTTGTGCATGATTTTCAGAGTCCAACACATCCTTCATGTTAGTATTGTCGTCAATTCGATCATGTTATAGAGCATTTAAAAATCTTAATAGTGAAGATGCTCGAGAAGAAGAACTAGAAATTGACACAAAATATTCAAACGATGAGATCCGAGTGACACGAAGACGATCCCAATGTAAACATAGTCACACGAAGTAGCGTAGCCACTACTGAAGACAAGGTTGAAGGAAAAAACTAGAATCAAATTCGTGGTTCTGAAAAACTAGCTAGAAGAATTTTGGGTTTGATTTACACAGAGAAAATGAGATCTTCATGGAAGGAAGATATATTTTTATGGCTCTAGGTGCTTCTACATCTAAGAATCAGATGCCACTAGTCCCACCAAAGGAGAAACCTGAAAATGTTACAACAAGACAAGATTCAGATCCTACTATGTTAAAATCATTTCTGCATACCTGCATGAAGTTATTATGGGATCATAAGGTAGTAGATGCACTGCAAGAGATAATAGATAAATACACCTGCAAGGATAGTCGGTTACAAGGACAATGCATAGTCAATAAGGTGAACCAAAGAAACAAGAGAACCGATAGGGAGATGCAATTGACTACACAGATTAATGAGTTTGAAATGGATCAAGTAATCCTAGACATGGACTTTGACTCTAACGTACTTTTGAAGAAGAATTGGGAATGTATGGGAAATCCTAAGTTACAATGGTCACCAATTCAGTTGCACATGGCAAACCAACAAAAGATAATTCCAATGGGACACCTATGTGGAGTAACCGTAGATATTGAAGGGGTAAGAGTAGTGGTTGATTATGAAGTTATTGAGATCACTGATGACAGTAATCCATATTGATTGTTGCTCAGGATTGATTGGAAATTTGACATAAACTTAATAATTAAATTAAGGAAGAGAAGCATCATATTTGAAAATAATGAACTTTCGGTAGTTGTCCCATTGGATCCAGCTAAAGGTGTGTGATACATAGAACCAAAGCATGACTATTATGAAGATGACAACAATGACTCAAACCTATAAGCTAACTATGAAAAATGAAGATTGGACCAATCTTGCTATGGATCGAAGGATCAACTGGGATAAGGACAAATATTGCCAATCCAATTCACTTGAAGAGTTAGAAAGCTGGTAGAATGCATTGCATGAGCTCTCTATGTTGAGATGTAATTGGCTTACAAAGCCACTACACAGTGTATCTACTGAGGTACGTAAATTACCCTGTTATGATGGCTTGGGTCATGAAAATATATTTCTTGACCATTTTGAAAGGGATGTACCATAGGAACGCTGGTTCCAAGTCATAGAGATAGCATTAATAGCTACACCTTTAATATGGTGGGGTATGCATAGGGATAATTTTGCTGACTGGAAGGAATATCATAGAATGATGTGATTAGGATTTGGCTATGCAAACAATCAACTCACAACGAAGTATACAACGAAGGATGATCTGCATGAGAATTTGGTAATATTGACTAAGGCATGGGATGAGATACCTCAACCTTAGTGGGTGCATATCTATATTCATACCTTGGATGTTATCCCAAAGAACAGGTATTGAGAAACAAAGTTGTGACACTGGATTGTTGAATGGGATGAGATGAAAGATGCTTAGTTTGGAAGATGTGTTTGAATGTATTGATGAGGCACTTCAAGAAATGAAAGCATTTGTCTTCCAAACACCCATTGAACCTATCATGTGGGTCGAACCTAGCTGGAGTATGCAAATACAACATTCTTTAGAATGTTACAATGTGACAACTGAAGAAGTTGATGAGGATCCATGAAATATTAATATCCCTAAATAAATGGATAGGGTTAAGTTCATGGACCTAATGTGGAGATCCATGATATATTCAAAATCAATGTGCACAAAGTAGGTAAACATTGGTTCAGAAGAAGAACCAAAATTCACGAACATTAGCAATTATTGGAATGAAGTTCCAGTGGATAAGGTAGCTAAATTATTACATGAATATCACGATTTATTACCAACCAAGGTTTTTCACTTAGAGGGGATAGTAGGATATTTGGGAATGATGAAGATGAACTTTAAATATCATGCGAAGCTAGTTAAGCAGAGCCCATATTAGTTGAATCCCAAATCCAAATAAAAGGTATGATAAAAAATCGATAAGATTCTCTTGACCAGAATAATTGAACTTGTAGAAGAATTTGAGTGGGTGAGTCCTATGGTAGTCCAAAAGAAGAGAACAAAAGGTGATATAAGGATTTGTGTGTATCTGTGGAAGTTAAACAACATAGGTGTACATGATCCATTCTCTACACCATTTACAGATGAAGTTACCTAGAATGTTGGTGTATAGGAAGCCTATTCATTTATAGATGGATTCTCAGGATACCACCAAATTAAGATCACACTGAAGATAGAAGAAAAACTACATTGGCTATAGAATGGGGGTTGTTTTAGTATATATTCATGCCTTTCAGACTCAAAAATGGTCCTACAGTTTTCTCGAAGGTTGGTTGTAATGACATTTCATGAATTCATTCATAAGTTTTTGGAAGTCTACTTTGATGACTGGACAATCTTTGGGTTGGTCAAAAGGCATGTCTCTAGTATACGCCTAATATTGGAGACATGTAGGAAATATTAGATCTCCTTGAACATGAAGGAATTTTTTATTTTGTAGCTTATGAATATTGTTAGGAAATGTTGTCTGTAAGAAAGGATTGAAGGTAGAACCTACTAAGGTGGTCGTAATTATCAATCTCAAGCCCCTTAGGAACTTAAAGCATCTATCGGTGACATTGGGTCATACTAGGTACTACAGGAAGTTTACTAAGGCATATGGATAGATCACTATACCCATGGGGAGTTTGTTAAGGAAGGATGTTACGTTTTTCTAGGATGATGATTGTTAGAAGAGCTTGGATACTCTAAAGGAGAAGATGGTTATAGAGCCAATATTAGTCATCCTGGACTGGAAGAAACAATTTCATGTACATGTGGATGTGTCTTGTATAATGTTTGGAGTCGTTTTTACATAACCAAGGGCAGGAGATATCAATCACCTGATTTTCATCACGAGTCAGAAACTATCTATAGCCAAGACGAACTACTGAATGAAAGAGTGTGAAGGATTGGCCATGGTTTATGCACTACAAAATTTCATGCATTATCTACTAGCCAGACACTTTAACATGTACAAAAACCATTCTTCTTTTAAGTACTTGGTCAATAAGCCTATGTTTGGGGGGTGGGGGGGGGGCACCTATAGATGGTTTTTCCTTTTTTAAGAGTATGATTTTGAAGTCATAGTGAAGCCTAATAATTTCAATGTTCGACTGAACCACCTTTCTTGGATCGAAAATGGCGAAGGTCCTACAAATATGGAGGAACAATTACCTGACACGCAATTCTTTAATGTCAGGGTTGTGGATGAACATTTTGTAGACATTATTAATTTTTTATCTACTGGAATAGCTCCTAAGGCTTATATGATGTAGCGAATGAAGGAATTAGTTTTCAGTGCTACATACTTTTATGCCATTGCAGGACAATTATATAAGATGGGGTTGGATGAAGTTCTATGCTGATATGTTCCTAAATATGAAAGTCAAAGTATTCTAGCTAAAGCACATGGTGGTGCGATTGGAGGACACTATGCACGAAATGAAACTACGTATAAGATACTACAAGAAGGATTGTGGTGGTATAAAATACATAAAGATTCCAAGGAATATTGCAGTACATGTGATGTCTGTTAAAGGACCAAGAGACCATCGCGAAGGGATGAACTTCCATTAAATCCATACGTCACATAACAAGAAATTGATAAATGGGTAGTTGACTTTGTTGGACCTATTCAGCCACCAGGTAAGAATATGGGAACACGTTATATTATCACTGTGATGGACTACTTAACAAGGTGGGTCGAGGCACATCCTATGAAGGATTACAACACAAACATTGTTGCGAAGTTCATATTTGAGTTTATTCTATCGCGGTTTGTATGCCAAAATATTTTGATGAGTAAGAAAGGGTCACACTTCCTCAATGAAACAATTGAAACTTTAACAAAAGTGTTCCATATATACCATCAGAAGAGTATGCCATATCACCCCAAATTGAATGGCACTATTCAAGTTTTCAACAAGATCTTAGAAAATTCCCTCACAAAGATTTGCAATGTAAATATGAATTATTGGGATGTGTACATACTAGTGGTTCTATGGGCCTATAGGAGTACCTGTAAGAAATTGACAGGAAAAACACCCTTTTGACTCATTTACAGACAAGAAGTAGTAATGTTGATGGAATATATAGTGCCGAGCCTAAGGATTGTAGTAGTAACCTAGATGGAAGATCACAACATCATGGAGGAATTCCTATGTTTTATGAAATATTGATTGAATGTTGTGTCATTCTCTTGAATAAGTATTAATGATGTATGCAATGGATGTTTAAGTATTTTTGCGAAAAGTCTGATGAATTTTCTAATGGTTACTAATAACTTAAGTAAATCTGCAGGAACAATAATTTAGGACTACTCTTTGATGAGTGTAAGTATACATATTGAGTATTTGAGGTCCACAAGGACTGATCGTAGATATTCTTGAAGGTATAAAGGTTATTCTATTAGAGTTGCAGCTCTATGCCCTAAGACTATAAATCTATAGAAAGGTAGATCTGAGGCACTGAAAGACATCACGCTAGTCTCATGATGTAGAAACTTGGTTCTATCATCCCCCCATACTACTTCCGGTGAGATTGCAGCCTACGCTACATAGGTTGTTTCCAAAAGGGCCAGTAGTGTAAGGTTTCCCTGGTTGGCACAACTAACCCTGAACTTGAGCAAGGGCCCCCTCAGCCAACAATCATTTAATATTGTCAGTTTATTAAGAAAATATTGCGTCTCAGGCTGAAACATTGAAAATTGTATTGAAGCTAGAAGCCTCATTGATCCAAGATACAAATGTAGGAGTTTAGCAGATCTAGGTGTAGCTACCAAACTTTCATATGGAATTATAGCATTTGAAGAAGGTAAATTACGTTAAGTTAGAGACACATTCTGAAGTTTGGTGCAAAAATTGCAAGGATGAAGGTCACCATAAGGATCAATTCCCTGTATTTGGGGATTATGTAGTTACGAGAGGTCCTAACCTGCTAAAGAAAAAGTCTTTTGTTGGATCAAGAATCGGTGCAAGTATCTAGTGTAGTAACTCCCAAGTATCAAGATAACATCTAAGAGATAATTGTTCCATATTATATAAGTTTATACAATCTCCAAAGAAACTCTTTTGTAATTTTGTAAATCAGTTGGTCATGACGAGAGGAATTGTCGAAGCTATGAACTAATGATCGACATAACTCTGTTGTTTAGGATGAAGGTTCAAAATCATGTGTAGAATTACCAAGGCTTACATACAAATCATGGAGGATTCAAAGGATGGGAAAGAGGATGAGGAGGAGGAGATGGAAGATGTCAGGGGCAAATTATTTGTTCGAAGTACAAAGAACTAGGGAACTTCATGCACAACTGTCAGAATCTAGCACATCCTTCATGTTAGTATTGTCATCAATTCAATCATGTTATAGAGAATTTCCAAATCTTAATAGTGAAGATTCAGGAGAAGAAGAACCAAAAACTGACAAAAAATATTTAAATGATGAGATCCAAGTGACACAAATACGATCCCAATGTCAACATAGTCACACGAAGAAACATCACCACTAGTGAAGACAAGGTTGAAGGAAAACAACCAGAATAAAATTCATGGTTCTGAAAAGCCATCTAGAAGAATGTTGGGTTTGATTTGCATAGAGAGAATGAGATATTCATGGAAGTAAGAAATATTTTTATGGCTCTAGGTTCTCCTACATCTAAGAATCAGATGCCACTAGTCCCACAAAAGGAGAAACCTTAAAAGGTCACTACAACACATGATTGAGATCTTACCATGCTAAAATTATTTCTGCATACTTGCATGAATTTATTACGGGATCAAAAGGCAGTAGAGGGACTACAAGAACTAATAGATAAATACACCTGCAAGGATAATTGGTTACAAGGACAATGCATAGTCAATAAGGTGAACCAAAGCAAGATGAGAACCGATAGGGAGATGCGGTTGAGTACATAGATAAATGAGTTTGAAATGGATCAAGTAACCTAGACATGGACACTGATTCTAACATACTTTTGAAGCATAATTGGGAATGTATGTGAAATCTGAAGTTACAATGGTCACCAATTTAGTTACACATGGTGAACCAAAAAAACATAATTCCAATGGGACACCTACATGGAGTAACTATAGATATTGGAGTAAGAGTAGTGGCTGATTTTGAAGTTATTGAGATCATTAATGATAGTAATCCATATTGAACATTGCTTGAGATTGATTGGAAATTTGACATAAATTTAATCATTAAATTAAATAAGGGAAGAATGTTATTTGGAAAGAATGAACTTCAAGTAATTGTCTCAATGGATCCAGTTGAAGGTGCATGATACACATAACCAAACCATGACTATTATGGAGATGAAAACATTGAGAAAACCTATAATATAATTGCGAGAAATGAAGATTGGATCAATCCTATTGTGGATGAAAGGATCAACTAGGAGAAGGAAAACTACTGCCAATCTAATTGAGATGAAGAGTTAGAAAACTGGTAGAATCCATTGCATGGGGTCTCTATGTTGAGATGTAATCGCTTACAAAGTTGCTACGTAGTGTATTATTGAGGTACATAAATTACCCTGTTATGATGGCTTAGGTGATGTCAATATATTTCTTTACCATTTTGAAAGTGATGTACCATAGGAAAACTGGTTCGAAATCGTAGAGATAGCATTAATAGCTATGACTTTAAGATGGTGAGGTATGCATAGGGATAATTTTGCTACCTGGAAGGAATATCGTAGAATGATGTGATTAGGATTTGGCTATGTGAACACTTGAATCATTCAAAAGTATATAGGGAAGGATGATGTGCACAAGCATCTAGTAAGATGGACTAAGGCATGGGGTGAGATACCTCAACTTGAGTGGGTGCTTATCTGTAGTCATACCCTAATGTTATCCCAAGATCTAGTATTTAGAAACAAATTTGCGACACTGGATTGCTGAAAGGGATGAGATGAAAGACGTTTAGTTTGGAAGATGTGTTTGAATGTATTGATGAGGCACTTCAAGAAAGGAAAGAAATTGTCTTCCAAACATCTGTTGAACCTATCACATGGGTGAAACCTAGCTGGAGTACACAAATACAACATCCTTTACAATGTTACAATGTGACAACAGAAGAATTTGATGAGAATCCATCAAATATTAATATCCTTGAATAAAGGGATAGGGTGAAGTCGGTGGACCTAATGCAGAGATCCCTGATATATTCACAATCGATGTGCACAAAGTAGGTAAACATTGGTTTAGAAGCATAACCAAAAATCATGAATGTTAGCGATTATTGAAATGAAGATCCAGTGGATAAGGTAGCTAAATTATTACATGAATATCATGATTTATTTCCAACCAAGTTTTTCTTTTACTGAAAGGGGATAGTAGAAGATTTTGGAATGATGAAGACGAACATTAAATATCACGAAAAGCTAGTTAAGTAGAGCTCATATCAGTTGAATCCCAAATACAAAGAAAAGGTATGAGAAAAAATCAATAAGATTATCTTGACCAAAATAATTGAGCTTGTAGAAGAATCTGAGTGGATGATTCCTATGGTGGTCCAAAAGAAGAAAACAAAAGACGATATTAGGATTTGTCTATATCTATGGATGTTAAACGACACAGTTTTACATGATTCATTCGCTACGCCATTTACAGATGAATTTTCCGAGAATGTTGGTGGATAGGAAGCCTATTCAATTATAGATAGATTCTCAGGATAACACCAAAGTAAGATCGCACCAGAGGATAGAATAAACACTACATTGGCTATAGAATCGGGGTCATTTTAGTATACAGTCATGCCTTTCAGACTAAAAAATTATCCTACGGTTTTCTCAAGGGTGGTTGTCATGACATTTAAGGAATTCATTCATAAGTTTTTGGAGGTCTAATTCGATGATTGTACAATCTTTGGGTTGATCAAAAGGCATGTCTCTAGTCTATGCCTAATATTGGAGACATGTAGGAAATATTAGATCTCCTTGAACATGAAGGAATTAATTTTTTTGTGTAGCTTACGAATATTGTTAGGCCATGTTGTCTATAAGCATGGATTAAAGGTAGAACCTACTAATATGGCTATAACTATCAATCTCGAGCCCCTAAGGAACTTAAAGCAGCTATGTGTGACATTGGTCCATACTAGGTACTATAGGAAGTTTACTAAGGCATACACATAGATCACTATGTCCATGGAGAGGTTTTTGAGGAAGGATGTTACATTTTTCTAGGATGATGATTGTCAGAAGAGATTGGATACTCTAAAGGAGAAGATGGTTATGGAGGGAATCCAAAGTAATCCTAGATTCGAAGAAACAATTTCATGTACATGTGGATTTGTCTTGCATTGTGTTTAAAGTCATCTTTACACAACCAGGGGTAGGAGATATCGATCACTCAATTTCCTTCACTAGTCAAAAGCTATCTATAGCCAGGATGAACTACTCAACCACAGAGTGTGAAGGTTTAGCCATGGTTTATGCGCTACAAAGTTTCACGCATTATCTAGTAAGAAAACACTTTAAGATGTACACAAACCATTCTTCTTTGGAGCACTTGGTCAATAAGCCTATGTTTGGGGGGTGAATCTATAGATTGTTTCTCCTTTTTTAAGAGTATGATTTCAAAGTCATAGTGAAGCGCAGGAATTTCAATGTTGGATTGAACCACCTTTCTTGGATCGAAACTGGTGAAGGTCCTGCAAATATGGAGGAACGATTACTTGACATGCAATTCTTTGATGTCAGGGTTGTGGATGAGAATTTCGTACACATTATTCATTTTTTATCTACTGGCGTGGCTCTTGAATCTTATAAGACGTAGAAAATGAAGGAATTAGTCTTCAATGCTACATATTTTTATGTCATTGTAGGACAATTATATAATATGGGGTCGAATTAAGTTCTATGCTGATATGTGCCTGAATATGAAAGACAAAGTATTCTAGCCGAAGCACATGGTGGTGCCATTGGAGGACACTATGCATGAAAGGAAACTACATATAAGATACTACAAGAAGGATTGTGGTGGTCAAAAATACATAAATATTCGAAGGAATATTGCAGTGCATGCAATGCCTGTTAAAGGACCTAGAGACCATTGTGAAGGGATGACCTTCCATTAAATCCATAGGTCACATAACAAGCATTTGAAAAATGGGTAGTTTACTTTATTGGACCTATTCAACCACCAGATAAGAAGATGGGAACACGTTATATTATCATTGTGATGAAGTACTTGAAAACGTGGGTAGAGGAACATCCTATGAAGGATTGCACCACAGAAACTATTGCGAAGTTCATGTTTGAGTTTATTATATCAAGGTTTGTATGCCAAAATATTCTCATAAGTAAGAAAGGGTCAAACTTCCTCAATGAGACAATTGAAACTTTAAAAAAAGGGTTCCATATATACCATCAGAAGAGTATGCCATATCACCCCTAATTGAATGCCACTATTGAAGCTTTCAACAAGATCTTGGAAAGTTCCCTCACCAAGATTTGCAATGTAAATATGAATGATTGGGATGTGCACATACTAGTGGTTTTATTGGCCTATAGGAGTACCTGTTAGAAATTGACAAGTAAAACACGCTTTTGACTGGTTTACAGATAAGAAGTAGTAATGTTGATGGAACACATAGTGCCCAGCCTAAGGATTGTAGTAATAACCAAGATGGGAGATCATGACATCATGGAGGAATTCCTAGAGAAACTGTTAGCACTAGATGAAGACCACTTTTTGGTTGGATTTCATCAGTAGATACAAAAAGATCGAAAAAGGGCATGGAATGATCGTCACATTAAGAAGCAAACCTTTAAAAATGGCTATTTAGTCATAACTTATATTAGAAATTTTACCGGATTTTAGAGGAAGTTTTAGATGCATTGGCTCAGACTATATGTAATTAACAAAATTTCAAATGGTGGTGCAGTTCATCTCGCAATGTTGAATGGGGAAATATTTCGTGCAAGGATTAATGGGAGCAGCTTGAAGGTTTATAGCAATGATCTTGCCACTGTGTAGTGACTACATGGCTCTAGGAAAGTCTTAGTGCTTATGATAATTGAAAGAAGGCACAGTACTATAAATTATTCTGCTAAGGAAAAAAATTATCAAAGAAGAAAGGTTGTGTGATGTTTTGGAGGAGCACACAGATGGAATTTGACAACGATTTTTTCATTAAAAGGATGGGGGAAATACATTTAAGGTGAAAATTTGGGAAAATGTTCCACCAAAATTGTATTTATTAGGAAGATTTATGGGGAAACAGAGTTTTAATTTGAATCGGGTTATAAATATTGCACCCTTCTCTACACTTAGACACTTTGCTTCTTGAGAAATTGCTATGTGTTGTTGTACAAAAAGAGCCAAGTGTGTTGTTGTTGTCTTGTTAACTTAGATGGGAAGAAGTTGAGAAAGAATACTTGAATATAGGGTTGGGACACATCATGACTACAACACTGCTAGTCCCTACTACAACACCTAGGTTTCCGAGGTCAAATCCTTCTACATCTACAGTAAGTGAGAAAAAGTAGAGAAAGCCACAATAGTCCCCAGTTCTTTAATCAACATGCAAGATCCCAGATGAGAAAAGGAAGAAGGGTAGACTAGATAAAACCAATAAGCCTATGGAACCTTGGGACTTCGACAGAGAAGAGATGAGTGTGGGAGTTGATCATATCATTGCAAAAGGCATGCAACCAATTTCTCAACTACCACCATGTATACCACCACGAAAGCCTACTACCAAAGTCTCTATGGATCCTAACTCTATGAAATTCAATGTCTTCACATTATTTTTGCTAGAGGAAGTACCTATTCATGGTGAATTGTTGGCCTGAGTTCCATTTTTGATGATTGAGGATTGGGATTTGGGTGACCATAAAAAATTTCCATAGTTGAAACGCAGTAATTACTTGAAGATAGACTACTATGAGGAGGTGGGAATTACAAGGCTTGAATCGATGAAGTGGGTAGACAATATCGAGCACATAGCATGTATCAATATGTTGTATGTTCTACATTTTATCCATAGGATTATTAATACCATTTATGTGTTC